>OGYD01003098.1_pt1 | contig 9997 bp, 10 predicted proteins | sample 1576441 | NCBI WGS metagenome assembly OGYD01 (sample SAMEA3541537, study PRJEB24748) | human gut metagenome | biome: human gut; feature: human-associated habitat; material: faeces | place: China | collected 2012 | reverse complement strand
AAAAAATGCTCTCTCCTGTGCTCTCACCCCATAAAATGGACCTGTGCCGCCCAGTTTGCGTGAACGTCCTTTGTCCACCCGGTAGAAACGCTCGAACAAACGGCTTAGATGTTCGGGATCTACTCCTACGCCTGTGTCCGAGAAACTGAAATAGTAAAAACGTTCGTCTTCACGGAAACAGCGGATGGTTATGGAAATATGACTTCCTGCGTATGCAATGGCGTTGTCCGTCAGATTCCGGAAGATGGAATATAGCAGGGAAGAATTGCCTTGTACGGTCAGTCTTTCAGGCAGCATATTGTGGGCAGTGATCTGCTTTTCTTCCAGTTCCAAAGTTACTTCGTTCAGGATATTCCGCATCATGGTGGTGAGGTTTACCGGTTCTGTCTCGATCATGTTCGGAGCTTCTTCCATGCGGGTAAGTACGGAGATATCCCGTAACAGATGTGCCAGCCGGTTACTTTGTGCATAGCTTCTCTCCAAAAAAGCATTGATTTTCTCACGGGGCAGGGTAGGGTTGTTTACTATGGTTTCCAGATATCCCTGTATGCTGCTTACAGGGGTTTTCAATTCGTGGGCAATGTTCTGTGTCAGCTGTTTTTTCAGAAGTGCTTGCTCCTTTTCCTGAGTGATGTCATTGATGGAGATTTCAAAGCTGTCATCTTGAAAGATAATGCACTCCACGGCAAAGATACGTCCGTTTTTGTCTATGTTTAATGACATCCGTTTCTCTCCTTTGCCGATACTGCGTTCCTTGTTTTTTGTAATGAAACGGGTGATGGGCTGCAATTCGGGGATGGAGAAGATTTCTTCCGTAGAACTCAGATTTTTGTCTGAGATAAGGTTGGCATATTGTGTGAACAGGTTATTTACCAGAATCTCTTCTTTGCGGTGGTTGAATACGCCTAAACCTTCGTGCGAGATTTGGAGATGGGTGATCAGTTTCTCGCGTTCGATATATAAATCTTCTTTTGCCTGATGCAGACGTTTGTAAATTTGGATGATATGTTGGGATATCTCGCCCAGTTCGTTTTTGGGAAAGGTATCCTGCATATCAGTGTCTATCGGTTCATTGCGGTCGGCTTTCATGGCGAATTGTTGCAATTTGGTGATAGACATTCCCAATTTATGTGTGAACCGGTAGAATATAATTATTAATATCAGGCTGATTATCAGTGTAAACCATACATAATGGGAGTCTGCTTTCAAGTGTCTCATCAGACTGACATTATAGAAGGGCCGAACGAATGATATAGTCCAGGTTAGGATAATACTTGGCCGAATAGAAAAATTCACCGCCCAGGCTTTCCGATTGTCTGTTAATGGAATAGCCGCTGCCATAAGTGATGGCTTCTTTTATTTCCTGACGGTTATGGTGGTTCTCGAAGTGGCTGGGATCTTTTTCCAGATTGTCATAAATTACAGTACCATTCTTGTTGATCAGTGTCACACGTAGATCTTCAAAGGTGTGTTCGCATACATAGTCGTCCAATTGTTGAATATTCAGCGTATCCCTGCCACGGAGAAAATCATTCAGGCGGTCGTTGTAATTCTGGAGTTGTGTGTTCAGCAGCTCTATTTTGTATTCCTTCTCCCTGCGATATTGGAATGCCATGAAACAGATGGCGAATGCTATGAATAAGGAGATTACCGACAAGAATAGTTTCTTGTTGAATGACAGGACGTGGCTGGATAATTCAATAGTCATGGAAAGGTACAGGTTAGGTTATTCGCATTCAAAACAGTATCCGTATCCTAGGCGGGTGACGATGCATTTTCCGTATTCGCCTATTTTCTTACGCAGGCGAGTAATGTTGACGTCAATGGTACGGTCCAGCACATAGACTTCCTCTTGCCATACTTTAGCCAGAATATCTTCGCGTGAGAATACGCGGCCTTTGTTTTGTAACAACAGCAACAGGATTTCGAATTCTTTTTTTGTCAGGGAAATTTCTATACCGTCTATGCTGACTTTCTTCTTGGTGATGTCGACTAAAAGCCCTTTGTATTGCAATTGTTCCTGCACTTCTTTTCCCTGTGTGGGACTGGTACGTCGAAGGACAGCCTTGACGCGTGCTATAACTTCGCGCAGTGAAAATGGCTTCGAGATATAGTCGTCGGCTCCCAGGTTGAATCCTGTCACAGTATCGTTTTCAGTATCTTTAGCAGTGATGAATATAATGGGAATAGAAGCGGTAGCTTTATTCTTTTTCAGCATGTTCGCCATTTTGAATCCTGAAATTTCTCCCATCATCACATCCAGCAACAGTAAGTCGTATTGGGTCAGTTCCATCTTCAGGGCTTCTTCGGCGGAGTTTGCTGTATCCACAAAATACCCTTCGTTTTCTAAATTGAATTTAAGAATCTCGCATAGATCTTCTTCATCGTCAACTACTAAAATGCGGTAATCGTTCATATATCCATCTTTTTAATACTACAAAACTAATCTTTTCTGATCAGCATTGCAAAGATGGAGCATTTTTATTACTATTTGATGAAACAAATATTACAAAAAGATTACATGTTATAAAATCGTTAAGTTTTCATTGCAGATTACACCATTTTAATGATTCTGTAATCATCCCGCCGGATAATAATTGGAACGCAATAAATTATGATTTCGTAAACTCTCCGGCTACTGGAATACTCATTTGGTAACGTATTTCTCTTTCACTTTTTCCGTGTCCCAAAAGGAACATCAGTTTGGTTAGAACGGATTCCACCGTACTGTCGTAGCCGCTGATGACCCCTGCGTCCAGCAGATGGAGTCCGGTTTCATATCTTCCCATTTCCACTGTTCCGGTAGAGCATTGGGAGATGTTGACAATGATGATTCCCCGTGAAGTGGCATCCCTTAGAAGTTCGATGAACCATGGCTTTTGCGGAGCGTTGCCCGAACCGTAGGTTTTTAATACCACTGCGCGTAATCCCGGTGTATGCAGGATATTGCTGATCATGTTTTCCTGGATGCCCGGGAAAAGGGTCAGTATAATTACATTGGTATCATAAAGATAGTGTGGTTTTAATGGCAGATTGGGATCGGCTTTGTGAATACGGTCATATTCATATTTTATGTGGATGCCTGCTGTCGCCAGCGAAGGGAAATTGTATGAACGGAACGCATTGAAATTCTCCGCATTTATTTTTGTGGTACGGTTTCCGCGCAACAGATGGTTTTCGAAGAAGATGCATACTTCGGGTACAATAGCAGTGCCGTTCGGATGTTTGGCAGCGGCTATTTCTATGGAAGTGATCAGATTTTCCTTTCCATCGGTGCGCAACATGCCGATGGGCAGCTGGCTGCCAGTCAGGATAACCGGCTTGCTCAGGTTTTCCAGCATGAAGCTGAGCGCTGAAGCGGTGTATGCCATGGTGTCTGTACCGTGCAGAATGACGAACCCGTCAAAATTATCATAATTGTATTTGATGATCTTGACTAACTTGGCCCACAAGGCAGGTTCCATATCCGAAGAGTCAATGGGGGGATTGAATTGGTAAGAGGAGATGCGATAGTTGAACCGCTTCAATTCGGGGACATTGTCTTGTAACTGGTCGAAATTAAAGGCTTCTAGTGCACCTGTCTCAGGATTTTCAATCATGCCGATCGTACCGCCTGTGTATATTAGCAAAACGGAAGGATATTCACTCTGTATCATGCGCTTCTCTTGTTTAATTTTGGCACAAAGATAGTAATTATGTATAAGTATGACAAAAATAAGAGGGAAAAATAACAAAATGTTTTCTCTATGGACCGAGGCTGGTTTTCCCGGATAGGGTGGGTGGAAGATATGGAAAGATTACGTGTAAGATTATATATCTTATGCTTGTAAGATATATAATCTTATGCCTGCAAGGTACTGTATCTTTCACCTTCATCGTACTGGCCTTTCAGGTGAGCTTTGAAGAGGAGGGCATTATGAGTGAATGCCGTAAACGCAGATGCAGACGCAGCAGACGCAGGCCCTTTTTTCTCACACACGTGCGCGTATAATACAAGGTGGGGAAATAGAATAAACTACCGTAAGGTGGAAGACCCTATTTTAGAGAAAATGAACTTTGAATCTGAAACTTGTACTTTCAACCGACAATAAAAGAGTCGTATTCACTCTACATTTGAATAAGGATACAACTTTTTTATGTTGTTCAGTTACAATCTGTATCTTTTTCAGAGCGTTCATCTTCGTTTTGACCTCCCTCTCTGATGACAGTTAAAACAGGTTATTAAAAATAGATACACATTTACATATATAATGTACGCGCACGTGTGTGAGAAAAAAGGGCCTGCGTCTGCTGCGTCTGCGTCTGCGTTTACGGGTTGTGGAAGATCAGTTTTTCAAAGCTTCCAGCAGCTTGTCTGCCGCTTTTTCCGCATTCCCGTTTTCCTCGTCCAATAAGGTCACGAATTTACTGCCGATGATGGCTCCTGCGGCATGAGCGGATGCGGTTTCGAAGGTTTGTTTATTGGAAATTCCGAAACCTATCATGCGGGGATTGCGTAAATTCATGTCGGCGATGCGTTGGAAATAGGCTTGTTTCTGTGCGTTGAAATCTTTTTGAGCACCGGTGATAGCGGCGGAAGATACCATATAGATAAAACCGTCGGTGTGTTCATCAATCAGGCGGATACGTTCTTCGCTGGTTTCCGGAGTGATGAGCATGATGATTCTCACATCCTGTTCCTCGGCTATGGAACGATATTCCTCCATATAATCTTTGAAAGGCAAGTCGGGGATAATCACCCCGTCGATTCCCGTCTCCCGGCAAGTGCGGCAGAAATCCTTGAATCCATATTGCATGATGGGATTGAGATATCCCATCAACACCAGCGGAATCTGTACTTCTTTACGGATATCTTTCAGTTGGTCGAAAAGAAGTTTCAGTGTCATGCCGTTTTTCAAGGCGCGGGTGGCGGCGTGCTGGATAACGGGACCGTCAGCCATCGGGTCACTGAAAGGAATGCCGATTTCAATCATGTTAATCCCTTTTTTTTCCAGGACTTTGATGGTGCTTGCCGTACCTTCTAAAGTAGGAAAGCCTGCGCAAAAATAAATAGAGAGGATGTCTTTTTGCTTGATACTGAATAACTGGTTGATTCTGTTCATTGTATTTTTTGTTTTAATTGGTTTATAAATGTGTGGACGGCGGCGGCGTCTTTCAGAGCCGGAGCAGTCTCGAATCCGCTGTTCAGGTCGATGCCTGCCCACTGTTCATGTTTGAACTGCAACAGAGAGGAAAGGCTGCCGGGACGGAGGCCGTGTGGTTTGCGATGGCCTCGTCGCACAGGGTCTGGATCTGGGGCCAGGTAGCCTCAGGCTTGAGCAGGGTGTGATCGACGTGGGACAGGATCTCTTCACGATTCATGCTTTTTTCCTCCTGAATCGAAGTTGTTTTGAAAACAGCTTCTTAGTTCTTGGTGGCACGGCGTACCTTCGCCATGCCGACAGCGCTCAGGGCAATGGCCGTTGCCGACACCGTTGCACCGATGATGCCCAGCACCAGACCGGAGACCAGGAATGCAAAACCTTTCAGACCACGTTTCATAAGACCGTACCTCCTAAAAAATTATTTTTTCTTTTTAAAGATGATGAGCTTGCTGAACACATAGTTCAGCACCACCACGATCACGTTGGAAAAGACCTTGACGCATAAGCCCCACAAAGTCTGTGCGCTGTAACCGCTGACGAAGATCGCCGTCGGGCCATCGGCACCACCGATGATGGCGATGGCAGCAGAACGATCCGCGCCTCCTGCGTAGGTGTTGATCGTGCTTACCGCTGTGGCCGGATCGATCCAGCCCGCCACAGCCCCCAGCACGCCCTGCATCAGGCCTTCCATCAGAGCTGTGCCCTGCGCGGCCAGCAGGTTGCCGCCCACCATCATAATGACGGCATCCAGCACCAGTGTGCCCAGACGGCAGGTGACGAATGCACCGAACTCCTTCGCCATCTCCCGGCCCTGGGTCCTGCTGCGGAACACAAACGCCCGGTTGGTGGCGTAGGCAAACAGGATGCACAGGATGTTGTCCAGCACGTTGCCCCAGCTGTTGGCGGCGGTGTAGCCGAACAGGTTGTTGAACAGGGCATACAGCACGATGTTGAGCAGGGTGGTCAGCACGCCAAAGATCAGGTAACTGAGCACTTCCCAGTGCTTTTTGAAAAATTTAACCATAAAAAATAACCCTCTCCGTCCGCTCACGCTGTTCGCGTCCACCTCTCCCGAAAGGGAGAGGTTTTGCCGGTTTTCCTCAAACTTTTTCGTTCACTGTCAAAAGCTCGCCCTTCGGGAGAGCTGTCGCGGCGCAGGCCGTGACTGAGAGGGTTTCTCCCTTAACAAAAACAGCCCCGCCGCCGTTTTCCCGGCAACGGGGCTGTTGATCGCATTGTGTCAGAAGCTTTTCTTCCGAACGAAAGGCTGATTACTCAGCGTCGTCGTTCAGCAGGGCCTTCATAGACAGGCTGATGCGCTTCTTGTCGAAGTCGACATCCAGCAGCTTCACATCGACCATATCGCCGACCTTCAGCACGTCAGAGACCTTCTCAACGCGATCATTGCTGATCTCGCTGATGTGGACCAGACCGTCAACACCCGGCAGGATGCGGACGAATGCACCGAACTTGGTCAGGGACACGACCGGAGCATGGAAGGTGCTGCCGATGGGGTAGTTGTTCTTCAGCTGCTCCCAGGGGTTGTCCTCGGCCTTCTTGTAGCCCAGAGAGACCTTGTGGTTCTCGGTGTCGATGTCCTTCACATACACTTCGATGGTGTCACCAACGGAGACGACCTCGGAAGGATGCTTGATGCGGTTCCAGCTCAGCTCGCTGATGTGGCACAGGCCGTCAACACCACCGATGTCAACGAATGCACCATAAGAGGTCAGGCTCTTGACAACGCCGGTGTAGGTCTTGCCCACCTCAACGTTTGCCCAGAACTCTTCACGCTTTGCCTTGTTCTGCTCAGCGGTCACCTTGTTGATGCTGCCGACGATCTTGCGGCCGGAGCACTCGGTGACAACCAGCTGAACGTGCTGGCCAACCAGAGCGGTGTAGTCCTCATCACGGCGCATAGTAGCCTGAGAACGAGGAACGAACACCTTGACGCCCTTGACGTTGACCACAACGCCGCCCTTGTTGAACTCGGTGACGTCGCCCTCGACGACCTCGCCGGACTCAGCTGCCTTGGCGATCTCTTCCATGCCCTTGCGAGATGCGAGCTTCTTGCGGGAGAGCTGGATGACGCCATCCTGATCCATAACCTTCTCGACGATGAGGTCCAGCTCATCGCCAACCTTCACCAGGTCTTCGACCTTGGCGGAGGAATCATCGGTCAGCTCGCTCAGCTTGACAAAGCCGGTCTGCTTCGCTCCGATATCCACCTGGATCTCGTTGGCAGAGATGCTGGTCACGATTCCTTTCACAATACTGCCTGCATGAACACGCTTTTCCTCGGATGCATTCAGCATCTCCTCAAAGCTCATGCTGTCATTGATTTCTGCGCTCATACTGTTAAGTACCTCCTCAATAATAGACGATGGCGTTGAAGCCCCGGCTGTCACGCCCGCCACTTTTACATCTGCAAACCATTCCGGCCGAAGTTCGCTCGCTGTCTCGACCGTTACGGCACGCGTGTGTTTTGCGGCGACCTGTACCAGCTTTTGGGTATTGGAAGAATGATGACCGCCAATGACAACAATGATGTCGCATTGTTGGCTGAGGTCTTCCGCTTCCTGTTGCCTCGCCCACGTCGCATTACATATTGTATCAAAAATTCGGGCGTTTGTATAGGCTTTTTTGAGAAACTCCGAACTTTCTTGCCATTTTGTTACCTGAAATGTGGTCTGTGCAACCGCAAAAATGGGCTTTTGGGGGTCAGAAGGGCCTTTCCAGGCCTTCAGCTCGTCCAGATCGCTGAACACAAATACCTCTCCCCGGGTATGGCCCACGATGCCCTGCACCTCGGGGTGGGCAGCATCACCGGCCACCAGAAGCACCGCGCCCTCGGCCTCGGCCCGGGCGGCAATGCTCTGGATCTTCTTCACAAAGGGGCAGGTGGCATCGTGGTAAACAAGGCCGCGCTGCTCCAAAGTATCATAGATGGTGCGGGGCACGCCGTGGCTGCGGATGATGACCTCGTACCCGGTGGGGATATCGTCCACGGTATCGGCCACCAGCGCACCGCGCCTTTCCATATCGGCCACGGCCTGCGGGTTATGGATCAGCGGGCCCAGCGTTGCCACCTTATGGCCCTCGTTCAGCAGATTGTAGGTCAGCTCCACCGCACGGTTCACGCCAAAGCAGAAGCCGGCGGTTTTGGCAAGACGAATTTCCATAGCGTTTCTCCTTCTCTAAACCTCTCAGCCTTGCATTCGCTCGGCAGCTCCCCTACCAGGGGAGGTGTCACCGAAGGTGACGGAGAGGTTCTCACTTCAGCTGTTCCCAGGCATCCAGCAGTGCCTGCTTATTGGCCCGGAGCACCTTCATATCCCGGCGGCTCTCCATGGCGAACTGGGCGGCGGGCATCGGCTCGCCGTAGATGACGTTCACCCGGCAGAACAGCCGCATCTTCCCGTCCGGCGTATCGTAGCGGATGCGCACCGGCACCACATCCACCCCAGCCTGCGCCGCAATGACAAACAGGCCGCTCTTGGGCGGCAGGAGCCTGCCCTCTTTTTCGCGGGTACCCTCCGGGAAGATGAGCAAAGTCTCCCCCGCCCGGCAGGCCTCCACGGTCCGGTCAATGATCTCCAGCTCCTCCTTGGTGCCGCGCACGCAGAGCGCGCCGCAGCAGCGGAAGAACCAGGTGAGCAGGACGTTGATCTCAAACAGCTCCTTTTTGGCAAAAACGAGCATCCGCCTGCCCCAGAATCGGCTGATGACGATGAACACCGGGTCAATGGCTGAAACGTGGTTGGGGGCAATGATGCAGCCTTTGGTCTGCACCTTGCGCAGGTTCTCGCGGCCAACGGTATGGACCCGGAAGCCGATGTGGAACACCAGCCAGGCCAGCGGCAGCAGTATGTAATATAGTACCATTTAATTAACCTTTTCTGCAATAATCTTTTTCATCGCCGCAAGGCTCTGCTCAAAGTTGAGGTCAGAGGTATCCAGCAGCACTGCATCCTCGGCCTGCTTCAGGGGGGCGGCGGCACGGTGGGTGTCCTGATAGTCCCGCTGCTTCACATCAGCCAGCACATCCTCAAAGGCGACCTCCATGCCCTTCTGCTGGTATTCCAGCCAGCGCCGTCTGGCCCGGGCTTCGGGGGCGGCGGTCAGGAAGATCTTGACAGTGGCATCCGGCAGCACCACAGTGCCGATATCCCGGCCATCCATCAGGATGTTCTGGGTCTTGGTCATGCCGCGCTGCAGCTCCAGCAGGAAGGCGCGGACTTCCGGGTTGGCACCCACGGCAGAGGCGGCCATACCAGCCTCCTCCGTGCGGATGGCGGTGCTCACGTCCTCACCGTTCAGATAGATATGCTGCTCCCCGTCAATGCAGTCCACCCGCAGGCCGATCTCCGGCAGCAGAGTGTTGACCGCCGCATTGTCCTTCGGGTCCACGCCCTTGCGCAGGGCATACAGGCCGATGGTGCGGAACATGGCACCGGTATCCACATAGATGTAGCCCATCTCTGCGGCCAGCCGCCGCGCCAGGGTGGATTTGCCTGCCCCCGCAGGACCGTCGATTGCAACTGAAACCATTTGATACGCTCCTTTTATAATATAAGCTTTTCTTTCATCGGTCAGTATAAACTTTACGTAATGCCAAGGGCTCCCCTACTAGGGCAACAGCAACAACCGCCGCCAGTGGCGGATTGAGGGCGTTGCTGTTGGGGCCGCGGCCAGCAAGATGCGAGTGCCATATCTGGCACGATGCAGATGCTGGGTGCCGCAACCCGATAGCTGGCGAGCGTCAGCGAGACTGAGAGGTTTAGTCCAGATTCCTCGCAAAGCTCTGCGCCGTACAGAAAGCGATCTGCAGGTTGTAGCCGCCGGAAAAAGCG
>OGYD01003096.1_pt1 | contig 10012 bp, 6 predicted proteins | sample 1576441 | NCBI WGS metagenome assembly OGYD01 (sample SAMEA3541537, study PRJEB24748) | human gut metagenome | biome: human gut; feature: human-associated habitat; material: faeces | place: China | collected 2012 | reverse complement strand
TTGCTCAATCATGCGCTCGATTAGATTGTCACGTGCTTCGGCGTCGTCAGGCAGCGCTCCCTGCTCCATCTGGTAGCGGCTGATAAAGGTAGCAATGCGTCCGTTCTGCACGCTCGCGGAAGAAAGCCTCGGCATGTTCAACCTTGGCACGGTCGATAAGGCACATGTGGCCCAGGCGACTGTCGGCAAAGCGGTACACTATGGGGCGTCCTAACCACTTGGCCAAATAATAGTTGACAAGGGCGCCCACATCGGCACCCAGCGTGGCTACCACTATCACCATAATGATGTTGAGGTGGCTGTCGTCCATCATGGCAAGGAATGCCGCGGGGGGCACTACCACCTCGGAGGGGAATGGTATGAACGAACTCTCGATAGCCATGAACACAAACACCCACCAGTAGTTGAGGTTGTTCAGTACAAAGTCAATAAGGAATTGCATGTGTGTCTTATATCAGTAATTAAAAGTGTGTGTAAATATATGTGGATAGTTGCCAGGGTGAGAAGTTAACGGGTGAGTTTGCCCGATATTTTAAGTTTCTGACTATCTGACTTTAACCTGTCTCGAGTTTCGGCTTTAGGTTTGCACGGGCTGAATCATCGCGCAAGGCGAATGCAATCAAGCTTGCTTGAATTGCTGAGCCGCAGCAGATGATGTCAATAAAAGACGCTACCATCAAGCGCTAACTCTAATGGGGGCGACGCGTCCCGCGTCGGGGTGGAGATAGGAGTTAAATACGAGCGCTACTACTGCTAATAATAGCTGCATATTTTTCCGACGCGAGACGCGTCGCCCCCATTAGAGGTAGCGTTTTCAGACCGTACCCGTCTAAAATCCGAAACTTGGGTAACATAATAAGTAGCGTAAGGCATACTTACTTGTCAACCCGTTAACCCGTTAACTCGTCAACTCGTCAACCCGTCAACCCGTTAACCTGTCATCCCATAAACCGAGCATTCTGCCAACGGGCGTGTTACGGATTGGCGGCAGCAACCTTCTGCACTCTGATGCCCACATCGGCAATGCCGGGCAGTATTTCGCGGCGCATGATGTGGCTGATGCTGATGTCGGCACTGGCGCCGGCGGCGATTTGCTGTTGTTGCCAAGGCATGTCGTATTGGTAGATGGTCACGCCGTGCCCGTTGGGGTCGCCGCGTTGGTTGGTGAGTTTGAACATCACCGTGTCACACAATTCGCGGTTGGGGTTGTGCCAATGCTGGCGCACCACCAGCCACAGCGACTGAAAGGGGTAGGGCGTTGACGACGACGTGCGCACCCCGAGGTCGATGCGGTATGTGCCGGCAGTCTTTACCGTGTCAACGTGAAATTTCAGCGTGTCGCCGGGTTCCCAACCCTCCACCGGGGTAGGGCAGTAGTTAAATGCCAAAGGCTTGTCTTCACAACTCGTCACAATGCCGGCCAGGGCACTCAACCCACAGAGCAACGCAGCCATGCAAAGCGGTTTGCACAGTGCGTTCGGTGCGTGTAGTATGTATTTAGCCAATGTATTCATGCCACCAATTCGTGTCAACTAATATCGAACACCTGTTTATGCCTCGGGTGTATCAGGTCTAGTGTTGCCTTGCGGTCTGTTGTTGCGGTTGTTGTCGCGTCGTTCGCGTCGGTTGTTGTCATTGCGTCGCCGGTTATTGTCGCGCCGTTCGCGTCGTGGCGGCTGTCCACCTTCGCCATCGTTGCCTTGCTTGTTCTCGGCAGTGTTGCGCTCCTTGTTGTTGCGTTCGTTGTTGCGGCGGTCGCGTCGGTTGTTGCGGCCCTTGTTGCGTCGCGCCTTGTCAAAGCGTGTAAGGTCATCTTGTTCAGCCAGGTCGACGGGGCGTTTCGGTTCAGCAGACACCTCGTTTGTCAGCGACTCCGGTTTCTCGCCCGCTGCGTTCATGGCCAGCACCTCTTTGGCGCGCTCGGCGCTGATGGTCACCAGGTTGGCAGCCAGTCGGCGGTCGGAACTATAGGTCACCTCGCCGGCCAGAATGTCGGCTTTGAAGAAGTAGAATGTGCCGTCCAGCGTTTCGAGCGTGGCATTGCGTTCAGGCAGTTTGCGTGCCGCCTCCATGTAGGTGTCCACCTCGTAGTTGAGGCAGCATTTCAGTTTGGCACACTGCCCCGCAAGTTTCTGCGGATTGGGCGTGATGTCTTGAAAACGTGCCGCTGCCGTGCTCACCGAACTAAAATTCTTCATCCACGTAGCGCAGCACAACTCACGTCCGCACGGACCGATACCGCCAATGCGGCCGGCCTCTTGTCGTGCGCCAATCTGCTTCATTTCTATGCGCACGCGGAAAGCCTCGGCCAGTACTTTAATCAGTTTTCTGAAGTCAACGCGTGCATCGGCAATATAATAAAATATAGCCTTGTTGCCATCGCCTTGATATTCCACGTCGCCAATTTTCATTTGCAGCTCCAGGTCCTTGGCTATTTGTCGCGAGCGTATCATAGTGTCGTGCTCGCGCGCCTTGGCCTCCTCATACTTCTCCATGTCGGCGGGGCGTGCCTTGCGGTAGATGCGCTTTATTTCGAAGTTAGGCTTGAGGTTAGCCTTCTGCATTTGCAGCAACACCAGTTTGCCCGTGAGCGACACCACGCCGATGTCGTGGCCTGGTTGCGCTTCAACAGCCACAATGTCGCCCTTTTGCAGGTCGAGGTGGTTGTCGTTGCGGTAAAAGCCCTTGCGGGTGTTTTTGAACTGCACCTCAACAAAGTCCGTTGCGTCAACATTACCCGGCACATCAGCCAGATAGTCGTACGAGTTGAGTTGGTGGTCGCTGCGTCCGCAGCCATTGGCCGGCAGTCCGCGCAGGTTGCTATCGCCCCATTTGCAAAAGTCGCGTCCTTTGCAGTGGCAGTTGTCCTCGCAGCCAGCCGTGCAGCCGTCGCCCGAACAGTGCAGGCAAGTGTCCGCCTGGTTCAGTGCGTCGTCTGTGGTGTTTGCGGGTATGTTGTTATCTTGAGTCATTTTATGATAGAAATGTTTAGACAAACAGCGCTGTTTTTAAGTAGGTGTTCAAAATTATTTTATACAATCAATAGGTGTCATTTTCACATTGAAAGCACATTCTCGAGACGCATCTGTTTCCTTCGGCCTCGGTCACATAGCCCACTATGTTCCCTCACCCGAAGGAAACATCTGCGCCCCGATAATGCACTTTCAATGTAAAAATAATTTTGAACACCTACTTATTGAATCAGCAGCATGATCATTTTCAGCGAAAAGTCGAAGAACACCATGTTGGCGTTCACATTCTGCTCAATGTCGCGTTGTGCTGCCGCTATTTCGTCACTGATGCCAATCACGTTGCGTTCGTTGATAAAACGTGCAAAGTTAACGGCAAAGTCGGCCTCTTGTTTGTTCATGTAGTTGAGGTCGGCATTATGAAAGTTATATATAAAGTTTTCGCGCACCAAGCGTTGTGCATAGTCAAGGAAAGCCTTTTGCTTTTCGCGTCCCCAGCCGGCCAGCTGTTGTGACCACTCATACAAGTCCTTAATTTTGCGCATATAGCAAAGGCGCATGAACAGCACAAACAGGTCGAAGAATTGCGCTTTGTCGGCATTCATCGTCACCTGGTCGAGTGCGTTCACGAAACTGCCGTTGGCAGCGCGTGCCACCATGCGTGCGTCGTCGGGTTGCAAGCCATTATGCTGTTGCAGCGCATTGGCTATGTCGTCGGCCGAAAGTGGTGCAAAATCAATGCGTTGTGTACGGCTCAGTATGGTAGTGAGCAACAGTTCGGGGTGATCGGCCGTTAGAATGAACACCGTTTGCGAAGGAGGCTCTTCAAGCACCTTGAGCAATTTGTTGGCACATTCGGCATTCATCTGTTCAGCCAGCCACATCACTACTACGCGGTAGCCCCCTTGGCTGCTCACGTTGGCTAGTTTGCCAATGATGTTGTCGGCCTCGGCCACATTGATGAGCGACTGCTGTTTCTCCACCCCCATGCGTTTGAGCCACGTTTGCCGGCTGAAGTAAGGCGTTTCAGCTATTTGCTTGCGCCATTCGGGCAGATACTGGTCGCTCACCACGGTGCCAGCCTTGCCAGTGGGCTTGATGGTAGGAAATATAAAGTGCAAGTCGGGGTGAGCCAGTTTGGCTGCCATATGACAGGCTTGGCATTGGCCACAGGGTTCGCCTTCCGCCGTAGGGTGTTGGCACAACAGTCGCTGTGCCAAAGCCAGTGCCATGGGCAGTTTGCCGCAGCCCTCGTTGCCGGCAAAAAGCATGGCATGAGGCACGCGGTTCTCGTCAAGCATCTGTTTGAGTTGACGCTTGACGTTGGCTTGTCCTATTACATCACTGAATAGCATGGGCTGTGTTATATTGCTTTTAATTGGTGCAGTTTAATGCAATGTGCACAAAGTTACCACTTGCCGCCGAATGTGCAAAGCGTTTGCGGGCTAATTTGCTCGCGATGCTTGTTAATGTGGCAACAATGTGCTAATATGCTAATGTGGCGCTCGCTATGTTCGCTAATGTGCCGTGCAAAAAAACAAAAGGGTTGACGCCCAAGGCGCTATATAGATAGCGCAACGGCGTCAGCCCATTAACACATTAGCGAGCAAAGCGAGCGTCACATTGCCACATTAGCATATAGCCTCGCGCAGCGAGCATCAGTATTTCATATAATCAGGCAGCGGCTCCTTGAGTGCTTCGTCATATTTAGCACCGAGCAGTTGCTTCATAAGTGGCAGCACATACTTGTGCACAACTTTCTCGTTAAGCTGGTGTTCGGCTTCAATGCGCTCTGCATGGTCGTAATACTTGGTAAATGTAGCGTATGTATTGGCCGAGTTTACCGTTTTGTCGTTGATGCCGAAAAGGCCGTAACACAGTTTGCGGTCGTCGGGCGTAATGCCTTCAAACTGTTTGCGCTCCATTTGGTTAAAGTGCTTGATGATGTCAGCCGTCACCTTGAAAGTCTTGGCACTGTCCTTGCGTCCGTTCAGCCACTTGTGCTCACCAGTGTGCAGCACTTTGCTCATGGTCGACATGCGGAAGGCCGGGTTGACACAAATGCGCAAGTGTCCGTGCATTTGTTGGGCGTACATGCCGCCCATGCTCGTGCCCATAACAAGGTCGGGCTGTTCGGTCTCCACCAAGTTGTGCAAAAAGGGGAGAGCCTCTTCGGGGTCGACGGGAATGTCGGGCGCTATGATTTCAGCCGATGGAAAAATCTTGCGCAATAATTGTACGGTGCCCGAGGCACCTGACGATGCAAAGCCGTGAAAGTAAATCAGTTTCATTGTGTAGTGAATTTAGTTGTAAAGCAAATATGGCTGTCCGGTAAGACTCCGGAACGCAGATCTTTCCGTCTTACCCCCTATAAATAGTACTTCACGCTTTTTATTTCAAAAAATAAGCCCAGTTTTTTTACTATGTATGGTTGCAGAAGCTATTATTGGCATAAAAGCAGGCATGAAATACGGTGACGGTCACGTCGTTTATGACAGGTTTTAATGCTTTTGCCCTTACAGGGCGCGACTGCACTAACACGGGGGACCCAAGCATCAAACGCAACCTCTAATGGGGGCGACGCGTCTCGCGTCGGGAAAATATGCAGCTATATTAAGTAGAGTTCGTATTTCCCTCCTTTCTCAATCCCGACGCGGGACGCGTCGCCCCCATTAGTGCTTGCGTTTTTTAAGCAGTCAATCTGCCCCCACAAATAAGACGGAGCTACAGCACCATGCCGTAGCTCCGTCAAAATTACTAATTATTATTCTAATAAGTAGGATTTCACTCCTTCTTAGTGCTCATATTCGTGCGATCAAGGTACCAACACCTTGCTGCCGTTCACAAGGTAGATGCCCTTGTTCACATGCAAATCCTTGTTGCCCTGTACCATATCGGCAAATACCACTCGGCCTTGGAGGTCGAAGATTTGCACCTTAGTAGCCTGGGCAGCAACCAAACGAATGTTGCCCGGAGTTACATAGTAGTCGAGGGCAGAGGCCTTTGTGGCAGAGTTGGCGCCAGTAGCATGCTTGTCAGTTTGGTAAACGCGCACCCAGTCAAACTTGGTTTCGTAGGTGAAGTTCAAATCAGGAGCTGCAGCCCAACCACCATTACCTACGCTCTGGTTGAGAATGAGGTAGAAGGGTTGGTCAAACGGCCATTGAGCTTTAATCTTGTTCTCGTCGGTAAGGTCAGTCTTACGGGCGTATGAGAACACCTGCTTGCCATCGAGATACCAAGTGAGCAAGTCCTCAGTCCATTCCAGGCCAAATACGTGGTATTCGCCCAGTGTGGCGGTTGAGTTGCCGGTCTTTGCAGGGTTGTTGCCCTGTTCCATACATTCTTCGCCATCTTTTTTGCTGTTAGCCCACTTAGTGTGGATAGTGTGGTGAGTTTGAGTTTGGGCGTCGATCTGTTCCCAGATGTCAATCTCGCCGCTGTAAGGCCAGCCACCGTAAACAGAGTTGTTAGGCATCATCCAGAAAGCGGGGAAGTTACCAGCGTGACCAATGGTCATAAGGCGGCCTTCAACCTTGCCGTAAGTGAACTTAACCTTGTTAGACGATTCAATGGAGCCGCTAATCATTTGCTGTTTGTTGCCATCGCCGTCCTTTTCGTCGTCGTGCGTATTCTTCAAGCAGCGCAATACAAGTTTGCCGTCTTCAATCCAACCAGTCTCTTTCTGGCCGGCTTCGGTCTGTGCGCAGAAGCGCTTCCATGTGGGGTTTTCGCGGCTTGAACGGCTCCAATACTTAGAATTGGGCTGGCTGCCGTTTTCACCGTCAAATTCCTCGCCGAACACGAGCTCGTACTCAGAACCATTGTCCTCGAAGTTGGCTGTGATGCGCACATCGCCATCAACGTTTTCGGCGGGTATGGTATATTTGCCGTCAACCAATGTAGCAGTGTATTCGCTCCATTGCTTCTTGCCGTCAACCATCTGTTCGCCGTCAAGATTTTCACCATGACGCACCACAATGCTTGTAGCTGAGTAGTTCTCGTCAAGGCCAACAGCCTGCACAGCAATATCCTGGCCCTTCAAGATAGATTCGGGCATACCGGTGTTGTTAGCACCAACGATAGAACCGTTAGTGGTTCTGACGTCAAGCTTCGCCATGGGGTATTCCTCAACAACTTCAAAGTTGAAGTCTACAACGTAACCACCATTCTCGTTTATCTGGTTCTTTTTGTCAGGATTGTTGTAGTGTCCTGCGGGGTCGATGTCGTCCCAGTCAATCTTTACGCGTGCACGATACTTGCCTTTGGGCAAACCTTGTGGTAACGAGAATTGCGGGATAGAGTTGGTTGCTTCAAACAGACCATTCCTTGCATCGTTGTTTGCGTTCTCGCCACGGCTGTTCTTGTTGTTGTAGTACAAGTACGAGAGCATTTCACCGTTCCAAGCAGGTGTGCCATCGGCATTGACTGCTGTGCTGAATGTGCCATTGTTGTCCAAGTCCACGTACAGGTAGACATGCATATAGGCATTTTTGTTAGGCGTGTAGTTGACGTTAGTAGTAATCACGTCACCATCTTTAACGTAAACAGACCTGTTGCTGAAGTCTTGGTAAACCAGCTTGTCAGTCGGTGTTAACTTTTGAGCTGTAGATTGGGTAGTGGTGTTGAATGACAGGCTGTTTAATGCGCGGTCAGTACGTGCTATTTTCAAATCCTTAGGGAAATTCAGCGCATAGTCTCCCTTCGAACCAGCATCATCGGTCACATATTCGGGTGTTACCATCACATCACCGTCCACATATTCGGCCGGGATAGTGTAAAGGTTGTCCTTCACCATGTAAGCCGGTACGGTCACGTCAATGTACTGCGGTGTCTCGTTTACCAATGAGTCGCCCTTCAGGTTGTAACCGTGGCGAATGGTGAAGCGGCTCAGTCTGAATCCGTCACCAGGCTTGAACTTGATAGTGTATGCCTTGCCAAACTCGATTTGTGTGCCATCGAGTGTAGAGCCATCAGCTTTCAGCACCTCACCATTTGTACCAGCGGCACTTTGGCCACGTGAGATGTTCACCTTGTCGCCATGCACATTGAGACGGGTGTCAATTACTACACCGCTGTTGTGTGTAATATTATTGGCATCGGTAGTGTTACCACCAGCGTCAATTTCGTCCCAGTCTACCTTGAAGCGTAAGCGGTAGAAGCCCGGTGCGAGGTCTGCGGGCAAGGTAAAGTCGGGCAATGCAGTGGTGTTGCAATTGCCAGTGCCAGCGCCAACGCTATTCTTGTTCTTGTAGTTTGAGTAGCTCAATACATCGCTGCTGGTGGCCGGCGTGCCGTCAGCGTTGAGTGATGTGTTGAATTTACCATCGTTGTTACGGTCAAGGTACAAGTAGGCATTCATCCAGCCACCCGTATATTGTACAGAGGCTGAGAGCTTTTCGCCAGCTTTGGCCTTGATAGACTGAGACAGGCGGTCTTGATACAAACGCTTGTCGCTCTGCTGGTTGGTGCTGATGGTCTGTGTGCCGTCGGCACTTGTGATTGTCGCGCCGCTGGTGTAACGGTTGTTGTTCTCCTTTGTAGCAGTTTTGTCAAAGTTTATAGGATAAACGTTGTATTCGATGCGCGTCAATGCCGAGCCATTAACCTCGATGTCATCGATATAAACCACAAAGTCCTCGTTGAGGTCGTGTGTAGATTCTACATCGGGAGCGAACACCAGACTGTGCACATTCACACCGTTTGCGCCAGTGAGGGCAAACACGGCATCGAACCATTTGTCGGTGTACACCTTGCTCTTGCAAGTAGCTTCAACCTGCACCACATCCTTCGACTGCCAAGGGCGGTCCTGGCGTGAGCCAAGTGCAAAGCACATTACGCGGCCGCTTTTGGGCTTGCGCATCTTCACGTGCACATATTGAGGTGTTTGCGACAGTTTGATAGTGTCCTTCAGTGTGACGCGCACACCGAAAGTGTTGCTGCCCCAGCGTGAGCGTTGGAAAGCCAGCACGTGGTCAGACATATTGGTGTCGCCGGCCAAGGCGTCCTTTTCCTTATAAGGGTTGGCTATAACCTTTACATTGCCTTCGAGTGCACCGGTGCGGAAGGGAGATTTTTCCCATGTATCGAACACACCCAGCTTGGTGTAGCCTTCGTTTTCTGTTTCAAAGTTGATGCTCTGTGCGTTGGCGGCCAAAGGCAGAGTCAGTGCGGCCAGAGCTATATAGTGTTTCACTTTCATATATATCAGTGTTTAGAGTAGATTTAATAGATAGAGAGCGTGTGAAGGGTGGGGCAGGCGCGGCTGTCAGTAATGCTGATTTTAACAAACTTGGCCTGTGTGCCGGCATCGTAGCTGTTGTTAGTACTGCCGTTGAGCGGAATGATACGCTTATAGCCCACAGTGGTAGTTTGAATGTTGCCACCCTTCTTTGTCCAGTGTTCGCCATCGGTACTTGTCTCGACAGTGAAGCCCTTGATGCGCTGTCCTAACTGAATGTACTCTTGCAGAGCTACATAGTGAATAGTTTGAACCGAGGGGAGTTCTACTGTAATTACAGCAGTGTTCTGAGCATCGTTGCAAGCCCAGTAGGTAGTAGAGTCGCCGTCAATCATGTTCTTGGCATCGTAGGTGCGGTGTGCACCTGCGCTACGGGTGTCGGTGGCAGTAATCTTTACGCCATCAGCCTTGGCCAGGTCGTGGCCCAGTCGGGTGCGGAGCATCTCGCCAAGTGTCTTCAAGTTTGCTACTTGGTCGTCGGACAGGAGACCTGCCTGGTTGGGCGGGAAGTTGAGGATAAGTGTAGCGTTGCGGCCAACAGTCTCCAAGTACATTTTGAACAGCTCGTTGGCAGACTTGCAACCCTCGTTGCCTACAACGATGTTACCATTGCCATCAACTTTCTTGCCACCTTCGTGGTAGAACCAGCCGCCAATGGTTGCTTTGGCATCGCTCTCGCCGGGGAACCACTTCCAAGCGTTCATGTCGCCGCTTGTGCCGTCGCCCATCGACCAGCAAGTTTCGCCGGCTCCTGGTGTTGCCACATTTCCGTTTTCCCTCGTTTTGCTCTTCGCCATTCCGG
>OGYD01003092.1_pt1 | contig 10031 bp, 8 predicted proteins | sample 1576441 | NCBI WGS metagenome assembly OGYD01 (sample SAMEA3541537, study PRJEB24748) | human gut metagenome | biome: human gut; feature: human-associated habitat; material: faeces | place: China | collected 2012 | reverse complement strand
CCTTTGATGAGGATATCCATCAGGTAATTGACCAGATGATCCGTTGCCGAAACTCGACGACATAACCGCTCCGAAAGAAGGGTCGTCGCGCGTGCTCACACAGTTTGCGCACAACATAATAAACGGGAAACCTATAATGCTCGTGGACGGAGGCGCCCAGAAGAGGAGCTTTACGTTTATAGACGACGGGGTTGAATGCATTTTAAAAATCCTTGAAAACAAAGATGGCTGCGCCGACGGGAAAATATTCAACATAGGCAATCCCGACATGGAGTATTCGATAAAGGAGCTTGCCGAGATGCTGATAGAGCTGTTTGGGGAGTATCCGGAATACGCCGACGCCGCGAAAAACGCGCAAATAAAAGAAATATCTGCGAAAGAGTACTACGGCGAGGGCTATGCCGACGTTTCGCGCCGGGTTCCGTCGGTAAAGCAAGCCGAGGAAGTGTTGGGGTGGAAACCTTCGACTGACTTGCGTACCGCTTTGAAACTCACTCTTGACTACCACCTATTAAAGAAGGACTACGAACTCGCCGACTAATTCTGCGGGTTCAGCCGTATGAAAATAGCAATAAAAATAGACGTCGACACCTATCGCGGAACGCGCGAAGGAGTTCCTGCGCTTGCGGCGCTGTTCAAAAAGCATTCAGTTCCTGCGACCTTTCTGTTTTCGTTTGGGCCGGACAATACCGGCAAGGCGCTGCGCCGAATTTTCCGCAAGGGATTTTTAAAGAAGTGCCTAAGGTCGAACGTAGCGGGGAATTACGGCATAAAAACGCTTCTGTACGGAACGCTGCTGCCCGCGCCCAAGATAGCGAGGCTGTGCGCCGACACCATGCGCGCCGTTGCCAACGACGGCTTTGAATGCGGCATACACTGCTGGGACCATTTTAAATGGCAGGACTACCTGTTCACCATGCGCGACACCGAAGTTGCGGCTGAATTTTCAAATGCCCTCGCCGAATTTGAAAAAGTGTTTGGGCGTGTTGCGCGCTGCTGCGGAGCTCCGGGCTGGCAGATATCGCCCGCCGCCCTTGCGTTGGAGGATTCCGCCGGGCTGCTGTACGCATCGGACACTCGCGGAGAATCGGCATTCATTCCCCAAATGGGAGGAAAGACTTTCAATACCATTCAAATTCCCTCGACGCTTCCAACGCTCGACGAGATACTCGGCATTGTGAAAATAGGCGATGTTTCGCAGATGCACTTCGACAAAATGGAATCGCAGGAATACTCCGTGATGACGGCGCACGCGGAACTTGAAGGAATGGCGTATTTGGAATGGTTTGACGGATTTTTGTCGGAGGCAAAGAAGCGCGGAGCCGAATTTTACTCGCTCGAAAAGCGCGCCGAAGAACTTTCTGCGAGCCGTTCCGCCCTGCCCGTTTGCGAGATTGAGATGTCGCCCTTCCCCGGAAGGAGCGGTCTTCTCGCTGTCCAGAAATCTTAATATTTAACTCTAAGAAAAACCGATGGGAAAAATAAAGACGGCATTGTGCATTTTTGCGGCATGCGCCTGCGCTTTCGCGGCGGATTCAGACATAGCGAAGATAAAGGAAAAAGCCGACGCCGGAGACGCGCAATCACAGCTTGCGATAGGCGTGCTCTACTCGTCCGGCAAAGGCGGAGTCCAAAAGAATCCTGCGCTTGCGCTTGAATACATAAAGGCGGCGGCGGAAAAGAACTTTGCGCCGGCGCAGACTTTTTTGGGTTGCGCCTACGCCGAGGGAAAAATAGTTCCGCGCAATATGCAAGAGGCAATACGGTGGAGGGAACTTGGCGCACAAAATGGGACAATCGCCGACAAATGGTCGCTGGGCAATGCGTTTTTGTACGGATACCTCGTCCCGAAAGACCAGATAAAGGCAGTGTATTGGATTACTCAGGCGGCAGACAAGGGGCACCCGGAGGCTATTTTAAAACTTGTCGAGATTTATAAGAATCTCCAAAAGCCTGAAGAGGAGAAAAAATGGGCGAGGAAATTTGCCGAACTTGAAATAGAGGCGGCAAAGAAGGGAAATATCGAGGCAATGACGTCCGTCGCGAACCAGTACATGAGCGGCAAAGGCGGGCTGGAACGCAACAGGCCACAGGCGATATTCTGGTACAAGAAAGCTGCGGACATGGGAGGCAAAGAAGCTATGGAGAAAGTCGCCCAAATGTACGCGAAAGGAAGGTTTTTGCCAAAAAAGCCCGAAAAGGCGCAAGAATATTTTGAGAAACTCGCCGCCATGGACAACGCCTACTGCTTTAAAATCTCCTCGTTTTATGCAGACGGCTCAAACGGATTTCCGCGCGACGACGAGATGTCGACAAAATGGCTCGAGCGCGGCGCGCAAAACGCTGACGACTCCACCAAACTATACGTTGCCTGGCGATTCTGGAAGGGATTTGAGACCGCTAAGAACCCCACGAAGGCAATATACTGGTGCTCGAAAGTTCTCGAGACGGCGCCGAAAGGCGAGGAGGCGCAACGGGCTATATTCGGCGCATTCAGAGTCGCCGAAAGAATGATTTCAGACATATCCAACAATGTGCCTCCGCCGGAGAATTTCGGGAAATATTATTCGCAGTATTCGAGCAAATTCGCCCAATAGGCTGAATTAAGCCGGCACAATCCGCATTGGCGGATGAGCGGAGTGCGGACAACGTTTTTTTATCATATCGCGCGAAATGAAAACTCAGAAAATATTAGCCTTTTTCTGGGCGTCGTTAGCAGCCGCACTTTTTACAGGCGCCGATTCCGGAACCGTCGTAAATGGATTCGCCGAGAGGGGAAATTTCACCGCAATGGATTCCTCCCTTGTAAAATTGCCCGAAGGCGGCAGCGAAAAGATATTTGTAAATTCACTAAAATTAAAGGCAGGCGAGACAAAGAGAATTTTCTCGACCAAAAGCGGATTATTAAAGGCGGGCAAAAAGTACACAGCAAAGCTAAGGTATAAAATGCGCTCGCCCGACCCTGCAGCCCTTGCGAACTTAAAGCTCCACGCGCCGGGCGCACAGCGCCATCTCGGAGCGTCGGAAGGAGAATCGTTTGTGAAAATGCCGTTTGAAGTTCAGGCGAACAATGCGAAAGCGTCTGTGACTCTAAATGTGACTGGCCCTGTCGAGGCGTCAATAAGCTCGTTTGAGATAGAGGACGGCGACGGTGAAAGTTTCATAAGCGCGAAGTTGAACGGAGAGAAATTTAAGGGAAAGCTCGAAAAACTTCCCACGGGCTCGCCTGAATTTTCGGTGGAGCTTCCGAAAGACGGGGGAATAACAGTAAACGCCGCCGACTACGGAATGAACGAACAAAATGAGGATTGCGCAACCGCCCTAAACAAGGCGATAGCCGCATGCAAGGAAAAGAAGGCCTCTAAGCTCATTATTCCCAAAGGCACATATAAATTTTTCGGTAAAACCCCGATAACTGTTAAAAATTTTACAGATTTCACAATAGACGGCAACGGTTCAACGTTTATATACCGCCGCGACGGAGGCAGTGTGAATATGATGGTAATAGACTGCCTAAGGACGGAAGTGCGCAATTTAAGCATGGACTGGGACTGGGAGACTGAACCGCTCGCCGCAATAGTAAAAGCCATTGGCGCAAAGAGCGACGGAAACAATAGTTATGCGGATTTTGAAATATTGGAATACGACAAATATCCGCTGTACGGGAAAAACGTGCGCATAGCCAACTTTCAGCCCTGGGACGGAAAAGCGCGCATGATAGGAATCGAAAATGTAAACGGCATAGGCTTTGGATTTCAACCCAACGAAAAGGGGCCAAAAGTCGAATGGCTCTCGCCGAATAAAATCCGCGTGTTTTCAAAGCACTGTGAATATTGCGCAAGAAACAATATAGGCAGGCTCTACCGCATGCAGCACTACTACTATGGAATGGGCGGATTTTACCTTAGAGATAACAAGCATTTCACGATGCGCAATGTGAATATATACTCCTGCAAAGGGCACGGCATATTGTGCGACGGGCTTGAATACTGGCAGCTTTTAAACGTAAACATATACCCGCGCACCGGCGACCCGAAGCGCGTCATAAGCACGACTGCCGACCATTTGCACTTTGCGCGCTCAAGGGGATATTTTAAGATGGAGGGATGCAAATTTGGGCTTGGCTCCGATGACTGCATGAATATACACGATATCACATCGTTTGGGGTAAAAGTTGGACCGCGCGAATTGTTGATAAAAACAAACAAGGTGTCTGTGCGCAAGGCAGACATTGTCGAGCTGCGGCACGGAGATTTTTCGGCAAGCGGCTATAAGTCGGAAATACTGAATATTGCGAAGGGCAAAGACGGGAAAACGCATATAACTTTCCGCGACGAGATTCCCGAGCAAAAATTCGACGGGTTTGTTCTTTTCAGCCGCAATTTCGACAGTTCAAACGCAATAATACGCAACTGCAAATTTATAGGCAATCGCGCGCGCGGGCTATTGATTTTAGCAAGCAATATAACGATAGAAAACACTGAATTTTACCATAACGAAATGGGTGCGATAAAATTTGAGACAGGCTATACATTCAATCTATGGTGCGAAGGCCTGGGAGTAAGGAATGTTGTAGTACGCAACTGCGTATTTGACAGTGCAAACTATACGGGAAGAAAATATCAAGGCAAAGCCCGCGATATATTCTTTGGCGTCTATATGCGCAACGACCCATCATACGAGCAAACCCGCTACCCAATAATTTCCGACATACTATTTGAAAACAACACGTTTAAAAACTCTTTTGGGCTTGTCGCGCTAATATCTTCGAGCGGAAACATAACATTTAGAAACAACACATTTGAGAATACTCTGAAAAGAGCCGCGGAGTATCCGTACAGGGGCGCATTTTATATAAATAATTCGTCGGACATAAAAATAATAAACAACACTTGGAAAGCGTCGCCGCTCGTTCCCAACCCCGGTGTTTACTACGACGCCGACACGGTGAGCGGGCTTGTTGTTGAAGGCAATAAAGTAGTCTCAGGCACCGGAGAAAACAGCAATTAGCTTCTTCGCTTTGGGGCGAAATTTTAAGCGGAAGGAACGAATGCTGCAGTGCGAATGAAAAGTTTTCGCTGCAGCTGTGCTTTTTGCATTTTTAGAACAATACTTAGCTGAATATTGAGAATTTGTCAGCCGGCAATTCCGCATGCGCGCTCCGTTTAGGCAATCATGCAAGAGCCTTTGCGAAGAATTACAAAAAAATTTAAAGACGGCAAGCGACGGGGAAAATTTAAGTCGAGCAAAATTCAAAATGCGCGAATGCAATTTGCCTAAGTTTATTAAGTAAAATAACTCCATAATTGAAAGAAAAGACTTCTAAAAAATCGCACTTTAAATAGGTATGCCGATTTTATTGCGCTTCATAAAAGTATTGCAAAACGGGAGAGTTTCAAAGGCTTGAATGAAGGCAAAGAACATCTTCACAAGCAGGGGGAATTTGTAAAAAACCAGCTCCCGCGCATTCACATTCTATAAAAAAGCTTCGGGGATTCCCCAAAGCTTTTTCGCGTATAAATTTTAAAGATTTTCTGATTTATTTTCTGCGGCGCACTGCGAAAGCGAGCGCTGCAAGCCCGAATAAGGCGGCGATAGAAGCAGGTTCAGGAACATTCGTAAACGTCACGGAAAGTGTGTTGTCGTTCCACGAAAAGTCGGCGAGGGCACCTGTGAGATTTGTTGCAATAAAGTCTACGTTTGCGTCGCTGTCCGAAGTACCAAGCCCGCTGGGAGACGATATTAGCTCAAAACTCCTCCCTATATATTCCGAACCGTCCAAGTAGTCAAAATCAATCTCGATGGGGCCATCGCCCATTTTGAGAAGCTCGCCGGAAAGCTCAATTTTATGTCCGTTGTCCAAAGCAGTTTTATCGAATATAAGCCCGCCTGCATTCCATTCTATATTTGCAGCCGAAAGATTGCCGACTTTCATGCTAAAATATCCGCCGTCGAGCATCAGATTTTGGTCTAATGAAGCAGCCATTCCTATTACGCCCTCTAAGACACTAACGCTCGTAAGCTCAACGCGGGTTTTATTTGTAAAATATTGCGAGCCCGCACCTGTTTTAGTTATATTGATTGTTTTATTTTCTACAGGATTGCTGTCCCAATAATTTTTCTTATTAGAGATTTCGCCGCTGTATGTGTAGGATTGCCCTTCAGCAACATTGATTGTAAGATAGGCATTCGCAACAGATGTATTGTTTTTAACCTGCAAATTTCCGCCACTACCGGAGATGCCTCCGACAGTAGTATAATACTCTCCGGAAGAACCGGTTAAGATAACGTGTCCGCCTCCGTTAAAATACATAGCTCCGGTTAAGAAGAGATTTTGATTTTCAGCAGTTCCAGTGCCAGTGTATTCGAGCCCGCAATTACCGCCGGAACCAAAGGATATGGAATCAGCCCTTATATATCGGGCAACAAGAATTGCAACTGTTGAAATTTCCCCTTTTATATTTAGGGAAACATTGCCCATAGAGAAATTTCCGTTGTATCCGCTTATAGTAAATGAGTCGGCATTAATTGTACCGCTGCCCGTAAAGCCCGAGGAAGCCCAGCCGGCAGGGTTGTGGTAGAAGTTGAGATCGCCTACTGTGATGTCGTTTTCCAGCTCAACTTTTCCGGATTTATTTTCACCGTAATTGATACTGACGGAATCAGCGCTTCCGGGCAATGAGCCTGTCGACCAGTTGCCGACAGTGTTCCATTTATTGTCAACCGCGCCGTTAAAAGTATTATCGTAGGTCTGGGAATGGGCAACAATAGCCATTGCTAAGGATACCAATAAAAATCCACCTAACTTTTTCATATCAATTTTATTTAATTTTGCAAATTTTTATAACTCGCGTGTTAAAAGAGTCAATAGAATAAGAATGTCTTTTTAATCCCCACAATGAGTTATGATTATATTCTCTTTTAGATATTTTATCGGATTCTGTTAAAAAAATAAAAAAACGCGCGCGAAAAAACTTTTTCTTCGCGCGCGTTTTGAAAATTGCGGCAGATTGCCCAATTTTAGCCGCAAATATCAGAAATTATTCCCACTCGATAGTGGCCGGCGGCTTCGAGGAAATGTCGAGACACACCCTGTTGACGCCCTTTACTTCGTTTATTATACGGTTTGATATCTTAGCCAACAGTTCATGCGGAATATGCGCCCAGTCGGCAGTCATTGCGTCCTGGCTTTCTACAATTCTTAGGGCAATAACGTTATCGTAAGTGCGTTCGTCGCCCATGACTCCAACCGTTTTGACGGGCAGGAATACGGCGAAAGCCTGCCAAACCTTGTCATAATATCCGCTTGAGCGCATTTCCTCCATAAGCACGGCATCGGCCTCGCGGAGAACATCAAGGCGCTTTTTGGTAATGTCGCCCACAACGCGCACGCCGAGACCCGGTCCCGGAAACGGGTGGCGCCAAAGGACTTCGTGGGCAAGCCCCAGCTCGGCGCCGAGCGCGCGCACCTCGTCTTTAAAGAGTTCGCGCAAGGGTTCGAGCAATTTAAGCTTCATGTGCTTAGGTAGCCCGCCGACATTGTGGTGGCTTTTAATAAGCGACGCGGGGTTTCCAGCAATCGGGACGCTTTCGATAACGTCCGGATAAAGCGTACCCTGAGCGAGGAAATCTACTTGGCCTATGGATTTTACAGTTTTATCGAACACTTCGACAAAAGTCTTTCCAATAATTTTGCGCTTTCTCTCGGGGTCTTTGACACCGGCGAGGCGTTGGAGGAATAACTTTTCGGCGCGCACTGTTTTCATGCGCATTTTAAAGTTGTCCTTAAAGAGCTTTTCGACTTTAACGCGCTCGTCTTTGCGCAACAGTCCGTTATCGACAAAAACGCAAGTGAGTTGGTCGCCGATAGCCCTGTGAATGAGTGCCGCCGCAACCGACGAGTCAACACCGCCGCTGAGGCCGAGAATAACTTTCTTATCGCCGACCTGCCTGCGGATATTTTCGACAGCCCTTTCGACATAGTCCGACATTTTCCAGTCGCCTGTGCAGCCGCAGATTTTATATAGGAAATTTTTAATTATTTCTATGCCGCGTGGAGTATGGACGACTTCCGGATGGAACTGCATGCCATAGAAGCGCCTGCTTTCGTCTTCAATGAGCGCGTATGCCGAGTTTTCGGTCGTGCCGATAGCCTTAAAGCCCTTCGGGAGCTTTTCAATCCTATCGCCGTGGGAGTTCCAGACCTGAATGGGGGACGCAATGCCGTCGAGGAGCTTTCCGCCGCCTTCAAATGAGAGGGTTCCAAAGCCGTACTCGCGCTGTTTGCTTGAGACTATTTGTCCGCCGAGCATTTTGCCCATTAGCTGCAAACCGTAGCATATCCCCAATACCGGGACTCCAAGCTCGAAGATTTTGGGATCTGGCCTCGGAGAACCTTTCGATAGGACGCTCGCCGGCCCGCCCGACAGAATAATTCCGCTAATATTCTGTTTTTTTAGTATGGAGGCCTTTGTGTTGAAAGGCAATATTTCCGAATAGACGCTGCACTCGCGTATACGGCGGGCAATGACCTGCGTATATTGCGAACCGAAATCTAAAACTACTATTTTTTGTGTCATACGCGTGCCTTATATTTAATTTAATGTTGGCGTGTTTAGTGGTTTGGCAGTGTGGTTAAAATTTCAATTTTGTGTTTTTATATCCGCATTTGGGACATACGGCAGTTAGATCCGATGCAGACGAAGTATAGACGCAATCGCAGCGCAGGCAATGGAAAGTCGACGATTTTGCGAGGAGTTCCTTTGTGTGTTTGCGGCTTTTTGTGTGAATCCATGCGCCCGCTCCCGCGGCAACGAGTGCCGCAGTAATTGCGAACGCGAAAAAAGCCGATAAACCCATAGTTTGAAAAAAAAACGCAAACGCGCCCGTTTAGAGCGAGGGCGCGTTGCAAAACAGTTCAGATTTGCAAAGAACTCTTATTCCTTCTTTTCGGCAGCTTCTGTCGACTGTGCTTCAGCGGGGGCTTCAGCAGCCGCTTCGGGCTTTTCGCCTTCCGTCTTTTTGGCGGCGGCTTTTTTAGCTGTCTTTTTCTTGGCAGCCTTCTTGGCAGGAGCCTTTTGCTTCTTATAACCTTCGTCGTCAGCTTCGATGAGCTCGATTATAGCCATATTTGCGGCGTCTCCGACGCGCGGTACAAGCTTGTAAATGCGGGTGTAACCGCCATTGCGTTTGAGGAATTTTTGAACCTTGTCGGCGAAGAGGAAGTGCACGGCGCTTTCGTCGCGGACTTTCGCGAGCGCAAGGCGGCGGAAGTGGAGCTTCTTGGCAGTATCGTCAGTGGCGGCAGCCTTCTTGGCCAAAGTGATTATCTTTTCGGCAAAGGGACGCAACGCTTTAGCGTAGCCGAGAGTTGTCTGAATTCTATCGTGGCGGAAGAGAGCCGCTGAAAGCGACGCCATTATCGCTTGGCGGTGCTCTTTTTTAACGCCCAACTGGTGTCTGTGTTTAAGGTGACGCATTTGAATTAATTTTCTGTCTTAAAATTATAGATTTGTGGAGTCGATGAGGCGCTCGTCGATTTTCATGCCGAGCGACAGACCGAGCTGTTCGAGCTTGCCCTTGATTTCGTTGAGGGATTTTTTGCCGAAGTTGCGGTATTTCAGCATTTCCTGTTCCGATTTCATAGCCAATTCGCCGACAGTTGTGATGTTGGCGTTGTTGAGGCAGTTTGCTGCGCGAACGGAGAGTTCGATTTCATTGACGCTCATATTGAGGAGCTTCCTGAGCCTATTTTGCTCTTCACTTACCTCTTTGCCGACCGTCTCGAATTCGATTTCCTGATCGTTAACCTTGTCGAACACATCAATATGGTGCTTTAAGATTACAGCAGCGTCCTTCAAGGCTTCGTCAGGAGTAATTCTGCCGTCGGTCCAGATCTCGAGGGTGAGTTTGTCAAAATCGGTCATTTGGCCAACGCGCGTGGCGTCGACCGAGTATTTTACGAGCTCAATAGGGCTGAAAAGCGAGTCTATCTCAATGTACGGCAGGGCATAAGGGTCTTTACGGTCCTA
>OGYD01003085.1_pt1 | contig 10059 bp, 6 predicted proteins | sample 1576441 | NCBI WGS metagenome assembly OGYD01 (sample SAMEA3541537, study PRJEB24748) | human gut metagenome | biome: human gut; feature: human-associated habitat; material: faeces | place: China | collected 2012 | reverse complement strand
GTAGGGCGGATTTCCTATCCGCCCGCCGGGCGTCGAGAACGCCGCCCCCTACAACAATTTATCGCAATCCCATGTGCCTCTTATCGGGCACTTTTCATAGAGGTGAAGTAAATGCTTTGTGTTAAATGCCAAAAACGTCCCGCTGTCGTGTTTGTGCAGCGGCTTGAAAACGGCAAGACCGTGCAGGAGGGCTACTGCCTGACCTGCGCCCGTGCCATGCACATCCAGCCTGTGGATGATCTGATGAAACAGTTCGGTATGTCCGACCAGGATCTGGAAAACATGGAGGAGCGGATGTCCAGCTTTTTGCAGGAGGCCTCCGACTCCGGCATGCTGGCCCCCATGATGAACGGCGACGACACCGACGCCGGTGACGAGCCCGCCCCGCAGGACGATTTTGTCCCGGGCGGCAGCCCCGTGTTCCCGTTTGGCTTTGGTGCGCGCCAGAATAAGGACGACGCCAAGCCCAAAAACGGCAAGAAGGAAAAGGCTCCCCGCCGCAAGTTCCTTGAGACCTACTGCGAGAACCTGACCCAGAAGGCCCGCGACGGCAAGACGGACCGCATCATTGGCCGTGACCGCGAAATTTACCGCACGATCCAGATTTTGTGCCGCCGCCAGAAGAACAACCCCTGCCTGATCGGCGAGGCCGGTGTCGGCAAGACTGCGATTGCCGAGGGTATCGCCCAGCGCATTGCCGAGGGCAAGGTCCCCGCGCGTCTGCAGGACAAGGAAATTTACCTGCTCGACATGACGTCCCTCGTCGCAGGCACCCAGTTCCGCGGCCAGTTTGAGCAGCGTGTCAAGGGCCTCATCAGCGAGGTCAAGGCTGCGGGCAACATCATCCTGTTTATTGATGAGATCCACTCCATCGTCGGCGCGGGCGACTCCGACGGCTCTATGAACGCCGCCAACATCATGAAGCCCGCGCTGTCCCGCGGGCAGATGCAGGTCATCGGCGCAACGACGTTTGCCGAGTATCGCAAGTATATCGAGAAGGATTCCGCGTTGGAGCGCCGTTTCCAGCCCGTCAAGGTCGAGGAACCGTCGCTGCTGGACACCATCGAGGTCATCAAGGGCATCCGCGTCTACTATGAAAAGCACCACTGCGTCCGTGTGTCCGACACCATCGTGACGAGCATCGTCAAGCTGTCGGAACGCTACATCACGGATCGTTTCCTGCCGGACAAGGCCATTGACCTGCTGGATGAATCCTGCGCCTGCTGCAACCTGCGCCATCCTGAAATTACAGAGCTCATGGAGACCCAGCGCACCGTGGCCGATCTGGAGACCCGCGAGCACGAACTGGAGAACCCCGAGCCGCAGAACGGCCAGGACGCTGCCATCGACTACGAGGCACTGGCCGCGGTCAAGACCGATCTGGCGAAGCAGCGCGAAAAGCTGCCCGCCCTGCAGCTGAAGGTCGCGGAAATTGAAGTGACCATGGACGACGTCGCACAGGTCATTGAGCTTTGGACCGGTGTGCCTGCTGTGAAGATCAAAGAGACCGAGTATGGCCGCCTGCAGGGGCTGGAGGATGCCCTCAAGGCGCACATCATCGGCCAGGACGAGGCTGTCCACGCCGTGGCCGGGGCCATCAAGCGCGCCCGCGCCGACCTGTCTGGCCGTCACCGCCCGGCCAGCTTTATCTTCGTCGGCCCCACCGGCGTCGGCAAGACCGAGCTGGTCAAGCAGCTGGCCAGCCAGCTGTTCGACACCGTTGACCCGCTCATCTCCATCGACATGAGCGAGTACATGGAAAAGTACGCGGTGTCCCGCCTGATCGGTTCCCCTCCGGGCTATGTCGGCTACGACGAGGCCGGGCAGCTGACCGAGAAGGTCCGCCGCCATCCCTACAGCGTCGTGCTGTTCGACGAGATCGAAAAAGCACATCCTGACGTTATGAATATCCTGCTGCAGATTCTGGACGAGGGCAAGATCAACGACGCGCAGGGCCGCACGGTGGACTTCTCAAACACGGTCATCTGCATGACCTCCAACGCGGGTTCCACCGACCAGAGCGGCGCGACGGGCTTCGGCAAAAAGGCCGAGGTCGCCAGCGCGGACCGCAGCATGAAGGCGCTGCAGGAGTTCCTGCGCCCCGAGTTCATCGGCCGTGTGGACGAGATCATTACGTTCAAGCCGCTGAGCGAGGAAGACCTTGAGAAGATCACCGCGCTCATGCTCGACGAGTACAAGCCAGGCCTAGCCGCGCACGGCATCACGCTGCACTACACGCAGCCCGCGCTGGCGGACATCGTAGCCGAAAGCTCCACCAAATACGGTGCGCGTGAGCTGCGCCGCACGATCCGCAAGACCATTGAGGATCCCGTCTCCGACGCGCTTGTCGATGGCCGCCTGGATGGCCGCGAGGTCACGCTGGAGCTGGCCGACCACGACGGCAGGGCCGTGCTGGAAATTTAAGGGGCGCACCATGTACAGAAAACTGGCTGCCCTGGTGCTGGCCGCGGCGCTGCTGTGCAGCTGCTCGGCCCGCGTCACGGTGCGGCGTTATCCCGCAGAGCTGCCCCGGGCCGCAAGCCCCGCCGCCACCCCGACGCCGGAGCCTGTGCCCACCTTTACCGAGGAGCAGAAGGCCTACGGCAGCGCCGCACTGCTGACCGATGCCACCGTGCTCGTCAACGTGTTTTTGAACGACGCCGCCCACGGGCATACCTGGGACGCCGAGAGCCGTGCTGCCGCCGTGCAGCGCACCCAGCTGGCCATAGACTGGATCACCGAGCAGGTCGCGGGCTACGAGGCCGCGGTGAATCTGATCTGTGATCGCAGCGCGGACGGCAGCGATTCAACGCTGACACGCAGTTATCTTGTGCAGTCCGCCATGCAGGGCGGCGAAAATTCCGAGGAAAGCTCCGCTTTTCTCGACGAGATGGATACGCTGTGCGCGTCGCTGGCCGCCGACAGCCGTCTTGCTGCCTACGGGGCCCGGCACATTGCGTTTTTGTTCTTTCTGCCCATCAGCGGGACATCCTTCACGATGGCTCACTACGCCGACGACGGCGACAGCTTTTATTATGAATACAGCTGCCTGTACAAAACCGACGCCTACACCGACGGCGAGGCGGAATCCCCGGCGACCTACGCCCACGAGATCCTGCATCTGTTCGGTGCGCCCGACCTGTATGAGGGCAGCAGCGACCCCTACGTCGACGAGGCACTTGTCAGCTATGTGGCCGACACCTACCCGGGCGATATTATGCTGAGCACCTACGAGGACGACGGCTCAAGCCGGTTTGACGCCATCACAAAGGAGATCAGTCCGCTGACGGCCTACTGTCTGGGGCTGGCCGACACCTGCCCCGAGCTTGCGCAGTTCCCCCTGCTGGCCGACATGACCCCCGGCGTTTTCTCTTACGGAGCCGACGGGGAAGCGGGGAGTGCGGAGGCCGGCGAGAGCTGGCCGGGCGCGGTAGCGGTGTAAATTGTTGTAGGGGAGGGATTTATCCCTCCCGGGAGCTTTGCGCCAGCCGCCCAGTGCACGGGAGGCATAAATGCCTCCCCTACAAGCTACAGCAAGTTTGCGCCAGGTTTTGTAGGGGGCGGCGTCCTCGACGCCCCGCGGAGGGGTCAAGACCCCTCCCTACACGCCTTCGGGCACTCGCCCCAGAAGGGAGGTCACACCCATGCTGAACGATACCTTTCCGCTGCGGGTCGAAGCGATCCCGGCGGCACATGCGTCGGAGTGGCGCGCGGACGACTCATTCCCGCCCAGCGAGACGCAGGCCTGGCAGCTGATCTTTGTGCGCAGCGGCACCATTGAGGAACGCTGCGATGCCCGCCACGTGCTGCTGCGGGCAGGCGGACTGCTGTTCCACCAGCCGGGGGAGGTCTTTGCTATGACCACCGTCGGCGAGGTCCCGCCCGAGACGCTGCGCATCGACTTTTACTGCACCGGCGCGGCCATGGACCGTTTCCGCGGCGCGATGCTGCACACGGAGCCTGCCGAGCAGCATGACCTGAACTGGCTGGCAAATGCCGCCAACGAGCTGTTCGACGCCGCCCCCGTGCCGGGCGGACGGCCTGTCTTAAAGGAGGAGCTGCCCTTCGGCGCGATGCAGCAGTTCATCATCCATCTGGAAAATCTGTTGATTTTGCTGGCCCGCCGCTGCCGCCGCACCAAGCGCCCTGTGGCCCGCGTCCGGCGGGAGCGCCGCCAGAACGCGCTGGTCGAGGACGCCCGCGCCTATTTTGCCGAAAATCTTGCGCATGAACTGAAGATCGACGACATCTGCACGGCGCTGGGCTGCACGCGGCCCCAGCTGCAGCAGGCGTTCCGCGCGCGGCTCCACCGCACGGCCATGGAGGAATTCTCCGCCATGCGCATCGAGTACGCGGCCCAGCTGCTGGCCCGCGGGGCATCCCCCGGCGAGGTCGCCGCACAGATGGGCTACTGCTCCGGCGCGTATTTCAGCCAGAAATTCCGCGCTGCCACGGGGCACACGCCGTCCGCCTACCGCCGCATTCAGCAGGGGCTGCCCGCACGGCGGCAAAACAGGCAACAAAAAGGCAAATCAGAATCAAAAACTCCTATTGCAGAAACTCCGCAGAAAGAGTAGAATACAAGCAAAGAGAGGCGAGCCGCCCGGTTCGCACGCAACAATATCATATAACATAAGGAGACGACTGTTATGGCAATTCTGGTTAGCGGTGGCGCCGGCTACATCGGCAGCCACACCTGTGTGGAACTTCTGGCCGCAGGGTACGACATCGTTGTAGCCGATAACTACTACAACTCCTGCCCCGAGGCCCTGGCCCGCGTCAAGAAGATCGCCGGCAAAGACTTCCGTTTTGTCGAGGCCGACATGACCGACAAGGACGCCGTGGAGAAGATCTTTGCCGAGAACGAGGACATTGACTGTGTCATCCAGTTCGCCGCCTACAAGGCCGTCGGCGAGAGCGTTTCCAAGCCCATCGAGTACTACTCCAACAATCTGGCCTGCACGCTGAACATTCTGGATGTCATGCGCCGTCACAACTGCCACAACATCATCTTCTCCTCCTCCGCCACGGTCTACGGCGACCCCGCCAGCGTGCCCATCCGCGAGGATTTCCCCGTCGGCGGCACCACGAACCCCTACGGCACCACGAAGGTGTTCACCGAGCGCATCCTGACCGACTGCTGCCACGCCGACCCCGAGCTGAACGTTGCGCTGCTGCGTTACTTCAACCCCATCGGTGCGCATCCGTCCGGCCTGATCGGCGAGGACCCCAACGGCATCCCCAACAACCTCGTGCCCTACATCGCCAAGGTCGCTGTCGGCAAGCTGGAGAAGGTCCACGTCTTTGGCAATGACTACCCGACTCCCGACGGCACCGGCGTGCGCGACTACATCCATGTTGTCGACCTGGCCCGCGGCCATGTTGCTGCCATCAAAAAGCTGGAGCAGAAGCCCGGCCTGTTCATCTGCAACCTGGGCACCGGCCACGGCTACAGCGTGCTGGACGTCATCAACGCCTTCAGCAAGGCCTGCGGCAAGGAGATCCCCTATGTCATCGACCCGCGCCGCCCCGGCGACATCGCCGAGTGCTGGTGCGATCCCTCCAAGGCCAAGCGTGAGCTCGGCTGGGAGGCCCAGTACGGCATTGAGGAAATGTGCGCCCACAGCTGGAACTGGCAGAGCCACAACCCGGATGGGTATAAGACTGCGAAATAAAGCTGCATAAAGTTAAGAATGCCCGATGCGGTGACGAGCCGTATCGGGCATTTGTTTTGTATGCCTTCCCCCTCGGGGGAAGGTGGCCGAGGCCCCGACCGAGGCCGGATGAGGGACGGGTCTGCCACAGCTGCCCGTAAACGGGTTGCAATGGCAAGGTTGCCCCTCATCAGTCAGCGGGCGGAGCCGCTGACAGCTTCCCCCAAGGGGGAAGCCTTTCTTTTACACATACATCTCCTGACTTCTCGGCGGGAGCTTGGGTACGACGGGCAGGGGTGCGGCGGCGGTGCGCCAGGCCGCGGGGGAGAGGCCCACCTCCCGCTTAAAGACGCGGCACAGATAATTGGCCCCGGAAAACCCCGTCAGGCCCGCGATCATGTCCAGATTGTACTCATCGGTCAGCAGCAGCGTCTTGACTGCCTCGATGCGCACATTCGTCATATACTTGCCCGGCGGCACCCCCATCTCCTGCTTAAAGACGCGCACCAGATGGCTTTTTGTCACGCCGAGCTGCTCGCTCAGCTCCTCGACGCCGTAGAGCGCCATATAATTCTGGCGGATGGCCGCCACGGCCTCGGCCACAAGCGGCGGCAGGGGACGGGCGGTCTCGTCGGCCTTGGCTGCGGCGCAGAGCAGCGCGTAGGCCATGGGGGCCGTCTGCGCGCCGCACAGCTGTGCGATCAGCTCCGCCGCGCCGGGGCAGGCAGCGCCGTCCGCCCAGCGCGCCGCCCCCAGTTGCAACAGGTAGGCGTCCGTGCAGTGGCCGGTCAGCCGCACGGCCAGCAGGTGGCAGTCGCTCTGCGGCGTCAGCACCAGGGGGGCAGGGCCCAGCAGAATATCGCCGCTTTGGCCCGGGCGGTCAACGCCGTCCAGCAGGCACGCCCCGCGGGAAAGCACCCCCACCCACAGGCCGTCTCCGGCCAGAGCCAGCGGCGCTGTGCCGTCCAATTCCGCCGTTTCGGCAGCGGTGCAGTAAATTTCCGGGTCAAATATCAATTTCGACACCTCTATATCAATAAAATGCTATTTTCAAATAGATTATAACCTGTTATTATAATCATGTCAACAGAAACAGCCCCCTCTACACGGGCTGAAACCACTGAATACATTTGGAGGATGAGCATTATGGCTTCCATTAGCTGCCGTCACGTTAAGAAAGTTTACCCCGGCAATGTTACTGCCGTTCCCGATTTCAACCTGGAAATCGCGGATAAGGAATTTATCGTTTTCGTCGGTCCTTCCGGCTGCGGTAAGTCCACCACCCTGCGTATGATCGCCGGTCTGGAGGAGATCTCCGGCGGCGAGCTGTATATTGACGGCAAGCTGATGAACGACATTCCTCCCAAGGACAGGGATATCGCGATGGTTTTCCAGAACTACGCCCTGTACCCCCATATGACTGTTTACGAGAACATGGCCTTCGGCCTGAAGCTGCGCCATGTAGACCCTCAGGAGATCGACCGCAAGGTAAAGGAAGCCGCCGAGATCCTGGATATCACCCAGTACCTGGACCGCAAGCCCAAGGCGCTTTCCGGCGGCCAGCGGCAGCGCGTGGCCATCGGCCGTGCCATTGTGCGCAGCCCCAAGGTATTCCTGATGGATGAGCCGCTTTCCAACCTGGATGCCAAGCTGCGCAACCAGATGCGTGCCGAGATTATCAAGCTGCGGCAGCGCATCGATACCACCTTCATCTATGTTACCCACGACCAGACCGAGGCCATGACGCTGGGCGACCGCATCGTCATCATGCGGGATGGCGAGATCCAGCAGGTGGGTACCCCGCAGGAAGTCTTCGATCACCCCGCCAACCTGTTTGTGGCAGGCTTCATCGGTATGCCTCGCATGAATACCTTTGACGCCCAGCTGCAGCGCGATCCCGATGGCAAGTATGCCGTTCAGCTGGCCAATGCCCATGTGGTGCTCAGCGATGAAAAGCAGGCCCGCCTGGCCCAGAAGAATGTCCAGCCCGGCCCCATCGTGCTGGGCATCCGTCCGGAGCACATTATGCTGGCGGGCGAGGGCGAGCAGATGATCCACGGCACCGTGGATGTCAGCGAGATGATGGGCAGCGCGGTGCACCTGCACCTGCAGGCCTGCGGCCGGGATACCATCATCATCGTGCAGACCATGAGCATGCAGGGCGCCACCAATTCGAGCTTTGGCATCGGCCAGTCCATCGCCTTCACCTTTGGTGGCAATGTGGTGCATGTATTTGATCCTGAAACCGGGAAGAATCTTGAATTCTGATGGCTGCAATCCCATAGAAAAAGCCCCTGCCGCAAGGCGGGGGCTTCATTTTAATGCTTAACCGGTTCGCCGCTGCGGTGGCCCGGGGCTGTCAGCCAGTCGGCTTTGTAGTAATAAATAAGCAGGAAGATGCTGCTGAGCGCCCAGGTAATGGGGTAAACCCAGTTCACCACGGCAATGCTTTGGTAGATGGGGGTGGCAACCGTAATAATGGCAACACGCACCACGCACCAAAATGACAGCATCGAGATCATGGGAATGACCGCACGACCTGCGCCGCGCATGACCGCTGCCAGACAGTGCGAAAGCGCCAGCAGACAAAAGAACAGCGAGCAGGTGCGCATCTTCTGCACGCCAAAGGCGATGGCCGCCGACTCCTGGGTAAAGGCCTTGATGAGAATGGGGGCCAGCCAGTACAGCAGCGCGCCAACCGCCTCCGCGATGATGACCGAGCAGGCGATGCCGAACCGCGCCCCTTGACGGGTGCGTCTTAACTCGCCTGCACCCAGATTTTGACCCACAAAGGTGGTAATGGCAGAGGTGAAGCTGGTAATGGGCAGGAAGGCGAAGCCCTCCACCTTGGCATAGGCGCCGCAGCCGCTCATGGCCATCTCGCCAAAGGAATTGATATTGGACTGCACCACTACATTGGCCAGCGCGATGACGGAATTCTGCAAACCGCTGGGCAGACCATAGGAGAGGATCATACGGGTCATTTCCGGGTCAAAGCGGACCTCCCGCCATTTCACCTGGCATTCGCCGGAAACGGGGTTCATCAGCCGCCCCATGCACAGGAACACGCTGACGAACTGCGAAATGATGGTGGCCAGCGCCGCGCCGTCCACATCCATCTTAAAGACGGCGATAAGCAGAATATCCAGCACCACATTGGTGATGGAGGAGATGATAAGATAATAAAGCGGATGGCGGCTGTCGCCCACCGCCTGCAAAATGCCCATACAGGCGTTGTAGACGATCATAAAGAGGCTGCCCATGAAGTACAATCGGAAATATTGGATGGACTGGGGCAGCACGTCCTCCGGCGTCCGCATCCACACCAGGATCTGGGGGGTCAGGAAGATGCCCACCAGCATCAGCAAAACGCCGCAGACCATGGCGAAGGCCAGATCGGTATGCACCGCCGCCTCCAGCCGATCATAGCACTTGGCGCCGAAATAGCGGCTGATGATAACGCCGGCCCCCACAAACAGGCCCATAAAAAAGCCCGTCATCATAAAGATGAGGTTCCCGCTGCTGGACACCGCCGCCAGGGCGTCCTTGCCCACAAATTTTCCTACAATGATGCTGTCCGCCGTGTTATACAGCTGCTGACAGAGATTGCCTAAAAACAGCGGCAGGGCAAAATACGCCAGTTGCTTCCAAATGACGCCCTGCGTCATGTCCATGCTCTGGTTTTTGCTCTTCAATTCGGCACCCCTCTCCTTTGGATAAAATTTCTTTACAGTCCGTTTATTATACCGCCGCTTTTTCAAAAGGTCAAGAGACAGCAACACATCCCCGCACATTGTATACAACCGACGCACAGTGCCGCTTTTCCTCAGTTTTCGCCGCTTTGCCGGATTTGAACCCCTATTTTATCCCCTTTTCCGGCATATCCCCGCATTGACAAATTTCCCTTACGCCGTATAATAATTATAATCAGTACATGAATCACTCCCACGGAACAAAAAAGGAGCTATTGTATGAACGAGATCTATGTGGTCGGGCATCGGAACCCCGACACGGATTCCATCGTGGCTGCCATGTCCTATGCCGCCCTGCGGAACGCTCTGGGCGACCGGGACTACGTAGCAGCCTATCTGGGCCACGTCAGCGACGAGACCCAGCGCCTGCTGGATCGCTTCGGTCTCCAGCCACCCCAGCTGATCCAAAATGTCCGCACACAGGTGGCGGATCTGGATTATGATACGCCGCCTGCCCTGAACGCCACCGTCACCATGGACCGAGCATGGCACATCATGCGGGAACAGCGGATATCCGCCATCCCCGTGGTCAACGAGGACGGCACCTTGTATGGGACCCCCTCCGCCGACGACATCGCCACCTACAGCATGAACACCATCGGCGAGCCACGCGTGGAGGCACTGCCCCTGTTCAATCTTCTGAGCGTCATCGA
>OGYD01003075.1_pt1 | contig 10087 bp, 8 predicted proteins | sample 1576441 | NCBI WGS metagenome assembly OGYD01 (sample SAMEA3541537, study PRJEB24748) | human gut metagenome | biome: human gut; feature: human-associated habitat; material: faeces | place: China | collected 2012 | reverse complement strand
CAAAAATAAAAAACGGAGGAACATAAAAAATGAATTTTTTAGAAGAAAGAATTACCAAAGACGGAATTGTTAAAGAAGGAAATGTTTTAAAAGTTGATAGCTTTTTAAATCACCAAATGGATATCAAATTATTCCGTGAAATAGGCTGTGCTACCTGCCATCGTCCGTCATGGACTACAGGAGACGATAATTATCCCGATCCGAACGGATACTTCAAAGATGGTGACAGCCGTCTGCCACGCTATCCACACCAAACTATCTGGCCATATTCAGATATGGTTCAACACCGCCTGGAAATGAAGAACAATATCCGCACGGGATGGTGCCGTACCACTCCTCTTTGGGGACGCGGACTTTCCTTAATCTGTGCCGGACACAGCGACCGTTTGCATGACTGTCGTGCACGTAATGTCATTGAAGCCATTATGTGGCATGGAGCTTCAAATAGTGACGCACGCTGGAGCATTGACAAGTTCCGCGAACTCAGTAAAGAAGATCGTGACGCCATCGTCAAATTTATTGATGCCATTTAAGCAATGAAACAGATTGTCTCCCTCCTGAATCCTATCACCAATAATATGACAGGACATTCAGGGGGATGAGACAAATTCAAGATTCACCTTCTGGTTATCTTTCAGAAAATTATAACTACATGAAATTATTAAAACGAACTGCCTTCAGTCTGCTAGGCATATTACTTCTGATTCTTACTATAGCTACTATATTGGAAAAAATATATGGTACGGACTTTGTAAACGAGTATATCTACAGTTCCGTACCTTTTGTCATTTTATGGGGAGTAACCGCAATTACTTCCTTATTATACATCATAAAAAGCAAACTGCATCGTCAGCCTGTTATTTTTTTGCTTCATCTTTCTCTTCTCTTTATATTGGCAGGGGCATTCACCACATGGATATATGGAGAACAAGGCACTATGCGTGTCCGCCAAGGAGAACAACAGACCTCTTTCACCGATTCCAAAGGAATTTCCCACCAGCTACCTTTCAGCATCACACTAAACCAATTTGAAATTATTTATTACAAAGGAACCTTGGCTCCAATGGACTTTATCAGTCATATTTCAGTAGCAGACAAAGACTGCCACCGCCAGATACAGGGGAAGGTTTCCATGAATCATATATTTTCATACCAGCACTATCGCTTTTATCAATCAGGCTACAGTGAAGATAATGAAGGAAGCGTATTTAGTGTATCTCATGATCCTTATGGTATAGGAATCACTTATGCAGGATATACTTTATTGCTACTTTCCACCGTTTTCTTTTTCTTCAGCCCGCAAAGTCGGTTCCGCCAACTGCTGAAAAGCCCTTTACTACACAGAAGCTTGACAGTCATCTTGCTTTTATTCGCATTCAGTCTCAACAGTAATTTTCTCAAAGCAAACAGTACATCCCCCAAGGTGCTTCCGCGCGAAGTAGCCGAACATTTTGGAGATTTATATATTTTATACAACAACCGTATCTGTCCTTTACAAACCTTTGCCCGTGATTTTACAGTCAAACTTTACGGTAGTTCCTCATATAAAGGACTGACACCAGAAGAAGTACTTACCGGATGGCTGTTTTATTATGACAGTTGGAAAAATGAACCAATTATACGAATCAAGAGTAATGAAGCCCGTAAATTACTGGAAATAGAAGGGAATTACGCCAGGCTGAAAGACTATATCAGTACCATTAATGAATACAAGCTGGAAAAAATGATGAACCATATCCGTTCAGGAGAACAGGTGACTGACAAACGAGGCATAGAAGAAGCTGATGAGAAATTCAATATCATCAATTTAGTATGTACCGGTGCCATGATGAAAATATTCCCTTGTCGCAATATAGCCGGAAAGACATTGGAATGGTATTCGCAAAGCGACCAATTACCTCAAGATATGGATAATGACAAATGGGTATTCATTCGTAAATCTATGAGTTATGTAAACGAAATGATTGTGATGAAAAAGTACAATGATGCCTGCCTGTTATTAGAAAAAATCAAGAAATACCAGCAGAAAGAGTGTGACGGACTGCTTCCTGCAGATAATAAATTCAAGGCTGAGAAAATATATAATCAATTTGATTATAGCAAATCTGTCGCCATGGCATGTATTTGCATCGGCCTGATATGTTTTATCTATTATTGCCATTGCATGGCATCGCAAAAGAGAACAAGCCGGAAGGCAATCATAATATTGAATATTTTGCTATGGATTGTTTTTACCTATTTGTCGGCTGCTATCTGCCTGCGTGGTTATGTGAGCAATCATCTGCCATTGTCCAACGGCTTCGAAACCATGCAGTTCATGGCATGGTGTACGCTATTGCTCACTTTTCTGCTACAACGTAAATTCGCAATGTTGCTCCCTTTCGGTTTCCTGCTTTGCGGACTTACGCTGATGGTATCCATGCTGGGAGAATCAAACCCACAAATCACACAACTGATGCCGGTTCTGCAATCTCCATTATTGAGTATCCACGTAGTAGTTATCATGATCGCTTATTCGCTGCTGGCATTTATCATGCTGAATGGTGTAACAGCGGTCATACTCCACCAATCACAGAAAGAATGCAAAGAACAAATAGAACGATTGCAGATAATAAGCCAAATAATTCTTTATCCGGCAATTTTCTTACTCGCTATCGGTATTTTCATTGGTGCTGTATGGGCAAACGTATCATGGGGACGCTATTGGGGATGGGATCCTAAAGAAGTATGGGCCTTAATCACCATGCTGGTATATGCCTTGGCACTGCATCCGAGATCACTGCCATGGTTTCATCGCACCATGTTTTTTCATGTTTTCTGTATAACTGCTTTTATAACAGTACTGATTACTTACTTCGGAGTGAATTTTCTGTTAGGAGGAATGCATAGCTACGCAAACGGATAGCCCTCATCCATCAATGAAAAGCTATCCTTTCCGAAACAAATAGAAACCAACTTGGACAAAGAACCTGAAACACTATAAAAAAAGGAAATTACCCCCATAAAAGAAGCACTCCCCGCGAATCACTTCGCAGGGAGACTACTAACTAATAACTAACTTGTGGTTTACGTAATTTTTATATGACTTATTTACAATGCAAAGATAAGGTTTGCCATCTGTCTGTGCAATCGCATGATATAGGTATTCTGGACAGTCAGACATCCCTATTTATAGCTATAATAAACGAAAGTAGAAAAGGTATCTATCAAAATCATTATTTGTAGGTATTGTCTGAGATTATTAAATGTTGCAATTTTGCCAAAAAGAATTTATCTTATTATACCGTAACCATTGATGTGGAGTTCTCTCTATTATTATTTCTCTGTAATGTTAGTCACAAAAGAGAGACTATAAAACCTTGTTCCAGGGAAGCATACCTTCGGAACAACAAAAAGTCCGGACTTGGGAAAGCCCGGACCTTTATTTTATATCCATCAATACAAGATATTAATACACCTCTACCTTTGCAGCAACAGCCTTGCATTTGTCACGCAGAGCGTCCAAGTCACTGCCATTAGGAGCATAACAAACCACAACCCCCATACGGCGATTCAATTTTGTATAAGGTTTACCAAAAATACGGAGATAAGTATTTGTCTCCTTACAAACTTCTTCCTCACCACGATAACGGGGAGCTTCCTTGCTGGCAATAGGAGAAAGAATCACTGCACTGGCCCCTATGCGTTCTTGTGTAATTTCAGGAATAGGAAGTCCTAACACCGCCCGCAGATGCAACTCAAACTCATTTAAATTCTGAGTACCTGCCAAAGTCACCATTCCGGTATCATGCGGACGGGGAGAAAGTTCGGAGAAATAAACTCCGTTTTCATGACTCAAGAAAAATTCAACTCCCCAGATTCCCGCACCAGTCAGAGCTGCCGTTACCTTATCAGCCATACGTTGCGCTTCCTTCAAATGTTCGGGATCAATATGTGCCGGTTGGAAACTTTCTCTATAATCTCCTCCTTTCTGTACATGTCCGATAGGCGGACAGAACAAAGTAGGACCGTTTTTCTGAGTGACGGTGAGCAAAGTTATCTCACTATCGAACTGAATAAACTCCTCAATGATCAATTCTTTAATATCTCCACGACTGCCTTCACACCCATAATGCCATGCCTGTTCCAACTCATCCGCGCTTTTGACCAAAGACTGGCCTTTGCCGGATGAAGACATCAAAGGCTTCACCACACAGGGGAAACCAATTTCTTTTGCAGCTTCTTTCAACTCCTCCAGAGACTTGGCATAGAAATATTTGGCTGTCTTTAATCCTAATTCCTTAGCTGCCAAATCACGAATAGCCTTACGGTTCATCGTGAAATTCACAGCACGGGCACTCGGCACTACTTGGATACCTTCCTGTTCCAAATGATACAGACGTTCGGTACGGATAGCTTCAATTTCAGGCACAATTATATCTGGCTTGTGTTTGGCTACCACAGCATCCAATGCATCACCGTCAAGCATACTGAACACTTCAAATTCATCAGCCACCTGCATGGCCGGAGCACCTGCGTAAGAGTCGCAAGCAATAACATACTGCCCTTTACGTTTTGCCGCAATGACGAATTCTTTACCTAATTCGCCGGAACCCAGCAATAAAATCTTCTTAGTCATAGTATTTACATATGTTTGATATTCCTTACAAAAAACGGAGAGTTGAGAACAAGACACCTCTTGATTCCCAACTTTCCATCTGCAAAGATAGTGTATTTTATAAACTATACGATATCATTGAAGCAATATTTGGATCATTCAGTACAAAGAAAACACCCACTCCCAAAGCGATGAGCCACAATACGATAAATATAATTTTGGTTACAATGGACATGGGTTGCCAACCTCCAAAATGACGCATCAGCATGTGTATCAGTCCTATAATAGGAATACCGATAACCAGAATACCTGCAACGGACATAGCGACAGTCAACCCCGGAGAGCTACCCACCGTAGCCCAATTAACTGCAGGCAGCACCTCATAAAGCACTGCCGGCAATGCAGCAATCAGCCCCGTAGCCGCCATCAGCAATGCAAAAAAGACAATCAATAATACAAACAATACAGGCGCACAGCAAATAGCAATGAAAACAAGCAGGAATTTGATAAGGAACCCCGCCACAGACACAATCCCCTCCCCTATCTTTTGCAAGATACTTCTAGGACGATCTGAGCGTACATAATCATTCACTTTTTCAAATCCGTCTGTTACAGTCTTGCCTATATTCTCCACATTAATAGCAGCCCCCTTCATGGCGAGTTTCTCGGGGGCGGTATGCGCCATAGGAATAATAATCCACGCTATGATATAAGCCAATATCACCCCATGAACAAAGAAGCCAAGAACCAATAGAATGATACGTACCCAAGTAACATCCCATCCCATATAAGCGGCCAATCCGGAAGCCACACCACCCAGCACTTTATTGTCCGGATCACGAAACAGACGGCGTATAGTGGTCCCTTTTGTCTTTTCCGAACCGGATGTTTCTCCATTCCCTTCACCAGAGAGTTCTTCAGGTTTACCCATCCGGGCTATGATTTCTTCCACATCCTCAATGGTAATAACCTGTTTGCCCTCATTCAAACGGTCAGCAAACAGTTCAGATATGCGTAATTCCATATCATGTACAATCTCCTCCGCACCTTCCTCACGACGAAAGTGAATGCGTAAATTTGCTAAATAATTATCCAACAAGTGGTAAGCGTCTTCGTCTATATGATAAACGGTACCTCCTAAATTTATGGTTAAAGTCTTTTTCATTGTATCCTGTTTTTAATTGTTTTTTAAATGATTCACTGTATTCGTCAACTCCTCCCAAGCAGTCTCCAATCCGCTAAGGAATATTTCACCCTGAGGAGTGAGATTATAATATTTACGAGGTGGTCCCTGAGTAGACTCTACCCATTCGTATGAGAGCAGGTCATCGTTTTTCAGCCGGGTAAGCAGCGGATAAAGCGTCCCTTCTACTACAATGAGCCGGGCTTCTTTCAATCTTTGAATGATATCCGAAGCATATGACGGCTCTTTGTGCAACAACAATAAAATGCAGTATTCCAGCATTCCTTTGCGCATCTGAGATCGTACATTGTCTACATTCATAATTTATAATACTTTGTTTGGCACAAATATATGTATTATATCAGTACCATGTATTGCATAGTTCTATTATTTTGCATAAATTAATATTTAAACAAGTAAAAGAAAGGAAGTTCCCTTTTTTTTGTTGTAAAAAGTTTATCTTTGTTTCTCGTTATAACCCTAAAAAGATATAAAGATCATGTTTACCATACAAAAAGCGACAACCAATGATATTCAGTTGATTAACGAGATGGCTCAGATTGTATTTCCGGCCACCTACCAGGAAATTCTTTCAAAAGAACAATTGGATTACATGATGGACTGGATGTACTCTCCGAAAAATCTGCGTAAACAAATAGAAGAAGAAGGGCACATCTATTACATAGCTTACAAAGATGGAGAAGCTGCCGGATATGTTTCCATACAGCCCGAAGGAGAACATTTATTTCATCTGCAGAAAATCTATGTACTTCCTCGTTTTCAAGGTTGCCGGTTGGGCAAAGCACTATTTGAGCAGGCCGTCAAAGCAATTAAAGAAATCCATCCCGGACCTTGCGAAATGCACTTGAATGTAAACCGTAACAATAAGGCTTTACAATTCTACCAACATTTAGGAATGGAAAAAGTTGCAGAAGGAGATTTCTATATAGGCAACGGATATTATATGAACGATTATATCATGGGACTGAAAATCTAACCCTATCTTACAAAAACAAAATGGACGAATATCGTATCAACGGATTGACCATAAAAGAAAATTTGCTGCAACTGGCAGAAAATGGAAATAAAAAGTTCACCGAATCGCTGCATCCGGGAATAGAAAATGTATTGGGTATCCGCATCCCTGCCCTAAGGCGGTTAGGAGCACAAATTGCCAAAGATGACTGGGAGAGTTATCTACAGACTGCGGATACTTATTATATGGAAGAACGTATGTTGCAAGGTATGGTAATAAGCAATCTGAAAATGAAAGACATAGAAGCATATCTTTCACTGGTTGCCCGGTTTGTTACCATCATCAACAGTTGGTCTGTTTGTGACACTTTTGACTTTTACGGCAAACAACGGTTTGTTGACAAGAACAAGAAAAGGGTCTGGCTATTTTTGGAAAACTGGATGAAATCCGACAAAGAATATGAGATACGTTTCGGAGTAGTAATGGCAATGGCTCATTATATTGACGAAGAGTATATAAACAACGTATTGCAATGGATGGACCGGATCAGTCACGAAGGATATTATGTGAAGATGGCTGTAGCATGGGCTTTATCCGTATGTTATGTCAAATTTCCTCAAAAGACGGTGAACTATCTGAAGGAAAATCATTTAGATGACTTTACCTACAATAAAGCGCTACAAAAAATCATAGAATCTTATCGGGTAAGCACGGAGGACAAAGAAATCATCCGCAGCATGAAAAGAAAAAACAAATAATGTTCATTATTTACCGCAAAGAGGATTTGAATCCTTCCGAAAGAAATTCACCATTCATATTCGGAAAGATTCAAACTGCTCCAGCAGCTATTAATAATTGGGAAAAGTTATTCCTCCCAAACCAAATAAGCTGAAACCAGCCAATGATTCAATTTATTGCCATCCACCTGTTGTGCCTCAGGGATACTTACCTTAAAAGAATGTTTACCGGCCGGCAAGTCACCAATAACAGCCTCCTCAGGCATCACATCGCTACCCGGACACCAATTGGAACGGGATAAATCTGAAGAAGCCAAAGGTTCTTCAATCTCTTTTGTCGTATAACCCTTATCACCTATATATGCGGCAACTCGTGGTATCAGCCATACTCCCGTAGCTGGGTTAAAACGGCGGAAAGAAGCACAGTCGTCACGCCAAGGAATGAAATTCAACACCTCCTTGCCATCAACAGACACAATGTTTCGTTTCTCCACAAACTCATCTCCGCCACTATGCCCCCCGTGACCTGTAACAATATACTTCAAACGAACATTCTTGGCAGCTTTCGACATATCAAAATCCATCACCACATCTTTGCGTGAGAAAATATCCGGATAAGTCTGTCCGATATAATACACCGTATTCATCAAAGGCTTCACACGGCGCTCCGGCATCACGTCGCAAGTGATCTTACTCTCCTTCACGTCCAATTCCATGCTGGCCACATACCCCTCGGCAGTCCATGTATCAATATAAATTCCCACGTATGCCTCTCTCTCCAATGCCGGATAAAGATCGGTAATATCCTGCACCCAAGTCACACTCTTTTCCCATTTCGGGATATATACAGGACGTCTCTTGCTGCTCAAAGAATCATTATCCGAACTATAATACCCCACACCGAACGGGGTCATAAAACGCATCAGTTCAAGGGTAGGCACATAATCCTTACCCGGAACAATACCAATCATTTTTTCATATTTGGCACTGTCTACCGCAGGAAACGCCCTCTTGCCTTCGGCTATATTCATCAGATTGATCACCGATTCTTTGGGAAGCACAAAACAAGAGCCAGATTTATCCCAACGGTCACCATTGGAAGCTACAGTTACTTTCAGGGTAACATCCACATCTCTTTTGTAATCGGGCAAGGTTATTTTCTTTAAAATAATACGCCCGTTTACCAGACGGATCACTCCGTCAGCATTGGCAGGAGTATAATTAGGAAAAGAGTCGGGACGAAAACAAACAGGGGTCTTGTCGAATACTTGAATATGAGTATTTCCCAATGCCGGTAATTCTTTGTGATTTGCGGCATCGGCCGGCATCATAAAAGTTGCCGCCACAGCCAGTGGAACAATAAAGGTCAGCAGGTTCATTCTTTTTAATTATAGGTTAGTAATCAAGGGTATATAAATTAATTTCACAAAAAAACTACACGGATTTACACAAATCTTCCGATCTGTATAAATCCATGTAATCTACAATAAAAAGGGGTTATTGATGCTGTTCACGCAACAAATCATTCACAGTCTTCACCGGATTAAAGGTACTCAACGGCACTTCAACGAAAACAGTGTTCCAGTCACTCATCGCACCATTCCACAAGCCCGGAAGTTCCAATGCTTTCAGTTCTCTACCGTTCTTTGATTTATAAGAGATAAAACCTGTAGCCTTATCCACATACTTCACCAAGTCGAATTTGTTTCCTTTATAATCTCGTACCGCACACACCAAATCCACCGGATTAAAGTGAGTACCTTTCTCGAACATCTCTTTCTTGGCCGGATCATTCATGTCAATCTGAGAACTTTCCAAAATTTGCAGTGAAACAGTACCATCCGCATTATAAGCCAGGAACGGGCCGCCTCCCGGTTCACCCACATTCTTCACCATACCGCATACACGCATCGGACGGTTTAACTTCTTACGCAGATAAATAACCAAATCGGCATCTTCCAGATCCTTGATATCCGGTTTGCGGCAACATAAAGTCTGCTGTAAGAAACGAATGATCTCTTCCAGCTGCGCATGTGTATATTTACCGCCATCCAGCAATTCCAAATATTCAAATACCTGCTTCTGCAGAGTAACCAGTACCCCCGCAATCAGCTTTTTATACGTAACAGTATCCTCTTTCAAGCGATCGGGCACCACATTATCTATATTCTTGATAAAGATAACATCGGCATCCAGGTCATTCAGATTCTCAATCAGCGCGCCATGCCCTCCCGGACGGAACAACAGTTTGCCTTTATCGCGGAAAGGTTTGTTCTCCATATCGGCAGCAACCGTATCCGTACTCGGTTTCTGTTCAGAAAATGACACATCATATTCTACTCCATACTTCTTTGCATAAACGGCAACCTTCTCTTCCACCAGCTTTGTGAACAATTCACGATGTTCCGTAGAAACGGTGAAATGCACATTCACTTTTCCGGTTCTGCCTGCCGCATACAACGCGCCTTCCACCAAATGTTCTTCCAGCGGCGTACGCACACCATCCGCATACCGATGGAATTTCAACAACCCCTTCGGTAATGCCCCATAGTTCAAGCCGGCAGCTTCCAGCAGATTGGCTACTATAGGTTTAT
>OGYD01003074.1_pt1 | contig 10088 bp, 9 predicted proteins | sample 1576441 | NCBI WGS metagenome assembly OGYD01 (sample SAMEA3541537, study PRJEB24748) | human gut metagenome | biome: human gut; feature: human-associated habitat; material: faeces | place: China | collected 2012 | reverse complement strand
AGACAGAGGAAGAGGGCTCGCCGGATCAGGATGCTGATAAGGCGAATATCGAGGAAGACACCGCTGGCGATCAAGCATCCGTCGAGAAAAAGGGTGTAACCAGAACTGCAACAGCGGAAAACACGGAGGTGGAAGATGTATCAAATGTTGTGGTATCGGAGGAAAACCGTGTAGAAGAGAACGTAGATGCACAGGCAGCGGATGTGGAATCCGAAGATCCATCTGCAGAACCGCAGTTAGGTAATGATGTTGTTGTTGACGGTGTAAACAAGCGTGAATTTTACGTTTCCCAGCAGGAAAAAGCAGCAGACTTTGCGAATAAAGTTCATGCTGGAGAAATTACTAATGCTGCAGGTGTGACCGATAGTAACGGTGCAACGATTACACTTTATGCTGTATGGGACGACTGCCCGTGGATTGTAGCGGAAAACCTGTACTATACATTGGATCAGGCGCAGAGCGGATTTATTACGGACAGCGAGATCCTAAGTCATGCGACTGCTTACGACAGAGAGGATGGGAGTCCAATCGCTCCGGGATATAATGATAATGGTACATCTTTTACCATCCCTGACTATCAGGCGTCGGATTTTACACAGTACCAGTCAGAAGGTAGTTGCACAGAAAATTTGACAGTGGTAGATAGTGCTGGAAGCACCTACTATAAGCAAATTACGGTCTATGTGGTCGATACGAGGGCAACTGTGGTTCGTGCCGAGAATGGAAGAACAAGATTTATTAACGAGCATTACTACAACTTATCGGAAGATAATGGTGGTCTGGCCGCAGATTCTATCTGGAAAACGGACCCGGTATATCGGGCGCAGCTCCTTACTGCATTTGACAACCTTAAGAATGATACGCCAATTGCGACGTATGTATATTCTAAAGAGGATATTACGGATATGAAAGCTTACATCGATGCGCATGGCATTGGAAATGCAAGTGAATCAGATGCATTAAGGAAGTTTTACGATCAGTTTTGTGAACCGAACAAGCAATAAAGAGTGGCAGCTCCTTTCATACAATGGAAGGGGCTGCTTATCTTAACATATATAAAAGGAAAGTAGGAAAACATTATAAATACAAGGAAGAAAGTGGGATATACATATGATGCTAACAGTTATTAAAGCAAAAAAAGTAAATTCTGCAAAAGAATTATTGGGGATTATTGTTAGAGAAAATAAAGAGGGGGATAAATGGTTTCGCGGGCAAGCAAATATTGAATACCCATTATTGCCGTCTGTTGTTCGTCAATCAATAGTGGTTAAAGATCAATTTAATAGACCAGTGAGACCGCATATAATAAAGACGTTTAGTAATTGTGGAGAGATATGTGAAATACCAGATGGGCTATATATTAATAGTTTTAAAAAAATGATGGAAGAAAAGAAAATGTATGATCAGTCGTTGTCAGATATAGAGTTTATATGTTTAGCGCAACATTACGGAGTAAGAACAAAGCTTTTGGATTGGACGACAGACGCTGTTGTGGCATTGTTTTTTGCGATAGATGGTAGACAGCCAGGTACATCTGCGGGATTCTATATTCTCGATCCTGTTGAATTGAATTATACTTTGGGGGATGAGAGAGTTATATACAATATAGATAATGTCCCAGATTCTGGAGAATTTCCATATGCTTTTTACGGTCCTCAAAAAGATATGCGAATGTGTAGGCAGTCTGGAAATTTTACTATTCATGGCGAGATGGTTTGGCCGATAGACTATATTCCAATTGCAAATAATTTTTTGAAGCGAATAGAAATTCCAGATTCGGTTTGTTCCGAATTGATCGACATTCTTAATGGTTTAGGGATTACGAAAAAGTCCATCTATGTCATGGATGATGAAAAAGATAGGATTGCATGCGAAGCATGTAAAGTATCAGAGGAATCTTTTGAACGTCACATGGAAAAACGGAAGCAAGAATGGGAAAAAGCTTCAGTAAAAGGAATAGAGCGACATGTGTACTTTTAACATTTAATAGAAGATATGCCTTATTACATAAAATGTACCATGAAAAGTTTTTTAAAGTATATGAAAACGGGCGGCCATAATCATGATAACCGCCCGTAAATTCACATTTATGCAATACTAGTTAAATAATCCAGATAGTTTTGATTCATTGAAAGAAGGCCCAGTATCTAAAGTCCCATCAAATAGTGCGGCATAAACTTTTTTGTCTGCACGAAGTTGGTATTTTTCCAATGGATTAATAATAGAGGCGCCATTCTTTGTTTTTCTTACAAAACAGATTTCATCATTGCGGAGCATTTCCGATGCTAGAAGCCTTGACTCATGGGATGTAATAATCAATTGTGTGTTTCGTTTTTTGGCCATGGACAAGAATAATTCAATAATCTTTACTGTCATTGATGGATGTAAGCACCTATCAATTTCATCAATGACAAACACTCGGTTGTCTGATATTTTAAATAAAATTTCTATTAAGTCTAACAGTCTAGCGGTACCATCAGATTCTTCATTAAGATCAAAAAAAATATTTTTGTTTTCATGGCTGAATTCAATAGTGGTAATAGTTATTTTACCACTAGCGTCTATTTCGAATGTATAGAATTCCTTATATGATCTAACCATTATTCGCGGACAATCATCTATGTTAGGCTGCGTATGTATGTTTGCTTTCTCTAAGTCTGTAACAATTCTATCATAAAGCTCATCAGGTATTTTATTTTTTATAACTTCTACAGGTACTTCCACAATTTTCAATTCGCTAATACCTGTACCAAGAGCGTTTAATAGCTCAGCAATTTCGTCTAAGTTTGTATCTGTGAAATATGGATATCCAGTGAGTATACTATCAGGAAAACTAATATTTAGTTTATTTGTAAACCATCCAAATATATCTCGCAAGATTTGCAATTCGGGGAAATCTGAAAACATTTTTCCCTTATTTTGATTAATGATTGATAGGAACAGAATTTCTTGAGCATTAATACTATCTTCACCATAGTTATTTAGTTTGGCAATTGCATCAGGAGTTTTGAAATAGTGTCCTACGCTAAACAATTCTGTAGTAGTGTCTCGATTAAACAATATCTTTGTAGAAGAAGAACTTATCCTCTCATATAGGTATTCTTTCAAAATGGTGCCTGTTGAAAGGATAATTGAAAACCCATATACAAAAATTTTTGAGTCACAAAGAATTTCAATTTCAAATTCAGAAGGTGCAGCTTTTTTTTCAGGATCTAATCTAAAAAATTTATTTGAAAAACCGCGAGGTAAACCATCAATTATCATTCGTTGAACAAATTGAAATGCGTAAATAAGGTTGGATTTTCCAGAAGCATTTGCCCCGAGTATGACTTCACATTTTGTGAGTTTTACTTTCTTGTTGCTATAAACTCGATCAATATTTTTTCGAGCTTTTCCAGCTATCATTGAAAAGGTTTCTCTTTCAGCAAATGACAAAAAATTAGAAACTGAAAATTGAATTAACATAGTCATATCTCCCTTTTTTGGTGCACTATAATAGGATAACTTTAAAAAACGATTTTGTCAATCAAATGTTTTGCTTTATAATAAATAATACCAAAAGCAAACGAGATAAAACGATTTTTTCGATAAATCATTGACATTTTACGTGAAGAGTGATAATGTATGCACAAGAGGTAGCACTCAAAGAGACAGAGCGCTGTCAAAATAACAGAAAGAGAGGTATTTATGTGAAGAATATACCTGAACGTCAAAAAGACATCCTGTCCATTATTTCTAGCCTTGATATATCGCCGACAATGTACAGGAATGCTGTTGAAAAGTATAAGGCAATAACAAAGTTTCTTGGTGATTGTGGAATCGAAGCTGACATGTATCCACAAGGATCCTTTGCGTTTGGAACTGTAGTCCGTCCAAATGCAAAAGATTCGTCTGCAAATTATGATCTTGATTTTATTTGTCAAGTTTGTGGTTGCCGGGCAGACTATACTCCAAGCGAACTTCGACAAAGAATTGAAGATGCGCTCAGTTCTAGTGGAATCTACGGGGGAAAATTAATTATATATAAAGAGTGTTTCACAATTGAATATGCTGATATCAATGGCGTTGGTTTTACCATTGATATTGTACCTGCTACAGACGAAACTAATGATAATAAAAGTCGTCTGATGAAGAAAAGTTTGGAACCAGAACTGATTGGAACAGCAATTGCGATTCCAAAGCATAATGGAGAACGTAATTATTCTTGGTTAACCAACAATCCCAAAGGGCTGCGCGCGTGGTTTGATAATATCAATGAACCCTTTTTGGCTACATCCAGGGAAACTTACCGTGAATATCTATTGGAAAACAACAGGACGCTTTTTTCATCAGTTGAGGAAATTCCACATGAATTGGATCGTTCAGCTCTCCAGCGGGTTATTCAGATTTTGAAACATCACAGAGATGTGTATTACGCCAAACTTAATGATGGTGACGATATTAAACCTATTTCTGCTATTATCAATGTGGTCACGACTCAAATCGCTTCGCAGTATACCGCAAATTGTTCTGTCTTTGAGTTGCTAGAATATGTACTTAACGAGCTCAACATTTATGCACAACAGGAAAGACTTACGTTTAAGGAATTTATGCAAATGTACAGTGAGCGTACTGTTTTTTCTAGGCCAGATGGGAAATGGTACATATCAAACCCTGCTAATCCTGAGGATAATTTAGCTAATAAGTGGAATCAAGACGCAAGAATCCCAAGTTACTTTTTTCGTTGGGTCAAAGCTGTTAAATCTGATCTAATTGAATCCTTACAACTGGAAAATGAACAGCAATTTAGAGCAGCAATCGAAAATGGTTTTGGAAGTATTCCGGTATTGTCTGTTTGGAATAAAAAGTATTGCGGTATCACTCCTCCAAAATCCATTGTTTTACAGGGCGCCGCTAAGCCTTATCGAAGCCTATGATTTTTTCTAAAGAATCGGCGGTGCAGCAGATTAATCATCTACTGCACCTATACAATGGGCTTAGTATCGAAAGTATGCATGATACGGAAATAGTTCTTTCTGGTTATTTTTGGGTTAATCGTGTTGCACGAGACTACCAACTCTGTAAAGAATATCAGGTTAAAATTGTTATTCCCTTATACTCCGACGAACTACCATATGTGATTGATATTGGCAATCACATTGATGAAAGTTATCCTCACCGCTATACGGATGGACGGTTATGCCTTGAAACAGACGCTGCAATTCGTATGCATTTTCTTGAGGGGTTCAATTTAGAAATATGGATACGTGATTTTGTTGAACCATACTATTTCTCTTATGAATATTATCAGCGATACGGATTATTTCCATTTGGAGAACGTGCACACTACATAGAAGGAATTTACCAAACATATGGGGAAATTTTCAAGGAACCTGAGTACGAAAAAGTACTTTTGTTAATGAAATTCATCCGATACGGTCAATATAGAGGACATCTTCCGTGTCCATGTGGATCGGGGAAGAAATTGCGATCATGCCATGGAAAATATGTAAAAGATTTTTTTACGAATAATAGTATGAAAATAATAATCGAAAAGGATTATGATTTTATCAAGGAGGAGTTTGTTGCATATGATGAGCAGCGTAGAAATACAAAAGCGTCAAAATGAAATAAAGTTCTTAAAAGTTCAATATGCAGCCCGCGTATGTTTTAATTTAGCTGAAACATATAATCACTTTGCATGGTTTGCATGTATTGTTTCAGCGTTTTCTATATTTATGCCAAATACCTGGCATGAGTACATTCTTAATGGAGTCCCATTTGCTTTTGATTTTGCTGCAATGATATTCTATGTAGTGGCAAGCAGAAATGTTGGTTGGGGAGCATGCCTAAGAAAATATTTTGATGCATATGTACTAGAGATTAATTCCAACCAGTTTTTAAAGTCAGAAGAACAGCGCCTATGTGAAAAATCAGAAACTATATTTGCTAAAGATTTAAAGAACAGCGTGATGCAAATTCGCAATACAGGACACGACAATCCACCAGGGGTTAGAGATTGGTACGAGTTTTCAAAACCGTTAAATGGTGTTGATGCTCAGTTTGAATGCCAAAAGCAAAATATATGGTGGAATAAAAAATTGAGTCAACGTAGAATACCTATGACATTTTTGGCAGGTGTATGCGTCGCTATAGTATTTGTTATCTTGATGCATACAATGAATCGTAGTGTACTAAATACCATTCTTTGTTCGGGAGGAATTGTCCTTAAAATAATTGAAAGGCTATTCGAAAACTATAAATATGCACGAGTGTCAATGCAAATAGATGGCTCAAAAAAAACCATAGAAGTTAAGCCTGAAATAGAATATATAAAGCAGTTGCAATTACTCATTGATGAAAGGCGTGGGATAAATGTTCTTGAATCAAACTTTTGGCATAAGAAAATTGCAGCAACGTTATCGAGGCTTTATAGTAAATCGTCATGATAAACAATAGCGGCAATATTATTTATTTTCCCAAGGCGGAGTCTATTTAAAGTATGTGGCTCCAGAGGAAAAAAGATATTGATATTCGCGGCTGTATATATGGCTAAACTTATAATGTGGACAGATTGAAACCCGTCAACGTTGGAAGAAGATATGAACGATGCGGGATTTTTTTCTTACAATTGTAGCCCATTCCCTTTTTCGTGGTCATTAATCTTTATTGTGACGGTGCATTTTTTGCTTGTGAGGATGGAACTGTATGAATAGTATTTTGTTACCATAACGAATGTATTGGCTGGAGAATAAATGAATCACACTGGTGCAGTAAAAGCACTATGTAGCAAAAGGAATGGCAATGTTAAAATTTCAGGCAATGAATAGGAGGTTATTACATGAGATATTATTCAAGAGAGGATTATACTTACAGATGGGTTTTATATGTATTGATTGCAATATTGTCTACAATAATTTTAATTAATATATGGGTAGCGATATGGCAGTGGCGATTAGAAGAGAATTATACCATGAAATATGAACAAATTGAAATGGTAGAGAATGCATATATAGAAAAATACTATTTATCCGATAATGCTATTATGCCTTTTCTTACTGAACTCAAGGAAATAAATAATGAAATATGCGTGATAGTCATAAAAAATTATGTTGCCCGTGTGGGGGAATTTTTTTCAATGGGATTAAGCTTAGCGCTAATTGCGCTTGCAAGGTATATATTTAAATATAATCGAGAAAGATCAAAATGCCATTCAAGCGAAATAGCAGATATCATTTTTTGTATTGAGATAGGAGTAAGTATAATTATTTGTATTATAAATATATATGACACCACTGATACACTTGGACAATATCAACAACTCTATGGAGTGATCGGTAAACTATATAATGAATTAGGTGAATTAATGAATGAACCTTATATTATTTGGTGAAAGATAATTAACTAGAAGCGTAGACTCATGCAGAAGATAGCGAACAACAACTTGACGGATTTTTGAGAATTCTCTCATTAGAGTAAGCCATAGTAATCATGATTATGTTGACTTCATACCAAAAGTTGTGAGATAACCTTACTATGTTCTTTAGCAAGTCTAATATTTGTGTTGAAACCAAAAACCTTACCGCCCATTATATCATTGCGCGTGTCCTTAACGGCAGGTTTTTTTCAATACATATTCGAAAAAGCGATCAACCAATTATCTTAGTAAAAGAAAATAGGCGATTATCACTAAGATAACCGCCTGCAAAAATTACGTTTCGGATTGAATTCTGAGAATTTCTTCGGTAGTGTAGCCGGTCGCAGCTGCGATTCTATCGACAGTCATGCCGTATTTCAACATACGAGGGATAACATGTGTACGCACTTCTTCATGACTTTCCTCGAGACCTTTTTTGAAACCTTCTTTATACCCTTTATCATAAGCAACATCGACTTTCAATTTTAAAACTTTACCGCCCATAATGCCACCAATCCTACATTTTTGACTGGACTTTGAGGATTTCCTCAGTAGAGTATCCAGTAGCAACAGAGACTTCATTGACGGACATACCAAATTTTAAAAGACGAGAAATAACCTCATCGCGCCCTTCTTCGCGCCCTTCTTCGCGCCCTTCTTCGCGCCCTTCTTTGCGTCCTTCTTCGCGCCCTTTATCATGAGCAACATCGACTTTCAATTCTAAAACTTTACCACCCATAATATCACCGATCCTTTCTTTAACGACAGGTTTTTTACGCAACACATAATTGGAAATGCGCTCAATCAATTCGAGTAGTCGCGCATAAATATCAGATTCTGCATCAGATGATAATTCCTGCTCCAACTGTAATCGGAGAGAGTTATATTCGGCCACTAATGCATTTAGCTTTGAGGAATTTTCCTCGATGTTGTTAAGATCCTTCTCGTACCGTAAGATGTAAAACGGCAGGAAGAATAAAAGCCGTTTGCGGAAAATCTCATCCCGCGTATAATTTTGTACCTTGACAGTCGGAATCTGATAGTAGAAAGCCTGTTCATCCGGTAATAATATCTTTGCCTTTAAAGTGTCTGGTGTGTTTGCGTTGTGTCGCAAATACAGGACACAGGAATGAGGGAATTGAATCTCATACATATGATCCGGATTTATGGATGCGTCCTCAAGCGCAATAGCAAAATCATATTCGATCATCCGTATGCACATATTTCCACCGGATTTGCTCTCACACTCTATGTGATAGAGCTTGCCGCCAATTTCAAGGTACGAGTCTGTGATGATTTCACCAGATTTTGTGTGATGCTCATTGCGATGCTGAACAATCATTTCCTTGTCAGAGTACGAAGTATGGAAAACTTCATTGATAACAGGGATGACCAGCTGCGGCATTTTTTCAAGCATCGTCCGAAATACGTCGTCAAAAATAGTATTGTCGTTACTCATATAGTATTCCTTTCTAATATGTATTATAGCAAATTTTTTTTTAAATGAAAAGTTCTGCCGGCAGAGTTATGCCAGATTATGCAAAAAAAGGACATTGCATGTATCGTATACACCGGATCGATATAGCATGGTAAGGTGTATATGACGGTTGGCATTGGCAGCTTCCTGACATGCGGCGCGGAGATCTTTAAACTTATCACCGAGCTTTTGGGAAATATCAGACGTAATAACAATATTACGCTGTTTTCCTTCGGCATCCAGCGCCAATAACTTATAATGTGCTCCATCATAACAAATAGGTGTCTGTGTGTCTATTTCCACCTTTTCACAGGATTTCATGTTGTATGTGATGCTGTGTTCCTGCATGACCGGGGCAGTAGGAGTGTTAGAAGCAGCAGCTTTTTTTGATTTCTCTTTTTTTGAAGCAGCAGAACGGCTTTCAGAATCCGTTGCGCCTTTGTTTGAAGAAGCAGCAGATTTCTTTTTTTTGACCGGCTCCTTAGCTGTGCTTCCTGTATTAGCAGAACCAGCACCATCCGGCATGTTTGATGCAGGGGCAAAGGTGCTACCATCATCAAAGAGCACACCTTGATCGGGACTGTGATAGGAGCTCGACTCGGTCAGAATGGTTGTTGCCAGCTTTTTAAAATGTTCCAGGCATGTGCGCTTATAGTATTTAGCGGTTATGCGGAGCCAGTCGTATGACACTGGTATAAAGGCCCGCAACGTGTCTCCTGTCTGTGCGCCGTTCTCCTTGTGCTTCCCGCTGCCGTTTATGGCAATCATGTTTTCTTTGGTGGAAACACAAAAGCCAACCATATATGATCCGTTTTCTCCGGTAACTACTTTGTAAGCTTCCGGATATTTTTTCCCGACGGCATTTTCTTCCTGGAGCTTGCGCAGCATGCGGAATGAACTTACATCATCCATCCACAAATCAAAAATGTCAAGGTCAACGTATACGTTGAAACTTTGCTTTCCGGAAGAGCCTTTTGCGACAAAGCTAAAAATGACTTTATCAATAGCATATGCCGGCTTGATCTTTACGAACCAGCCATTAAGGGTAAATGCTGCATTTATGCAGCCCTCCTCGGCATAACGCTGCCGGATGCTCCGGGACTCTGTGGGTGCATTGGAATGTTTCGATTCGTTTGTACTCATGATATTCCTCCTTTAGATTTTTTTGTTACATCGCAGGTTAGGCTTGTTTATTAAATTTTTAATTAGATGGTC
>OGYD01003070.1_pt1 | contig 10093 bp, 9 predicted proteins | sample 1576441 | NCBI WGS metagenome assembly OGYD01 (sample SAMEA3541537, study PRJEB24748) | human gut metagenome | biome: human gut; feature: human-associated habitat; material: faeces | place: China | collected 2012 | reverse complement strand
CCTGCTCTACTCCACCCATCCCGCCAAACGCATAGACCTGTTCGCCCCCGACGGGATACGGGAAGGAGTTTCCCCCAAACGTACCGGGCAACTGGCTTATAAAAATGTACCTTACGACTTGGATTTCTACGAAGGAAGGCTGTTTGTAAGTTCCAACGGTACAGAAAAGTTCTGTGAGGTCAATCCCCGGACAGGAGAGATCGTGAAGGACTATACCACCATCGGCGGCATCACCCTGCAAGCACCCGAGAAGTTCTGCATCCGCCGCCACACGCTGTTCATCACCGACCGCGTGAAAAACGGGACATGCGTTTACGCCATCCCCATGAGTGAGCTGAAATAAATATATACCTATATAATATAGTAAGAACAACATGAAAATATACGCTTATATCCTGATTGTGCTGTCCGGAGTCCTGACGGCACAATGCAGCAAAGTCACCCTGGATGAAATCTGCGGCTACCCCTCCGCTCCCGGCGGAGGAAACGGGGAAGGAGAAGGAAACGGTGATTATAACAGTTACTGGTATTACTCGTATGAGGCGGCGCAACTGATTGATGCGGAAACCTTGGGCATGGAAACGGCCGAGGATTTCACCCCTTATACCGTCGCCCATCTGGGGGATACCCTTTTCATCGCAAACATCGGAAAGGCAGGCAGCAGCCTGTTGCTGTTCAGTATAAAGAAAGGTGAACGGCTGGGAACCTTGCAGAGCTGGCAGCACGACGGCGGGGAGAAGAGTTTCGGAAGTCAGATAGAGGCCATCGTCCCGTCGGGCAACCGGCTGTATGTGGCCGAACGCCAGTCGCGCATCCATGTATTCCGGTTGCCGGAACTGTCCTACCTCACCTGCATAGGCAACGGGCAATGGAGCGGCCCCGTATTCCAGGCACAGGCCATGACGGTAAAGGACGGGCTGATTTTCGCACGCGACAAGAACGGAATGGTCAGCATTTACAAAGAGGAGGATGCCACCCCGGAAAATTACCAGAAGGTGAACCGCTACCGCCGGGCATCCGGCAACGGCAGTCCGGGCAACAACGGCTTTGCCAGCCATTCCATGCAGCCCGATGCGGAAGGGCATCTGCTGCTCACGGATTATGAAGGAAAGAAAATACGGGTGCTCGATCCGGCACTGGTCAACGATGATCTGGCAAACGACGCTTCCATCGATCTGGACGATCTTTCCCTGTCGCCCGGCTTCAAGCCCAAGACACTGGCGTTGTGCGGCGACCGCTGGTATGCTACCGGCGATAATGACGCCATCAACATATATGAACGCCAGTCCAACGAATGGAGCAAGAAAATAAAAACTGTAAAAGGATATGCTTTTTCCCAGCCTGCCCGCATCTATGCGCAAAACGACTCTGTGCTATGGGTTTCGGACACGCACAATTCCAAACGGACACTGGTGAAAATGCTGGTGCATAAGGGGGAAATACGGGAATAGAGGTTCTATTCCGTTCTTTATCCAGAATGAAAATGACACGAATGGCGCAAATTGGGTTTATATCTCTGATTGGCGTCATTCGTGTCATTTTCATTCACATATATCAACATTGCCAATCTTTCAATGCAACTGTCAACACGAACCGGTCGTTCACTTGCAATATCAATTACGTAATTGGGGAAGCTATTCTTTTTATTTGGCTGCACACCCATCACAATCCCCTTTCACGGCTCCCCTATCGCCCCCACAATCAGCTGTACCTGAGCCGGCATATAGGTACGGCAACTCAAACCACTGCCCATCTTCTCCAGCTCCTCCCTGAGGTGAGGATAATAGTCAATCCAATACTGCAACTTACGGTAAGCCACCTGCGGATTCAAATCCGGGAAATAACACAGGGCCAGTTCGGTGCGGCCGTACGTGCGTATCTCAAAATTCTCCATACATTCCATACTTTTTATTTACTTCCATAAAAGTACGAAAAACGGACGAGAAGAAAGAATGTTTTTCCAACAATAATCAACTAGAATCAACTGTTATCAACCACAATCCACCGGAATCAACTTTCCGGAATCCGCACATCGTATCTTTGTAATGTCGGGACGATGAAGGCGAAAGATCTATAATCTTACAGCTGTAAGATATAGTATCTTACACGTGAAAGATAGGGTTCTTTCAGCAGTCGGCAACCAGTGGCAGACGGTTAATGGACAGTGACTGACGGCTGACTTACTTCATCCTCCGGCAACAGTGTTTCTTAATTCTCAATTATCAACTTTTAATTTTAACAAACTATGGTAAATTACAGTATCGTTATGCGTAGCAATCCGATGGACGTGGACGCCGCCAAGAAGGCCTACGCCAGTGCACAGTATGCTGAAGTGATGGACATCAACCGCTTTGCCGAGCACATTGCCAGCCACGGCTGTGTGTACAAGCGTGCGGACATCGTGGCTATCCTCACCATGGCAGTGGACTGCATGAGGGAACAGCTTCTGGGAGGACAGAAGATACAGCTGGGCGACTTGGGGGATTTCTCCATCAGCATCAACAGTATAGGTGCGGAAAGCGCTGCCGACTACAATCCTGCCATCCATGTCAGAAAGCTGAATGTGAACTGGAGTGCCGGAACACGTTTCCAGAACTTGCAGGAGGAAGCTGTGTTCAATCTGGTGGCCACGCGCAAGGCGGCCCGACTGGTGGTGAAGGCGCTGAAAGCCGGAAAGACCAATGTGGACCTTACCGGAGAGGCGAAAGAGCCGGAAAACGGAGGACAACAGGCCTGACGGAACCCCACCAGTACGACGGAAACAAGGCACTACGCTAAAAGGCTGAATGTGCCCTAATGACAAGCCGTTTTCATTGGGGCACAGGCCCTTGGTTTCCATTTTAATTCATTTATTATCAACCCACTAAAACAAAAATCCCATGAACTTGAAAACAAAGAAAAACACCTGGACACTGATTCTGAAAGTAATCATCACCGTAGCCACCGCCCTTGCCGGCGCGCTCGGACTGAACGCCTGCATCTGATGATCATGAGAACCATCACCTTGATTATTATCCACTGCTCCGCCACCCCTGAGGGGCGGAGGCTGGATTTTGAGACCTGCCGCCGGGACCACATCCGCCACCGGGGCTTCACGGACATAGGATATCATTTCTATATCACCCGCGACGGAGAGATTCACCGCGGACGCCCCTTGGAAAAGGTGGGAGCGCATTGCAGGAACCACAACCGGCATTCTATCGGCATCTGCTATGAGGGCGGACTCTCGGCGGACTGCACACCTGCCGATACGCGTACTCTGATGCAGAAGGGAAGTATGCTGGCACTGCTGCGCGAGCTGCGCCTCCTGTTCCCCAAAGCGTTGATAGTGGGGCATCATGACCTGAATCCCGTGAAACCGTGTCCTTGTTTTGATGCTGTAAAGGAATACCGCTTTTAAGGGAAGCTTTCTCCAAAGATAGGGTTTCCAATGAGAACTGTTTGTTTTCAAAGAGGCTTCTTCAAAGATACTGTATCCAAGGATGATGTCTCCAAAGATAGCGTCCCTTTCCTCCGCTTTGATTTCCTGCTTCTCCATTCAACTAATCTTTTCATTTAACAATAATAAAAATGAACTATCTGATAAACCAACTCATGACCGTGGACAAAGCCTTCTACCGTCATTATCTGGAAATGCTGCTCACCCTGAACCGCATCCATGCCCTCACCCCCTGGCAGATGTCCATGCTGCTGTGGAGAGCCAAGATTTTCCATATACAGGTGCTCTACCCCGAACTGCTGCGCATCAGCCTGTGCACGGAGCAGGAAAAGGACGAGATACGCTTTATGAAGGGATGGAAACTGAAAGCACTGGAGAAAATAATGCCTGCATGGCAGCGACGGCAGTGCGAGGAGATCAGAAGGGAACGGTGGAGAGGCTTTTAGTGGTCAGTGTATTCCGGAACGCAATGCCACGCAAAATGCTCGTAAACAAGAGCATTTTGCGTGGCATTGACGTATGTCCTTAATTCAATCGGTTGTAATATCAAAGTTCCTCAAATATCTGATATTGAATATTACATTTTGTAATATTATTATCTAATGTACTACATCCATTATCGGGTTCTAAATTATCAAACAGAGATTGTGATGCTTCATCTTTCTTCTTTCGCTGTGAAACATAATCCCCAAGAGGTTTAGTCCCATTCTCAAATCGATTTTGAATAATTTTTATCGCTTCTTCCCCAATATCAACACCTATCCATTGTCTGCCAAGTTCTTCAGCAGCTACTAAAGTAGTGCCAGAACCAGCAAAACAATCAAGTACAATATCTCCGGGATTTGAGGACGAATTGATAATTCGCTTCAACATATCAATATTTTTCTCTGTAGGATAACCAGTCAAATGAGTATTTTGATTATTCACATCTAAAAAGTCCAACCAAATGTCCTGAACAGCTATCCCCTTACTTTGATCCAGATAAACTTTTCTTCTAGGATTACCATTTGAAGACCAATAAATTTCACCTCTAGCATCCATCTCATCAAGTTTATCAGGTGTATATTGCCAATGCTTTCCTTCAGGTGGCATCATTCCACGCCAAGGGCCACCCGTAGCTCCATTACGAGTACCAGGTGCATGACATGGAACTCTTTTGTGGCGTCGTCCTGTTCCTTCTTCTATAAATGGATATTCTTTAAGTATTTTCTCGTCATCCCACTGCTCATAAGGTCTATTCCATTTTGCGGAATCAGATTTTGTGTAGAAGAGTATATAGTCAGATATGTTCCCATAAGTCGTTCTTGTGAAATTTTTCGACTTACACTTCTTACGGGTTATCATCCCCCTAAAATTCTTCTCGCCAAAAATTGAATCCATCAAGATTTTTATATGAAATACCATATTGCTATCTAAATGAACATAAATTGAGCCCGAAGGAGATAATAATTTATGCATCAGAATAAGTCTGACTTCCATAAATTTTATATACCCCTCGGTGGTAAAATTATCGTTATATGCATGTTTTGAATCTCTCGTTTCAAAAGCACCACCTGTATTATATGGAGGGTCTATATATATCAAGTCAATTTTACCACATACACTTTCATCTTTAATAAGACTATTAAGTACATCTAAATTATCAGCATGATATAGCCTTTTGATTAAATCTCCACTATAATCAGTTGTGCACCTAAACCGAATTTGGTCTTGTGGAACAAGTGATATAGATGATATCGTTGAACACGTATTTGATGTTATACCGACTGCCATTCTTTAAAAGAATTAAAAATTCAACCATTCTTCTGTTAAACGCTCATCAAGCATTCGAAGAGTCAAAACCATTATTCTATCTGAATTGATTTTTTCTAATTTTGAATAATCATCCCACATAGAACCTAGTAATAAACCAGGTCCATCATTTAGAAATATAACTTTTGTTTTAAGTCCTTTTGAGGATGTGTATGCTAAAATTTCTTTAGCACAATTATTATATCCACCTGTTCTGTCATCTTCTTGTGCGCCACCTCGGTCACTATCATATCTAGCTAAACCAATAGCTAAAACATTTTTATTATTATCTCTAATAACAAAATCAACAGGTCTTGTAGGGTTTGGATAATCAGAAAAAACATTTTTCAACTGAACATCAGCTCCTGCTCTTTTGGGACCCTCTATGGTATAATTTGGAAATTTTGACTGAAACATATCGAAAAAAGTTTCTGTCAATGAATATCCTTTTTGTCCTCTATCTCATATTCCCAAAGTATTGCACATAACGCTTCGTCTGGTAGCGGCCTTTCATTAAATTTCTTCTGCACAACATTAATTGGTCTAAAATCTTTCCCGAAAGTTACGCAAACCATCGGAATCTTATTCTTTGATTTAAGCATCTCAACAGAAGTATCAGGAGAAACGTATTTTCTGAATACGCGAAGTAATTGAATTCTCATCCAAGTTTGTGTTAGCTTTGTTATCTCTTTAAGAAGCATCTCTGAAGAAGGAGAAACTTTAAGAAGTTGACCAAAATATACTAACACCGGCTTATATAGTTCACATGCTTGAACTAAAATATCAGGATAAAATGCACCATTTGCCATAGTGATTTGATTTGGTGCGTCATTTTTATAATCTTCAAACAATTTCATTGTGCTAATTATTATTTACTATGAAACGAGAAAGAAAATTGAAGCAGGAGAACCTATCTTCTATACTTCTTCAAACGCCATGATTTAGTTTATTTTTTAGAAGGAACTAATAATTCTCTTACATCCACTGTTAATATGCTGGCAATGTCATATAATACAGGTATAGGAGGTTGCACCTTATTGGTTGCATATAGATCAACCATATTGAAACTTTTTCCCAGCATATGTGCTAATGGCTAATGCCTTTCACTTCTAAAAACTCCTTGATTCTATTCATGAGATTCTTTTTTGCTATCGTTTTGCAAAGTTACACAATTTTATTGGGTAAACGGCAGAAAAGGAATAGAAACTATGCCGAAGCCACCGATTTTTGGAGTCATTTGTATCTATATTGGCTCTCAAAACGTATATTGTGCTGATTTTAAGGTATAGCAAGCTATTCCTTGACAAGTGCTTTGTGGTTTTAGCCATATTCCGAAAAGACAGTTCAAACCCATAAAAATGTCTGTATTCTGTTAATTTTCTGTTAAATCTTCACAATGGCTTGCAGCATGGGCTTGTCGTATTCGTCTACCAGAATGGCAACCATCTGCCCCGTCTGCTCGTAAGCACGTTTTATCACGCCTTTGAAACGGAGGGCGAGGGTACTTAATTTATTCTTAATTCCAAGTTTTTTCAAAACAAGGAAGAATACGCATACAAAAGAGGCGCACCTTCATGGGTACGCCTCTCTATCCTGTTCCTGTATTGTCTGATACAGGCTATTTTACTTAGTTAAAGATATAACGGACACTGAACTGTATGGAATACGTAGAATTGAAACTGTTCAGATTGGAATACGTATCAGTCAGTTTCTTTCCTCCGTTCTTCTGGAACTGGTAAGCACCACTCTTATAACTCAACAAGGAAGTATTGTTCACCGTCTTATAAATTCCCCAGTCGCTGTTCAGCAAGTTCAGGAAGTTCTTGATATCCACTCCGAACTGCAAGGTATTGCGCTTGCCCCCTACATTGAGGAAGAAATCCTGATTGAACTTCAAATCCAGCTGATGATGCCAGGGCATGATGGCTCCTCCGCGTTCGGCATACTTGCCTTTACGGCCTTTCAGGTAACTGTCCTCATTAATGTAAGCCCAGAAATCATCGCGCTGCTCCTTGGCGGAATAAGTCACCTCACCCGTCTTGCTGTCAGTATAATCGGCGAAGTTCCACTTATCCAGCGCCTCACGGGATGCCGGAATGTACAGCAAGTTGTTTGAGCCGTAATCGCCTACAATGTTCCCGGTGAATGTATAGGAATAACGGGCGGCGGAATATCCTCCGGCATAGCCCATGTTCATACCCTCATAAATCAAAGACAAGGAGGAAGCGAAATTCTTGGCGTATTTAATACGGTAAGCCGCGGAAGCCAGCACACGGTTAGGCGATACATACGTACCATAGCCGGTCTCCGTGTCATTGTTTCCGTTGACAGAGTAACGGTTGTTGTAATAAGCCGAGTTCACCTGGTCGCCGATGCCGTCGCCATACGACTTGGCATAAGAACGGGTGTAGGAAGCGGAAAGATGCAGGCCGAAATCAAATGTCTTGGCCAGTGAGGCGGTGAGTGAGTAATAATAAGCGCTGTTTCCCGCATTGGTGATATAATAAGCGTCCGTCTTGTTCGAATTGGAGTACTCAAACATTCTGCGGACATCACCCGGAGCTATCTCCTGCTCTCCTTTAAACTTACGTCCCAGGTTGGTCACAGTAGCCGGATTGAACTCTTTGCTGAAAATACCTTCCAACGTAAAGTCAATATCTCCGGGAAGTTTTGCATCCAAAGCCAGTGAAGACTTCCAGGTGGCGTTCATCTTCAAGTCGCGGTCAATGATGGTGGCTCCGGAAGGTGCGGCGGGATCAGTAGCTGCCGGAAGGTTCAGGTTAGGATCTTTCAACATATCGGCCACGCTGGTGTGGAAGCCCGGCTGTCCGTACTTGGCATCCTTCTGCTCGTTATAATAATAGGTGCTTTGTCCGCAATTGGCATTACCTACTGCCGAACCCAGCCATACGAACGGCAGACGGCCGATGAAGTAACCGCTACCGCCGCGCAATACATACTTACGCTCGCCTGTAAGGTCCCAGTTGAAACCGATACGGGGGGAGGCGGTCAGCTGGTAGGATGAAGGCAGCTGGTCTGTGGCGTAATGATATCCGTCAAAGTCAATCTGTGCAAAATTTTTGTTATAGTTGTTCTTCAGCTCCGGATAAATGGGCAGTTCGAAACGCACCCCGGCAGTCAGTCTGAAGTTGTCTGTGATATTCATCTGGTCCTGCAGATAGAAAGAAAGCTGCTGGTACTTCATGTTCGCCAGGAACTGGGAACCGTCCCCGGTGTTGGAATACGTGATACCGAAGGCAGCCGGAGCTCTGTTGTTCACAAAATCATCCCAGGAGGAATAGACATAATAACCGCTTCCCGCCTGCATGAATCCGTTCACTGCCTTATTGGACTCAAACTGGATACCGCCCATAAAGTTATGGATACCGCTGGAGAAATTGAACTCATCGGTAATGACAAAAGTCTTCACCTGGCGCAAGTTCCCTTCTGTAAAGGGGTCCGGACCGAATGAGGTGTACAGCGAGCCTTGGTCAAGGATGTCCACCGTAGGGAATGTTCCCCCTTCGTATGTACGCGGTTCGTTCTGATAAGAATAAGTGAAACGCAGGGCGTTATTGATAGCCCCCCACTTTGAGTTCCATTCGGAAGCGATGGAGGTGAAGTTCTGTTCCTGCATATAGCGTGAGCTTTCAAAGTACAGACCGGTGTTTGATGTACGTCCCGAACTGCTCTTGCCCGCGCTGCCGTCTACTCCGCCCGGATAAATGATTGAATCCTTAAACGGGGTGGTGGAAGAGGAAGGGCTGGAGGAATACTTGGAATGGGTATGGGTGAAACGGAAATTAATCTTGTTGTTGTTGTTGATGTTCCAGTCCAGACGACCCATGATCTTGTAAGAAGGGGTTTCCAAAGAATATCCCTGATAACGTCCCGGATTGTAGTTGTATTTTTCCGACAGGTATTGGCTGATGTTGTTCATCCCTACGAAGGTACGGTCGCCTACCGTTGTGGTGTTCTCGAACGGACGGTGCACAATGCCGTTGGTGCTCCATTCGTCATTGGCGCCGCTACGCGCTATGCCCGACGGGCCTGCCTGCACATTATCCTGATATTCGCCGTTCACGAAGAAGAACAACTTGTTTTTAATGATCGCACCTCCCAGAGAAGCTCCGTAGGTGGTGCTGTGGTCACGGTTGCGGGTCAGTTCATAGTCCTCTACCTTGTTTCCGGTGAGGTGGGTATTGGAAGTGTACATATAGGCTGTACCTTTGAACTCATTCGTACCACTCTTTGTCACGGCGTTGATGGCACCTCCTGTAAATCCGCTCTGACGGACATCAAAGGGGGTGGTGGAAACGGAAATCTGTTCCAAAGCATCCAGAGAGATAGGCGAACCGCCTGCCGGCAAGTTCGAGCCGATACCGAAGGCATTGTTGAAAGCGGCTCCGTCCACAGTGACATAAGACTGGCGGTAGTTACCTCCACCCACTGAGAAACCGCTACCGATATTGGCTCCCTGAGGGGTCAGACGCATGATATCGTTCATGCTGCGGCTCACTGTAGGCACTTCCGACATTCTGGCCGCATCGACATTGGTTACCGCTCCGGCGCGGTCTGATTTCATGTTGCTGCTTTTGGAAGCGGTAATCACCACTTCATCCAATAATTCGGTAGATTCCTTCAAGTTCGCATCCAATACGTAATTCTCTCCCAACTGGAGGTTGATGCTCTTGTAAACCACTGATTGATAACCTACATAAGAAACTTCTACTTTGTAAGGGCCGCCGGCACGCATGCCCTGGATGGAATAACGGCCGTCCACATTGGTAATGGCCCCATAATGGGTGCCGGACGGTTCGTGAATAGCCTGAATCGTTGCGCCGATAATGGCTTCATTGCTTT
>OGYD01003069.1_pt1 | contig 10094 bp, 10 predicted proteins | sample 1576441 | NCBI WGS metagenome assembly OGYD01 (sample SAMEA3541537, study PRJEB24748) | human gut metagenome | biome: human gut; feature: human-associated habitat; material: faeces | place: China | collected 2012 | reverse complement strand
ATCAGCGAACAGTACGATCTGCAGGTACTTCGTTTCTTCATGCTGAGTGCACATTACAGAAGCCCACTGAATTTCAGTGCAGATCTGATGGAAGCATCCAAGAATGGTCTGGAGCGTATCGTAAATGCAGCAGATAATCTGAAGTTCCTTATGGGAAATGCAAAAGCAGAAGCAATCACAGATGCAGAAGCAGAAAACTTTGCAAAAACAGAAGAGTTTGTTGCAGGATTTGAAAAGGCAATGGACGATGACTTCAATACAGCAGATGCCGTTGCAGCAATCTTTGACCTTGTAAAATATATCAATACAACAACCGATGCAGAAAGTTCCAAAGAATATCTTCAGAAATTATTCGATCTGCTTGTGAAGTTAACAGGAGTTCTGGGACTGATCGTAGATAAGAAAGAAGAGATCCTGGACGAAGACATCGAGAAACTGATCGAGGAGCGTCAGGCAGCACGTAAGGCTAAAGACTTTGCAAGAGCCGATGCAATCCGTGATGAACTGTTAGAGAAGGGTATCATCTTAAAGGATACCAGAGAAGGAGTACAATGGAAAAGAGCGTAGAGTGGGAATTTGACACTTATATGCAGGAGATTTTCCAGATGAAAGAGGTGGATATCAAAGAATATTCACCTCTTACTTTGGCATATATCGGAGACTGCATTTATGATCTGATCATCAAAACGCTGGTGATCAATGAAGGAAACCGTCAGGTACAGAAACTGCACCAGAAGACCAGCTCTTATGTACAGGCATCCGCACAGTCGAAAATGATGCGTACGATGCAGGAACATCTGACAGAAGAAGAGCATGCCATCTATAAAAGAGGCCGCAATGCCAAGAGTGTATCGCCGGCGAAGAACCAGTCGATCACAGATTACAGACGTGCGACGGGATTCGAAGCCCTGCTTGGTTATCTGTATCTGAAAAAAGAGTGGAAAAGAATGCTGGAACTGGTTAAAATAGGTCTGGACAGTATCAAAGAACAATAAGGAGTGTCGAATATGAGTCACGATAAGAATGTACATGATAAGAAGATGCACGATAAAAAATCGTATGATAAGAAAGAAAATGAAAATATCATAGAAGGAAGAAATGCCGTCATGGAAGCATTTCGTTCCGGAAAACCGGTAGACAAGCTGTATGTACTGGACGGATGTCAGGACGGCGCAGTCAGATCCATCATCCGTGAGGCAAGAAAGCATGACACGATCCTGAACTTCGTGGAAAAGGACCGCTTAAACCAGTTGTCAGAGACCGGAAAACACCAGGGTGTGATCGCAAGTGTTGCCGCATATGAGTATGCAGAAGTAGAAGATATGTTAAAGCTTGCAGAAGAAAAAGGGGAAGATCCGTTCCTGATCATTTTGGATAATATCGAAGATCCGCACAATCTTGGTGCGATCATCCGTACCGCAAATCAGGCAGGTGCACATGGCGTGATCATTCCGAAGAGACGTGCAGTCGGACTGACGGCAACTGTGGCAAGAACTTCCGCAGGTGCGCTGAATTATACGCCGGTTGCAAAAGTAACGAATCTGGTAAAGACGATGGAAGATCTGAAGAAGAAGGGTCTGTGGTTCGTGTGTGCCGATATGGACGGCGGTGTCATGTATGATGTCAATATGAAGGGGCCGATCGGTCTGGTGATCGGTAATGAAGGCGAAGGCGTGGGACGTCTGGTCAAAGACACTTGCGATTTTACCGCCAGAATCCCGATGAAGGGGGACATCGATTCCCTGAATGCATCGGTAGCAGCAGGTGTGCTGGCATATGAGATCGTAAGACAGCGGATGCAGTAAGAAAGTGAAGTACAGGCGATTGCCATAAGCAGATAAGTATAGAGTGAAATGTGGACTTCGGAGGAACGTATGACAGAGTATAAAAAATTAACAGACGAAGAACTGATCCGCAGACTCCGCATGGGAGAAACCGGGATTATAGATTATCTGATGGAAAAATATAAGAATCTGGTCAGAAAAGAAGCCAATGCAATGTATCTGCTCGGCGGAGAGACAGACGACCTGATCCAGGAAGGAATGATCGGTCTTTTCAAAGCTGTTCAGGATTATGATGTGGATCAGGAAGCTTCTTTCTTCAGTTTTGCAAGACTGTGTGTGACGAGACAGCTCTATTCGGCAATCGAAGCTTCGAACAGAAAGAAACACAGCCCGCTTAACAGTTACATTTCTTTGTATGAAAGGGAAGATGGCGAAGGTTCTCTGATCGATATGATGGAATCAGAACATGAGACAAATCCGGAAGAACTGCTTGTCAGTCAGGAACATGCAAAGTCGCTGGAAGAACGGCTGGAAAAGGATTTAAGTGAACTGGAACGCAGAGTCTTGTATTTACACCTGATGGGGACCGATTATAAGACAATTGCAAAGCTTCTGGACCGGAGTCCGAAGACGATTGATAATGCACTTCAGAGGATCAAAGGGAAGATGCAGAGGATTCTGGAAAAGGAAAAATAGATATAATTAAAATACGATATGTCCAGAAGAAAAAAAGTGTATATTTTGTAGAGTTTTTTGTATGTACAGGAAAATTACAGATTCTTATAATGATATATGCAGTAAAGGTAAAAATAGGAGGTATCGTAATGACAAAGAAAATATTAATCACCGGAGGCGCCGGTTATATCGGAAGTCACACAGCACTGGAACTTTTGAATGAAGGATATGAAGTTGTTGTATATGACAATCTGTGCAATTCATCAAAAGAATCTTTAAAGAGAGTAGAAGAGCTTTCTGGAAAGCACATTACATTTTATGAAGGAGATGTAATGGATGAAACTGCATTGAAGGCAATGATGGAAAAAGAGGGTGTAGATGCGGTGATTCACTGTGCAGCATTGAAGGCAGTCGGAGAATCTGTACAGAAGCCATTAGAGTATTACCGTAATAATATAACAGGAACCCTGACACTTATGGATGTTATGAAACAGACAGGGGTTAAGAATATCGTATTCAGCTCATCTGCAACTGTATACGGAAGTCCGGAGGAGATGCCGATCACAGAGGAGTGCCCGAAGGGACAGTGCACGAATCCTTACGGATGGACAAAATCCATGATGGAACAGATCATGACGGATGTACAGAAGGCCAATCCAGATATGAATGTTATTCTTCTTCGCTATTTCAACCCGGTAGGAGCACATGAAAGTGGACGTATCGGAGAGGATCCGAAGGGAATCCCGAACAACCTGATGCCATATATTTCACAGGTGGCAGTAGGAAAGCTTGAAAAACTCGGCGTATTCGGAGATGACTATGACACACCGGACGGAACCGGAGTCCGTGACTACATTCATGTAGTAGATCTTGCAAAAGGACACGTAAAAGCAATTAACTATATCTTCAGCAATCCGGGACTTGATGTGATCAATCTTGGAACGGGTGTTGGATATTCCGTGCTTGATATGGTAAAAGCATTCGGCAAAGCATGTGGAAAAGAGATTCCATATGAGATCAAACCAAGAAGAGCCGGAGATATCGCGATGTGTTATGCAGATCCTGCTAAGGCAGCAAGAGTGCTTGGCTGGAAGGCTGAAAAAGGGCTGGATGAGATGTGTGCCGATACATGGAGATGGCAGTCACAGAATCCAAACGGATATGAATCATAAATCATAAAAATGAACACCGGATGATGGGAAATACTTAACAGAACGTTAAGGATTTCCCGTCTTTCTTTTTCAGGGGATAAATGGTATAATATCCACGTATGTAAAGAGCAGTGGATGATCAGATCACTGACAGGCACTGCAAAAGGAGTGAGAAATACTCACACACAGAGGCGAGAATCATGGAAAAGAAGAATGAAAAAGGAAAAGTGCAGCTCAAAGGACAACTCAAACTTTACATCCAGTGGCCGGCTATTATGTCCCTTCTTCTCATAGCAATGGATTTGTGGGTTTATAAGCTGGATCACAGAGCGGGAATCCTGATGGCCGTATTTGTAGTTGTATATATCATTATGGTGGGTGGACTGTATTTTTACAGTAAGAACATCATTATGAAAGACCTGGTAGAGTTTGCTGCACAGTATGGCATTGTTCAGAATACATTGCTGAGAGAACTGTCGATTCCTTATGCGATCCTGTTGGATGATGGAAAAGCGATCTGGATGAACGATGAATTTGAAGCAATCCTGGGAGGTAAACCCAAGGGAGAAGCTTATATCAGCAAATACATTCCTGAATTGAACCGGAGTATATTTCCAAAAGAGGACCAACAGACGGTCACAATGGAAGTGTATTATGATGACAAAGAGTATCAGGCAGAGATCCGGAGAGTATCAGTAGAAGGATTTAGTGATACAGAACAGCTTATGGAGCTGCCAAAGGAAAAAGAATATTTTATAGCTGTATATCTTCAGGATGTTACGGAATTTAACCGTATTATCCGAGAGAACGAAGAGCAGAGGATGGTTGCCGGGCTGGTTTACATTGATAACTATGATGAAGTGATCGACAGTGTGGAAGAAGTCAGACAGTCACTTCTGATGGCACTGGTAGACCGTAAGATCAACCAGTATATTGCGAAGGTTGACGGAATCGTTAAGAAACTGGAGAATGATAAATATTTTATCATCATCCGGAAATCTTACTTCAAACAGCTGGAAGAAGATAAGTTCTCCCTGCTGGACGATGTAAAATCCGTAAATATCGGAAATGGAATCCCGGCGACATTAAGTATCGGACTTGGACTGAGTTCTGATTCTTATGCGCAGAGTTACAACTATGCACGTGTTGCGATTGATCTTGCGCTTGCAAGAGGCGGCGATCAGGCAGTTATCAAGGACTGTAACGGTGTGACTTATTATGGTGGCAAACGTGAACAGACAGCAAAGAATACCCGTGTAAAGGCGCGTGTAAAAGCAGAGGCACTGCGTGAATTTATCACGGTCAAAGATAAGATCTTTGTTATGGGACATAAGCTGACAGACGTGGATGCGTTCGGTGCGGCAATGGGAATCTACCGTGCGGCACTGGCTTTGGAAAAACGTGCTTATATTGTAATTAATGAAGTATCTGCATCGCTCAGACCATTATATGAATTATTCGAACAGGATTCGAATTACCCGGATGATCTGTTCCTGACATCGTCACAGGCGATGAATATGGCGGATGAGAATTCGATGGTTGTAGTAGTAGATACGAACCGTCCGATGATGACAGAATGTGAGGAACTTCTGAAGACGACCAAGACGATCGTGGTTCTGGATCATCACAGACAGAGCAGTGATAATATCGACAATGCGCTGCTGTCTTATATTGAACCGTATGCATCATCGGCATGTGAGATGGTATCAGAAGTATTGCAGTATATCGTAGACGGAATCAAGATTCCAAAGATTGAGGCGAGCAGCCTGTATGCCGGTATCATGATCGATACCAACAACTTTGTGAATAGTACCGGAGTCCGTACTTTTGAAGCAGCGGCATTCTTAAGAAGATGCGGTGCAGATATCACATTGGTAAGAAAATTATTCCGTGATGACATGGAATCTTACAGAGCGAAAGCAGAGATCATCAGCAGCGCGGAGGTTTATCATAATAAATTTGCCATCGCAAGAGGTGTGGATCTTCACATCGAAAGCCCGACGATCATCGGGGCACAGGCAGCAAATGAACTGCTGGATATCAGTGAGATCAAGGCATCATTTGTATTAACCGAATATAATGGAAGAATATACGTCAGCGCACGTTCGATCGATGAGGTCAATGTACAGATCATCATGGAACGTCTGGGCGGAGGTGGTCACATGAACGCTTCGGGAGCGCAGTTCAACCATACGGATATGGATGAAGCGGTAGCTTGCTTAAAACAGGTGATTGACGAGATGATAGAAGGAGGAGACTTGTAATGAAAGTAATTTTGACAGAAGACGTAAAGTCACTTGGTAAAAAAGGAGAGATCGTAAACGTCAGCGACGGATACGCAAGAAACTTTATCTTAAAGAAAAATAAAGGTGTAGAAGCCAACGGAAAGAACTTAAATGACCTGAAGTTAAAGAAAGCCAACGACGATAAGATTGCACAGCAGCAGTATGAAGATGCGCAGGAACTTGGCAAGAAGATCGAAGCAGGTAAGATCGAAGTTGCGATCAAGATGGGAGAAGGCGGCAAAGCATTCGGTTCCGTATCTTCAAAAGAGATCGCAGAAGAGGTTAAAAAGCAGATGGATCTTACGATCGACAAGAAGAAAGTACAGTTAAAAGAAGCAATCAGAACACTGGGAACACATAATGTACCGGTTAAGTTGCATCCAAAGGTAACAGCAGAGCTGAAAGTTGTTGTAAAAGAAGAAGCATAGGAGGAATTCAGGCGTGGAAGAAGCACTCATCAAACGAGTCATGCCACACAGCATCGAAGCAGAACAGTCTGTGGTCGGCGCCATGCTTATGGATAAAGATGCCATCACCACTGCAGGAGAAATCATCAGTGGTGATGATTTTTATCAGGCGTCATACGGAGTGATCTTTGATTCGATGATCGAACTGTTCAATGAAGGAAAACCGGTCGATATGATCACCTTGCAGGAAAGACTGAAGGAAAAGGACGTACCGGCGGAGATTGCCAGTCTGGAATTTGTCAGAGACCTGGTGACAGCAGTGCCGACTTCTGCGAACGTGAAATATTACGCACAGATCGTGGCAGATAAGTCGTTAATGCGTAAGATGATTAAACTGAACGAATCAATTGAAAATATGTGCTATGCGGGAAAAGAGCCGGTAGAGTCGATTATGGAACAGACAGAGAAATCCATGTTTCAGTTATTACAGAGACGTACGACCGGTGATTACGTACCGATCAAACAGGTTGTTTTAAATGCATTAGATAAGATTGAGAAGGCGTCTAAGAGTAAAGGAACCGTTACGGGAATACCGACGGGATTCATTGATCTGGATTATAAACTTTCCGGATTTCAGCCGTCAGATTTTATTCTGATCGCAGCCCGTCCATCTATGGGGAAAACGGCGTTTGTATTAAACATTGCGCAGTATATGGCATTTAAGAAGAATAAAGCAGTAGCAATCTTCAGTCTGGAGATGTCAAAAGAACAGCTGGTGAATCGACTGTTTTCTCTGGAGTCCCAGGTAGATGCCCAGTCCCTGAGAACTGGTAATATGAAAGATTCCGACTGGGAGAAACTGATAGAAGGAGCTGGGATTATCGGTCAGTCGAAGCTGATCATTGATGATACTCCGGGTATCTCTATCTCAGAACTCAGATCGAAATGCAGAAAGTACAAACTGGAACACGGACTTGATATTATCATCATTGACTACCTGCAGTTGATGACCGGAAGTGTGGGAAGAAGTTCGGAGTCCAGACAGCAGGAAGTTTCAGACATTTCCCGACAGTTAAAGGGACTTGCCAGAGAGCTGAATGTGCCGGTAGTATCCCTGTCACAGTTAAGCCGTGCGGTAGAAAGCCGTCCGGATAAAAGACCGATGCTTTCGGACCTTCGTGAATCCGGAGCCATCGAGCAGGATGCGGACGTGGTAATGTTCATTTATCGAGACGAATACTACAATAAAGATTCAGAGTTCAAAAAACAGGCAGAAATAATTATCGCAAAACAAAGAAACGGCCCGGTAGGGACCGTTAATCTGGCTTGGCTTGGCGAATATACAAAGTTTGCCAACTTAAGCAGACAGGAAGATTCTTTTTAATTTCTTAACTGGACCGGTTTCGGCCGATGCTTTCCGGAAGGATTGCTGCTGGCGGATCAACTGATCCAGTTTTTTGAATTCTAATTCTTCATGGCGTTCTTTTGCATCCAGAAGAAAGGACATCTCCTGACTGAACATTGCCATGAGAACTTCGTTGTTATTCTGCAGCATGCGTTTTAACTGTAACTGTTCTCTGGTCCGTCTGATATCGGGAATCAGTGCTTTTAAATCAGAGAGAGAAACTCCCTGATCATAAAGATCCCGGATACAGGCATACAGTCTGGCATCATCTCTGGTCTCACGTTTTATCTGTTCTAAAGTATTCATATGATTTCCCATGTTAGATACCCCCTTATCTTATAATACTTGTCCCTTATGGGTAAATGTATCATAGCACAGGAAAGATCACCGAATTCGTCAGAATCCGTCGAGAGAAATAAATTTATTAGAAAAGAAATAATATGCAAAATATCAAAACAAAAAAATGCACGATACAAAATGTACCGTGCATTCTTATCTTACTTATTCTGCGTTATTAACCTTCAGAAATTGCTCCTACTGGACACTGAGCAGCACAAGCGCCACAATCTACACAAGCGTCAGCATCGATCTCATAATGATCTGCTCCCTGAGCGATAGCTCCTACTGGACATTCAGCTTCGCAAGATCCGCAGCTTACACATTCATCACCAATTACGTGTGCCATAGTATGTACCCTCCTTTGAGATTAAATATTCTAGACATAATCTAATTCGTTGTCTCTGCTCCTATAATAATACAAAAAATAAAAATAAACAAGGGAATAGAATGTTTTTTTAGAAATACATAAAAGTTTAGTTATAGCTAACTTATGTTAGAAAAAGCTATCACAATAAAGGGGAAAAAAGTATTTCTACAGAAATATAAAAGTCATAGAGGAAAATTAAGAAAAATTTCAACAATTTTTCACTGTTTTGGTGTATAGTATATGGTGCTGAAAAAATATAAGAAAAAAATATAATCAAAAGTTAGAAGTATTAAGTATAAATAGAAATGATACCAGATATAGGAGAGAGGAAAATGAAGAAAAACAGAATCATTGCCATGTTGCTGGGTACAGCACTGCTTGTATGTGGATGTCAGCAGACATCAAAAGCAACCGATGAAGAGAAAAAGATTGAGTCAGAAAAGAATACAACTAAGACAGAAGAAAACGCATATCAGGGGAAATTAGATCTGATCACTCCGGCGGCATATAATAATACAGACGGATTAAAGCTGAAAAAAGGCGATTATATTTCCATTATCGGAAAAGCGAACGGAACACAGTACTGGGATGAAGTGAAAAAAGGTGTAGCGCAGGCTGCGGAAGATATTAATACAAATCTTGGGTATACAGGAAAAGATAAGGTGAAAGTAGCATTTAATGCACCGGATACAGCAGATAATGTCGATGACCAGGTAAATCTTCTGGATGAAGAACTGGACAGATATCCGGTCGCAGTGGGCATTTCGATCGTAGACCTGCAGGCATGCCAGGTGCAATTCGATCTTGCAACAGACAGTGAGATTCCGATTGTAACTTTTGATTCCGGATCAGATTATCAGGGTGTGGCTGCAGATGTATCCACAGACAATGTAGCTGCAGGAAAGGAAGCGGCACAGAGACTTGCGGAAGAGATGGGCGACAGCGGAGAAGCGGTGCTGTTCATTCAGGATTCCAAATCACAGGCAGCTCTTCAGAGAGAAAAAGCTGTAACAGAAGAATTGAAAGCAAATCATCCGAATATTTCAGTGGTCAATGTATACCACATGGATGAACTGAGCAATATGCAGAAGACAGTATCCGATGAGATCAATGCCGGAACCTACCGACCAAAAGACAGTGAACTTCCGGAGGGACAGCTCACAGGAGAAGATGTTGTAACAGCAGACAGTATCACTGAAGATCAGGTAGTTGATTATATCCTTGCAAAACATCCAAATATTACAGGCTGCTTTGCTGCAAACGGGGATTCCGTAAAACTTGCAGTCGATGGTCTGGAAAGAAATAAAATGGAGAAAAAAGTGAAAGTCATCAGCTTCGACGCCAACGATGATGAGATTCAGGATCTGAAAGACGGTAAAGTTAACGGACTGATCGTACAGAACCCATTTGGCATGGGATATGCAACCGTTGTGGCTGCAGCAAGGGCTTCTCTGAATATGGGAAATGAGGCTGTGGTTAATACGGGATATACATGGGTGACGAAAAAGAATCTGAAGACGGATGAGGTGCAGAAGATTCTGTATAGTAAGTAGGAAAATTTAATGTATCATGGCGGCTTACCCCGGTCCTGAATAAAAGTATAGAAGGGATTGCTGTGCGGATTCAATCATGGGGAACATCTAAAGCAAAAAAATCGGCCTAAAAGCAGCCGGTCAAAAAT
>OGYD01003067.1_pt1 | contig 10098 bp, 10 predicted proteins | sample 1576441 | NCBI WGS metagenome assembly OGYD01 (sample SAMEA3541537, study PRJEB24748) | human gut metagenome | biome: human gut; feature: human-associated habitat; material: faeces | place: China | collected 2012 | reverse complement strand
TGTATCACCGATTCCCTGATGCAGAATGAGTCCCAGTCCGATCGAAGATTTGATATTGCCGCTGATGATAGTGCCGGACTCCGTGATACCGACATGCAGCGGATGATCCGTCTGTGTCGCAATCAGCTCGTGCGCCTTCACGCACATCATCACATCGGAGGATTTGATGCTGATGACCAGATTGTCATACCCCATATCCTCGATCAGATGTACTTTATCGAGGGCGCTCTCGACAATCCCCTCCGCCGTCACACCGTGATATTTTTCCACAAGATCTTTTTCCAGAGATCCACTGTTGACGCCGACACGGATCGGAATACCGCGCTCTTTTGCGGCATCCACCACTGCGCGCACACGCTCTGTACTTCCGATATTTCCCGGATTGATGCGGATCTTATCCGCACCGTGCTCGATCGCGGCAAGCGCCAGGCAGTAATCAAAATGAATATCTGCCACAACGGGAATGCTCACCTGCTTTTTGATCTCGGTCAATGCCTCCGCCGCCTCCATAGTCGGCACGGCGCAACGGATAATATCACATCCGGCAGCGGTAAGCGCCTGAATCTGCGCCACAGTTGCAGCCACGTCCTCCGTCTTTGTATTTGTCATGGACTGGATCAGGATCGGATTGCCTCCGCCGATCACCCGGTCGCCAATTTTCACTACTTTTGTCATCTTTTTGCCTTTCTATCCGAACAGCTTGCGGATATCGTTAAAAAATGTAAAGAACATGAGTGCAAACAACAGCATCATGCCAATAAAATGCACCATGCCTTCCTTGTCGGGATCGACGCGCTTTCCGCGGATCACCTCGACAATCAGAAACAATAGTCTGCCTCCGTCCAGCGCTGGAAGCGGCAGCAGATTCATCACACCGAGGTTCGCCGATAAGAAGATCGTAATATAAAGCATCTGCAAAAATACCATATAATAGCCGTACGTCACGCTCTGCTCATAGCTGTCCCCGATCATATTGACGATCCCGACCGGACCACTCATGTCATTGACGCTTACCTTTCCGCCCACCAGAGACTTCAGGCTGTCAATCGTCACCCGGATCCAGTATTCCACCTCATATACGCTGTATTTTAAATTGGAAAGCACAGAACCTTTCGTCTTTTGCGCGCTTCCCTGAAAGCCTCGCGGGAACCACGATTGCGCGCCTGCGCGAATGTTTCTCTCACGTAGGCAAAATAGTCAGGGTAATGCCGAATATGCCGGCGCAAATATCGCAGGGCATTTCCTGCTTCGCACCGGAATCCGAGCTTTCTGATAAAGAGCTAAAAGCTGTGGAAACAGTGCTTGGCTCCATCGGAGAATACATGCAGACCGACGAAAATAAGCTCGATGCGGTGACTGCCCTATCCGGAAGCGGACCGGGATACCTTTTTGAGTTCGCGGCCGCGCTCATTGAAGGCGCAAAAAATATCGGATTTACCGAAGAGGAAGCAAAAAAGCTTACTGATAAGACTCTGCTAGGCTCTGCAATGCTGTTGTGCCAATCGCCTCTTAGCGCCGACGAACTGAGAATTGCCGTCTCAAGCCCGGGCGGAACGACTCTCGCAGCCCTCGACGTATTTGAGAAAAACGGTTTCCGCAAGACTGTTTCCGATGCGCTTAAAGCAGCCCAAGAGCGTTCAAGGCAACTTTCGAAACTCTAAAAAAAAACTAAAATTATTCCCAAAAAAAGAATCAAAATACTTGACTTTTTATAAAAACACTGACAGCCTATAAACAACAACAGTTCAATTCGACACTTAAAATAATTGATATGAAAAAACTACTTTTAACCCCTGTTCTTGCAGTTATCCTTTCCGCTTGCACCTTCACCGAAGATGTCGCGGTTTCTTCAATGCCCGAAGGCGCTAATGTTTTTGTCAACAATGAACTCGTGGGGCAAACTCCCACAACTATCAGCCTAAAAACAGATGGGGTTTACGATATCAAGCTCGTTAAAAAGGGCTATAAGGATATCAATATGAATGTCGCAACTGTTAAGGAAAATCCATTCGTAAAGTTTGGTCCCCTTGTAGACGCGGGCTATTACAAAACGTTTGAACCTTCCTGCATAGACCAAAGCCTCAAACCGGCTTTCCTCCCCGACTCAATCGGCAATGACCCCTTCGGCGAACTTAGCAAGTCTATCGCAAAGGCTGACGAAATGCGCAAGAGCGGAGAAATCTCTCCAGAAGAACATTCTTACATGATCCTTGCCATTACCGAGTTCTTCACTAAAAAATAATTGGTAAAAGAGACTTTTTGGCGGCTTTCGGGCCGCCTTTTTTTTGCGTAAATTTATTTTTCCCCAATAGGCGCGGAACGTAAACCGCGTCCAAAGACTGACGAAAATAAATTGGATATGCGTTTGTGCTTGGTTTTTGCAATTTTACTACATAATATTTACAGTACTTATATTGAACACATACAGTTGTCGTAATGAAAATAAAAATAATTACCTTTATATTTTTAACATTCTGTGCGTGTATATTGCGCGGAAGTGTAATTCCATATGAATTGGGGGACGGCGCGCTCGCAGAAAATGTCCGCATATTTAATTCGGACGACACAGAACTTTATAAGAATAAAATCCCCAATTCGGAAGCTGAGAAATTTATGCTAAAAAATGTTCCCCGCTTCGATTGTCCGGACGGATTAATTGAAAAAGTCTATTATTTCCGGTGGTGGACATTCCGAAAGCATTTGCGTAAAACAGAATCGGACGGCTGGGTCATTACAGAATTTATGCCAGACGTTTCATGGGCAGGAAAACACAATACCATATCGTGCGCCAGCGCTCACCATATGAGGGAGGCGCGATGGTTGCGCAACGAAAATATCGCAAAAGACTACGCGGCTTTCTGGTGCTTTTCATCCGACAAGCCACGCGCCTACTCTTCTTGGTTTGCGACCTCCGCTCTCGAAATTTACGCCAGCACAGGCGACATTGAATTTATAAAGCGCCTGTATCCAAAATTGAAGGAAAACTACGCCGCATGGCGCAAGAGCAATTTTGACAAATCAAAAGGCCTTTTCTGGACGATGCATAAGCAAGTCTTCTTTTTATGTACGGTATTTAATTCACGAATTATTTACCTTCAACCATCTTGTCGAACTTCTTAGTAAATGCTAACATGATAACTCCGCAGGCAACGATGATGAGTGTAACAACACCATATGCTTTGACGAAGTCGAAGTTTCCGAGCCAGTTATAAAGTGGTCCGTAAGCTTTACCAGAGAAGAAGATGATCAGTGGCCATACACCAAGCATTGTTCCAAGAAGTTTCTTTGGAGCATATTTGCTGATGAAAGCATTTCCAAGTGGTGAGAAGATAACCTCTCCAAGTGACATACATACAGATGCCAGGATGATTACCCAGATACCAACTGGATCTTTTGTTCCCTGTCCTGAAAGTGCAGCGGCAAGAACCATAGATCCTGTACAAAGACCAAGGATGATAATTCCGATAGCAGTCTTTGTGAACATTCCCCAGTCACCCTGTGGACGCTGTCTCATCTTAGCCCAGATACCTGCGAAGATAGGGCAAAGAATGATACAAAGAAGTCCGTTCATTGAGTCGAACCAGGCAGTAGGCATCTCGAAGGAACCGATGTTCCAGTTAGCCCATCCAGATCCTCCCTGAGATACTGGACCGAATTCATAGTAAACAGGCATGTAAGCCATGTACCAGATCAGCCAGAAGATACCAGAGAATACGGTTACGATCAGAATTGCGATAACACGGTTTCTCTCAAGCTTCGTAAGTGGTGCATTGTCCTTTTCTTTGTCTGCTTTTTCAACATTCTCAGAACGGTTATCAACAAGGAATGGTTTCTTTCCGGCATCGCCGAAAGATTTCATTCCAACGAACCACCATACACAGTCGATAAACAGGAAGATTCCGCAAATAAGGAACATTGTACGGTATCCAGCGTTTGTACCAACCAGTGAAAGGAATGTAGTACCACAGAATGATCCGATGTTAACGAACATGTACTGTAAATTGAATACAGTATCAAGTTCATCCTGGTCAGCTAATGGGAAGAGACGTCCGTTGATACCGGATACGTTTCCTTTGAAGAAACCAGTACCGATAGAAACGAGGATAATCATTACCCACATCATTGCGATACCATTGGCTTCTGTTGCTCTCCAAGCACACAGATAACCAAGACCCATAAGGATCTCACCAACAGGAACAAGGATACGAGGACTAATCCAACGGTCAGCGATATATCCACCGATGATAGGTGTGATATAAGTAAATGCTACCAGGTTAGAACTCATTGCAGCACCAACGGATTTGTCAAGTCCAAGACCACCGTGAGCTGCTGTGGCTACGATAAAGATCGAAAGCCCCCATTTAGCTGCATAGTATGCAAGTCTTTCAAAAGAGTAGGTCAGACAGCACACATAGAAACCAAATGGTAATTTCTTTTTAGTGTTCTCCATGAGATTCACCCTCCAATATAAAATTTTTCTTTGGTTTTAACAATACGAGGAAAAACCTCTCATGCTTAAAACTCTCAACGTAGTTAATCTTATCACAAACCAGACTAAAGTACAACTAATTGTTTAAGAAAAAGTTAAGGTTTTTTATGCTTTGTTAGGAATATGTATGTTGAAATGTAATAAAACGAACATATATAGCCGGAAAATGTAAGCAAAAATCACTAAATGATAATAGAAATCAAAAATAAACAGGATCGCTTATAGAGAAACTACATAGATAGAACACATAGAAGAGTTTATAGATTATTTACAAATAATATAAAGGATATTCTTGAATAATCAACTATATAAGGATATAATAAGACACAGATTTTATAAAGGGGAAAATGATATGGCAAATTATTACCGTGTGGCTTATAAGGAGTCAAAGAACACGCTGAAACAGATCTGTGAACTTTTCCGTGTGGACAGCAGTGATATTACGATTAAGTTTATAGTGACGGTGATGGGACCGCTTGTGTTCTATTTTATGTGCAAATATGGAAACCCGGGAGGAATGACTTTTTTTGTTATCAAGTTTATTGTAGTCTGGGCACTGGCATTTGCTGCGGCAGTGATACTGAACAGGACAATCTGGAGAAAGGTGTTATCGACAACGGCGGTCGGGGATGCGGAAGATCAGTTTGACAGACGATGCAGATTGAACGGTGGGCCGGTGAGCTCCGAAATTCACTTTTTTGATGATCACTTTGACAGTGTGACTGCGAAAAAGACAAGATCATTCTCGTACAAAGATGTCACCAAGATCCTGGAGACAAAAGAGGCATTCGGTGTTGTTGTGAAGGCCGATCCCGAGACGGTCGGATCGGCGAGAGCGATGATCGGATTCCCGAAGACTGCACTGGAAGGAAACAATACGGACGAACTGGCAGAATTTCTTCTGGAAAGATGCGGGAACATGAAGAGAAAAAAAGTGAAGAAGTTTTAGGACTGAATGTTGCAGATGAAAAGGCTATGTGCGTACGGAAGAAGTACGGGGACACATGGCTTTTTTATATACAGGATTTATACGACTCGTCAAGTATTTAACAAAAAACAATATAAAGGTATTGCGCTAAAGTGTCAAAAACAGTATAATATAATTGGAAAAAATTTGGTTTTACTTTTGATACAAGAATCAGGAAAAACCCAATTTAAAATAATGAAAATGGAGGGCTAGACTATGGGCAACATGGCAGCAGACAATGCAGCAGGTAAGAGAATCAACAGTTTACTTGATGCAGGCAGTTTTGTTGAGATCGGTGGAGCTGTAACAGCAAGAACAACTGATTTTAACATGCAGGAAAAAGAAACTCCAGCAGACGGTGTTATCACCGGATATGGAGTGATCGATGGAAATCTGGTATACGTATACAGCCAGGACGCTACTGTTTTAAATGGTGCGATCGGTGAGATGCATGCAAAGAAGATTTCTAATATCTACGATATGGCAATGAAGATGGGAGCACCGGTCATCGGATTGGTTGACTGCGCCGGATTCAGACTGCAGGAAGCTACAGATGCTTTAGAGGCATTTGGAAAATTTTATCAGAAACAGTCAATGGCTTCCGGAGTGATCCCTCAGATCACAGCAATCTTCGGAACATGTGGCGGTGGACTTTCTATCGTACCTGCTCTGACAGATTTCACATTCATGGAGACAAAGAATGGTAAATTATTTACCAATACTCCAAATGCAATTCCGGGAAATGACATTTCTAAATGTGATACATCTTCCGCAAAATTCCAGAGTGAGACAACCGGTCTTGTAGACGGAATCGGATCTGAAGAAGAGATTCTTGCAGATATCCGTTCTCTCGTATGCATGTTACCAAGCAACAACGAAGAGGATTCTTCTTATGAAGAATGTAACGATGATCTGAACCGTGTATGTGCAGATCTTGCTAATGCAAAAGAAGACACAGCGATCGCTCTTACAATGATCTCTGATGACAACATCTTCTGCGAAGTGAAGAAAGCATATGCAAAAGATATGGTGGCAGGATTCATCAAACTGAATGGTATGACTGTAGGTGCAGTTGCAAACCGTTCAAAAGTATATAACGAAGAAGCTGAAGTAGAGGCTGAATTTGACGGCTCTCTTTCTGCTGACGGAGCTGAAAAGGCTGCAGAATTCGTACAGTTCTGTGATGCATTCAATATCCCTGTACTGACACTTACAAATGTAAGCGGATTTACAGCAAGCGAATACGATGAGAAACGTATTGCAAAATCAGCAGCAAAACTTACTTATGCATTTGCAGATGCAACAGTACCGAAGGTAAATGTTGTGATCGGTAAAGCATTCGGAAGTGCTTATGTGACAATGAACAGCAAAGCAGTCGGAGCAGATATGGTATATGCATGGCCGGAAGCAGAGATTGGAATGATGGACGCAAACCAGGCAGCCAAGATCATGTATGCAGACGCTGATGCAGCAACAATCAGAGAAAAAGCAGCAGAATATAAGAATCTGCAGTCAAGCCCATTATCAGCAGCGAAAAGAGGATATGTGGATACAATCATCGAAGCAGCAGATACAAGAAAATATGTGATCGGCGCATTCGAGATGTTATTCACAAAAAGAGAGGATCGTCCGGTAAAGAAACACGGTACGGTTTAGAGAGGTGAGGCAAAGTGAAGAAAAAATTAAGCGTATTACTTTGTGTGCTTGTCGCAATGCTCTGCTTTACCGCTTGCGGAAGTAAGAAAGAAAATCTTCAGTATGATAAATCAACCATCACACAGGCAACGGATTTTCTGATCGAGTATTGCAACAGTGCAGATGCAGATACTATCGAACAGTGGAACAAGATGACAGATTTCCAGATCGAGTCTCAGTTGAATCAGGCAGGAGTTCCATTTACGCAGGATAGTTTCCTTGCAGCTCTGGATGCATGGCAGCAGGGAACAAAAGAGTGTGGAGAATATGTAAGTCATGATGATTACAAATTCGAGCCATCCTCTGATGAACTGAAAGTAACGACCAGTGCAAAATTCAAAGACCGTGATGCAGACATTACATTTGTTTTTGATGAGAACCTTTATCTGGACAGTACAACGATCGATGCACATTACAGCATCGGCGAGATCATGGAAAAAGCAGGACTTAATACAATCCTTGGTATGGGAACTGTATTCGTAATCCTGATCTTTATCTCTATTCTGATCTCTCTGTTCAAATATATCCCTGCTCTTGAAACAAAATTCAAGAACAAAGGAAAAGCAGAAAGCACACAGGAAGCGGCACCGGCTCCGGCAGCAGTTGCAGCACCTGTAGTAGAAGAAGCATCTAACGATGATGAACTGGCAGCAGTTATTTCCGCAGCGATCGCTGCTTATGAAGCAGAAGCCGGTGGAAGCACAGACGGCTTCGTAGTAAGAAGCATCAAGCGTCGTCCATCAAATAAGTGGCACGCATAATTAATTAGGAGGATGAATTCAATGAAAAATTATACAATCACAGTGAATGGCAATGTATATGATGTAACAGTAGAAGAAAACGGAGCAGGTGCAGCACCAGTTGCAAGACCTGCAGCAGCACCGAAGGCAGCTCCTGCGGCAGCACCAGCAGCACCAAAGGCAGTACCTGCAGGTGGAGCAGGATCCATCGAAGTAAAAGCCGGAGCAGCCGGAAAAGTATTCAAGATCGAAGCAAATGTAGGTCAGGCTGTAAAGAAAGGTGATGCAGTTGTCATCATCGAGGCTATGAAGATGGAGATTCCAGTTGTAGCACCGGAAGACGGAACCGTTGCAAGCATTGATGTAGCAGTAGGCGATGCAATTGATTCAGGCGCTGTTCTTGCTACATTGAACTAACATCATTTATATGGTGTTTATCTAACACGACTGGAGGTTAAAAAATGGAATATATAACGACAACATTAGGAAACCTCGTGCATCAGACGGCGTTTTTCAGTCTTACATGGGGCAATGTAGTCATGATCGCGGTTGCATGTGTTTTCCTTTATCTTGCAATCAGACACGGATTCGAGCCTCTGCTTCTTGTTCCAATCGCATTCGGTATGTTACTGGTTAACATTTATCCGGACATCATGCTTCATGCAGAAGATGCGGCAAATGGAACAGGCGGACTGCTTTACTACTTCTATAAACTGGATGAGTGGTCAATCCTCCCTTCCCTGATCTTCATGGGTGTAGGAGCGATGACAGACTTCGGACCACTAATCGCTAACCCTAAGAGCTTCCTTCTTGGTGCCTCTGCTCAGTTCGGTATCTTTGCAGCATACCTTGGAGCGATGGCTATGGGATTCTCTGACAAAGCGGCAGCAGCGATCTCAATCATTGGTGGAGCTGATGGACCTACCTCTATTTTCCTTGCAGGTAAGTTACAGCAGACAGCTTTACTTGGACCAATCGCAGTAGCAGCATATTCTTATATGTCACTGGTACCGATTATCCAGCCACCAATCATGAAGCTTCTGACAACAGAAAAAGAACGTAAGATTAAGATGGAACAGTTAAGACCTGTTTCCAGGCTTGAGAAGATCTTATTCCCAATCATCGTTACGATCGTTGTGTGTGTAATTCTTCCTACAACAGCACCACTGGTTGGTATGTTAATGCTTGGTAACCTGTTCCGTGAGTCTGGAGTTGTAAGACAGTTAACAGAGACAGCTTCCAATGCAATGATGTACATCGTAGTTATCCTGCTTGGAACATCCGTAGGAGCAACAACAAGTGCTGAGGCATTCCTTAATATGGATACAATTAAGATCGTAATTCTCGGTCTGATCGCATTCGCATTTGGTACAGCCGCAGGTGTACTGTTCGGTAAACTGATGTGTGTTGCAACACATGGTAAGGTTAATCCACTGATTGGTTCTGCCGGTGTATCTGCAGTTCCAATGGCAGCCAGAGTATCACAGAAGGTCGGAGCTGAGGCAGACGCGACAAACCTCCTTCTGATGCATGCTATGGGACCAAACGTTGCGGGTGTTATCGGTACAGCCGTAGCTGCCGGAACATTTATGGCAATCTTTGGCGTAGGAATTTAAGCGATATATAATTAGGAGGAAAGAAAATGGCAGATATAGTAAAAAAACCTGTAGAGATTACAGAAACGATCCTGCGTGATGCGCATCAGTCTCTGATCGCAACCCGTATGACAACAGAGCAGATGCTCCCGATCGTTGATAAAATGGACAAGGTTGGGTATCATTCCGTAGAGTGCTGGGGTGGAGCTACATTCGATGCATCTCTTCGTTTCTTAAAAGAAGATCCATGGGAAAGACTTCGTAAATTCCGTGATGGATTCAAAAATACAAAACTTCAGATGTTATTCCGTGGACAGAACATCTTAGGATATCGTCCATACGCAGATGATGTGGTAGAATATTTCGTACAGAAATCTGCTGCCAACGGAATCGACATCATCCGTATCTTTGACTGCTTAAATGATCTTCGTAACCTGAAGACAGCAGTTAAGGCTGCAAACAAAGAAAAAGTAGAAGCTCAGATCGCATTATCTTACACTTTAGGTGATGCTTATACACTAGATTACTGGGTAGACATTGCCAAGAAGATTGAAGAGATGGGTGCAAACTCTATCTGTATCAAAGATATGGCAGGTCTTCTTCTTCCGTACA
>OGYD01003065.1_pt1 | contig 10099 bp, 9 predicted proteins | sample 1576441 | NCBI WGS metagenome assembly OGYD01 (sample SAMEA3541537, study PRJEB24748) | human gut metagenome | biome: human gut; feature: human-associated habitat; material: faeces | place: China | collected 2012 | reverse complement strand
GAGTCAATGCGATTCTTAGAGGAAGAGCAAGCACAGCAAGTGTAGATACACTTGCGAAAAACGGCGTGGGGCGATCAGGATTTCCTTGCAGAGTAGCAAGCAAATCCGGTGAGTACCCACACCGGAAAAACAGAGCGTTCCGGCTGACCGCCGAAACGCCCTGTTTTCATTTTTGGGAAAGTCCCAAACCCATTGGATAACCGAAATTGAATTTTCATTTTTGCAAAGCACCTTGCGCAAAAGCCGTTATAATGCAGACAGTAAATGGGCTTGATTCTCATGTTTTTTCAATACGGTGCTCAGAAAGCGACACATTTAGACGATCTGCAATATTCTCCTAAGTCTCTGCTGCATTTCGATTTGCTTTCTTCTCATCCCGCTTCACGCGCCAGACGGCAAGTGTGCGCACGAGCAAAACGTTGACAAGCGCCAAACGCACATAGCCATACAGAATGTTGATGAAGAAATACGGGGAGAAATTGCTGTAGTTGTGCAGATTATCTCTCCACAGCGGCATGACGCCGTAGCTCATCAAAAGCGGCAGCACAACGAGCGCGGCAACCCAGCCGACGATAAGCCATGTAACCTCTTTTTTCGTTGCGGACACCTTGAGCGTCCGGTAGGAACGCACTGTGTAGAGGATCATCAGGATCATGCCGATGAACTGCACCCACGCGATGGAAAGGCGCGCATAGTTCATCTGCGCCGTCCAGAGGTGTGTCATAAAGATGGTTGTCCACGAAAGACCTGTCGCAAAACGGAGATAGAGATCAATACAGAGATAGCCCGCCCAGCCGCAGCAGAACGCTCAGCCGGTGCAGCAGCAGAGCAAGTCCACCGCCACGCAGCATCCCACGACGCGCGTGCCGGAAAAGAAGATCGTCGACACCCGCAAGGTCACGAACGTCAACCTTGACAAGTACGACGAAAAGCTGCAGGACATGGCCGAGCGCTCCGGTGACCGCCGCGACTTGGAGCGCGGCAGCAAGGAAAAGTTCCGCAACAACAGAAACCGCAACAACCGTCAGCAGCCGTTCTCCGGCAAGCGCAAGCAGGAGGAGGCCGAGAAGATGCGCCGCCTGCAGCTTGAGATCGCGAAGAAGACACCGCTGACCGTCAAAATTCCCGACGAGATCTCCGTCGGCGAGCTGGCCTCCCGCATGAAGAAGACGGGCGCCGAGGTCGTCAAGTGCCTGATGAAAAACGGCGTGATGGCGTCCCTTTCCCAGATGATCGACTTCGACACCGCGTCCTTTGTCGCTGAAGAGCTCGGCTGCAAGGTCGAAAAGGAAGTCGTCGTGACGATCGAGGAAAAGCTCATCGACGATCACAAGGACAGCGCCGACGAGCTCCAGCCCCGCGCGCCGGTCGTCGTCGTCATGGGTCACGTCGACCACGGCAAGACGAGCCTTCTCGACTATATCCGCAATGCCCACGTCGCCTCCGGCGAGGCGGGCGGCATCACCCAGCACATCGGTGCCTATCAGGTGCAGATCAAAGGCAAGCCCATCACCTTCCTCGATACCCCGGGCCACGAGGCGTTCACCTCCATGCGTGCCCGCGGCGCGATGATCACGGATATCGCCATCCTCGTCGTCGCGGCGGAGGACGGCATCAAGCCGCAGACCATCGAGTCCATCAACCACGCCAAGGCCGCCGAAATTCCCATCATCGTCGCCATCAACAAGATGGATAAGCCCGACGCCAACCCCGAGCGCATCAAGCAGCAGCTGACCGAGTACGGCCTTGTTGCTGAAGACTGGGGCGGTGACACCATTGTCTGCCCCATCTCCGCCAAGACCGGCATGGGCATCGACAACCTGCTCGAAATGGTCGCGCTGACCGCCGAGGTCGCCGAGCTCAAGGCCAACCCCAACCGTGCCGCGTCCGGTGCTGTGGTCGAGGCGCGCCTTGACAAGGGCCGCGGCCCGATCGCAACGCTGCTCGTCCAGAACGGCACGCTCCATCAGGGCGACATCATCATCGCCGGCACGGCCGTCGGCCGCGTGCGCGCGATGATGAGCGACAAGGGCCAGAAGCTCACCACCGCGGGCCCCAGCGTGCCTGTGGAGATTACGGGCCTTGGCGAAGTGCCCGAGGCCGGCGCACACTTCAACGCCGTCGCCGACGAGCGCCTTGCCCGCGAGCTCGTGGAGCAGCGCAAGGAAGAGGAAAAGCGCAAGGCCAACGCCCCCATCACGAAGGTCTCGCTCGAGGACCTGTTCAGCCAGATCCAGGCGGGCGAAATGAAGAACCTCAACATCATTGTCAAGGCGGACGTCATGGGCTCGGTCGAGGCTGTCAAGGCGTCGCTTGAGAAGATCTCCAACGACGAGGTCCGCGTGCGCGTCATCCACGGCGCGGTCGGCGCGATCAACGAGAGCGACGTCATGCTCGCGGCCACGTCCAACGCCATCATCGTCGGCTTCAACGTCCGTCCGGACGCCGCGGCGCGCGACAGCGCGGCCCGCAACCATGTCGACATGCGCATGTACCGCGTCATTTACGACGCCATCGACGAGATCGAGGCCGCTATGAAGGGTATGCTCGCGCCGAAGTTCCGCGAGGCCATCATCGGCCACGCCGAAATTCGCCAGACCTACAAAGTCTCGTCCGTCGGCACCGTCGCGGGCTGCTATGTCACCGACGGCAAGATCCAGCGCGCGTGCGACGTGCGTATCGTGCGCGACGGCATCGTCGTCCACGAGGGTCACCTCGCCTCGCTCCAGCGCTTCAAGGACTCCGTCAAGGAAGTCGCGCAGGGCTACGAGTGCGGCCTGAGCTTCGAAAAGTACAACGACATCAAGGTCGGCGATATCGTTGAAGCGTACGTTATGGAACAGATCGAGCAGTAAGACTTCAAAACCCGCGAAGCGAATTTTTGAGTAGGATTCAGGCTGCGGCAGCGCACTCGCTGCGCTCGCACGTTTGCAGCCTGTAAAGTGTATTTCTGACGCACAGGTCGTCAGAAATACAGATCAAGATTTTTGCGCCGTGCGCGGCGCAATGTTTAGAAGCCTTAAGGTAGGGGCGGGCGTTCGCCCGCCCCTGCTTTTTTCAAAGGAGGAATAAAAATGGCAAGCAATCGCATTGGACGCATCAATGAAGAGATCCAGCGCGAGCTCAGCTCGCTCTTCCGCACGCTCAAGGACCCGCGCGTCCAGAGCGGCATGGTGACCATTACCCATGTGGACACGACGAGCGACCTGCGCTATTCGCGCATTTACGTGAGCGTTCTCGAAAAGTCGCTCGAAAAGGACGTCATTCGCGGTCTCAAGAGCGCGGCGGGCTATCTCCGGCGCGAGCTGGGCGCGAACATGTCGCTGCGCTACACGCCGGAGCTGCAGTTCATCGCGGACGACTCCATCGAATACGGCGCGCACATCTTAGAGATGCTGCGCGACGTGCGCGTGGTGAAGCCCGCGAACCCCGAAAACGAAACACTGAACACGGAGGATGAGCAGGAATGACCGTTTCCGAAGTCGCGGCATACCTCCGCGCGCACGACAAGTACCTCATTCTCACCCATCGCCGTCCGGACGGCGACACGCTCGGCTGCGCTGCGGCGCTGTGCGCCATGCTGCGCCAGATGGGCAAGACCGCGGGCATCCTCTATAACCGCGAGACGACCGAGCACTTCGAGCAGTACGTCGAGCAGTATTGGGTCGCGGACGATTTTGACTATGAGACGGTCGTCTCCGTCGACCTCGCCGCGCTGAGCCTGTTCCCCGACAACGCCGAGATGTTCAAAACGCGCGTCGACCTCGCCATCGACCATCACCCGAGCTACGAGGGCTTCGGCAAGGAGAGCTGTGTGCATCCCGAGTGCGCCGCCTGCGGCGAGATCCTCTGCGAGCTCGCGCAGGAATTAGGACAGCTCACACCCGAAGTCGCGCTGCCGCTCTATGTCGCCGTGTCGACCGACACGGGCTGCTTTGTCTACTCCAACGTCACGGCGAACACGCACCGCGTGGCCGCGGCGCTGATGGAGACGGGCATCGACTATAAAGCCGCCAACAAGCTGCACTTCCGCACAAAGAGCAAAAAGCGCCTGGCGCTTGAGGGAGAGCTGCTGCGCACGATGGAATTCTACGACGAGGACCGCGTCGTCATCGTCGCCGTGCCGCAGTCCTTACAAAAGAGCATGGCGCTTTCCGAGGCCGACATGGAAGACCTTGCGTCCCTCGGCGGCTTGGTCGAGGGCACGGACTGCGCTGTGACGATGAAGGAAACGAAGGACGGCGCGTGGAAGGTCAGCGTGCGAACAGGCGCGCGTGTCAACGCGACGCTCGCCTGCTCGTTCCTCGGCGGCGGCGGACACCGCGCAGCGTCCGGCTGCCTCATTGAGCACGCGGACTATGAGACCGCGCGCGCCATGATCCTGAATGCCATCGCCGAAGCGGTGGCGGAAGAGGCATGAGCACGATCCGCAAGGCAGCACGCGCGGATTTGGACGCGGTGTGCCGCATTTACGACCAGATCCACACGGCAGAGGAGCGCGGCGAGGCCGCGATCGGCTGGCAGCGCGGCGTGTATCCCGAGCGCGAGACGGCGGAGGCCGCGCTCACGCGCGGCGACCTTTTCGTGCAGGAGCAGAACGGTGAGATCGTCGGCACGGCCATTCTCAACCAAACGCAGGTCGATTCCTACGCGGGGGCGAACTGGCGCTATGACGCGCCGGACAGCGAGGTCATGGTGCTGCACACGCTCGTCATCGACCCCGAGGCCAAATCGCGCGGCCTTGGCCGCGAGTTTGCGGCATTTTACGAGGGCTATGCCCTCGCGCACGGCTGCCGGTACCTTCGCATCGACACGAACGCGCGCAATGCGCGCGCCCGCCGCTTCTATCAAAAGCTCGGCTACGCCGAGATCGGCGTCGTGCCGTGCACGTTTAACGGTATCGCCGGTGTGCAGCTCGTGCTGCTTGAAAAGCGGCTGCCGCCGCTGCGACAAATCACGGCGGACGAAGCGCCGCGCCTGCGCGCGTGCGTGCAGGCCTTGTCCGAGCACCACAACCGCGTGTCCGTGAATTTCAAGGGCAGCTATCCGAGCCGGCCCTATGATAAAACGTTGTCGCTTTTTGCACAGGCGCTGGAAGAAAACGTCTCGCGCATCGCGGTCATCGAAGAGGACAGCGGGATCGTCGGCTTCTGCAAAGTCGACCTGCACGGAGACGGCACGGGCAAGCTCGACTACCTCGTCGTTCTGCCGCAGTGCCGCGGCAGGAAATACGGCAAGGCCCTGATGGACTGGGCGATGGCGGTATTTTCGGGCAGCGGCGTCCGGAAGATCGAAGTCAAGGTGGTCGACGGCAACGACGCCGTCCACCTCTACGAGAAATACGGCTTTCGCATGAACGCGCATATCTTGGTGCGCGGAGAGTAGAAAAAGAACTGCGTTTTGCCTGCCGGCAAAACGCTTGTACGGCGCAAAAGCGCCGAAGGCTTGGCGCAAAGGAGGCCATTTATGCCCAACGGCATTGTAATTATTGATAAGCCCCAGGGCTGGACGAGTATGGATGTGTGCGCCAAGCTGCGCGGCATTTTGCATGAAAAGCGCGTCGGCCACGCGGGGACGCTCGACCCCATGGCGACGGGTGTTCTGCCCGTGTTCGTCGGGCAGGCGACCAAGGCCGTCTCCTTTGCCGAGGGCGGGCAAAAGGTCTATGAGGCCGTTTTACAGCTCGGCCTTGTGACCGACACGCAGGATACGACCGGCGAAACGCTCGAAAAGCGCGCCGTGACCGTCACGGAGGACGAGGTGCGCGCGGCGCTGCCGCGCTTTCTCGGCGAGATCGAGCAGATCCCGCCGATGTACTCGGCCATCAAGGTAAACGGCCAGAAGCTCTACGACCTCGCCCGCCAGGGTCGTGAGGTCGCGCGCAAGCCGCGCATGATCACGATCTTCGACCTTGCGCTGACGCAGAATTTGGGAAACGGACAGTACGCCCTGCGCATCGTTTGCTCGAAGGGCACCTACATCCGCACGCTGTGCCACGATTTGGGTCAGGCGCTCGGCTGCGGCGGCTGCATGGCAGCGCTGCGCCGCACGGAAGCGTCGAACTTTCGCATCGACGAGGCCGTGACGCTCGAGGACGTGCAGCGCGAGGGCGAGGCCCTGCTCCGCCCCACGGACAGCCTGTTCCGGCAGTATCCGGCCTACACCATCCCGAGCGCCGAGCAGGAGCGCAAGTGCCTCTGCGGCAATCCCCTGCGCGCAAAGCTCCCCAATGGGCTGTACCGCGTCTACGGGCGCGACGGGGCGTTCCTTGCCCTGTCGGAGGCGAAGGACGGCACGCTCACCTCGAAACGAAATTTTTTCAGCGTGTGACGCTGACGCAAAAAGGAAACCGAAACTATGAATGAATCCACAGTCATCGCCCTGGGCTTTTTCGACGGGGTGCATATCGGGCACGGCGAACTGCTCAAAATGGCGGTGCGCCGCGCACAGGAGCGCGGCTGCCGCTCCGCGGCGTTCACGTTCGACCGCTCGCCGCGTGAATTCGTCACGGGAAAGCCCGTGCCGCTGCTGACAACGCCGTCTGAGCGCGCAAACATCATCCGCACACAATACGGCGTGCAGGAGGTCTTTGTCGAGCCGTTCGACCGGAACATGATGACCATGCCGTGGGAGGACTTTATCTCTGAGCTTCTCGTCAGGAAGTACCACGCGGTGCACCTTGTCGCGGGACACGACTTCCGCTTCGGCCACAAAAATGAGGGCGATGTGGAAAAGCTCAGAAGTTACTGCGCCGCCCACGGCCTCGGCTGCGACATCATCCCGCGCGTCGAAAAAGACGGTGTGACCGTCTCTTCAACTTATATCCGCTCGCTTCTGGAAGCGGGCGAGGTCAGGCGCGCCGCGGAATTTCTCGGCCATTATTTTTCCGTGGAGGGCACGGTGCGCCACGGCGAGGGCATCGGCAAAAAAGCCCTTTTCCCGACGGCAAACCTCATCCCCGAAGAGCACATCATCGCCTTGAAGCGCGGCGTGTACGCCACGCGCGCGCATCTGCCGAATGGTGAGACATGTGTGGGCGTAACGAACGTCGGTGTGCGGCCGACGGTGAGCGACAAGAACACCGTGACGATCGAGACGTATCTTGTCGGCTTCGACGGCGACCTGTACGGGCAGAAATTACAGCTCGACTTTTTCGACTATCTGCGCGAGGAGAAGAAGTTCTCCTCCACGCAGGAGCTGCACGACATGATCGCGCAAAACGCCCGCGAGGCAGAAATGATCGTCAAATAAGCATCAACGTGAACGAGAGAACCGGCAGTTTTCAAAACTGCCGGTTCTTTTTTTTGCGCGTGTATTTCCCGACAGGCTTTTTCTTTCCGCTCGTTTACAATAATCCCCGACACAATAAATCGACGCACAGGGAGGGGACAGGCTGTGAAGGTGATCGAGCTGCTCAAAAGCAAGGAATGGTCCGGAAAGGTCATCGACTGCGTGCTGCGCTTTGCGCTCTCGTTCGCGCTTGCGCTTGCGCAGGTGTTCGGCGGCTACGCGCCGCTCGCGCTCGGCATGATCGGCGCATCGGGCGCAGGATTGCGGGGGGTGAGCGCGCTGATCGGCGCGTCGGCGGGCGCTGTGCTGTTTCTGCCGTTTTCGCACGCACTTAGGACCTTCGCCGCGGGCGTTCTGATCTTCACGGCGAACAACGCGTTTTTCGATCTGAAACTCTACAAAAAGCGGGCGTTTCTGCCGCTGCTGTGCGCGGGGATGATGTTCTCCGTCGAGTTTGTCTACGTCTTACGCGACGGCGTGGGCGAGGCGGCAAACTGCCTGATGGCGCTGCTGCTGTGCGCGCTCGGCGCGATGAGCGGCCGCGCGCTTTTGTCGACCGGCGACAAGGAAAAGGAGGACCACCCCTACGCGCCGCTTTTCATCCTGCTCGGCGTGCTGATGGCCGCATCCTCGTTCGAAACCGCGGACGGCTTTGCGCCGGGTCGCATCCTCTCGATGCTGGCGGTGCTGCTGTTCGCCTTTGAGCGCGGCAGCGCGTTCGCCATTCCGGCGGCGCTGTGCATCGGGCTGGGGATGGACCTCGGCGCGGGGGGGCGGCAGCTTTGTCCACGCGGCGTCATATGCGTTTTCCGCGGTGCTGGTGAACGTCACAGCGCGGGGCAACCGCGTGGCCTCGGCGCTGTGGTTTGCACTGAGCATTCTGTGCTTTGCCCTGCCGATGAACGCGCACGCGGGGCTTGTGCTGCTCTACGAGGGGCTGGCGGCGACGCTGTTATTCCTGCTGATCCCGTCGCGGTTCCTGCGCGGCAAGCGCCTTTGCAGCGACGAGGCCGCGCAGGAGGACGCTGCCGTGCGCAGAAAGATCGCGGCCTCTGCCGCGGCGTTGCGCGAGCTTTACGACAGCATCGCCCGTCCGCGCACGATGACGGAGGAAAATCCCGCCGCCATCTTCGACCGCGCGGCGGAAAAGGTCTGCCGCGGCTGTGCGCTGTGCAGCTACTGCTGGGAAAAGGAGTATCAGCGCACCTATACCGCGCTCAATGACGCGACGGCGGCGCTGCTGCGCCGCGGGCAGGGCAGGGGCGAGGATTTCCCCTCGTACTTTTCCGAGCGGTGCATCCATTTTTCGTCGTTCTTGTCGGCCGTGAACGGCGAGCTGCGCGCCTATCTTCTGCGGCGGCAGTACCGGCGGCTGCTGGAGGACGACCGCGCGAAGGCCGCGTCGCAGTACGCCCAGCTCTCCGAGCTCATGCAGAGCGCGGCGGACGGCGCGCTGCGCCCCGTATCGACGCAGCCGGTGCATTCTTATGAGATCGGTCTTTCGCTGCGCCCCAAGCGCGGGGAACGCGTGAGCGGCGACAGCGCCGCCCACTTTGAGACCGAGGACGGCACGCTCTGCCTGCTGCTCTCCGACGGCATGGGCTGCGGCGAGGCCGCGCAGCGCGAATCGTCGATGGCCGCGCGGCTGCTGGAGCGCTTTCTGAGCGCGGGCATCGACGCGCCGCCCGCGCTCAAGACGCTCAACAGCGCATTGTCTCTTCGCGCCGAGTCGACCGACAGCTTTACGACAGTCGACCTGCTGACGCTTTCGCTCCAGACGCTCGAGGGCGAGCTCTACAAGTACGGCGCGGCGCCGAGCTATCTAAAGCGCGGAGGCACGGTGCGCCGCGTGACCTGCTCGTGCCTGCCCGCGGGCTTGCAGGAGGGCTCGCCCCCGCCGGAGGCGACGCATATCAAGCTCTCGCCGGGGTGCTTTTTCGTAATGCTCTCCGACGGCGTGGCCGACAGCTTAGACGACGAATGGCTGCAAAACCTGCTTGCAGGCTGGGAGGGGCATGATCCCCAGCAGCTCGTCGCGGCGATCTTGGCCGACAGTATGGAAAAGCGCGGCGGCACGGACGACGCTGGTGTTCTGGCGCTCTACATTCCCGAGGATTCGGGCGGCGCGCAGGCGGTCTGAACGCAGCAAAAATTTTCGCTCTTCCCGTATAGTGCCCGCCGCGGCGGGCATACTGGAGGCAGAATGTTTTTCCATCGGGAGGTGCTGCTTTCAATATGGTCAAGGGAACATCGCGGAGAGTGATCGTGGTCGACTCGCCGGATACGGAGCTTTTTGAACAGGCCATTTTCATCGTGCGCAACGACGCCATGAACCGAAACGGCGTCACGGCGCAGCGATTGGTAGACGAAGCCTGCCGCGTGGCGCGCACCTGCGGCCGCACGGCGACATGCAGCAAGCGCAGCTTTTTTAGGCGCGGCTCGCCCGCGCTGTGGGGCTGCATCGGCGCGGGCGGCATCGCGCTGGCATGGTTACTCAGCGTACTCATTTAGTCCATTGTTTTTTCTCCTCCGTTTTTGGGGCGCGGCGAAATTGCCGCGCCCGATTTTTTTGCGCAAAACGGCAAATCAGCGCAAATTTTTAATTTACAAGCGGTTATCAATAGACTATACTATAACCTACCGTATTTTATTTGACGAGGTTATTGCCATGAATGCTGACTTTTCCCGCACCCTTGCCCTGCTGCGGCAGGAAAAGGGGATCTCCCAGCGCAAGGCCGCGAAAGAGCTCGGCATTTCGCATGCTGTCGTCACAAGGTCCAGATTATATTCACGTTCCAAACGTTCCTGT
>OGYD01003055.1_pt1 | contig 10128 bp, 7 predicted proteins | sample 1576441 | NCBI WGS metagenome assembly OGYD01 (sample SAMEA3541537, study PRJEB24748) | human gut metagenome | biome: human gut; feature: human-associated habitat; material: faeces | place: China | collected 2012 | reverse complement strand
AAGCCGAGGAAGAGGCAGCAAGAAAAGCAGCCGAAGAAGAGGCCAGAAGAAAGGCTGAAGAAGAAGCAGCAAGAAAAGCAGCTGAGGAAGAAGCCAGAAGAAAAGCCGAGGAAGAGGCAGCAAGAAAAGCAGCCGAAGAAGAGGCCAGAAGAAAGGCCGAGGAAGAGGCAGCAAGAAAAGCTGAGGAAGAGGCAGCAAGAAAAGCTGAGGAAGAGGCAGCCGACGAGAAAGAATCTGAAAGAAATACACAGAGAATACCGGATGACATTGTCCGTCTGATGGAAGAGATGGAGAGTGAAAATGAAGATTCCGAAGATGAGATTTATGAGGAAGAACTTGAAGACGGTCCGGGAATGGATGAAGATTTCATAGAAGGAATCGAAGATGAGCTTGCCGGACTGGATATGAACGGAAGCAGTTTCGAGGAAGGTGATTTTGACGAAGCCGACTTTGAGGAAGAGGATCTTGAAGGGGAAGACTTTGACGAAGGCGACTTTGAGGAAGAAGATCTTGAAGGAGAAGACTTTGACGAAGGCGACTTTGAGGAAGAAGATTTCGACGAGGAAGACTTTGACGAAGCTGACTTTGAGGAAGAAGATCTTGACGAGGAAGAACTTGAAGAGGCCGATTTTGACGAAGACGATGACGAAGACGACTTTGAAGACATAGATGATGAAGAAACCGATTTTGACGAAGGCGACTTTGAAGAAGATATGGACGAAGAGGATTTCGACGAAGAAGAGAACGACGATGACGAAGACCTTGAAGGGGAAGATTTTGACGAAGCTGACTTTGAGGAAGAGGATCTTGATGAAGGAGACTTTGACGAAGGCGACTTTGATGAAGAAGATTTTGACGAAGAAGAGATCGAAGATGAGGATGACACAGAAGAATTAGAGATTGAAGAGCCATCCGAAGAAGAGATCCAGGCAAGAATTAAAAAGTCAAAAGGTGGAGTTCCATTTGATACCGGATTCGTTGTAACAGGAAGATATGATCTGAGTGCAACGAGTGAAATCGGATTAAAGGCAGGACTTACGGAAGAACAGAAGAAGTTATTCTCATATTTCGTTCCGGTAAGAGGAATGAGTGAACAGATCGTAGAGGTTCTTGATAATGACAGACGTGCCCAGAGAGAGGGTACTTCCAAGACAGGAAACCTTCTGGTAATCGGAAGAAAAGGATCTGGTAAAACAGTTCTTGCGGTTGATATCGTAAAAGCAATCCAGAAACAGAGAAATCTGAAACAGGGTAAAGTAGCGATCGTTACAGGTGAGTCTTTGAATAAGAAAGAACTTACGAATATCATCCAGAAGCTTCGTGGAGGAGCAATCATCATTGAACATGCTGGCAAGCTGAATTCAAGAACGGTAAAAGAACTTAATTATCTGATGGAAAAGAAGACAGGTGAATTACTTTTCGTGCTGGAAGATCAGAGAAAACCTCTGGAGCGTCTGATGACAGCTAATCCGGAATTCAAGAAGAAATTCAGTTCGAAACTGGAACTTCCGGTATTCATTAATGATGAGCTGGTAACATTCGGTCAGACATATGCGAAAGAGAATGGATATAAACTGGATGAGATGGGAATCCTTGCACTGTACAGCCGTATCGATGTAATGCAAAGAGAAGACCATGCAGTATCTGTTGCAGAAGTTAAAGAGATCATGGATGAAGCAATTGCTCATTCACAGAAAGCAAATGTAAAACACCTTGCACGAAGAGTATTTGGTAAGGGAACAGATGATTCTGACAGAATTATTCTGAAAGAAGAAGATTTTAAAATTTAAGTCAGATTTTGGAAGAGTTTTGACAAACTAAACTGTCAAAACTCTTTCTTTTTGCCTTTTTGTAAAGTATAATGTTGTTATAAATATGCAACAGAATGCGAGGGGTAATTATGGCTGAAAAAAAGAAGAAACCGTATGAAATAGGCGAGCTGGATCAATACCTTTTCGGACAGGGAAATCATTACGAGATTTATAAGAAGCTGGGTGCACATCTGGTACAGGACGGAAAACAAAAAGGTGTGTATTTTGCGGTATGGGCACCGCATGCACAGGCAGTTTCGGTAGTCGGAGAGTTCAATGAATGGGATACAGAGGCGAACCCGATGAAGAGAGAAGAACCTCTGGGAATCTATACCTGTTTTATACCTGGTGTGAAGAAAAATCAGATGTATAAGTATTGTATTGAGACTTATTCGGGAGAACAGATATTTAAGGCAGATCCATATGCCAATTATGCGGAATTAAGACCTGGAACAGCATCCAGAGTTACAGATATCGAGAATATAAAATGGACGGATACAGAATGGATGACCCACAGAAAGACCTGGAATCATAAGCATAAGCCGATGTCTGTCTATGAGGCACATATTGGTTCCTGGATGCGCCATCCGGGACGGGAAGATGAAGGTTTCTATACATATAGAGAGTTTGCCAGAGCAATTACCAAATATATTAAAGAAATGGGTTATACACATGTGGAGCTGATGGGGATCGCGGAGCATCCGTTTGACGGTTCCTGGGGATATCAGGTGACTGGTTATTATGCACCGACATCCCGGTATGGAACACCGGAAGATTTCGCATGGATGATCAATTATCTGCATAGAAATAAGATCGGTATCATTCTGGACTGGGTACCGGCCCATTTCCCGAAGGATGCACATGGACTTGCTGATTTTGACGGAACTGCGACGTATGAATATGCAGATCCAAGACTTGGAGAACATCCGGACTGGGGAACAAAAGTGTTTGACTTTGGAAAAAATGAAGTCCGCAATTTCCTGATCTCCAATGCATTGTTCTGGATTGAAAAATTCCATATAGACGGACTTCGTGTAGATGCTGTTGCATCTATGTTATATCTGGATTATGGACGGAAAGATGGCGAATGGGTAGCGAATAAGTATGGTGAGAATAAGAACCTTGAAGTGATTGATTTCTTCAAACATTTGAACTCTGTTGTTCTTGGAAGAAATCCGGGAGCACTCATGATCGCAGAAGAATCTACAGCATGGCCGAAGGTTACCGGTGATGTGGAAGAAGGCGGTTTAGGTTTCAGCCTGAAGTGGAATATGGGATGGATGCACGATTTCACGGAATATATGAAGCTGGATCCATATTTCCGTAAGGATAATCATCATCTGATGACATTTGCCATGAGTTATGCATACAGTGAGAATTATATCTTGGTATTGTCGCATGATGAAGTGGTACATCTTAAGTGTTCGATGCTTAATAAGATGCCGGGACTGGGATTTGATAAATATGCTAACCTTAAAGCTGGTTATGCATTCATGATGGGACACGCCGGTAAGAAGCTTCTTTTCATGGGGCAGGAATTCGCACAGCTTCGTGAATGGAGCGAGGAAAGAGAACTTGACTGGTTCCTGTTGGCTGAGCCGGAGCATCAGCAGATGAAAGAGTGGGTAAAAGCGTTGCTTCATCTATATAAGAGTCATAAGGCGATGTATGAGATGGATCAGAGCTGGGAAGGATTTGAATGGATCAATGCGGATGATGGATACAGAAGTATCTATAGTTTCATGAGACATTCCAAAGGTGCAAAGAAGAATCTGTTGTTCGTCTGCAACTTTACGCCGATGGCAAGAGATGATTACAGAGTCGGAGTTCCGAGAAAGAAACAGTATAAGTTGATTCTGAACAGTGATGAGGAAAAATACGGCGGAACCGGAGAGGTAAGGAAGAAGATCTACAAGGCTGAGGCAAAAGAATGTGATGGAAGACCGTATTCATTTGCTTATAAGCTGCCGCCTTACGGAGTTGCTGTGTTTGAATTTTAAGAGGAGTAATTTTAGGATTATTTAAATTTTGGAATAGAGAGATTTTAATTTGAATGAAGTAAAATAAAAAACGCCGGGAAGTTTTTTTAAGCTTCCCGGTGTTTTTATACTAAAGTATGCAAGAAAAGCTGCCAGTGGCAGGTTTGCTGTATTGTCATTATAATTCGTTTGTTACTATAATTACCTGCTAATGCTTATGTCTAGTTGGCAGAGCCGTTAGTTGTGGAATCAGACGTATCAGAGTTGGAAGAATCTGATTCGCTGCTGCCTGGTAAGCTGCTCTGAGTATCGGACTGATCATCGGCACCGTTATTCAGTGAAGAATCATCAGCAGAGTTGTCTGTTGTGCCGGCATCTGAAGAATCTGCATCACTGTTCAGAGAATCATTCTGTGTGTCGTCAGACTGATCATCATCAGTATCTTTGCTGTCCTCTGTATTGGCATCGTTTTTGCTCTTATCTGAATTGTCTTTTTTAGAATCGCTTCCGCCGAACAGATCCTTGAAGAATTTCTTGATCTTGCCCCAGAATCCGCTGTCATCGCTGTTGTCATCCGAACTGCTGCCGGAATTGTTCGAAGAAGAGTTGTCGGAAGAATCCAGTGTGCTGTTACTTACGACATCATCGCCGAGTGCACTGTCATCCGTATTGTTGATGATTCCGCCATCAGAGCTGTCACTGCCGCCGAAGATTCCTTTGATGGAATTCCAGAGGTTGGAGAAGAATCCCTCGCTCTTTCCGTCGATGTTGTTCAGTGTATTCTTCAGTGCTTTGACATCATAGTCATACTGGGAAATGTTCTTTAACAGTTCAGTGATCTTGTCGATCTGTTCCTGTGTCAGAGTGACATCGTTATTCTTGGCAGCATCTTCTACTGCATCCTGAATATCGTTTTTATCTTTTAAGCCGTCTTCAATAACGCTTTCTTTGGCATCATTCATGACATCTTCGGCTTTGTCCTGTCCGATATCATTTGCCAGATCTCCTGTTGTGACAAGTTCGTCGGTTGCGGCAGCCTTCTGATCTTCGTTCAGAGTTGTTCCGGTGGCTTTCTCATAAGCCATCATGATTCCTGTCAGTGCGCCTGTTCCGGATACTTCGATCGGAGAAGCAGCGATAACGTTACAATTCTCAACACCGGATGTAAGAAGTGTACTGGAGATCATAGAACTTGTAACATAAGTTAAGTTGGAAACCTTTACTTGGATTCCGCCGCTTGTGGTCGGCTCTACATATGAACAGCTGTAGGTACGGGTACCGATCTGTTCTTCCGGAGCGACCCCTTCGAGATATTTTCTTTCATCTGCATTGGTAACTTCGATGACTTCTGCTTTATCAGAAGAGGTACCAAAGTACTCATACATGGAATTCTTCTGTGAATCTGACAGGTTGGCTCCAAGTGTTACAACTTTAGATGAATCTGCCTTTACGACCAATGGTGCCGCAGTAGAACCAAGTACAACTGCCATGGCAACTGGTAATGCTCTTTTTAAATTTTTCATAATGCGTGGTGTGTTCACCATGCCCCCTTTTTATTAAATATATTTATCCCTGTTACTTCTTAAATATAGCATAAAAAACTATGTTTTCCTAGGAAATATAAATTAACTATTTCTAAAGATTTTCTGTAGACGTGCGTCAAAATCGTTCTGTGATATCATCCCCTGCATGACAGCGATCAGTTCCTGGTCTTTGAAAAAGAGAAATGTCGGAAGAAGATCTGTCTGATACTCAGCTGCGAGAAGTCCGGATTCTGTGGTCTCTACTTCAAAAAAGCGAATGCTGCCGGAATATTTTTTCTGATATTTTTTTTCGAGATCTTCTATAATGGGACGCATCATTGCACATTTTCCACACCAGACGGCGTAGAACATGACTACGGCAAACACGGGATGTTCCGTGCTTTCACCCGTCGGTGCATCGGAAGAAAGCTGCCAGTGACAGGCCCTGAAGCTTTCAAAGTTTTGTGTCGTCAGATGTAACATAAGCTTCCACCCTTTCACAGGATTACAGGAGCATAAGATATGCTCTCTATTAATATATGAAAGGAAAGGGAAGAGGTTCCTTTATCTGCGTTTTGCGATCAGTTTGCAGATCGGATTGCCCATGGAAGAGAATTTTGCTTCATATTCGGTCATAATATTTCCCTGGTTCATCTTACTGTCATTATGAAGATCATAGGAAAGCTGATCCAGAACGAACAGTTCGGAAGTCTTAAGTTCTTCTACGGAAAAGTCGAAGAGCGGACGGTTGTCTGTCTTGAATTCTACGGTTCCGTCTGCAGTCAGGACTTTGTCATAAAGCTTGAAAAATTCGTTGGATGTCAGTCTTCTTCTTGCATGGCGGGCCTTTGGCCATGGATCGGAGAAGTTCAGGTAGATACGGGATACTTCCGCCGGGGCAAATACCGTCGGCAGGTCATTCGCATCCATACAGATGAATCGGATGTTGGCAGGAGCTTTTCCTTCGGTTTCCAGTTCCTGGAATTTCTCAACGGCACGTAATAAGACGCTGGAATAGCGTTCGATGCCGACGTAGTTGATCTGTGGGTTTTCGGCTGCGAGAGTCAGAAGAAACTGACCTTTTCCCATACCGATCTCGATGTGCAGCGGTCGTTCATTTTGGAACTCCTGATTCCAGTGTCCGCATAAGCTTTCCGGATTCTTAACAACTTCTTTGCAGGCTTCGAGAACGCTCTCTGCACGTGGTATATTTCTAAGACGCATATGTGTGTTCCTCCTTATAATCAATGGATTTGCAAGGATTTTCTGACATTTTGCAAATCGTTCTTAGTTTAGCGTCTGTGCAGGAAAAAGTCAATGGAAGTGGAAATTGTCAGAAGAATCGAGAAAAATAATACAATATATACAAAATGATAGTGGTAATTTTAGAAAATAGGTGTATTATTATAACATGGATAAAAAAGTAACAATTATTCGTTGTGAAATGTGCAAAAAGGAGGGCGGCTTATGAACTCTGTTATTGAGAAATTAGCTGAAGTGGAAGAAACGGCGGAGGCGATCGTAGAGCATGCCAGACAGCAGAAAAGTGAAATTGAAAAACAGATACAGGAAGAAAGGAATCAATTTGACCGGGACCTGGAAGAAGAGACACAGAAAAAACTGGAGAAGATAAAAGCAAAGTCGCAGCAGGAAGTAGAGAAAGTTCTGGACCGGGAACGGAAGAAGGACCAGAAGGCGATTGATGATCTGAAGAGGGAATACGAAGAAAATCATGACATTTATGCAGAGGAAATCGTAAGACATATGATCGAGGTGTAGCGTATGGGAAATGTGATGGCTTACAGCGGGATCACGACAAAGGTACGTGCGATGTCGGCGAAGCTTCTGAAAGAGAAAGATTATGATACGATCGCAGGTCTTGGTACAGTGACAGAAGCAATCGAATATCTGAAAGACAAGACGGCGTATGCACCATATGTGGAGCGGATGGATGTTTCCTTATATCATAGGGGAAATGTGGAGAAGATCCTGTATCAGTCGTTGTTCGATGATTATTCGAGGATCTTCCGGTTTGCCGGGATGGAGCAGAAGACGTTCTTAAAATTATACTGGAAACGGTATGAAGTCGATCTGATCAACTACTGTTTGAGGATCGTGTTCAATCATTATGAGAAACCATTTGATCTGGAATACAAGAAAGAGTTTTTTGACAGATATTCACAAATTTCCATAGACCGGTTGATAACTTCGAAAAATATCGACGAGCTTGTAGATAACTTACGGGATACGGAATATTATGGTGCACTTGCCAGAATCAGAGATTCCGGAGCGGGAACGCTGTTTGATTATGATCTGGCATTGGATCTGTATTATTTTTCTACGATGTGGAAAAAGGGAAAACGGGTTCTGAAAGGACATGAGCAGAAGATATTCTTAAAGGACTATGGAATGAAGATCGATCTTCTGAATCTTCAGTGGATCTACCGTGCGAAGAAGTATTATCATATGCTTCCGCCGGATATCTATTCGATGACGATCCCGATCCACTATCGGATAAAAGTAGAAGAATTCAAGACACTGGTGGAGACGCTGACACTGGAACAGTTTGAAGCAGAAGTGGAAAAGACGTACTATGCAGGAAAATATAATTATATGCAGACGGATAAAACACTGGAACAGATGTACCGCGACTGCCTGCGGAAGTTGTACCTGACTGATAAAAGGAATGATCCGTATTCGATCGCGATCGTCAATACGTATCTGTTCCTGAAAGAAGAAGAAATCTATAAACTAACGACAGCCCTTGAGTGTATCCGTTACGGTTTGACGAAGGGAGAGACATTAGGATACTTAGGAGGTGTGAATCAATGATTGTTAAGATGAAGTTCTTAAGCATCAGCGGACCGAAGAATGATATCGACCGTGTCTGCGAGGTGTATCTGTCGAAATACGAGATGCAGCTTGAGAATGCGGCGGCGGAGCTTAAGACGACCGACAACCTGCAGCCTTTTGTGGAAATCAATCCATACAAAGAGCCGCTTGCGAAGGCAGAACAGTTCAACGCACTGTTATCTGATGAAGACCAGAGAATCGATGCAGTGATGAATCAGGAGGATATGCTGAACCTGATCCGGGATGTCAATCATGACTATCTGGATCTGCTGGAGAAGAAAGAGTTAACGAAGAAGCAGGTAGATGAATACAAAGAAAAGCTTCTGATCATGGAGCCGTTCCGGACACTGGAACTGGATATGCAGAAATCATTAAAGTATAAATATATGAAAGTCCGGTTCGGACGGGTAGATGTGAATTATTACAAACGTCTGGAAAAATATTTATTTGATGATCTGAATGCGGTATTTATCGAAGGTACGAGGAATGAAAATTATGTATACGGATGTTATTTCGTATCGAATGCGGATTCCAGTAAGGTGGATTCGGTATTCAATTCCTTACATTTTGAAAGGATTGCAATTCCATCCGAATACATAGGAACGCCGGCGCAGGCCTGTGAAGAGCTTGAAAAAGAAATTGAAGAAAAACAGAAAGAGATTGCTGGGATTAAAAAACAGATCAGTGAGCTGATGGCAAAGAATGCCGCAAAGCTCCGAGGTGCGAAGAAGCGTCTGGAAGAACTGGCTACGAACTTTGATGTCCGCAAGCTGGCGGCAAGGATCGAAGAGGGAGATAATAAAGAAGACTATTACATCCTGTGCGGATGGATGGGCGAAGATGATGTGAACAAATTCCTGGCGGAATCGAAGAATGATGATAAGGTATTCGTTGTTGTAGAAGAAGACAAGGAGAAATTTTTCGGAGAGCCGCCGACGAAGCTTAAGAATCCAAGGTTCTTCAAGCCGTTCGAGATGTTCATACGGATGTACGGGCTTCCGGCAAATGATGAGATGGATCCGACGATGTTCGTGGCACTGACGTATACATTTATCTTTGGTGCGATGTTCGGGGATGTCGGCCAGGGCTTATGCCTGTTTGTATTCGGCGGGCTTTTGTACCTGATTAAGAAGATCAACCTGGCTGGGATCATATCCATTGCGGGACTGTTCTCAACATTCTTTGGATTCATGTTCGGAAGTATCTTCGGATTCGAAGATGTGATACAGGCACACTGGTTAAGGCCGGTGGATGCGATGACGAACCTGCCGTTTATCGGACAGCTCAACACAGTATTTGTGGTTGCCATTGCATTTGGCATGGGACTGAATATCCTGGTGATGATCTTTAACGTGATCAATTCGATCAAGAGTCATGATGTGGAAAATATGTTATTTTCCCATAATGGAATCGCGGGACTGGTGTTCTACGGATTCCTGGTGCTGACGATCGTGCTTTACATGACGGGACATAAGGTTCCGGGCAATATCCTGATGGTGATCTTCCTGGGAGTTCCGGTGATCTTGTTCGTATTCAAGGAACCGCTGGGAAATCTGGTGACAAAGCAGCATAAGAAGATGGAAGAGGGCAAGGTAATGTTCTTCGTGCAGTCGTTCTTCGAACTGTTCGAGACGATGCTGAGCTATTTCTCCAATACCATTTCTTATGTGCGTATCGGTGCATTTGCCGTCAGCCATGCGGCGATGATGGAGGTTGTGCTGATGTTATCCGGCGCAAGTGCGGGACACACGAACTGGATCGTGTTCGTGCTTGGAAATGTGCTGGTGTGCGGACTGGAAGGTCTGGTTGTCGGAATTCAGGTATTGCGTCTGGAATATTATGAAATGTTCAGTCGTTTCTATACGGGATCAGGAAGAGAATTCCATCCGTATGACAATCATGCAGGCAAGGAAAATTAGGAGGTATCGGTTATGACATTAGCAATCAAATTAGCGATCATCG
>OGYD01003051.1_pt1 | contig 10141 bp, 8 predicted proteins | sample 1576441 | NCBI WGS metagenome assembly OGYD01 (sample SAMEA3541537, study PRJEB24748) | human gut metagenome | biome: human gut; feature: human-associated habitat; material: faeces | place: China | collected 2012 | reverse complement strand
TGGGGCACGATGAAGCGCAACGCGGTGGTCATGGCGGCCAACGGCGTTGAACTGGGCGACGTGCCCACGCAGGTCACCAACTGCATCCTGATCATGATGTGGGTCTTCATCGGCATTGAGGGCGCGACGGTTATGTCCAAGCGCGCCGCCAAGAAGTCCGAAGTCGGCACCGCTACGATTCTGGGCCTCGTGGTTTTGCTCGTGCTCTACATCGGCGCTTCGATCCTGCCCTATGGCGTTATGGACTACGCCGACCTCGTTGCGGCTCCCAAGCCCGCCACGATCACGGTCTTCGACGCCATGGCTCCCGGCTGGGGCGGCACCTTCATCTCGATCGCAATTATCATCTCGGTGCTCGGTTCTTGCCGCAAAGTACGCAAAGAACGCCGCCAAAACCACAAACGCCCGCACGGATATTGCGAGGGTGGTAGCGATTTTAGCGCTCCCCGATACGCAAAAGCGGACGGCGGCGCCAAACGATGGCGCGCCGCGCTTGCCGGTTCTGTTTGCCGAAAATTTGTACGAAGCCACCGCAAACGTGAGCGCCGTAAACGCCGCCGCAAAAACCATGCAAAGCGCGCACGCCGCCCACAGGAGCGCAATTATCCAGACTTCCGGCATGGCGGGCTATTTTACGAGCCTTGAAAGCTCTTCGATGCAGCGCTCGTTTTGCTCGGGCTTTCCGATTGTTATCCTGAGCCAGTCGGGAAGTCCGTAGCCGACGTTGGGGCGCACTATGACCCCGCGTTTTTGCATCTCCACAAACTTTTTCGGCGCGTCCGCAACCTTCACCATTACGAAGTTTGCCCCGTCCGAGAAATATTCGAGACCGAGTTCCTCAAAGGCTTTTTCAAACTGTTTTCTGCCGGCGTCGTTGACGTCGCGGCTCAGGCGCACGAAGTCGTCGTCGTCAAGGGCGGCAAGTGCGGCAACCTGCGCGAGAGAATTGACGTTGAAGGGTTCGCGCACCCTATTGATATAGCCCGCGATTTCCTCGGACGAGTACGAGTACCCAATGCGCAGCCCCGCGAGCCCGTATATTTTTGAGAATGTCCTGAGGCATATTACGTTGTACCCTTCGGCGATAAGCCCGCGCAAGTCCACCGGGTCGCGTTGGTATTCCGTATACGCTTCGTCGTAGCAGAATATGACGTTTTCGGGGAGCGAGCGCACGAAGTTTTCTACTTCCGACTGCTTTACGACGCACCCGGTCGGGTTGTTGGGGTTTGTCATAAACACGACTTTTGTCTTGTCGGTCACGGCGTCGCGCATGGCGTCGAGGTCGTATTTCATTCCGGGCATCGGTACGCTCTTGCATACGCCGCCCATAAAGATTGTTGCGAGTTTGTAAACTATGAACGACTGCGCCCCGAAAACTGTTTCGTCGCCTTCGCCCACGAAGCACTGCGCCACGAATTCGAGTATTTCGTTCGACCCGTTACCAAAGGCGAACTGTGAGGGCGCAAGCCCCCATTTTTTTGAGAGCTTTTGGCGGAGTTCGTAGCAGCCGCCATCGGGGTAATAGTTTAGTCCGCCGAGGTGGTTTTTGACGGCTTCCACCGCTTTCGGAGAAGCTCCGAGCGGATTTTCGTTGGAGGCCATCTTCAATATACCGTCGGGATCGAGCCCAAATTCGCGCGCGACATATTCGATAGGTTTCCCGGTTTCGTAAACGGGAAGATTTACGATTTGTTTCTTTACTATTTTGTCGGCTTTCATAATCTAAACCTATTTAAAGAAGGACAGATTATTTTAATAACTTCCTTTTTTGCAAGCGAAGAACTTTAATTTTGCGTTAAAAAATATGTTGATATATTGCACAGGCGCCACCGGCTTGGCGGGCTATAATTTTGTGAAGGCAGCGTCCTCGGAGGGGCACAAGGTTGTCGCCGTATGCGGCAAGCGCCGCCTTCCCGAGATGCCCAATGTAACCCCGGTGAGCTGCGATTTGCTCGATGAGCACGCCGTCCAGCGCGCGGTGCTCGAAGTTTTCCCGGACGCCATTGTAAACTGCGCGGCGATTTCAAGCCCGGCGGACGTCGACGCCAATCCGGAGCTCGCCGAAAAGATGAACGCCGTTCTACCCGAGCGCCTCGCGCAGCTCGCAAACCATGTTGGCGCGCGCTTTATACATTTGTCCACAGATATGGTCTTTGACGGAAGCGATGCCCCGTATAAAAATACCGACATTCCAATGCCTTGCACGCTCTACGGTACGACAAAGCTCATGGCGGAAAAGAAGGTTTTGAAGGCGGCTGCCCACACGTCTGTGGTACTCAGGCTCAGCCATATAAGTGGAAACAGCCTGACTACCCGCCGCTCGCTCCATGAAAAGCTCCTGCGCATTTGGGCTGCGGGCGAAAAGGCAAAATGCAGGGTCGACGAGATAAAATGCCCGCTGTCGGCAGGGAGGCTCGGCGATCTGCTCGTGGAACTTTGCGAGCGCCCGAATCTCACAGGCATATACCACTATGCGGGGCTCGAACCAATCAGCCGCTACGATATGGCGCGCAGAATAGCAGAAAAATTCGGGCTTTCGGCAGACGAATTTGTGGAACCCGTGCGCGGCGACCGGGAAATCGACCTCACACTTGATATGTCGTGCCTCGCGCGCTTTGTAAAGACGCGCTCCTGCATGTTCGGCGAGCTGCTCGACGAAATGGAGCTTCCCGCGGATTTGGCGGACTGGCTTAAATCCAAGACGGGTAGGGTTCCTGTAAAACGCTTCAAACTTTGATTTATGCCAAGGCTCTTTCAGCCGATATTTTTTTTGTTTTTTTTCGCTTCGGTGTCGCTTGCGGGGGCGGCGAACTTGCTTGACGGTTCGGCAGCTTCGGAGCGCAGAATGGAGCTTTTGAAGCTGAAGTTTGAGAAGTCGCTAAAAAAGGCGCGATGCCCATACGGCGTGTTGTGCATTGCCACGGCGGACGGCAAAGTTTACGCGGAGCCAGTCGGCATTCCGGAGGAGGGCGCGGAGATTAAAAAGCGCGCAGGGCAGAAGTCGCTGCCTCTTGGGGAAAGCTCGTTCGCATGCGTGACGTTTGCAGCCGTAAAAATGGAAGAGGCCGGCAAGCTTGATTTAAAGTGGAGCGTCCCAGAAAGATTCTCGGCTTTTGCCCCGCAAAGGGGAATGGAGAAATATTCCACGTTTTCCGATATGCTTTATATGAGGGCAGGCATTGACAACGCGAAAGTGCCGCCGTTTCCCGACGGCGACTGGCGCGGGCTCTTTGAAGTAATTCCGCAGACTTTTCCCGCCGCAGGCGCGGGAACAAATGGCGTGTATTCTCCGCTTTGCGCGGCCGCTGTCGGGTATGCGCTCGGGTACGAAAATTCAAGGTCTTCAAAAAATCCAAAAAAATCTTTCGCCGGATTTATGAAAAAATATTTCTTCGGAGAGCTTGGAATATCGCAGCCAAAATACAGGGCGTTCGACTCGGCTTTGTTCCCGGCTTATTCCGTGGCGCTCGCGCCGGAGGAATGCGCCTTGTGGCTTAAGGCCGAGGCTTCCGCAAAACCGGGAACTTCGGTTTTTGCGCGCCGAATGGCTCCGGCAGGCTCCCGCATGGGAATGGGCTGGTTTGACATCTCCCGCGGGGGAGTTCCGGCGCAGGTTTTCTCCGCATTCTTCCAAGGGTGCGCAAACGAGATTGCCGTATTCCCGTCAAAGGGCTTGGCGGCGGCGGCTTTCGCTGTTGTGGATTCAAAATATCTCGCACGGGCTGATTCGCGCTTGCGGCTCGATCGACAGAAATCGGCGAGGCTCGCGTGCGCGGAAGCCGTCGAGTTCTTGGGCAGGATTTTATATGAAGATGCACACGAAAATGAAGGCGCGCACGAAAAACTTTCCGAAACAAAAATTACCCCAACCGACAACCCCAAGCAGAAACAGTCAAAATGAAAAATAAAATTGTTGCAATTTGCGTTTTTATAGCCTGCGCAGCAGTGTCCGCAGCGGGGGGCGAAAAAATAAGATTCGCCTTTCTCTCGCCCGATGCCCATAACCAGGCAAACTCGGCTATCTACAACGGCGCGCGCGACGCCCTCTCAGAGCTCTCGAAAAAATACGGGAAAGACATGTCAATCGAGTTCTTTTCCGCCGACAAATCAGTCGAGCGGCAAATATCGGAAATGTCGAAGGCATATTTGGACGGATTTGCCGGCGCGCTGCTCGTTCCCGTAGACGCCAAGGCTGTTGAGGAAAAAGTTGCCGAGCTTTCTCCAAAGAACTTTCCGATAGTTGGCTTAGGCGCGCGCGTAAAAGGCGCAATATCATATTGCGGGACGGATTCCGCCGCAATGGAAAAACTCGTAAAGGAGGAATTAAAACGGTTGTCTGACTCGAAGAAGGTTGCAAACTACTGCTATTTTTACACGAATTCTACCGCAATATCTCCTTCTGAAAAACAGCTATTTACTCCCGTTTCAAGAGACGAGATTGAGTCTGTGCGCAAGCTTGCCGAGCCGGTCGAAACTTATTCCGTAAGCTCGTATTCCGAGTATGCGAAAGAGCATGAGATAGACATTATGCGCAGGGACAATTACGGTGAAATATTCTTAAACCCGAGACTGCTTGCAAATATGGTGCCTATAAAGAACGATCCGGACAGGGTCTTCGCTTTTTGCCTCGGGTCGCTCCCGCAGCTCGACATGTATCTATCGGGGGGACAGCTCGATTCCTGCGTTTACGACGATTGGTACGGCTGGGGGTATTTCGCAATGCGCACACTTGCGGAAAAGGTTGTCGAAAAGCGCGACCCCTCAAAGAAGGAAGAGCTTTTAAAGCCTCTGATTGCGACTCCAAAAAATGTGGACTCATTTAGAAAAGACTGGGCGAGATGGCTGCGGTAGCTTTTTTTGCAAGCCATTTATGCGCCTTTGCAGAGTGGCATAAAGCCTGAGTGCATTGTTGCTTTATTGCGCGAAAAAAAACTCCAATTTTTATTTCGCGCGGCACATGCCTGCCGCATCTATTCCCATATTTTTTTGACCAAGTTTTCCACAGTAAAAGGCGACTTTAAGAATTTAAAACTTTCATCGATTTTCTGTGCGACACTCCTCGAATTTGCCTTCTTTTAGCCCTCTGCTTGCGGCTTTAAAAATGCGGATATTCAATCTTATTGGGTCTAAATTTCCTGATGGGTTTTTTCATCTAAAATTTCTTTAGAATGCCCGCTGGATTCCTATCGGTGCAGCAAGCCGCAATATGTAAATGCTGGGTGTATGTGAAGCGCTCCCTATGTATGCGTTTCCCAGTGAAATGAAACATTCTTTTGAGAAAACGGCGCATAAAATTTTTTGCTATTTTCCGTTTTCAGGTTTTATTGTAAAAAAAGAAACAGATGATTGAGGCTCAAAACGCTGTCATTCCCTCCGCGCGCATAAATCGCGAAAAATCCCTTGTCTAAAATGACGGGTGTAGGCGGCGCAAATAAAAAAATTAGTCTGCCGAGCTGAAAGTTAAGGTAATTGTATGCTGCTGCTTGTCCGGCGGGGGCATCAGAGATATCGACTTGAATGTAGTGGCGACCGAGTTGTCGAAAGCCGAATTGCCGCTGTTTCTTATAATGCGGAAGGACGATATAACGCCGCTTTTAGATACGACAAACGATATTTCCGTTTCGAGTTCCTCGTATAAATCTTGCGGAGGAACCCAGTTGCGCTTTGCCATCGAGTGGATATATTGCGCGTATGCGGCGAGCTCGTTTTTCATCGCGGCCCCAGTTGTGGCGGACGCCGATATATTTGCTATTCGGTTTATGTTGGAGAAATTTGCCTTTACGCTCCCCACCTTTACTTTTCGCGGAGTCGTGCGCTGGCGCTGGGATTTGGCATTGCGCTTTTCGGGGTTCTTCTTCAAAAAATCCTCGTATGAAACCTTCTTTTGCGGTTTGGGCTTAGGGGTTGGGTTTGGCTTTGGAGCGGGCGTCGGTTTCGGCGCGGGCGCGGGTTCCGGTTCCGGTTCGGGAGCAGGCTCGGGCTCAGGCTGCGGTTCGGGAATTTTAAGCTTTTCGATTTCCTCGATTTTGGGCTGGGTAATCTGCGTTTCTTGCGGTGCGGGTGCGGGCTCGGGCTCGGGCTGCGGAGAAGGCTCTACAATATCAAAAACTACGGGCTGTTGGGGCTGTTCGTCTGTCTTTAATACTGTCTTCACAAATACGGCAACTACTGCCGCAAGCGCCACTGCCGCGTGGAGCGCGATGGAGCAATATGCACCAAGTTTGGCGTTGTTGCTTTCGGCCATTTTATTTCACTTCCGTGTCGAGATGCAGCTTCGTCAGGTTGTTGCGCTTTATGGCGTCGATGACGTCGACAACTTTTTGGTATATCAGATTGCGGTCTGCCCTAAGGCTTATCGCTGGAGGATCCTGCGTCTTTGAAAGCGACGCCAATAACGAATTTAACTCCACCAAATCAACAGGCTGTTTTCCCCAGTATATTTGCCCGTCCGCCTTTATCGTTATTAGCTGGAAGTCGATGTCGGGGCGAGCGCTTGCGCTGTTCGCGTCCTGCTTGGGAAGGTTTACGGGAATTGTCTGCTCGAGCAACGGGGTGCTTATCATAAATATTATAAGCAACGAAAACGCCAAGTCCATAAGCGGCGTTACGTTTAGCTCCGTCATTGCGGCGGGCGGTGTTCGTCGTCTTATTTTCATCGGATTTTAGTCGTCGAAGTCGCGGGGTGGGGTCGGAGATGAATCGTCGTCGTCGAGTGAGAAGTCTATTATCTGCGCTTTTTCTGTGGAGGAATCGGCATTTTTTTGTCTGTCCGCCTCGTTGCGGGCAAAGTCCTTTACGTCGGCAATTTTTTGCTGGTTTGCGACAGCCGGAGCATTTGCTGGGGATTGCACGGGCGGCGGAGGAAGTTGTTCGGCGCGGGCTTGGTGTTGCTGAATGGTTGGGGCGTATTCAGCGCGCGGAGCTTGTTGCTGGGAAGGGTATGAATATTCAGTACGCGTTTCTTGCGGCTGGACTGGGCGGGCGTATTCAGCGCGCGGGGCTTGCGGCTGGGCTGTGTACGCGTATTCGGGGCGCGGGGTTTGCGGCTGAGAAGGGTATTGATATTCAGAGCGCGGAGCCGATTCTGCGGACTGGAAGGAGTATGGATATTGTTGCGCATTACCCGAAGTGTTTTGTGGTTGTGCCGAGTATATCGTGCGTATGCGCATTTCTATAATGTCGGATAGCAGGCTTGCGAAGTTTTCGGTGTCGGTCATGAGCTCGCGCGATTGGCTTGTCAAATAGTTGTACCCGAAGACCGCAGGTATTGCCACACACAGCCCTGCCACTGTCGTTAGAAGGGCCCCCGCGACGCCCGGCGCGAGCTGCTGCAAAGTGACGGACGCTTGTGCGCTCATCGAGCCGAAGCAGTCCATTACGCCCCATACGGTTCCTAGAAGCCCGAGAAACGGGGCGCCGCTAATTACCGTTCCGAGAAGAATCATTCTGGACTCGTACTTCATCAGCTGGCGCGACAGCGAGCGTTGAAGGGCGTTGTCTACAAATGTCATTGCGGAATTTTTATCATCGGAGGAAGCGGCGTTTTGTGCGCCAGACTGTTCGAGGGCGGAAGCGGCGTCGCGCAGGATTTCCGCGTATGGGCCTGATAGCCTGCGCATTGCCGCGGCTTCGGCCACTGAATTTGTCTGGGCGACGGCTTTTGCTGTTGCCGAATTCTGCCTTTTCATCTCCGACAAGTCCGCCTTTTTGCAGAACATTGCTCCCCAAGCCAAGAGGCTGAACCCCAATAGTATGATTACTATTACTTGTCCCGCAAAATTAGACTGGAAGAAGTAGTCCGTAAGCGACGAAGCCACTACGGGGTTTACATAGAAATCCGATAAAAATGTGCCATGCATGCCGTATTAATATTTCATGGAACTGCAAAAAATCGAGAATAATTTTCGCATAGGCGGCGTTTTGGGTAGTTTATTGCGATTTTTCTTAAAACTTGCGGAATAATTCCACATTTTTTTGCAATGCGAAAAAAATAGTTGAAAGTCTGTTTGGTTCAGTTAGTGTCGTCTTAATGTGACGGCTTAATTGTATTGATTAGGCGTATATGCCTGTTTGGGGGCGTCGGCGCGGTTCATTCGGAATCGGATTTCGGGCTCTATGCTGCATGTCGCCATCAGTATAGATGAGTCTTTGAGTATTTTCAATAAACGTAAAAAAAGGATATAGAAATGGCATCACCAAGACCTCTAAATGTAGGACTCGTAGGCGGCGGTTGCGGCGCATTCATAGCCCAACCCCATCAAAAGGCGATTTTTTCGGACGGAACTCGCCGTGTAGTTGCGGGAGCGTTGCACCCGGATCCGAAAATTGCAATGGACGAGGCTGCAAAATGGCCCTATCCTATAAAGGGATACCCGTCGTACGTGGATATGATTAACGACCAGAAAAATCTGCCAGACGACGAAAAGCTTGACTACATTTTGATAGTAACCCCAAATTTCGTCCATTTTGATCCCGCCCTTAAAGCCATAGAGGCCGGAATCCCAGTCATGTGCGAAAAGCCCCTCACGGTAAACCGCGAGCAGGCCGACATCCTCACCGAGGAAGCCACAAAGCGCGGATTGCCGTTTGCAGTTGCGCATACGTACCTTGGACATTGGACTTCATGGCTTTCGCGCTTTATAGTGACGAGCGGCCTGCTGGGCGAAATACGCTGGGCGGACGCTTCCTACATACAGGGATGGCTCGCAAAGAAAAGCGAAAAGAGCGCGAATTGGAGGACGGATCCGAAATTCTCAGGCGGTTCCCTTTGCCTCGGCGATATCGGCACGCACGCATTGATGCAGCTGCGCTTTGTCACTGGTCTCGACGTCACGAAAGTTTCTGCGCATATGGAGTCGATAGTCAACAATCTCGACGACCATTCCACAGTGTATTGCGAGCTTTCAAACGGCGCAAAAGCCATGGTAAGGGCTTCGCAGATAAGCATAGGGCATAAGAACGACCTCGCTCTTGAAGTCGTAGGTTCCGAGGGTACGCTCGTATGGCGCCAGGAAGAATCGGAGAAAGTAAAGATAATGCTTCCCGGACAGCCCGACAGAATATATTGGCGCGGCAATGTAATGCCCAATGACGGCTTCTTCAAGGATATCCCCGAAGCTCTTCTCAAAGAGCCGAAAATTCCGGCCGGCCACTGCGAGGGCTTCCACGATGCCTACGCGAGGCTCCACCGCGAATTTGAAAAAGACATTCGCGCATGGAAGGAAGGCAAACCCTTCTCGTACGACCACACCCGCTACGCGACTGTTCTCGACGGGCGCATGGGATTGGCCTTTATCGACGCTTGCTTGGAGAGCAATAAGAACTCCGCTGCGTGGGTCGAAATCAAGTAGCTTTGCCTGCGTGCAAAATTAGCCGCGGCGGTTTGAGAATAGCGCGCCGCGCTTTTTTGTAGAAATTGTTTTTTATAATAAAACGGGAAACGTAAGTTTTCCCGTTTTTTTTATGCTGCGTTCCGAAGATAGTGTTCTTGCCGTATAGCTGAGGTTGCAAATGAAAAATATCTTTCGGTAGGAAAATCTATTTTTGTGCGCGGAATAATTAAGCGCAGAGCCCGCCGTATAATTAAATAAGCGTGTCTGTCTTTTTATAAAAAAGGCAACTAGGTTTGTTTTATAAGCTTGTATGCCTGTTCAGACCATATTTCCCAGATAAAATTTTGTCTGTTTGGCCAGTGCTTATCAAAAAAATTTATGTCGGGGTGTTCTGCTCAAAAAAATTTTTTGTTTATGCCCAAAAAAAAGGACGGTTAAAAAACCGTCCGTATAATAATTCAAGATGTGCAACTCGACTTTTGGATAAACGCGAGTTAAAAACGTCCGTCGCGAAATAATCCAAGTTTGCCGTTTAGTCCCTTCTTCTGCGCAAGGCCAAAATCAGCGCGGCAGCGCCAAAAAATGCGGCTATGGCAGCAGGTTCCGGGACTTGCGTAAATGTCACAGAAAGATTGTTTCCGTCCCAAGCAAAGTCGGCTAAGGCGCCTGACAGATTTTTTGCGATAAAGTCTGCGTTTGCATCGTCAACATCAAAGCCGTCGAGAGAGCCTGCGGAAAGCAATTCAAAAAAACCCGACGGAAACGGCGGAAACTTTTCGGTGAGAGTCGGCGACAATCTCGTCCTTTGC
>OGYD01003046.1_pt1 | contig 10150 bp, 8 predicted proteins | sample 1576441 | NCBI WGS metagenome assembly OGYD01 (sample SAMEA3541537, study PRJEB24748) | human gut metagenome | biome: human gut; feature: human-associated habitat; material: faeces | place: China | collected 2012 | reverse complement strand
TGGGGAGCAAGTGTTGCTTTTTGGCGGAAAAACCGCTATGATAAAGGGAGATTTTTAGCGAGTGGGAGAGATACTATGACAGCAAGAGAATATCCGGTATTTACCGTTACCCCTAAGGCGGAGCGCAGCCTGCGGGCCGGCCACCCCTGGGTGTATGGGGAGGAAGTGACCGCCGTGGAGGGCGCTTACCAAAATGGTGATATGGTGGATGTGGTGAGCAATAAAGGGCGGTACCTGGGCACCGGCTGGGTGAATGATCACTCCAAAATCAGGGTGCGGATCATCAGCCGCAATGCCAATGATACCTTTGATGAGGCGTTTTTCCGGCGGAGGGTGTGCTATGCGCTGAATTACCGTAAAACGGTGATGGGCTCGGTGGATTACCGCTGCTGCCGCCTTATTTTTGGCGAGGCGGATCAGTTCCCGGGGCTGACGGTGGATCGCTTTGAAAACATATTGGTGACGCAGGTGCTTTCCCTGGGTATGGAGCGCCGCAAAGACTGGGTGTACCGGGCGCTGGTGGAACTGCTGCGGGAGGACGGTGAGCAGATTGACGCGATCTACGAGCGAAATGATGTGGCCATAAGAACGCTGGAAGGACTGGAGCAGGGAAAGGGCTTTTACCAGATGGAGGGGCTGAGAACCGACCTGAGCGGGCATGTGACCATTACCGAAAACAGGATAAAATATGATGTGGACTACATCGAGGGGCAAAAGACCGGTTTTTTTCTGGACCAAAAGTACAACCGGCAGGCGGCGGCCAAGCTGGCCCGCGGACGCCGGGTGCTGGATTGCTTTACGCATACCGGGGCTTTTGCGCTGAATGCGGCAGCGGCGGGGGCGGAGTATGTGACGGCGGTAGATGTTTCGGCCTTTGCGCTGGAGCTGGCCGCCGAAAACGGAAAGCGCAATGGATTGACCAATCTGGACTATAAGTGCGCCGATGTTTTTGACCTGTTGACCGAGATGGCCAAAGAGAAAAAGTGCGACTATGACTATATTATTCTGGACCCGCCTGCCTTTACCAAGAGCCGCGCGACCGCCAAAAACGCCTATCACGGATACAAGGAGATCAACATGAAGGCGATGCGGCTGCTGCCCCGCGGCGGGTATTTGGCGACCTGCTCCTGCTCCCATTTTATGACCGATGAGATGTTCCGCAAAATGCTGCGGGAAGCGGCGCTGGATGCCGGTGTGACACTGCGGCAGATCGAGGCACGGCAGCAGGCGCCGGATCATCCCATTTTGCCGGAGGTTCCGGAGACCGACTATCTGAAATTTTACCTTTTGCAGGTGGTGTAAGAGCAAATAAAAACCTTCAACAAAGGAATTTGAACAGCAACCTCCCAAAAGGGCAACAATATGTCCGATGAAAAGCTCGCAGCGCCTAGGTGCTGTAACACCCGCAGATTTCTGCATTGAGGCTTTTGAACCTCATGCAGAAATCTGCTTTTTTATATAATGAAGGGGCGGCTGCAAATAATTGCAACCGTCCCATACCTATATTACTCGTTATTGCAGCAAAATCCTGAAGCCAAAATGGAAAGATGACGGGCCATTCTGTTTTCCAGGTCAGTAAAGTTATTTGTTGCAAAACAATATAGAATATCCCCGCGGCAGGTGATTAGCAACATATCTGCCATTTCTCGTACCGAGAAGCGGGTGGAAACCTCACCATGTTTTTGAAACTTAACGATAATATCCCATAGAATATGGAGATTACTCCGCGGTATAATGGCTATTGGACACAACTGGTGCGTACCATATCGGTTGGAGAGCCGAATGAGGATTTTATTAAGATGCATGAGGTTTCCTGTCGCATTATCAAAGGTGCATTGGAAGAACTAAAGCCTGGGAACCGTATCGGTAATATTGCTATACTGCCTGTATGCACATGGATTTAGCAAGAAGTTTAAAATGATTACCTCCCCTAAGCCTACTGGTAAGGAACTGTGGAAGGCTTTTGTAGATGCGATTTGGGCGTTGTTGATGCCTGTCATAATTCTAGGCGGCATTTATGGCGGTTATTTCACTCCAACCGAGGCTGCGGCGGTAGCAGTGGTTTACGGTTTAATCATCGGACTATTTGTTTACAGGGAGCTAAAGTGGAAAGACATACCCAAAACATTTGTTAATGCTGCTCGCACATCTGCTGCGGTTATGATGATAATTGTGACAGCTGCAACCTTTGCCATCGTACTTACCCGCAATAATATTCCGACTCTTATTGGAAACTGGATCATCGGTATTGCCAAGACACCGCTTATGTTCTATGGCCTGTTCAGCATCTTTATGTTTTTCCTGGGGATGTTCATGTCGGTTTCTCCAGCTCTGGTTATTCTTACCCCCATTTTGGCACCGGCTGCAACGGTCATCGGCATTGATCCGGGCCACTTTGGCGTAGTATTTGTTGTTTGGATGTGCATTGGTACCATTACGCCGCCTTTTGGCTCAGATCTATTCATAGCCTGCGGTGTTGCCAAAATAAGCGCTGCATCAGCTTTTAAAAGGATTTGGCCATTCGTTATTATTTATGTTGCGGTGGTGGTACTTATCATGATTTTCCCAGATTTGGTTACTTTCCTGCCAAAGTTGTTGAAATTAATGTAAGATTTTGAAGTGCCCCCAAAAAGTTGGATAAAATATTTTAGTAAAAATTGTTCAAGCAACCGAAAGGGCTTGCTGTCTGTGAATCGCAGGCAGCAAGCCCTTCAGTTGTGTGCTCGATATGTGTAATAGAGACAAAGCAACAATCGCATCATTTTTCACCTGTAGTAAAAATGAACAGTATTGTGTCGAATTAAATCGCTTATTTTGTGCCTTCCTGTGCTATATTCTAATTGCAAGCTATGCTGTAGACGTCCGGCATAGGATTGAGATTTTTGTAGGAGGTTTGAAAAAAATGGCACAACAACGCAAGCTCAACACGACATACACGATCGTCATGGTAATCGGTCTGGCCTTTATGCTATTATTTGGCTATGTGGTCAAGCCCTTTAGTACGGTGACGGAAACCGGTGTGAAGATGCTGGGTGTTCTGATCGGACTGATCGTTATCACATGCTTTAACGGCGACCTGCTCAGCGGTTCGCTGATGGCACTACTTGCCACTCTGTTCCATGGGTATTATGACATTTCCGGTTTGTTGAGCGAATGGCTGGGCTCCGTCTTTACTGTTCAGCTGGTATTCTGCGGTGCCCTGTGTCTGGCTTTGCGAGATTCGGGTGCAATGAATGTTTTGGCTAAAAAGTTGCTGAGCAGCAAGCTTTGCCATGGTCGTCCTGTTATGACGATGGTAATGCTGTTCCTTGCCACCTATGTCGCTGCAGCCTTTATTGGTGGCCCTCCCGTCTACATTTTGTTCTTCGGACTGGTAGAATCCATTCGTGATGTTTGCGGCTACGATAAAGACGATCCCTTTGTAAAGTGGACTCTGCTTGGTGTTTACATTGCTGCCACCGGTATCTTCTTCTTTGCATTCAAGACCCCGCAGGTTATGACCATCGCTTTGATCAACTCTGCAATGGAGCCCTTCGGCCGCACATTTAATGAAGGCACCTGGATGCTTTGCATGTTCTCCATCACCATGATCTATTTGATCGTTTACACGATTCTGATGAAGACAGTGTATAGGGTCAACATGGAGCCATTGAAGTCTTTGGATTTTAATGAAATAGAGGCCATGCGCAATACCCCTGATCATTTCAACCGTGATCAGATTATAAGCCTTGCCATGATTATCATTCCGGTAATTTATATTCTTATCGGAACCGTTTATCCGAAGGAAGCGCCCGGACGTTATTTCTTTACTTTCATGGGCAACTCCTGGATTTGGGTACTTATGTGTGCAATCGGCGCCTTGATCCGCCGCAAGGACAGCAAGCAGTCCATTGTTCCTATTAATAAATGCCTCTCGGAAGCATCCATGTGGACAATGATCTCTCTGGTCGGTGCGCTGGTCATGCTGGGCAAGGTCACCTCCGACGCAAATCTTGGTATCCGTCAGTGGTTGGTTGAGGTTCTCAGCCCTCTGTTCGGCGGTGCTAACATTTGGGTCTTGATGGCAATTGTAATCCTGTTCTCCACCCTTGTTACTCAGATTGCTAACGGTCTTGTACTTACCATGGCAGTTTGTCCGGTTGTTACACCATTTGTCTGCAGTTTGGCTGCAACCACCGGAATCAACCCCGATGTTATCCTGATTATATCGAATATCTGCTCCGGCTATGCTTTCTGGACCGTTGCTGCTTCCACCAACGCAGCCTTTATTCTTGGCCGCCCCGAGATTACCCCGAAGTTTGTTTGGACAAAGGGCGTTCAAACGACATTCCTGTTCATGGTTATCTGCTACATTTGCGGCATGGCATTTACCTACATTCTGTAATTATTATAGCTCAACATAGCTCGATGGAGTGGGTCGATAAGGTATTGGCCCACTCCAGCTAAAAAAAGACCCTCTTTATTGAAAGGAAACCTTATATGAGCGAAAAAGAAAAAACTGTATTTGAAGGTGAGAGAGAAATTCCGGTTTATACCGAATGTGATCTTCTTGTTGTTGGCGGCGGTGCAGCTGGTCATTCTGCCGCAGTAGCGGCAGCCCGTGCAGGCTGTAAAAACATTGTCCTTATGGAACGCTACGGCTACATGGGCGGTGATGTTACCGGCGGCTATGTTATTATGGTTCCTCGCCTTTCTTTCTATAACAAACAGTATGTCCGTGGACTGCAGGAGGAATGGTTCACCCGTATGGAAAGTATTCCGGGTGCGGTTCTTGGACCATCCGGTGATGAGATCGGTTGTGAGGATCCGGTCCTTGTCAATGCGTGGAAGAACATTCACGATTGCTTTAGTACCAATGCGAAGCTGCCAGAACGGCTGGTTCGATCTGTGTATTTTGAGCCAAACCAGTTGAAAATCGAAATGGACAAGATGCTGCTGGAGCACAAGGATTCTATCCATGTGATGTGCCATTCTTGGGGGACTCGTCCTATAATGGACGGTGACACCATCAAGGGTGTGTATTTTGAAAGTAAGGAGGGCCGCAAGGCTGTACTGGCGAAGATCGTGATCGACGCCACCGGAGACGGCGATATTTTCCGCCAGACCGGTTGTCCTTACTTTGGACTGGCAGATAAGCTGACTCGCTGCGCCACTACTGCGCTGGTTTGGCGTATCGGCGGTTGCAATTGGGATCTTTTCTGCGAATGGAAAAAAACCAATCATGCGGCTGCTTTGCATGAGGGATTTTCCAAAGTCTGTGGGTTCCGTGCGGCGCCGCTGCCCGGTCCGACCAATGATGTGTGCTGGATCAACAACTGGCACCCTGAACGTGACTGTTCAAACCTGAAAGATGCGACCGAGACTGAGATGGAGACCCGTGATACCATGCGCAATGCGTTGGAGTATCTGCGTAAGGCGTGTCCCGTTGCATTCCGCAATGCGTTCCTTTATGATATTGCTCCGCAGCTGGGGACCCGCTGCTCCTATCGTCTGGACGGCGAATATGTCATTACGCCCAATGATTTTGCTTTCCCGAAAGAGCATGAGGATGTTATCGCATGGCATTCTACCATCAGCTTTATCAACGATAACTGCCCCATCGAGATTCCTTACCGTGCGATTCTGCCCAAAAAGACCGAGAATCTGCTTTGCCCCGGACGCCATATCTCTGCTGATGAAATTGGGATCGACTATGTCAATTTGATTCCGCAGTGTGTCGGCACCGGTCAAGCCGCAGGTGTAGCTGCTGCCGTTGCCATTGCAGATGGAACCACTGCGCATAAGGTCAACATCAAGAAGGTTCAGGATATTTTGGCACGCGATCAAGATGTCCCGCTGCCCCGCAACCCATATACGGATCCTTCCTACATGCAGAATGTTGTTGATCATGAATACGGTCTTTATACCCAGCTTGCCAAAAATGCCCGTGAAAAAGCAGGGTATCTCTCCGGGGTGCGCCAATTTGGTGCGAATCAGGGAGAGATCGTTGATTCCGACAGCAAGAGCATTAAGGGTGGCGGCGATGCGCAGCTTAATCCTAATTTGATCAAGGCTACCCCGCAGCACTGATTGCACGCATCTTCGACTGCCATTCGCAGCAGTGAACGGTCGATTGTATCATTTTTATAGAAGATTTCACATGAAATGAGGTATCATCATGACTGACCATGACGAAAAAAAGCCCAAGGAGCCGACTTCAAAAGATGTTTCTGACGGCGGAACGCCGGGTCTTTCTGCTGAAGACTTCTATGAAATACTACACCTGCCAGCTTGCAAGACAAAGGGCTACTGTGATAATTGTGGCCGATGTGAACGATGACCCAATAGAATACAATAGGGAAAAGCCTACGGCTGATGCATGGGCTTTTCCCTATTAGTATATTTGGTACCACTATTTAATCAAATCTACTGAAGGTAAAGTATATTATATGTTTGTTTTTACAAAAAAAGGGGTTCTTTCACCATTACAGTCGATCTCACTGCTTGCGATTTTTTTTACATCAATGGGGGTTGCAACGGTTTCTCCTGCGATGGCTAAACTGGCTGCACAATTTCCGTCAAATAATTATGCGCTGATTTCTACGCTGCCTACATTGTTTATCGTTCCGACTACCCTGTGGGCTGGCGCCGTTGCCGGCAAAAAGATTCGTTATAGGACGATCTCTCTTGTAGGGATCCTTCTGTTTTTGATAGGCGGTATCGCACCTTTCTTTTTAACTGAAAGCTTTACAGTATTGTTGATCTGCCGTGCCGTTTTTGGCATTGGCGTAGGTCTGCGTGCCTCATTGGGAAATGCGCTTGTTATGCAGTACTATACCGGAAAAGAACAAGCCGATATGCTGGGTTATGGTAATCTTATCAGTAATTTCGGGGGAGTTCTTTTACAGATGGTGGCTGGCTCGTTGGCAGAGTATGGCTGGGACTATAATTTTTTAGCGCATCTACTCGGTTTATTCAGCCTGCTTCTTTTGGTGTTCCAACCAGAGCCGGAAGAAAGCTGCTGTGCTTCGACAGTAACAGCAGAGGTACCAAACGGTTATCGGCATTCACTACTTAAATCGGCAGGATTTGATCATCGAGGCAGGATCGCAACCGCCCTTACTGCTTTTCTGCTATTTCTGCAGCAGCTGGTTAGTTATCCTATCCTGATGAATATCTCATTGTTGTTTGAACATCGCCATGCCGGAGGCGCCACCGTGGCAGCGACAGCACTTTCTCTTTATAGTGCCAGTGGTTGTCTCATTGGGTTTTTCTTTGGAAAGATTTTTTATAAGCTAAAACGGCTTACTCTTGTATTTGGATACTTTATTGCCGCTGCAGGTGCTGGTATATTAGGCTTTGCAAAACAGACGGAAATTCTAATGATTGGATCTGCTATAATGGGAATGACCTCCGTTTTGTTGATCACATCAGCTTATGCCATATTGGGAATGTATATTTCGCCCAACCAATCTTCTCTTGCGATCGCAATTGCAACAGGCGTAAGCAATTTAGGCGGATTTGCATCGGCTTATTATTTAAATATGCTGGGAATTATAACGGGGGAAAAGTTGTTTACACCGATCTATGTCCTAATGGGGGTATATACACTGTTGGCTACTGCCTTTATGGTGTATGATCCTCTCCTGAAAAACAGTTGATACTTGCGCCTGCTTCCATATTAATGTTATAATACAAATGCAATATTGTATTTGTATTTCATCGTTAATCACCCGCAGAAGATTATCAAGAGTTTAGGAGTTGATGACAGTGACCCTCAAACAGATTGAATTTTACGAAGCGGTATGTCAAGCAGGGAATGTGACTGCTGCTGCCCAGCAATTATATGTTTCCCGCTCGGTGATTTCGCGAGCGATACAAGAACTGGAAGATGAATTGGACATTCAGTTGTTTGTGCGTGGGCGAAATGGTATGGAGCTGACCGAATATGGAAAGACTCTCCGTAACTTGCTTTCGCAATTTAAGGGGTTTTATTCGGCGCTATTGGCACAAATCAGCAGCCTCAAGGAAACGGGAGAAAACCATTCCTTAACGGTGGGTCTTGCAATTTCCTGCTGGAATGTTTTCCCGCTGGAGATGTATGAAGCGCTCAAGAAAAGGCACCCACACATTAAACTCTCTGTGCTGGAGATTTCCAGTTACGATGCAATTAAAAGGTTAAATGATGGCAGCATAGATATTGTATTGACTCCTTTAGATATTAAAGAGCGTTTTAATACAATGGAATCCATTGATATCTATCCAACAGCAAACATATTTTGCACTTCATTAAATGATCCGCTGGCACAGCAGGATTCAGTGACTTTCTTGGATATCCGTCAGCGCCCTATTGCAGTGCTGAACAGTAAGCTGCCGGTAGATTGGCCGCTGCAGATCCGCTTGTGCACCAACACCAGCTCCCTTATTAGGGAAGCGGTGTCCAAAGGCATACTATGTGCATTACTTCCGCAGGATCTTGTGAGGGACTGGGATGATGTTGCAGTACTGCCGTTTAATCCGCCGCAAAACCCTGTAGTAAAAGCCGTTTGGAATAAGAATCTTCCTCATTCTTCAGCTCTGCAGGAATTTGTTGATTTTCTTTTGGAGTACTTCGCCGCACAGGGGATTGTTTTGCCCGAGGAAAAGACCGAAGATGATGAAATATAACCCCGATAGAAGCAAAAGTGTGGGGAGGGTCATGGGATAGGGATATCCCGTGACCCTTTCGCTATATAAAAGTTGTGCTTATTATTGGAAAGTGATATGCGAAATGGGATATGCTGAGATATTGCAGAAAGTTGACAAAAGTAGTATAATACTATATCGGCAAATAATTCTCATAGAAAGAAGATGCTTTTATGACAAAAATTGATATTTTCTCCGGATTTTTGGGCGCGGGCAAAACGACGCTCATCAAGAAGCTGATCGCTGAGGCTTATACCGGCGAACAGCTTGTCCTCATTGAAAATGAGTTTGGCGAGATCGGCATTGACGGCGGCTTTTTGCAGGAGGCGGGCATCAACATTACCGAGATGAACAGCGGCTGCATCTGCTGCAGTCTGGTGGGCGATTTCGGCAAGGCACTGCGGCAGGTGATGGATACCTATCACCCCGACCGTATCCTCATTGAACCCTCTGGTGTAGGCAAACTCAGCGATGTCATCCGGGCGGTGCAGAACCTGGAAATGCACGATGTGGTGCTGAACGGTTTTACCACCGTGGTGGATGCCACCAAGGCCAAGATGTATATGAGAAACTTCGGCGAGTTCTTCAATAACCAGGTGGAGCATGCCAGCGCCATTATTTTGAGCCGTACGGCCGGGATGAGCCAGGAAAAGCTGGATGCCTGTGTGGCCCTGCTGCGGGGGAAGAACCCCACCGCCACCATTGTGACGACCCCTTGGGACGAACTGGACGGCAAGCAGCTGCTGGCGGCCATGGAACGCCGGGATACCCTGGCGGCTGCTCTGGAGGAGCTGGCCGAGGAGCAGGAGCACGAGCACCATCATCATGACGACGATGAGTGCGGCTGCGGCTGCCACGACCATGACCACGAGCATGAGCATCACCACCATCACGACGAGGATGACGATGAGTGCGGCTGTGGCTGCCACGATCACGACCATGACCACGAGCATCACCACCATCACGATGAGGATGACGATGAGTGCGGCTGCGGCTGCCATGAACATGACCACCATCACCATCATCACCATGCCGATGAGGTATTTACCAGCTGGGGTAAAGAGACCGCCCACCCCTACGGGAAGCAGGAGCTGGCTGCCGCGCTGGAAGCCCTGGATACCGGCGATTACGGCCAGGTGCTGCGGGCCAAGGGCATTGTAGCCGGTACGGACGGCAAGTGGCTGCACTTTGATTATGTTCCCGGTGAGGTGGAGATCCGTAATGGCGCTGCTGGTGTCACCGGCCGTCTGTGCGTCATCGGCTCCGAGCTGGACGAGGAGCGCATCGCTTCCCTGTTCGGCGTAAACTAAGGGAGGAACCCCCACATGGCTAACAATCCCATTCCGGTATATGTCTTTACCGGTTTTCTGGAGAGCGGCAAGACCAAGTTCATCCAGGAGATCCTTGCCGACCCGAACTTTACCGAAAACGAAGTGACCGCACTGCTGCTCTGCGAGGAAGGCATCGAGGAATACGACGAAAAGTG
>OGYD01003020.1_pt1 | contig 10210 bp, 9 predicted proteins | sample 1576441 | NCBI WGS metagenome assembly OGYD01 (sample SAMEA3541537, study PRJEB24748) | human gut metagenome | biome: human gut; feature: human-associated habitat; material: faeces | place: China | collected 2012 | reverse complement strand
AATGGCTTCTGAAAATGAAAGAAATGAAGGTTGATTATCTGCAGGGATATTATTTTGGAAGACCATGCGGAAAAGAACAGTTTCTGCAGCAATATGCCAGTGGCATCAACGTTAAATAAAGAGAGTAAGGCAGACTCAGCTATGTGGGGCTGCCTTATTTTATGGTCTTATCAGAAGGATGGATCCATAACGGCTTCTTTCAGTTTTTCTAGGTCATTGGCATCAGGGTGAGACAATGCACAGTCAAAATTCTGGATCAATACATCAAGATTTGTCGGATGATCGGGAGCATCCTTCATTTTCAAGTAGCGTTCCCGGACAGACTGTGGCATTCTGCCCTGACACATATACTCTCCGACGATAACATTGCTTGCATCAACGAACTGCTTAACCTGATTCAGGATTTTCCGGAAATAGATATCACTGCCACCAAAGCCTGCAGTTCCAAACAGAAAAATCTGTTTATTCTTTAACTGCGATAATAGCTGTAATGTCTTGGTATCTGCATTCCCCTTATCGGTCCAAAATCCGATATAGAGCAGTTCGGAAGAAGGGATCACTGTGTCGGACACACCGAAATACTCACATTCATCCTGAGGTAATGCCTCGTGGATCGCATCAGCCAGCACCTTGGTATTACCTGTTAAGCTGCTATAAATGATGGAATATTTTTTATTCTTCATATCATGTTGTCTCCTTTCATAGGATCATGAAATTATCATATCGCATTCCTATTTTAGTTCGGAAAGCATGATTTGTCGAATGAATTTTCCATAAACATTTTACGGGGGCTGCCCCGGTATCATTTAATGAGGTAGAAAAGTTGACAGAAGAGAAATATACGATCCGAAAGTATAAAAGAATTTTATTTTATGTAGTGATATGTGTGCTGCTTGCGGCATTCCTTTTGGGACAATATATTTACCCAAGTGAAAGGGAACCGGTCACGGAGGAAAGCATTACTTATACCGGAACCTTTTACCGGGTGCTGGCAGACGGAACCAAAGAGGAAATCCCGGTTCCGGGCAAATGTGATGTGCCTGCCGGAGAGCCTCTGGTCATCCGGTCAGTGCTCCCACAGGATTATCATGAAAATACGATCGCCATCAGGTCCTCTCTGGAGAATGTGCGCATTTACATCGGTGGGGAACTGAGGGCGGTGTATGATACGGAGAATACCAGACCTTTTGGGAAAAATTCTGCCAGTGGGTATGTGTTCTGCGAGACATCCGACGAGGATGCGGGACAGGAAGTGCGGATTGAACTGCAGTCCTTTACCGACAAGTATTCCGGTGTCGTCAACACGGTATATTGTGGGGATAAATCAGATATCTGGGCATATATGTTCCACTGCTATTTTATGGTAACTCTGATCGCCTGCGCTATGCTGTTTGCCGGACTGGTCGTGCTGATCATCAGTCTGGTGCTTGATATTATATATAAGACGAGATTTGATCTGGAGTACCTGGGATGGTGCATGCTCCTGGGAGCAGTGTGGATGCTGGGGGAATCGAAGCTGCGCCAGCTGTTTGTTTCCAATGCTTCTATTCTGTCGAATATGTGCTTCTTCGTTGTGATGCTCTGCCCAGTTCCGATCATGTTCTATATTGACAGTGTGCAGCAGGGAAGGTACCGGAAGGTCTATCATGTGGCAGAGTGTATCACCTGTGTGAATTTTGTACTATGCACGGCCTTACAGCTACTGAATATCGCTGATTTTATCTCGACAATGTTCTTGTCCCACCTGGTGATCGCAGGAACGTTCCTGACGATATTTATCACCATTTGCCGGGATCTCATCAAGGGAACGGCGAAACATTACAAGCTTCCGCTGATCGGACTGGTAGCTGCCATGATCGCAGTCATGCTGGAGGTGACAGCAGTGTACCGTGTTGTGTCTCTGTCCGGAATCTTTATCGCAACCGGACTGGTGGTCCTGCTGGTCGTTACGCTGATCCAGACAATGGACCGCATCCGCGAGCTGGAGCTGGCCAGGCAGAGAGAGGCCAGGGAAAGCCTGGATTATCTGACTGGTCTTCCCATGCGTCATAAGGGTGAAAAGCTGATCCTTGAGAAAATGCAGGAGCATGATGGCTGTCTGGGATTTGTCGATATGGATAATCTGAAGAAGATCAACGATGTCTATGGACATAAGGCAGGGGACCGTGCTCTCAGGCTGGTAGGAGCAATGCTCACAGAGTGCATGGAGAATGCAGTAGTCTGCCGGCTGGGAGGAGATGAATTCCTGTTCTATCTGCCGGCGGCATCAGAAGCAGAGATGAGCATGCGGATAAGAAAGCTGTTTGACAGCTTTGGTGCGGCAAAAAATGTCACGGCGGAGACTTCACCGGCATCCTTATCCTGCGGTCTGTGCATGTGCAGACAGGGAGGAAACTTTGAAGAATATTATATAAAAGCGGATAAAGCGTTGTATTATGTCAAACAGAACGGTAAAAACAGTTACCGGTTTTATGAGGAGCTGGAGGAACAGCAGCCGGATGCACAGGCCAGAAAAAATGATCTGGAGGTAATCGCCGGAGCATTGCTGGAGAGCGGAAGCTATACAGGAGCATTAGATCTTGACTATCGTGAGTTCGCCAGACTGTATCAATATGTAAGCAGCCTGGGAGAACGATACCGGCACCGCTGTTATCTGGTGCTGGTCACCATGGATGCAAAATCAGACCAGACGATGTACATTGATCATATCGATAAAGCAATGGAGTGCATGGAGAAAGCAATCCGGCAAAATATCCGGAAGAACGATATATGCACCCGATACAGCTCTCTCCAGCACCTGATCATACTGGTGGAAGCAGAAGAATCGTATATCCCGGATATTTTACAGCGGATATTCATGAATTATTATGATGCCTACGGCAGGAATGATTTTCTTCCCCGGTATGAGTACAGGAAGATGACACAGGCATCAGATGGAATCCCGGGAAAAACAGAAGATGAAGATTAAAAAGCATGCTGTAAGCTCCATGACGGGTGCTTACATGGAATCATATGAAATCATATCAAAAAACCCAGGCACATCAGCTCAGCTGATGTGCCTGTTTTATGTGCATACGATTGAATTTTTTTATTAAAAAGTTTACAAAATTTTACGATAATGTTCAAAAATATACAATTTATCAAAAGTGATGTAGACAAACAATAAAAAAGTGGGTAATATGTATATATAATAAGCTCGACAGGCAAAAAGTATGTACAATATGCTACATAATTAAAGCAAGAAATATAAAATAGGGAGGAATGTTGTCGATGAAACAGTTCAGCTATGTTATTAAGGATGAAATCGGTCTGCATGCACGTCCTGCGGGACTGCTCGCCAAGGAAGCGAAAAAGTATCAGAGTACAGTGACACTTTCCTGTAAGGGGAAATCAGCTGCAGCAAGCAAGCTGATGGCGATCATGGGAATGGGCGTGAAGCACGGAGACAACGTGGAAGTTACGGTAGAAGGAGCGGATGAAGATACCGCCGCAGCAGAGCTTCAGAAGTTTTTCCGCGAGAACCTCTAGGAGAAGACCTGCGCAACGGAGTTTGGAAGGTAGAAAATGGAAAAGTATATTGGAAAATCCGTATATAAGGGAACAGCGATCGGACCTGTGAGTGTTTTGAAGAAAAAGGACAGCCTCGTTAAGAGGATCCATATCGACAACACAGAGGAAGAACTGAAACGACTGGATGCGGCTAAGGAACGTACGATGACGCAGTTGGGGCAGTTATACGAGAAGGCTCTGCAGGAGGTCGGAGAAGTCAACGCAGCCATTTTCGAGGTGCATCAGATGATGCTCGAGGATGACGATTATCAGGATGCTATTCACAGCATGATTCAGAACGAAGAAGTGAATGCAGAGTATGCGGTGGCAGTGACCGGCGATAATTTTGCAGAGATGTTCGCCAACATGGATGATGAATATATGCAGGCCCGCTCCGCGGATGTCAGGGATATCTCCAACCGGCTCGTCCGTAATCTGTCCGGGGAGGAGCAGATTGACTGGAGTACCATGGAACCGTCGATCATTGTGGCAGATGATCTGACACCCAGTGAGACGGTACAGATGGATAAGAGTAAGATCCTGGCCTTTGTCACAGTACATGGCTCAACGAATTCCCATACTGCGATCTTGGCACGTATGATGAATATTCCGGCACTGATAGGGGTACCATTGGAACTGGAGAAAATCCATAACGGAACCCGTGCTATTGTGGACGGCAAGGAAGCAGTATTTTACCTGGATCCGGAGGAAGAGCAGATCCGGCAGGCAGAAGCGGCACAGCAGACAGAGCAGAGACAGAGAAGCCTGCTGGCAGATTACAAGGGACGGGAATCCGTGACAAAGAGCGGACGCAAGGTCAATGTATATGCAAATATCGGCAGCGTATCGGATGTGGCATATGTACTGGAGAATGATGCGGAGGGTATCGGCCTGTTCCGCAGTGAATTTTTATATCTCGGAAGGGATTCGCTTCCGGATGAGACAGAACAGTTCAATGCTTACCGTCAGGTGCTGCAGATGATGGCAGGGAAAAAGGTCATCATCCGTACCCTTGATATCGGTGCGGATAAAAACGTAGATTACCTCGGACTGGGCAAGGAAGATAATCCTGCCATGGGATACCGTGCGATCCGGATCTGTCTGGAGCAGCCGGAGATCTTTAAGACCCAGCTGAGAGCACTTCTCAGGGCGGCAAAATACGGAACACTGGCCATTATGTATCCGATGATCATTTCCGTGGAGGAAGTGCTGGATATTCAGAAAATCGTAGCTGAGGTGGCTAAGGAGCTGGAGGAAGAAAAGCTTCCTTACGCAATTCCGGAACAGGGAATTATGATCGAGACTCCTGCGGCTGTCATGATGAGTGAGGAGCTGGCGGAGCATGTTGATTTCTTCAGTATCGGCACGAATGATCTGACACAGTATACTCTGGCTATCGACAGGCAGAATAACAGACTGGACAGATTCTATAATCCACATCATGAGGCAGTCCTGCGTATGATACAGATGACTGTTGATGGGGCACATAAGCATGGAAAATGGGTCGGCATCTGCGGAGAGCTGGGAGCGGATACGACACTGACCACACGATTTGTACAGATGGGAATTGATGAACTCAGTGTGGCACCGTCCATGGTGCTGAATGTCCGTAGTAAAATATGCGAAATGGAGTGAGAGATTCATGAGAATATACAAAGCGAAAGATTATGCAGATATGAGCAGAAAGGCTGCAAATATTGTATCGGCACAGGTTATTATGAAACCGAACTGTGTTCTCGGACTGGCTACGGGATCCACTCCCATCGGTCTGTATAAACAGCTGGTGGAATGGTTCCGCAAGGGAGATCTGGACTTTTCTGAGGTTATGACGGTGAACCTGGATGAATATAAAGGCCTGAGTCGGGAAAACGATCAGAGTTATTACTATTTTATGCATCAGAATCTGTTTGACCATGTGAATATCCCGGTGGAAAATACACATCTGCCAAACGGAATGGAGCCGGATTCGGAGAAAGAATGCCATAGATATGCGGAACTGATCCAGTCACTGGGCGGTGTGGATCTGCAGCTTTTGGGAATTGGACATAACGGGCACATCGGTTTCAACGAACCGGGAGAGAGTTTTGACAAGCAGGTACATTGCGTGAACCTGACAGAGTCTACGATCGAAGCCAACAAGAGATTCTTCGCATCGGCGGAGGATGTTCCGAAGCAGGCATATACCATGGGGATCAAGACCATTATGCAGGCGAAGAAAATATTGATCGTAGCCAGCGGCGAAGACAAGGCGGAGATCGTACAGAAAGCTTTCTTCGGCCCCATTACACCGCAGGTGCCGGCATCGGTATTACAGCTTCATAATGATGTAACGCTGGTGGCAGACGAAGCAGCGCTTAGTAAGCTTTCTGAATAAGAAAGGGGAAGCTGATAGGTCATGAGAATCAGAAATGCAAATATATATACAGAGGAGCATCGGTTTGTCAGAGGGGATGCAGCCGTGGAGAACGGCAGGTTCGTAAGCTGTACCGGGGATCCGGCAGGTGAGGAAGCTGTTGTGGATGCGGAAGGCATGTATCTGATACCGGGACTGGTGGATATTCATTTCCATGGTTGTAAGGGCGCGGATATGTGTGACGGTACGAAGGAAGCACTGGATGTCATCACATCATATGAAGCCTCCGTCGGTGTGACAAGTGTCTGCCCGGCTACCATGACGATCCCTAAGGATGAACTGCTGGAGGTCATGAAAAATGCCGGCAGCTATGAGTATTCCGGTGGATCCCACCTGGTGGGCATCAATATGGAAGGACCCTTTATCAGTCCGGCGAAAAAGGGTGCTCAGGCGGCGGAAAATATCATGCACTGCGATTATGAATATTTCAGTCAGCTGCAGAAAGCGGCGAACGGGCTGATCAAGCTGGTAGATATCGCACCGGAAGAGCCGGGAGCGATGGAATTTATCGACAGAGCCAAAGGAGAAGTGGTCATTTCACTGGCGCATACAGCTTCCGACTATGATACAGCAAGGGAAGCCATTGAACATGGAGCATCGCATGCGACACATTTATATAATGCAATGCCGCCGCTGAACCACAGGGAGCCCGGCGTGATCGGAGCAGTGAGAGATTCAGAGAAATGTCATCCGGAGCTGATCTGTGATGGTGTACACATTCATCCATCAGTGATCCGTGCAACATTTGCGATGTTTGGTGCTGACCGCATGATCCTGATCAGTGACAGTATGCGTGCAACGGGCCTGGAGGATGGTGAATATACGTTGGGAGGACAGCCGGTTACCGTCAGAGGCAATCTGGCTACCCTGCATGACGGTACGATCGCCGGATCGGCGACGAATCTGATGGATTGTATGCGGTTTGTAGTAAAAACGGTCGGTCTGCCGTTAGAGACGGCAGTGATGTGTGCCACGGAGAATCCGGCGAAGGAGATCGGCATTTTCAATGAAGTGGGCAGTATATCCGTTGGTAAGAGGGCAGATTTCGTACTCCTGGATCAGGAACTGAACATTGCAGCGGTATATATCGACGGAAAGGAGTTCACATGTTAGATTTTTTGAAAGGTAAGCGAAAAGGGAATTGTATCGGATCTCCCTGTAAGGGGAAGGCAGTTGCTCTTACGGAGGTACCGGATCCTACATTTTCCGAGAAGATATTGGGAGACGGATTTGCAGTGATCCCCTCTGAGGGGAAAATATATGCTCCCGCAGACGGAGAGGTGACCGTGGTATTTGATACGCTCCATGCGATCACCATGACAACGGATCAGGGAGCGGAGCTTCTGATCCACATCGGACTGGACACCGTGACACTTAAGGGAGCCCCCTTCACAGCACATGTTGCTGCCGGAGACCATGTCAAAAAGGGCGATCTTCTGCTGGATGCGGATCTGGAGAAGATTCAGGAAGCCGGACTGCATATCATCACTCCGGTCCTGGTCTGCAATACCGATGAATATAACAAGATCAGTATTCTGAAAGAGGGAGAGGTATCTCCCGGCGAGGACGTGCTCCAGATCTCTTAAGAGCGGTACGTCCGTATCAACTAACGAAACTGACCGGAACTGTTCCGGTTGAGTATAATGTAAAGGAGGAGAAATGTATGAAGTTTCTTCAAAAACTGGGTAAAGCGTTAATGCTTCCCGTAGCGGTTCTGCCGATCTGCGGTATCCTCATGGGTATTGGTTACAGGTTGTGCCCGGCAACAATGCAGGGTGGTGAGATCCAGGGCGTGGCAAATCTGATCGGTCTGTTCCTCGTAAAAGCAGGTGGTGCTTTGATCGACAACATGGCGATCCTGTTTGCAATCGGTGTAGGTGTCGGTATGTCAGAGAAAAATGACGGTACCGGAGCCATCGCAGCTCTGGCTTCCTGGCTGATGCTCACAACACTTCTGTCTACCGGATTTGTTACGACCATTATGCCCTCCATCGCTGAGGATGCTACCAAGACACTGGCATTCGATAAGATTGCGAATCCCTTTATCGGTATTATTGCCGGTATTATCGGTTCCATGTGCTACAACAAGTTCAAGGATACCAAGCTTCCCGACTGGCTATCCTTCTTCAGTGGTAAGCGCTGCGTAGCTATCGTAGCAGGTGTGGTATCTATTCTGGCATCTGTTGTACTGCTGTTCGTATGGCCTTTACTGTTCGGCGGTCTGGTAGCTCTCGGTGAAGCCATTGTAGGTCTGGATGTAGTCGGTGCCGGCATTTATGCTTTCCTGAACCGTCTGCTGATCCCTACCGGATTACATCACGCACTGAACAACGTATTCTGGTTCGATACCATCGGACTTGGAGATCTGAAGCACTTCTGGGCAGGTGAGACAAGCGCTGATGTATCCTGGAGCCTTGGAATGTATATGTCCGGCTTCTTCCCTTGTATGATGTTCGGTGTCCCCGGTGCGGCTCTGGCAATGGTAAAATGTGCAAAGCCCGCCAAGAAAAAGGCAGCGATCGGTCTGGTAGCTTCCGCAGCAATCTGTTCCTTCATCTGCGGCGTTACCGAGCCCTTTGAGTTTGCATTCATGTTCTTAGCTCCCGGACTGTATGTGATCTATGCAGCACTGTACGGCATCTTCACCATGATCACTGTTGCTCTTGGCTTCCGTGCAGGCTTCAGCTTCTCCGCAGGTGCGATGGATCTGTTTTTCTCATCCTCCCTGCCTGCAGCAGCCAGAATCTGGCTGATCATCCCTCTGGGTATCGCAGCATTTGTTGTATTCTACTTCGTATTCCTCTTCGCTATCAAGAAATGGGATCTGAAGACCCCCGGTAGAGAAGATGATGATGTAGAAGCAGAGAAGAAGATCGAGCTGGCAAATGATGATTTCGCAGCAATCGCAGCAACCATTCTGGAAGGCTGCGGCGGCAAGGACAACATTGCAAGCATTGACAACTGCATCACAAGACTGAGACTGGAAGTAAAAGACATTACCGCAGTGGATGATAAGGTGATCAAATCTGCAGGCGTAGCCGGTGTCATGAAACCCGGTAAGACCTCTGTTCAGGTAATACGATTTTATTCGAATTGTATTCGAGTTTTTATTCCTTAAATGCGATTGGGGTCGCACCGGAAGCAGCATCTGCGCTCTTCAGATCGATGCCGACGGTCTCATAGGACAGGGTATCGAAGTGCTGAGTGGTACCATCCTCGGTGGTGAACTCAAGGGTGTACTTGATCTCCTTCTGCTTGTCCGCATCCTCATCACGAGTGATGGTTACAGTCTCACCATCTGCGAGACCCTCACCTGCGAGGTTCTCACCCTTCTCCTTAGAGCCTGCCTCATAGAGATAGAGATCGGTCACCTTGGAACCTGTGGTGTTCTTTACAGTATAAACTGCGCTGGTAGCCTCACCGGACTCTGCCTCTGCAGCCGCTGTGGTCTCCTCCGCAGCCTCGGTAGCCGCTTCTGTTGCAGCCTCGGTAGCCGCAGCGGTCGTCGCAGCTGCAGTGGTCGCCTCTGGTGTCGAGTTGGCACCGCAGGCACTCATACTCATCGCAAGCATCATCGCAGCAATCACAACATAATTCTTCTTCATAATTCTAGTCCTCCTGAATGTTCTGTATCGCTGATTTCCTGCCCATCGCCCTGTCGGGCAATGCCGGCTCCTGCACTTCATCTCCCGCCTGCGCGATTACACCCGCGGGAAATATCCGGCAACTCAGCGACCATCGGATGCTCCGTGACTCCGATCTGTTCGAAACTCTCCGAAACATCGAATGTAGATTATAGGAGATATTCCACAGAACACAAGTGAAGATTTTGTGAATTTACTAACACAAAAATTTAATAAACTGGCCGGCGTACCCTGACCATCGGTTACGAAATTCTTAAAAAGAGAGAGCCATCCCGCGGCAGGCTTGCCTGTCACGGGATGGCTCCCGGATTTCTGATTTTGGCTGTCGGGTCGGAGGCTCGTCGCTTAGTTGTCGCTTGCGTCGGATCCGGACAGGGTGAAGACGAATCTCTTCTTGATGTCCTCGTCGGATGCGAGGTACTCGTCGTAGGTGGTCATCTTATCGATGAGCTTACCGTCGATGATCTCGAAGATACGGTTTGCGGTGGTCTCTACGACCTGGTGATCACGGGATGCGAAGATGATGACACCCGGGTAGCTCTTGAGTCCGTCGTTCAGTGCGGAGATGGACTCCATGTCGAGGTGGTCGGTCGGCTCGTCGAGG
>OGYD01003007.1_pt1 | contig 10236 bp, 9 predicted proteins | sample 1576441 | NCBI WGS metagenome assembly OGYD01 (sample SAMEA3541537, study PRJEB24748) | human gut metagenome | biome: human gut; feature: human-associated habitat; material: faeces | place: China | collected 2012 | reverse complement strand
AGAATCACGGTAGAGGCCGGAAAGATCACTCAGCAGGTATCTGAGATGTATGAGAGCAACAGTCATAACTACTGTACAAACGGATCTTTTTCCGATAGCGAAGATAAGTTCACTGGCTGGTACCGGTCTAACAATACACAGGTTACACAGAACACGTTTTCCGGAAAATCATGTGCTCAGATCACGAATACGACAAGCACCTATTATCTACGATGGCATCAGAAACCGTTCGACAAAAAGGGAAAAGTCAGAGTAAGGTTCAAAGCGGCCTGTGCATCAGGGCAGGAGAAAACAGCCAGAATCAGAGTGACAATAGATGGAACGTCACACTATACAAATGCAGGAGACTTGAGCACATCCTGGAAAACATTTGAATTTGAGAATGATGCAACACCGCCATATTTTTATACATATTTCTACAATAACGTGGCCAATACAACGGTATACATCACAGACGTGGAAATCATGGGATATGCGGCGGCCTATACTGAGTCTCAGTTGAAACTGACAGCCAACGATATCACGGCGGAAGTCACAAGAGCGAAAAAAGCAGAGGATACACTGAAAAGCAGTATCCAGGTCAATGCGGATGCTATCAAGCTGAGAGTGTCAAAAGGAAAAATTTCCTCAGAGATCAGTGCAGAGTCTGGTTCTATTTCAATTAAGTCGAACAGAATCAGCATCAGTTCCACAAACTTTACGCTCACGGCATCTGGATATGTAACCATGAAAGGTGCAAGTTGTCAGGGAAGTTTCGAGGCGAAAAATGGAGACTGGTGGATAAAAATGAGCTATGGAGAAATCACTGGAGGATACAGCGGTTCGACCTATGGATACATTGATTTCAACGGAGCTTACAACAACACCAACGAACACACGTTGAGAATCATGGGAAACACTTGCGTGGATATCAAAGGAAAGCTGTGTACAGCTACCAGCTGGAACGCTGGAACAGTATACACGACTTACACCGGAACGCGCAGAAAAATCACGAATATAAGAGACATCGGAAACGGAGCTATAGAATGGTCGTGGACAGATGAAACCTATAGAAATGGATTATTGATGGGATAGGAGGAGAATCATGAACGTAGGAGCAATTTTGGATAATGTAGCAGGAGAACTGGACGCACAGGTGCTGGCATATATGCAGGAGTACGCAATTCCACCGAGTCTCATGGATAAGGTGCTGGATAGAATCCAGTCACACATGAGGCAGATGAAGTCAGAAGAATACGCCCAGGAATTGATGAAAACACAGATTGATCTGGCGGTAGCCAATACGGAGCAGACCGGCACAGAAGAACAGCAACCAAAATCAGGAACAGAGGTGGATGATATCGAAGATTTCAAGAAAAAAGTTGGAATAAAGGGAGGAGACAAAAATGCAGACATTCTCAGCGAAGAAAAACAACAGAGCAACAATGATAAGACCGTATGAGTTAGCGCTGTATTGCGTCCAAGGATATGATATCTGGCAAGAGACACCGGAAGAAAAAAGGCTTGCGAGACCAGGACATCCGGAGGATCTGGAAACGGTAGCTCTGGAAGATACAGCCCATACGATGAAGTTAGGAGGTTAAACATGGCAAACGTAAGGAAGTACACGGAACAGATTGCCAGCGCCAAGAAAGGAAAGGACGTCAGAGCTGCGATTGTTTCTGCAATCAATGAGGTGTCTGATGAGAATAATACATACAATCAGACAAAGGCGGACATCCAGGCGGCACAAAAGTCAATCAATGCAGACGTGACAAAAAACCAGCAGACACAGCAGGCATTTAACAGTAATTTGCAGGAGGCCAAGGAAGTCCAGAAAGACCTGACGGCTAAAATGAACAAAGGGACTACACTGGCGGAAAACCTGGAAAAGAAGAACACAACAGCAACCTCCCTGGACAAGAGCCTGGGAGAAAAAAATACAGCAGCCACAAAGACGGTGCAGACATTGGAGGCAGACATCACGGCGGCTAACACGGCGGCCAAGACACTGGAGGCAGATACCGCGGCGGCCAACAAGGCAGCTCAGACATTAGAGGCGGATACCACAGCTGCAGGAAAAGCAAAGCAGAGCCTTGAGGCAGACATCACGGCAGCAGGACAGGCAGAAAGAAGTCTGGAGGCAGATGTGACAGCGGCTGGAGAAGCCAAAACAAAACTGGACGCAAGTATCAAAAAATCCGGAGAAAACATCACAACCATGCAGAATCTGGTCCAGAATGCTGACCAGATCAAAACAGGGCTGGAGACTGACCTGAACAATGCACAGCAGGCGTCAAAAGATCTGAAACAGAATACAGCAGCCAGCGTCACGAAAATTGAAACAGCTGGACAGACACAGATTGATCTGATTAAGCAGAACGGAGGGGGCGTTGAAAATGCACTCTCCAATTATTTTGCACTCAGGAGAAACGGAAAGGTATTCACAACGAAAATTTATAAATGGGAGACCTCCACAAGCCCTGTAGGCGTGAAAATGAATGCCAATGAGAATATGGTTGCGGAGCCATCTGTGGGAAGAACAGAGGGCAGAGATGATTATGCTCAGTATGGCCTATTTCATCATTTTACCTGCAATTTTTCTGTAGACGAGAATGGTTTCAACCATGTAGATGCCCTGGAGGGCCAGATTGGATTTACCAAGTACGGAAAGGTGCAGGTCGGAGAGGTTACAATGAGCGCCTGGTTCGGCATCGAGGACACTACCGAGGCAGCCCTATATCATTATTCTGACAGCCAGACAGAGCTGACACCGTATCCGATGAAAGAATCTATCAATCCGGACGGAACAATCAGCCCATTCATGATACATGCCAAGTATGCGGCGGGAGACATTGATGGAGTGCCGTATTCATCAAAAGGCCTGGCACCGGCCAATGGCTGCCAGGCAACACAGGCGAGAAATCCGGTCAGCTACACCGGAATGATAACCTATATGCACAAGCTGGGCGGTCACTATTGCGGCACGACAAGCTGGGATCTGTTTTATAGACAGCTTATGATGATTATTAAATATGCAACCACACACAGCCAGAGCATCATGGCCGGATGTACCTCATACAGTAATCAGAACCAGAACCTGGTAGAAGAAACCGGAGTGATGAGAGTGGTACTAACAAAGGCACAGGCGGCTGGTTATGTGATCGGCTCATATGTTTCCATCGGAGACGTTGGTTCAAACACAAACAAAGACCGGTATTATTCCTATATGCACAACAAAGCATACAGCGTCAAAGTTACAAAGATTGAGGACGTGGATGACAGCAATGCAGCAGTATATGTGGATGCTCCGGAGGCATTCGATACGACATTGACCACATGGATCACAACAATGCCATGGCACAGTGGAGCAACTGATGAGGTGGCTGGCTCAGACGGATCTCCGAACAGCAACACCAATGGGAAAGATCCGTACAAGATCCAGGGAATTGAGACCTGTATCGGAGCCTATGAGGTTCTGGGGAATGTGGTCATGGATATTGTTACCGGTCCGGACGGGAATCCGGCCAGAGATGTCTATGTATGCGAGGACGCCAGCACACTGTCCAGCAACATTGCGACAGTGCGGGCAAATTATAAAAAGGCTATCGCACAGGTGGCCTATACGGCAGCATCCTGGAAATATATCACGGAAGAAACAACAGATCCAAACCTGGGAATCATGATTCCTACGAAAGTAGGCGGAGGCTCAACCACTGGATTTGCTGATGGACTGTATACAGATACAGGAGCATCTGGACAGAGAGAGTGGCTTGCGCTGGGCTGTTTGAACGATGGCGCGATTGCTGGCCTCTGGATTCTGGCTGCGTACGGTGGCTGGTCGTACACGCTCTGGAATTTCGTCTCTGGCGTTTCTCCAAACGGCACCAGGGGTGAATGGCAGGCAACAGCCTGACAGAGGGGCTTTCCCCTTATAAATAAATAACGGACTTGTAACGCTAAACGGGCGGTTTCCTCTGTGGCTTGCGCTGGGCAATTTGAACAATGGCGCGAATGCTGGCCTCTGGATTCTGAATGCGAACAATGGCTGGTCGAACACGAACTGGAATATCGTCTCTGGATTTTCTTGAAATTTATTTGAATTTCAGCGTTACATTTCGCTCTGTAGGAACGGAGCCACCGGAAAGCAGGTGCGTGGGGCATATCCCCAAAATATGATTGAAGCCACACCGCCCAGCTGGGAGCCGAGGAGCCTGACTGGACGGGCACATGGCGCAGTAGGCCATGATGCGGAGTGAGTAGAAAAACCGGAAACTCCTGTATCAAGAAACGAGGACTCACAGTTGAAACGATACTGTAAAAATATACAACTGGATAAAGACTGGATTATGGCCTGTATGCTGGAATGTTTTTCAGATAAATGGAAACGGCGTGATGTGGCAGGGTTCCTGGCCGGATACCAAACCGGTCAACCACTGTCCGTCAGGGCTGTGAGCAGACTGATCCAGGAGAAAAGGAGCAATGTGGACCCGTTGCTGGAAAGAGCAGCGGAAGATCTGGCAAGGGAAATCAAGGAGCGTGATGTTCATTTCCCGGAAATACACTACTCCATGAGGTATGACGGAAACTCCGGAAAGCTCAGGGAGATAGGCGTGGAGAGTATAAAACAGCAGATATACAATTATGTAGCTGTCAATGCTCTGAAAGAATTATTTGAAAGAAAGATAGGAAAATATCAATGCGCCAGTGTGCCAGGCCGTGGCCAGGTATACGGAAAGAATGCAATAGAGAGATGGATTCGGAAGAATCCGGACAAAACGAGGGCAGGAGCCAAGGCAGATGTGCGGCACTGTTATCCGTCAATCAACACAAGAAAGCTCATGAGATTTTTGAGAAAGCAGGTCAAGAACGATGACCTGCTTTATTTAGTGGAGACGCTGATCGGATCCTATAAACAGGGCCTGTCAATAGGTTCATACCTGAGCCAGTGGCTATGCAATTACTATCTCAGTTTTGCCTACCACTATGCACAGCAAAAGCTCTTTAAGGTGCAGAAAAGACGTGGCCAGGAGAAACGGACAAGACTGTTCTATAAAATTATCTTTTATATGGACGATATCCTGATCCTGGGACCACGAAAGGTAGACGTCAAAAAGGCCATGCTCATGCTGATCCGATTTTTCAGAGAGGAGTTGGGCCTGGAGATAAAACCGAACTGGAAACTGTTCCAGGTTGACTATATCGGAAAAGATGGAAAGCATCACGGAGATTGCATTGATATGATGGGCTACAAAATTTATAGGGACCACACAGAAGTCCGCCGGAGCATATTCCTCCGGGCAAGACGGGCATATCTGAGATTGAGGAAACAGGTGCAGCGGCGTATGGAGATAGCACTAGATCTGGCGTACCGCTGCATTTCATATTATGGGTGGTTCAAAAATTCAGATTCCAATCACTTCAAAAAGAAGTATGGAATAGAGCAACTGATGAAATACGCGAAAAGGAGGGTAAGCATTGAAAGCAAGATTCACAACAGAACAGCCGGCAGTCAGCTGGCAGCCGCTTGATAACGGAATGGTGGACGTGACAATCTGCCTCAATGGGCAGGAAGTTACAGAAGAAAATCAGCAGATGGTAGAAAAAGAACAGTATATCACTGTGACAGATACGTTCTGGGAATATGATTTCCACCAATTCCGGGAAAAAGCGGAAAACGTAAACCGTGAAGCTGTAGAGAAGAATCCGGAGAAATATCTGGAATATGAGCCACAGAAAGAAAAGACACTGGAACAAAAGGTTCAGGAGCAGGAGGAAACAATCAGGATGCTGAAATCATGCCTGCTGGAAATGTCGGAGGCGGTTTATGCGTAAGTTACTAATCAATTTATTTTTATTATGTACAGGAAAGGATGGCATTACAATGATGGCAATGTTATGGGCACAGGAAATTATGAACCAGGAGACAGTAGAGGATGCAAAGAAAATGTATGAAAGAGTTCCACGTCTCTTAAAGACAAAAGTGAAAGATATTCTGGTTAGATCCGGAATGGGAGAGATCACAGAGGAATGATGACTAAGCTGAGAATTATATCAAGGCTATGGTCGCACATCACGGACTTGCGGTTGTATATCAGAGGACAGAGCAGCAAGACGCTGGAACAGATTGAGGACGAGCTGGATATAACGGAATACTACTGCAGGCCATACGCTGATGTGGACGATGTGGATGATGTATGAGGGCAGAGGGGAGGTGTAGAAAGATGATGAAAGAGCAGTTATGCACCACGGTTGGAATGGTCGGCGGATTCATAGCAGCACTTTTGGGTGGTTGGGATACAGCCAGCTTGAGGATATCAGCCTTGCGCACCAGCGGCTCACCGCCGGTGAGCATGTACAGATAAACGCCCAGCTCCTTGCCCTCGGTGACGATCTTATCCATATCGTCAAAGCTCAGGTTGTTCTTGTGGCCGTACTCACCGGCCCAGCAGCCCACGCAGTGCATATTGCAGGCGGAGGTGGGGTCAAACAGGATCAGCCAGGGAATGTTGCAGTGATACTTGACACGATTCTCGCGGATGGTCTTGGTGCCGCGGAAGAAGGCCTCATAGCCCAGGTTCAGGGCCGTGGTGCGGGCCACGTTGGGGTCCAGCTGGTTCAGCATACAGTTGATGAGCTTCGACCACTTGCTGTTGGGGTCGGTCAGGGTCTGCTTGGCGTGTGCGTAGGTCTCCTCGCTGAAGGAATCGCCGTAGAACTGCTTTGAAAGATCTACGATCTGTCCAACCGTCTTGGCGGGGTCCTTCTCGGCATGAGAAAGCACGAGATCCACAGTCTTGCCCAGTGCAGCACGCTGCATTTTGTGCGTCAGAGAATCAAATGCGGTATTCATTTTTATTTCCTCCAGATTCCATAGAATTTTGCAGGGCTCTCTTCCCTGCCTGCCGGGCTGAATTCCCGGCGCTCAGATGATCTTATACTCCAGCAGCAGACGGCCCAGGTCGGTGTCCTGTACCTTTTCTACCGCTTTGCCCAGTGCAAATTTTTTGATCCAGTTCATTTTCAGATCACTCAGGGGTTTGCCATCCCGCAGCTGAACAGCGGCGTTCAGCAGATCGCGGACATCGTAGGTGCTGCCCCAGACCTCCGGCACGCCACGGTCGATATCCAGCAGGGTGTACACGGCTTCCATGCCGGTGCGCATGGAATACTCGGTGGTGAAGATGGTATCCCGCTTCGTCTCGGCAAACTGGCCGATGAAGGCAAAGTTCACTGCGCCCTCCGGCACCACCGCCGGGCGATCGCCTGCAGCACGGGGCATGAAGAAGGCTGTGATATAGGGCATCATCACAGGCACGGTATTGGCACTGTGCTCTGCCAGGTCCTCGATCTGGTTTTCGGGGACTCCCAGATGATACAGCCACTCCATGCAGATCTCCTTGCCGGTGCAATCCCGCATGGGCTTTTTGATGTAGTCGCCGGGTGTGTTGCTGAACAGGCCGTAGATCCAGCCCACGAGCTGGCCTTTGGGCTGATCCCGGAACTGGGGCTGACGGTTGAATGTCCAGCTGAGCAGCCAGCCGGAATCCCGCGCCGTGACGATGCCGCCCGTGACAGTCCTGCCGCTGAACGGGTCACGCTGGCAGATGTTCTGGATGTAGGGCACGATGCGTTCGTCCAGCGTGGTGACCGTGGCGCTCATCCAGTTGGTCTGTTCCGGATCGGAGCAGAACTTCTCCGGGCGGCCAAAGGCCTCATCCTGCGCGGCGATCTTCTTCCACAGATCCCAGCCGTTGCCGGGCCGGAGGGTGGGGTTGAACACTGCAGGCTGATCCTGAGAGCCGATGGAAGTGCTTTCCACGCAGCCCCCGTTGGTGATGAACACCAGATCATTCTCGGTCAGATCCACCCGTTCCGCTTCATCGTCCACCAGCAGGCAGATGGTCCTGGCCTGCTTTTTGCCCCCGGTCAGCTCAAATTCAATATTGGTGACCTTGGTGTTGTAGTGGAAGCGCACGCCGTGCCCCTCCAGATAGCGGATCATGGGCAGGATCATGCTCTCGTACTGGTTGTACCGGGTGAAGCGCAGTGCCCGCAGATCAGGCAGACCACCCACATGGTGGATGTAGCGCTTCAGATAGAGCTTCATTTCCAGTGCGCTGTGCCAGTTCTCAAAGGCGAACATGGTGCGCCAATAAAGCCAGAAGTTGGAAGAGAACACCTCCGCGTCAAAGACATCGGTGATGCGCTTATCATAGAGCTGCTCATCCGGGGTAAAAAAGAGCTGGATGAGTTCCATGCAGCCCTGATCCGAAAGGCCGAACTTCCCATCGGTGTGGGCGTTCTGCCCCCGGTTTTCCGTGGCGCGGCAGAGCGAGTAGTTGGGGTCTGCCTTGTTCAGCCAGTAGTACTCATCCAGCACGCTTGCGCCCTCGGTCTCAAGCGACGGGATGGAGCGGAACAGATCCCACATGACTTCAAAATGGTCATCCATCTCCCGGCCGCCCCGCATCACATAACCGATGCCGGGGTACTGGCAGCCATCACAGGCACCTCCGGGGATGGCTCCCTTTTCAAAGAGATGGATATGTTCCCCTTTCATCTGACCGTCACGGACCAGGTAGCAGGCAGCTGTCAGCGCCGCCAGACCGGTGCCCACGAGATAGGCCGATTTCCGATCCACTCCCGCAGGCTTTTTCGGGCGCGCAAAGGCCTCATAGTTCCCGCTGGAATAATACATTTTATTCCCTCCGTTTGCTGTGGTTTCCAGGTTTTCACCTTTCATTTTGCGCTGACCATACTGTAACATTTTGTCAAACGGAAAGCCATAAACAGAAAAAGCACCGTGATGGAAAACCCATCACGGTGCCCGGATTGATAAAATATTGTCAGTCGTCAAGATCTGCGGGGCTGCGGTCGGTGCGGAAGCGGCGGAGCGCCCGCTCAAGATCGCCATGAAGCAGAACATTCAGCCGCTCGGTCATCCGGACGGGGTCCTCCTTCATGTCCCTGCGGATCCATTCCAGTGCCATGCCAACCAATGCGTATTTGTAAAAATCCACGACGAACTGTTTGTCGGAATCCTGCACGGTAAAACCCTGCGCACTGCGGTCCACAAAGTCCCGCAGCATGGGGTCCAGCAGTTTATATAAGTACTGCTCCACCTGCTCACGGCTCACGGAGCGGTAGACATTCATCACCAGCACCTTGTTGTCCTGCACCTGATGCAGGATGTCCAGAAAGGCATCTGTCCAGTTCTCAAAGCTCTGTCTGCCCTCCAGCGCCTTGGCGGCATCTTCGACCATGATCCAATCCACGAGGTCATAGATGTCCTTGAAGTGGTAGTAGAAGGTCATACGGTTCACGCCGCAGTCCTCGGTGATATCGTTAATGGTGATCTTATTCAGCGGCTTTTGAAGCAGCAGCTTTTTCAGCGATGCCTCCAGCGCCCTTTTTGTAGTTTGCGACACGAGATCCATCCTTTCCCAGCGGCACACACTGTGCCGCTGACCGTGGTGGCCGTCCTATAGGGCCAGAGAAGTAAGAATACTTCCTTTATACTATAACGCAAATGCCCCCGGTTTTGCAAGTTCAAAATCTCTCATTTTGATATTTTTTCACTTTCTTCTCCATTTTGCAGCCGTCCCTCCGCCTTTTTGCCGGGTTTCCGGGAGGTTTCCTCTTGATTTTCTGGCTCCGGATGCTTACAATGGATGGAGTGGAACGAATGTGCGTTCCATTTATTTCTTTCTGAGTGAGAAAGGAAGGGAAAGTAAGTATGATCAAGACCATCGGATTTTTAGGCTGTGGGAACATGGGCGGTGCCATTGCGCGGGCCGTCTGCAAGGCTGCCGACCCACAGAACGTTTATCTTGCCAACCGTACTGCCGCCAAGGCAGAGGCGCTGGCCGCAGAGCTGGGCTGCAACACCACCACGAACGCCGAAGTAGCGGGCCGCTCCGACCTGATCTTTCTGGCGGTCAAGCCCCAGATGATGGAGGCTCTGCTGGCTCCGCTTAAGTTTACCCTGAACGAGCGGCCGAGCCGCTTCATCCTGTGCAGCATGGCGGCAGGGCTTTCCATCGCGCGCATCCAGGAGATGGCGGGGGAAGATTACCCTGTGATCCGCATCATGCCCAACACCCCGGCTTCGGTGGGGGCAGGTATGATCCAATATTGCTCCGCCAATGTGACAGCGGAGGAGGAGCAGGAGTTTCTGAAGCTGATGGCACCCGCCGGGCGGCTGGACGCTGTGCCCGAGGCCCTGATCGACGCGGCAAGCAGCGTTTCCGGCTG
>OGYD01003005.1_pt1 | contig 10238 bp, 10 predicted proteins | sample 1576441 | NCBI WGS metagenome assembly OGYD01 (sample SAMEA3541537, study PRJEB24748) | human gut metagenome | biome: human gut; feature: human-associated habitat; material: faeces | place: China | collected 2012 | reverse complement strand
CATGTACCTCAAGGAGATTGGCAAGGTCGACACCCAACTTTTCAAATTTTGCATCGGTAAGTAGTCTGACACACTATTGATCTAATAAATTGGGCGCTATAGATAAAGCATCTCTTTTAGCATATGTCCTCCATAGCATTGTGTATTTTACCGTTTTACAGCCTTTATAGAAAGCCTCGCAAGCCGTTCCTTCAACAATTCGCCATACTTTTCCTTTAATTCAGCACTAAGAAAAGAACTTTGAATGACTGCCTCAAACTTAGGCAATAGCTTGATATACTTATTTATCAGTCGTTCTACAATCACATTCTCTATATCCAAAGTGACTGCTGATTTGATAAAATCTTCCCTTTGAAGCTTTTTCTTACGCCCGTTCAAGGTCAATGCCAGTTCTTCATCATCCTTTGGATTGATAATAGCTGCATTCAGCAAATCGTAAGCAGGAGTCAAACGTATCTTATCCGCTGCTTCATACAAAGAGAAATTTTTCAAGTGCATATCGTTATTTCCTGTCAGCCAAGAAAAAAGTACCAGCTCAAAGAAATTGGTAACATCCATTTTAGGCAAAGACGAATACTTCAAAACAGCCTTGCCGATACGCTCATAGCTGCTCTTGTATTTATGCTCCGTTTGCCTTTCCGTCAATTGGCACATATCTTCCATCGCAATCTTCTCTCCGGCAGGAGTCCTGTCAATTCGGCGAGTAAGATAGCACAGCGAATCATCTGCCATTCTCATCAGCGTGTGAGGAACCACCTCTATACGTGCAACCTCCGCAAGGTGCATGGTCAAATCCTCTACCTCCGGCATCATTTCATATTGCGAGGTCTGTGGCTTACAAATATAACCGCCCCATAGCCCGACAATAGTCAATCGTTTGTTGCCCTCATGCTCATTCAAATGCAATGATAATTTCGGCTGAACACCGGTCAAAGAGGTTTGGTCTTGAATAATCTGCAGTGCAAGCTGATCTAATTGCTCTGTCGTATAATCAAGGACAGGCAATGTTGTTGTCCCAAAGAACTTCTTTATACAAGCCGTGTGCATATCCTTTTCCCCCTTTAGGAGAGGACGATAACAATACAGACAATTACACATGGCTCACCTCCTTTTCATCCACAGGAACAACACTTACCGCTCCGATACAATCTTTACAACAGGTCATGAGCAACGACATTCGGTCAAGAATACTGATGTCTGTATTCCGCAATGCAACATCCAACAGCCATCCTTCAGGAATCAAACCATCGAAAAACGGGAATAGTACAGAACTTGTATAAATCGCTTCCTGTAAAGGCAATGTCAGACTGACAGCCTTTGCCGTTTCCAAAGAGAGATATTCCGGCAAATAACGAAACTCATATCCTGCATCGTTTTCCGTAAGAATCCCTGCCAATTGGTCTTTGTAAAATATATGAGCTTGCCTCATTGATTATCAATTTTAGAAGTTGCAACCATTTCATAATTGAAGAAGTCAAGAAGCTGATTCACCTTATCAAGACGCAGCGTTTCCTTCCCTTGTTCGAGGTCTCGCACAAAGCGCAATCCGACCCCCGACTTCAACGAAAGTTCTTCTTGCGTCAGGTTATACTGCTTTCGCAACATCTTGACCGTAATAGAAAGATTGTTCATAAACATTCAACTTTATACCTTTTCGGGTGCAAAGTTAATATAAATATCTCATATTATACCACAAGAGGTATAATTTATTTCATTATCAGCATCATTATATCAGATAAGGTATAATATAGCAAGATTCAAAACCACAAATTAAAGTATACAAGCACTGCTCTACACTTTTTCAAGCGAATAATTCAGTTTTGCTACACTTTTTCCAATGAATCAAATATTTCATTGTACTTGACTAATAAAAAAAACACAACGCAAACCACCGAAATCCCAAGAAAACCACTACCTTTGTATTCAACAAGCGTTCTGTAACATACCTGCGGAAATATCCTATCACTCAATACATTGTATCTGATAGCGGACATTCCACAAAAGAGTTGAAAAGAAGCGGTACAACACGTATATGCAAAGCTATGAAATACAACGATTAGCATTTGTCCCCACATTCTGTGTATTTGTCAAAACAGAGGTTGTACCGATTAAAATGAATGGTCACTGATAATCAGTGATGTAAATATGCTGCATCGGCAAATAAATCTAATCATATATACCCAGTTATCCCCAAAGCGAAAACGATGAGAGATTTTTCTTTATAGCTAGCTTAGGATGTTCAGTTCTCCTATCTTCCATTTCAAAACAAAGGCTGTCCATTATCTAATATGTGACAGCCTTTCTATGAAAGTTTTCTTCAGATAAATATCATACTTTTTTCATAAACTCCTTCGGTGTTTTTCCAAAATACTCCTTATACCTGCCTCTGAAGTTTTTCAGATTTCGCATACCCACCATTTCAGCAACCATAGTCACAGAAAATTTTCCGCTTTCCAAAAGTTCCCGTGCCTTCTCCATCCTGATTCTCGAAATCAAATATTTGGGTGCTTCTCCCGTCAACAACTTCCACTTATTATAAAAGGTTGTCCGGCTCATGCACATCCTGGAGGCAATATCATCTACTGTCAAATCCTCTTTATCCATATTCTCCATAATGTAAAGCTTCACTTCATTCAAAAATGCCAGATTGGCATCCTGCTGAGCCCGCTCCATAGGTTTCGTTAAAAAATCTTCTCCAAAAACTTTCTGAAGAAATGTCTTCCGAAGAAAACGGCTATTATTTATCAATATGGATATTTCCACTTTAAGGTCCTCCAGATTAAAGGGCTTACATACAAAGAGATCAGCCTGAGAAGAACAACGCTTTTCCCGCCGTTTCACATCAATGTGCGCCCCCATCAATATCACCGGAATAAAGGAGGTGTCCCTCGACGTCTTCAGTTTAGAAGAAAGTTCCTCACCGCTCATACCTTTCAACATGATATCACAAATCACCAAATCCGGATACTCTTCACATATTACCTCCAATGCTTCCTGACCGTCATCAAAGTTCCTCACTACAAAACATTCCGATAAACGTTTCTCAAGATAATCCTTGAATCCCTTGTCATTATCAGCAAGTATCACTAAAGGTCTATCCATATTTTTTTTCTTCGAGAAACCATGGAAAGCCATTTCCGATTCATTCACCTGAAAAGTGTCCGGAATATTTAAGGATGTATACACCCCCGAAACCGCACACGAACATCTTATGGGAAATCGAAGCAGAGCCTCCTTTTCCAAAGTCAGTATTTTCCCGTCACATATATTCATCAACTTGTCAAAAAACACACCGCCCATGCCATACTGCTTGCCATGCAGAGGTCGCAGAATAGGAAGCCGCGACGAGTACCATCTGCAACATTTCAGAAATCGCTTGTTGCCTGTATCCTTAATCCTGATTGCCCAGTAATCTCCCTTCAACGAAACCTGCATCGAGAGATGCGTTTCCGGCAGAGAACACTCGATGGCACTCAATACAAACCGGTCGATAACCGGAGATATCTTTCCCGGATCAAACCAAGCGCTTGCATAGTCAAAATCCGGAACCAAATCCAGCTTCATCTGTAACCCGGCCACATGAGACTGTAAAAAAGACACTTTCTTCCTCATAAATGCGCCGATTTCATGTTCTGCAACTACCAGGCTACCAGAATTGCCAAATAGTCGTTTCAACTCAATCCGAACCGTAGAAAAACCGGTCGCCCCAGTCAAAGCCCAGCCAATGGATGTCCTCCTTTATCGCGTCGACAAATTCGGTGTCCTCCTTGGCGGTCTTCCGGACAGTCTCCTTCGTAAACTGCCCCTAACGGTGTCTTAATCAAAGAAATGGGATTACGTATGTTTTGAAAGGTATCAATGAAATACTGATTTCCCTCTTTCAGTAAATCTCTTTCTTCACTGATACAGAGTAAATGGAACAAAAGCCAACATAATATACAGATTCCACTAGCCACTATTGGCAGAACAGACCAGGGAACCTTATGATATACGCCGATGGATAGCAGGAAAACGCATAATGACACTACTATTATTATTATCGATAAATGTTTCATACTATTATAAGTTTAAGTAATAATGATTCATACTAATATATACCCGAGTTTTCAGTCAATAGCAGGATAATCCCAAGTATGTCATCAGGAGGCGGTCTAATGGGGGAACGGCAGGTTCCTTGAATCATCGAATTCACCTTACCAACCCTCGTTTGCTAGCAGAGCCTGCATTCCGTCCACCTGCATTTCATACCCAGCAACTCTCTAAACCATTCATTTCCCATGCCCAACGTATCTTTAAATATCAATACAACATTCCGCTTATCCAAGATAGCTCCAATCAATTATTCTCAAACAAAATAATAGTATAACAAACGGAAAGGCTAAAAAGATGATACCACTTCACACATATTCTTATCATACTCACATATCTTGCGCATGAAACAGAAAGACATTATCTTTGCAGCATGAAACAAGAACTGAAAGAAAACGGAGGATTACCGGCACATATACTCTGGACACTTGCTATCGTAGCTGGCGTGTCCGTAGCCAACTTGTATTACAATCAACCCCTGCTTAATATCATGCGGCATGAATTGGAAGTTTCTGAATTCAAAACGAACCTCATTGCCATGATTACACAAATCGGATATGCGCTGGGATTATTGTTCATCGTCCCATTAGGAGACCTCTATCGACGCAAGAATATCATCCTAACGAATTTCTTCCTACTCATATTTTCCCTTCTAGCCATTGCCATGGCACCGAACATCTACATCATCTGGGCAGCATCACTCATTACCGGCATCTGCTCCATGATACCCCAAATATTTGTACCGATTGCCTCGCAATTCTCACGCCCCGAAAACAAGGGACGGAATGTAGGTGTCGTCATCTCAGGATTACTGACTGGAATACTTGCATCACGTGTTGTCAGCGGATTTGTGGGTGAAGTGCTTGGCTGGCGTGAAATGTACTTCATCGCCGCTGGAATGATGTTACTATGCGCTATCGTTGTATTAAAGGTACTACCGGACATACAACCGACTTTCCAAGGCAAATATTCCGGGCTGATGAAGTCTCTTTTCTCATTAGTAAGAGAATACCCCTCTCTACGAATCTACTCGATACGTGCAGGACTGGCCTTTGGCTCATTCCTTGCCATGTGGTCCTGCCTTGCATTCAAAATGGGAGAAGCCCCGTTCCATGCATCCAGCGATGTCATCGGCATACTAGGGCTCTGCGGCATTGCCGGAGCCTTAACCGCATCTTTTGTAGGAAAATATGTAAAAAAGGTAGGCATACGCAATTTCAACTTTATCGGTTGCGGAATGATTCTGCTTGCATGGGCCTCGCTCTTTTTCTGCGGAAACAACTATGCAGGTATCATTACCGGTGTCATTCTTATAGACATAGGCATGCAATGTATCCAACTCAGCAACCAGACCAGTATTTTCGACATCTACCCGTCTGCCTCCAATCGGGTAAATACGATTTTCATGACCACTTACTTCATCGGCGGCTCTTTGGGTACCTTCCTTGCAGGAAGCAGTTGGCAGACTTGGGGATGGAGTGGCGTGGTCGGCACCGGCGTTATTTTAACAATAATATCGTTGTCCATCACCCTTTACAGCAAGAAATAACAAGGATACTATCATTTTTCCAAGCAAACGCAAAGATTTGATAATTTTTATTTGTCATGCAAAGGATAAGGAAGATATTGAACAGAATTGTTATACCTTTGTCGCATCAAACTATAAACGACAGATTGATAATAGATTCGTCAACCAAGCATAGTCAAAAACAACCCTATGAATTCAGCAAAGAAAATACCCTCTCCACTCGTTTCTCTATTTCCCATCGCTTTTCTCGTAGGAATGCTGTTCGCCACCATCCATACTTTCGGAAGTGACGCCTTGAGTGGAGGAAGCCAGATTTCCCTGCTTGCCACCACTGGTATGTGTGTCTTTATCGGCATGGCTTTCTACCGCATCCCTTGGAAAGATTATGAACTTGCCATCACCAACAACATTTCAGGTGTTGCCACAGCTATCATTATTCTATTGATTATCGGTGCTTTGAGCGGCACATGGATGATAAGTGGGGTGGTACCTACCCTTATATATTATGGTATGCAGATTATCCATCCGAATTTTTTCCTTGCTTCTACCTGCATTATTTGTGCATTGGTATCAGTAATGACGGGAAGTTCATGGACCACTATCGCCACCATCGGTATCGCCCTTTTGGGCATAGGTAAGGCACAAGGTTTTGAAGAGGGATGGATAGCCGGTGCCATCATTTCGGGAGCCTATTTCGGAGACAAAATTTCACCGTTATCGGATACCACAGTCCTTGCCTCATCCGTAACGGAAACACCGTTATTCAGCCATATCCGCTATATGATGATCACCACCGTCCCCTCTCTCCTCATCACCCTTGTCATCTTTACAGTAATGGGACTCACACACGAAACGAACAATACACAACAGATCGCGGAATTTACGGCAGCATTGGACGCCAAATTCAACATTACTCCCTGGTTACTGGCTGTTCCCGTGATTACGGGAATACTGATTGCCCGGAGAGTGCCTTCCGTCATCACACTCTTTCTCTCCACTCTGCTGGCAGGGATATTCGCCTTCATCTTCCAACCGGGACTACTGAATGAGATAGCGAAAGGTGGGAATATGTTCAAAGGGATAATGATGACATTCTATGGCAGTACCAGTCTACAAACTGACAGTGACATGTTGACAGAACTGATTGCCACACGAGGTATGGCAGGAATGATGAATACCATCTGGCTCATCATCTGCGCCATGTGTTTCGGTGGAGCCATGACGGCAAGCGGCATGCTAGGAAGCATCACTTCCCTATTCGTCCGCTTCATGAAGAATACAGCCAGCATGGTAGCATCCACCGTATGTTCCGGATTGTTCCTGAACCTTGCCACGGCAGACCAGTACATCAGCATTATCCTCACCGGAAACATGTTCAGCAACGTTTACGCAAAGAAAGGCTACGAAAGCCGGCTACTTAGCCGTACCACGGAAGATGCCGTTACCGTCACCTCCCCGCTTATCCCATGGAATACCTGCGGCATGACGCAAGCCACCATTTTGAGTGTACCCACACTGACCTACCTTCCCTATTGCTTCTTCAACCTTATCAGTCCGGTAATGAGTATCTTTATTGCTGCTATCGGATATAAAATAATTAAAAAACCGGTGAACAATCCTGGATAGGCATTGTTCTTGCAATAAACTTATAACGAACAATTTATTTAAACCTAAACAAAAAAAGATTCGATTATGAAAAAGTTTATTGCATTAGCAGCAGTAGTATTGGTAAGCATGGCAACAACGACCATGTATGCACAAGAGAGTAGAGCTGAAAAGCGCGCAGACCGTAAAGCCCAAAGAGACGCAGAACGTGCACGCCTGAAAGCTGAAGAACAAGCACAGGATGCCATTTCGTACGATGACGCAATGGCGGCCTTGAAAGCTCACCAGTTCGTAATGGAGGCAGACCAAGTGATGTTCCGCAACGGACAGACCGCATTTGTAAACTCCAACACCAACTTCGTATTGGTCAACCAAGGACGTGGCACCGTGCAGGTAGCCTTCAACACCGTATACCCAGGTCCTAACGGCATTGGCGGTGTAACAGTAGACGGAACCGTATCGGACATCCAAATGACTACCGACAAACGGGGCAACGTGAATTGTAACTTCAGCATCCAGGGTATCGGCATTTCCGCCCAGATATTCCTTACGCTGACCGATGGCGGGAACAACGCAACCGTAACCATCAGCCCGAACTTCAACTCCAACACCATGACTTTGAGCGGGAACCTGGTTCCGCTGGAACAATCCAACATATTCAAGGGACGTTCCTGGTAAAACCCTTATATAAATATATATATTCCCACTCCGCCACAAATCACACTAAAAAGTGTACATTTGTAGCGGAGTTTTTTATATACCAATGTCATGAGAGAATTTATCATTGCAGACAATCAAGATATCACCAAAGCAGGCATGATGTTCCTATTGGGCAGACAGAAAGACACCTCCCTGCTGCTGGAAGCCGACAACAAGGCAGAACTGATACAGCAACTACGCCTGCATCCCACCGCCGTTGTCATTCTGGACTATACCCTTTTTGATTTTTCGGGAGCTGAAGAGCTAATGGTACTTCACGAACGCTTCAAGGAAGCCGATTGGCTACTCTTTTCCGACGAATTGAGCCTACCGTTCCTGCGCCAGGTATTGTTCAGCAGCATGGCATTCGGCGTAGCGCTGAAGGATAATTCCAAAGAAGAGATACTGACCGCACTACAATGCGCCTCACGCAAGGAGCGATTCATCTGTAATCACGTCAGTAACCTGCTGCTCGCAGGCAACGGTTCCTCCTCCCCCACTCATCCTACCATCAAAGATGATTTACTGACTACTGCCGAACGGAGCATCCTAAAAGAGATAGCCCTGGGGAAAACAACCAAAGAAATAGCTGCCGAACGAAACCTCAGCTTCCATACGGTAAACAGCCACCGGAAGAATATCTTCCGGAAACTGGGTGTAAACAATGCGCACGAAGCCACCAAATATGCCATGAAGGCAGGCATCGTAGACTTGGTGGAATATTATATATAAATCTCCCCGCTCCCGACACACAGCCGGGCATCAGCATCATACACCACTCCGAACTGGCCCGGAGCAATGCCTTGCAGCTTTTCTTCCGAAACAATGCGGTAACCCTCCGCCTCCTTTTGCAACCTGCCTTTGACAAACTCCGGCGTATGGCGTATCTTGAAAGTCACCTCCACCTCTTCCTGCGCTCCCTTCCAGGGATTATCCGTAATGAAATGAAAATCGTACATACGGAATTCATAGCCGTATTGCAATGCCGTATCACATCCGCGGGACACGTAAATCACATTCTCCTCCACATCCTTGCGGACAACAAACCACGGTCCTCCACCCAACCCCAATCCTTTACGCTGGCCGATGGTATGAAACCAATAGCCCCGATGCTTGCCTAACTTTCTACCCGTTTCCAACTCCACAATATCCCCTTCCCTTTCGCCAAGGAAACGGCGCACAAAATCATTATAATCAATCTTTCCCAGAAAGCAGATGCCCTGACTGTCACGACGTCTGGCGCTGGGCAATCCGGCACGCAGGGCTATGTCACGAACCTCATTCTTCATCAGTCTGCCCAATGGAAACATCAGTTTGGAAACTTGCAGATAATCTATCTGTGCCAGAAAGTCGGTCTGGTCTTTCACGGAATCGGCAGCGGTACCGAGCCATGTCTTTCCATCCCTCAACACCGTAGTGGCGTAGTGCCCGGTTGCCGTGACATCGAAATCCTTCCCCACACGTTGCTCAAAGCACCCGAACTTTATCAGCTTGTTGCACATCACATCCGGATTGGGAGTCAAGCCACGTCTTATTTTATCAATGGCATAAGCCGCCACCTGGTCCCAATACTCCCGGTGCAGGTCCACTACTTCCAACGATAATCCATAACGCCGGGCAATGGCAGAAGCCATCTCCATATCCTCTTCCGCAGAGCAGTCCATATAATCGGCATCGTCCCTCCCTATTTTGATATAAAATAGAGAAGGACGGTAACCTTGTTCGCAAAGGAGATGTACCACCACGGAGCTGTCTACACCTCCCGACAATAATACAGCAATATTCATTCTATCGTATACTGTTATTCTTTTAAATTCTGTCAAATGCCTGGGACAAGTCGTCCAGCAAATCATCGATATGTTCTGTCCCGATGGAGAGGCGGACCGTGCCCGGTTTGATGCCTTGTTCTTCCAATTCCCGTGCACTCAATTGGGAATGGGTAGTGGTGGCAGGATGGATAACCAGGGATTTCACATCAGCCACATTGGCAAGCAACGAGAATATCTGTAAACTGTCAATAAACGTCTGCGCTTCCTTCACACCGCCCCGCACCTCAAACGTAAAGATAGAACCGCCTCCATTCGGAAAGTATTTCCCGTAAAGCGCGTGGTCAGGATGCTCGGGCAGGGACGGGTGGTTCACGGCAACCACTTTGGGATGCTTCTTCAAGAATTCAACCACTTTCAAGGCATTCTCCACATGACGTTCCACGCGAAGCGACAACGTCTCCAATCCTTGCAACAGAATGAAAGCATTGAAAGGACTGATTGTGGCACCGGTATCACGCAACAATACGGCACGGATACGGATGGCATCC
>OGYD01002995.1_pt1 | contig 10256 bp, 11 predicted proteins | sample 1576441 | NCBI WGS metagenome assembly OGYD01 (sample SAMEA3541537, study PRJEB24748) | human gut metagenome | biome: human gut; feature: human-associated habitat; material: faeces | place: China | collected 2012 | reverse complement strand
TGGAACATTAAGGACTCAAAAAATGCCCTATAAACAAGGGTGGGAAACTTTAGAATCTATACATTTGCACTCGCAATACTTTAAATATCCTGCTTATGGAAAACGTAATTAAGAAACTATTTGTCGCCGTGCTGCTCTGCCTCGTGCAGACCGCCGTTTGTACAGCCGACACGTTCAAGGGAAAGATTGTGAACGCCGAGACGGGCGAGATTCTCATCGGAGCAACGGTGCGCAGCGAGATAAATCCGCAGCCGGGTTGGTCGATGCAGAACTCGGCGGAGACCGACAGCACGGGCTGCTTCACGCTCGACTCCGAATGGGAGGGACGCATCATGATCACGTTCAGCATGATCGGCTACAAGAACTCGCGCAAGGTGGACTATGCGTACGGATCTGAGGTGAAAGACACCACCGACCTGGGCACCATCAGGCTGCAGCCCACGGCGCTCATGCTGCAGGAGGTGGAGGTGAAGGCGAAGGTGCCGCGCATCACCATGCGTGGCGACACCATCGTGTTCAACCCCGAGGCGTTCAAGCTGAAGGAGGGCGCGCGCCTCGACGAGCTTATCAAGAAACTGCCGGGCGTGCAGCGTCGCGACGGCAAGCTCTTCTGGAATGACAAGCCCATACGCCTGATGATGAACGGCAAGGACATGTTCGGCGGCGACCAGATATTAGAGCAACTGCCGGCTGACGTGGCTGACAAACTGAAGGTGTACGACCGCAAGTCGGAGCTGGCACGCCACACGGGCAACGACGATGGCGATGAGGACCATGTGCTCGACATACAGGTGAAGCCGGGCTTCCTCGACAAGTGGTACGGCGACATCGAGGCACAATACCAGACCAAGAAACGCTACAGCGCAGCCCTCACCGCAAGCCGACTGAGCGACCAAGACCCGCACATGATATACGCCCAGGCTAACAACGCCAACCGCTACGTAGACAAGACGATTGGCTCTTCCATGAACCGCAACATCGACGGCGACGGCAAGAGCCAGTACGGCTCGTACAACTATCAGCACAACTGGCAGACAAAGGGCACACAGCAATACACAAGCAACCGCTTCAACATAAGCGCAAACATGGGACACAGCGACGGATGGAACAGCGGAAAGGCATCGACCGAGACGTTCTTCCCGAACCAGGAGCACACATTCGGCGTGAAAGACACCTACCGCTACAAGCACAACCTCAAGCCGCAGCTGGAGGCTAAGCTCTTCGCCTACACCGACTCTGCCAACACCATCGACGTGAAGGTGAAAGCCTCATACGAGAAGGCTCGCAAATCGTACGAGGAGAAGTCGGCTTCGTACGGCTACCAGCCCGACCAGTTTGCCTATCACTCGCTGAAGGAGGCACTCGGCGCAAAGCCCGGCGACGCGCTCTACGACCGACTCATCACGCGCAACCGTAACTACGAGTCGACCGACCTGCAGCAACGCGGACTCAACATCTCGTACGCATGGAAGCACTTCATTGGCAAGAAAGGCTCGTTCACGCTGGGGGGCTACACCAACCTAAGCGGGACGAACGAGGACACACACAACAACCGCAACGTGGAGTATCTGCGCGAACAGCGCAACGAGACGCTGTGGCAGTTCTACGACCGCAGCGCGCACGAACTGGAGACGCAGTTAGGCGCTTCGTTCGACTACTGGCTCGGCAAGAAGGTGTACTTCAACGTGTACGACAACGTGAGGTTAAGCCGCACACGCATCGCACGCAACTTCTTCAGCGACACCGACGAGCAGAACGTGGTGGGCGGCACGCCAACAACGGCTGACCCGGCGAACACCACGCGCAGACTGACGCACAAATGGACGAACGAGCTGACCGTGAAGTCGACCATCACGCCGGTGAAGGCGCTGATGATAATGCCGAAGTTCAGCTGGAACTACTGTCGCGAAAAGACCGACTACCACTACGGACCGCTGGACACCACAGCCGTGCGCACAAGCACTACGTACGAGCCGTCTATCTTCCTGAAGTGGAAGATGAGCCGCGTGCGCAACATGGACATCGCCTTCGCATACAACACCTCCGTGCCCGACCTCGTGAGCACGCTCGGCTACCGCAACACCATCGACCCGCTGCATATATACATGGGCAATCCGCTGCTGCGCAACTCGCACAGTCATACCACTACGTACAACTACCACCGCATGTGGCTGCGCAAGCAGATTGTGCTGGGCTTTACCGCTTCGTACAACAAGGACATCAACCCCGTGGCTACGCTCTACAGCTACGACTCGGCTACTGGCGTCTACACGTCGAAACCGATGAACGTGAAGGGCGGCGACATGTGGCAGTTCGGTCTCAACTACGACCAGGGCATCGGCTTCTACTTCCGACTGATGAACAAGTTCGCGCTGGAGACGGCTAAGTCGTACGGTTTCCTCACCATAGTCGACAACAACGCTGCCGACGCTCAGCCCGAACTGAACAAGCAGAAGCGATTGGGCATAAACAACGACTTCGAGTTCTCGTACGAGACCGAGAAGTTGCAGCTCACGCTCTTCGACCGTCTGGAGAGCAACCGCAACCGCTACCGCTACGACGACGTTTCGTACAACACCACACCGCTCTTCAACAGCGTGGGCATAAGCGCCAACCTGCACCTCGCTCCGTTCGAGGTGTTCGTGCAGCTGTCGGACGACTATCGTTCGGGCTATGCCACATCGGCTATGAACGGACACAAGCTCAAGTCGATGGCATCTGTCAGCTGGAGCTTCTGCAAGAACAAGTGTATGCTGCGCCTGTTTGCCGACGACATCTTCAACAAGGACATCTGGTACGAAAGCGAATACTCAGCCTTCCAACGTCAAGAATACTCCACAAACTATATACACCACTATCTGAACCTGAGCTTCAGATACAGACTCGATGCAAAGGCGAAGAAAGGCAAATCGACAACAATAAGCAGTAGAAGATAAACTGTTAGTACTGTAGGAGGGTATGGCATCTTGCCATACCCACGCAATCTATAGGAGAGTACGGCGTTCTTGCCATACCCACGCAACCTGTAGGAGAGTACGGCGTTCCTCCCACTCAACCTACTGAAAACAAAGCATAATGGCAATTCTACTTTCTGAACCTTTTCGACACAGCCGAATAGCCGCAGCGCTGGCAGAGCGACTCTACGGCGGTATGACTTGTGAAGCCGTCGTACAGAGCACGTGCTCGTGGTGAGGCGAGAATGTCGGCGAGGCTCTGATGGAACAGATTGCCAAGCGCGATGTCGCCGTTATGGTCGAGACAGCACGGCACAACAGTGCCGTCGACGAGAACACCAATCTGATTGCGCAAGGCGTAGCAGAACACCTCCTGCTCGTCGTAAGTGGCGTGCTGAAGGTCGGGCCACTCGAACATGTTATCGTTCTCGATGTACAGATTGTCGGCAAGTCGCCAGCCGTCGGGACGCTCCGTCCACGGGCGCGGCACATGAAGCGCAAGCAGATTGAGGATATCGTCGTTCTGCCGGTTGTGTCCGCCCTCGTTCCATAGGCGCAGCACGACGATGCAACCACGGCGGGCAGCCTCTAACGAGAACGCCATCATCTCGTCGACGTACCCAGCAAGGTTCTCCTTAGCGTTGCCCTCGTGCGAGTGGAGCGAAATCTGAATCTTATGAGGCAGAGCATCCAGAAGGTCTGCACGCCACGAGAGCAGAGTGCCGTTGGTGGTGATAATGGGTACAAAACCTTTGTGGCGAGCCATCAGCACAAACTGCGGCAGCAGCGGATGGAGGAACGGTTCGCCCATCAGATGGAAATACAGAAACTTCACCTTGCCCTCAAGTTGCGAGGTCAAAGCGTCGAATTCGTCCAACGTCAGCGTATGCTTCGCCCTCTCTGTCTTCGGGCAGAACACACAGCTGAGGTTACACACATTAGTTATTTCGAGATAGCATCTTGTTATCATATCGGTAGTTAGCTACGTTGCATCATCTAAGCATTTCTAAAGTTCGGTCACACATTTTCCCTTCGTAATACTTATCAAGAACCTTACGGAACAGCCCTTCGCCCGTAGCTGTCCAAAACAAAGTCATCGACGACCTAAGTTTCATTGCGTCTACTTCTCCAAAGATTTGTCTTGCCGACAAACCATTCAACAGAAGCAGAGCCTCCGTTATCTCCTGCAATCTTTCTCTGAGCACGGGGTGCAGCCAATAAGCACGAGCCTCATCAGCACCAGCAACACCATAATAGTCAGCATTATAACTGTGCCCCAGCCCCTTCAATTGAGGAAAAACGAACCACATCCAATGGCTCCTTTTTCGCCCGTTTCGAATCTCCTCAAGAGCCGTCTTATATTGTGAGTAAGAATCCTGAGCTGTAAGAAATCGCGACAAGTGGTATGTATTCATATCATTCATAATATTAAAAGAGTTGCACCATTATAACACAGCTCCATATAAAACAATATTATTTCTTCATCAACATTCATATTTTCCATCAAAGTTAACACAAATTTATAATATACAAACAAGATTAGCCACAAAAGTTAATCACAAACTGCCACAAAAGTTAATCGTAAACTACCGCAAAAGTTAGTTGTAAAACACCACAATTAGTTAAATGCTTTTATGACACAATCCATATATTATTTATTCTTTTTCAGAATGTCTATCCTTAAAAGTCAAACTCACTTTACCTCCTCGAAATGCAAACCGTTATTAAACAAGCCATCTGCGTGAGCGTGCTGCAAATGTGCTGCAAATATGGAAATAAGCAACGATAAACAAACACGCACTCAACTGCTGCAAAGGTAGTGCAAATGGAGAGAAAAACAAAAATAAATCACATTTATTTTTATTTCCGAGGTGCAGCCTACCTTATTAAAAGGTAGTGCTTTACCACAAAAACACATGATAAAACGCCTCAAAAACTACAAATAAAACACCTCAAAAATTACAAATGGATTACAACAAAAACTTAAAACAAAACACATCAAAAACTTAAAATACGTTTGGTAATCAAATTAAAATGAGTACCTTTGCAGCATAAAACAAAATCGAATATGGCATATCTAAATAGAGTCTTTGACTTGCGACTTAAAGCGCATCTTAAAGCAATGGGAGCAGTGCTCATTGAAGGACCAAAATGGTGTGGCAAGACCACCACTGCCAAGCAATTGGTCAATAGTGTTATTAGTTTACAAGATACTGACCATCGTGAAGAATATTTGGCTACAGCCATTACCAAGCCCTCATTCTTATTAGAAGGGGAAGTGCCTCGCTTGATAGATGAATGGCAAGATGCCCCAATGCTATGGGATGCAGTGCGCACAAAGGTTGATGAGCGTGGCTTGCCTGGTCAATTCATATTGACAGGGTCTAACGCTATTGACGACAGTAAAATCCATCATAGTGGAACAGGGCGTATTTCCCGGATGGAGATGCTGCCCATGAGCCTGTGGGAATATGGTGAATCTAACGGCAGCGTATCATTGATGGAGATGTTCGACAATCCTCAAGAAGAAATCTTCGCTACCTCGGAACTAAAAATGGAAGAAATCATATTTGCTGCATGCAGAGGAGGTTGGCCAGCAACATTGAATTTAGGTGACGACAAGTCAAAATTACTTGTTGCCAAAGAGTATGTAAAGTCTGTATATAAGAATGACATATCACGCATAGATAGAGTAAAGAGAAATCAGAAATTGGCGCACCTGATAATGAAATCATACGCACGCAACATCTCAACATTGGCAAAAACCACATCCATATTGGCAGACGTTACTGCTTCTGATGATGTAGAATGTACCAGGCCTACGCTTGAAAGCTACATCGAGGCATTGGAAAAACTGTTTGTCATTCAGGACATAGAGGCTTGGTGCCCTTCCATAAGGAGCAAGACAACAATCCAAAGCAGACCCAAACGAGCGTTCTGTGATCCATCGGTTGCAGTCGCATTACTCAACCTGTCACCAGAATCCTTAATGACTCAATTAAAGACATTTGGCTTTATTTTTGAGCAAATGTGCGCACGAGATCTTAGGGTGTATTCAGCCTCTCACGATAGCCGCCTGTCATACTATCGCGACCGCTACGGACTGGAAGCCGACTTGGTGCTTCATCTTGACGATGGACGCTATGCTCTGATAGAGTGCAAACTTGGCAGCCGTGAAATAGAAGAAGGAGCCAAACATCTTTTGGAAATTAAACGACTTATTCAAGTGCATAATGAGACAGAAAAGCAGGTGCCGTTGCGCGAACCCGACTTGATGATTGTCATGACTGGTGGCAGCATGGCTTACACACGCCCAGACGGAGTCAAAGTCATACCGCTTGCTTGTTTGAAAGATTAAAAAAGACATGTCATGAATGATATCAGTAAGGACAAGGATTATCAGGAATTCTTTGCAGGAATAAAAGAATTGGCAAAGGGACTTATGCAAATTCGTGAGAGAGCAGTCATAGAGTATGCTCCCATTGTGGAGGAGTTCTGTGCGAGGAAACACGCAACTGCAAATGAAGTAGGCCGGATGCTTGACTATCTGTTTGAGTTTGCCGATGACGAACGCATATTGCTTATGTACAAGAAAGTTTGCCGAAGATTCGTCTATGATTATCCCGAAACCATAAGTTATTACATCATGGAGTACAGAAAAGAATATGACCGTGAAAGTCTTATCGGTACCGAATATGAATATCTGCTTCATGAGGATGATGAATTGTTTGACAAAGAACATAAAACAGAATAGAATATGGGAACAGCATTACTGGCACTCTGCTTCTGCGCATTGTCGCTCATCCTTGCCTTGTTTGTAGGCATATCGCCAATAAGCGACAAGGCAAAGATTAGGTTTATGTATGTCGGTGCTGCGCTGTCGTTGATGGCAGTGCCAAATACAGCCAAGCCGACCTCATGGCGTATGCCAGTTCCGCTTTCTTCAAGATTGGCAAGAAGCGTAAGAATATCGCCCAGTTCCTCAGCATTGTATTCGAAGCTTACTTCCCTGGTGGTGAAGGATTCGTGTATAAGAAGATGCCTGGGGCGAAAGGATAACTTGATAAGATTAGAGAATAATAGATAAGCTTGCGCTGAGACCACCATAAAACAAATGCACTTACATTCTTAACAACCTTTTTCTTGAGAATCTGCGATTTTCATAACTTGCTGATATTCAATATTAGACAAAGGCATAAAACGACAAAAGAAAACAAATTAGAAAAGAATTCATTAAAACCCCATTTTGCAAACAAGAGATAACAAAAACGACATAGATAAGAACAACAGTTTTCCGATTCATGTATTTGCTCTGAAGGTGTCTAAAAAACTCTCTTTTTTACTTTAAAAAAGTGACATATACAAGGACAAAAGGAAGAAAATAAACGGCTTTGCCGCATAGTGCAAAATCGGTGAGCATAACAGTCATACAAAGGATGAATTGTATATGATTATAAAGGATTCGTTTTTGACACACATTGTACTATTTTAGAACTATTATGACAAGATTATTAAGCTTTAGAGTAAGAAAATTCAGAAAAGATTTCAACTCTTAGCAGAAATTCAATATATTTGCATCGTAATTAAACAAATTATACTTCTATGACAGAGTTGAATAGACTAAAGATAGTTCTAGTTGAACAAAAGAAAACTGGGAAATGGTTGGCAGCTCAACTTGGGAAGTCGACATGCACAGTGAGCAAGTGGTGCAGCAACACTGTACAACCAGATTTGCATACCCTTAATCAAATTTCAAAACTTCTAAATGTAAATGTAAAAGAACTCATAAATGATACAAATATAAAAAATAGCAAAATATGAAAATCTTTGGCATAGTACTACTTGTATTTGCAGCATTAAATTTTATTGTTGCAATTCTTGCAGCATCCAATGGTGCAGCGGACGCTGCAGGACAAAAAATGTCTGCAGGCTTCTTATTATCTATTATTGGAGGCTTGCTCTTTTATTTCGGTAAGCAAAAGGACAAAAGAAAGATAGAAGAGGTATTAGATAAGAAGAAGGAAGAAGAATTAAAAGTTCAATGTATTGCAGAAGAAAAGCAACAAATTGAAATAGAGAAAAAGACTGAAGAAGAAAAAAAGAGAAGGGAAATAGAGGCTAATAGCAAGAAGTATAAGATTCTAAACTTCTATCTTGATTGCCCTCATTGGCATGAGCAAGAAAAGGAAATTAAAAAAAATGCCATTGCTCTTCCTATTGAAATCGTTGACGTAGACAAGGATGATGATACAGTAGAAAAATATCATGTTCATAGTTTACCAAAACTTATTTTGGTAGATTTCAATGGTAAAGAAATCAAAAGATGGAAGGGGATTACTGATACTTCTGAAATAAATGATTACCTATACACCAATGGCTACGCAGAAGCACCTGAAGTCAACGAAGAATCAGATTTAGACACTCTTTTGCTTGACGATGATGAAGACTGTGAGGATTATCCAAAACCAATGTTTGTGCTTAGTCCCGATGATATGCAGAAACTCATGTCTGCTGAGCTAATGGAAAAATCTATAGGTATTGCTGCTGAAGGCGGAACTAAGGAACAGACACAAGTCAAGTTTGAGATTCTTCTCGGGAAGCGTGAGAAAACAGAGGCAATGCTTGCCATAGAAGAACCCATAAGGGAATTCTTTCATAACATATATGACAATGCTGCAAGGGAAGCATTTAATAGTTCAGACAAACCTTTGTTACGAAAGTTAGCAGTAACAACCAGCTTAATGCAAGCATACAAATCGGTTAATATTGAAGAAGGTGAGCTTCATTCTGCTAAAGATAAAATGACTCAAATAGCTAACAATTTTGGCGTTAGCATTAATCTTATAGAAATGGAAGTTAAGAAAAAAATAACAGAAGAATATTCAAAATAATTATGACAGTATTAGCAATTATAGCTTGTATTGCCCTTTTTATTTGGGCAACAAATTCTAAGAAGAAAATTGACGAAGAGGAAAAAGTTGCATTAAAGACTCCTGGTCAAGCAACCCAACTTAGAAACAATTTTGGAGATCTAATCACTCTTTTACTTCAATCGGAAGATCATTATATCAAGTTTGAAAGAAGTTATGATGAATCAATTAGAATAGGCAATTCTAAAAACCAAGAACTGTTTCTGAGTTACTCGTCATTAGGATCGAATGGACCTAAACTTCTTGTTGCATGTATCGAGCATTCTATTCTTTTGAAAGAATTGAAATTTGACAAGAGCAGATCCACAAATTCAATTTACCAAGAAATCTCTGATTATTTTCTTTAATACAATACATTATGAGTACAATCCTTATATTTATATTGGTCATAGTGGGTTTTACAATTTTTTCATTTATAAAAGATTCTACAGCCGAAACTGATAAAATTGTTAAAGAAGGAGGTATCTACAATAAATATAAGATATTGATAGATAATTTCATAGACCCCGAGTCAGGGATGAGAGTTATTCAAAAAAACAATAAGTACATGTGTGTTGGCATGAATAATAATGCAGGAAGTGTTGTTTTCCATTTTCAACACACATTCAGCAAAATCAATATAACATTTGAAATGAAAAATGTATTTATCGGAGATCATAAACTGGAATGGGATTTTCCAGAAACAATGTCTCAAACAGACATGATTAGGCATATAGAAAACCGCACAAGACAATATATGGAAAACGTTACTTCACAATTTAAATAACATGGAATATACCAGTGATTATATCAACAGTCTTAGTTTTGCTGAATACATTAAACTAATGGCTACCGAACTAAACGAGAATGGTTTTAAGGAAAATGGGCAATACGAATATTGTTCATTTGAGAATGACCCTGCAATGCAGCGGCTTTTTATGATGGGCCCAATAAACGACCCTAAAGCTATGGCCTTTCTTAAATCAAAAGGATTAATTGAAAATGGAAGATGTCCTTCTTGTGGAGCACCAATGTCCGTCTATCGTTATACATGGTCTGACAGAAGAGATACGTCCAAGAAATTCTACGTCTGCTATGGATGTGCAAAAAATCATGGAAGAGGAGATGGTCATAGTATGGATGGTTGTCCTAGTGGGGCACCAAATCAAACAAGCTCAGGAGTTGGGTGTATGCTTAGCTTGATGCTCTTACCATTTTATTTTATTAAAGCAATGTTCTAACTATATATCTTATGGGATTCTTTTCATCTTTATTTGGACAAGCCAAGGAACTAACAAAATTAGGGAATTCCGTGGCTAATGTCAAGAATAGAGAGTGTAAAATAAACAGATAGCTAAAGAGTAAATCAGAGAATAGCGTAGCGAATTGGCTG
>OGYD01002992.1_pt1 | contig 10265 bp, 7 predicted proteins | sample 1576441 | NCBI WGS metagenome assembly OGYD01 (sample SAMEA3541537, study PRJEB24748) | human gut metagenome | biome: human gut; feature: human-associated habitat; material: faeces | place: China | collected 2012 | reverse complement strand
GCTGAGTGTGGGATATCTTGGCAACGGTTTGCTTGGCGACCGTAATTTCAGTCTTCCAGATAATACTTGGCAGCTTCATATTGCGTAGTAGTTGTTTTCGGATAAAATACGGTAATATTCGGATTAATGGATATATCTTTCCATGTTTCTACATCGGGGTAAGCGGCTTCCGTGATGTCGTTTGGCATAGATAGGAGTACTTTTCCCAGTAAGGCTTCTGCCACATATTTGTCAACTCTTCCTGTCGGAGTTTTTTCTCCGCTGTTTGTCGATCTATAGAGGTTGTTCGATTCGATGGCAGAAGTCAGATCGGTGAGAATCCGTATATAGACCTCTTCTGCAGATGCACGCAGATGACCTCTGGAATCGGTGTATTCTTGTGGAATATCCATGATGATGGGTACTCCACCGTAAGCGCGAACTAAGTTGAAATAGAAAAGGGCACGTAGTACTTCGGCCTCTGCAATGTATTTTTGAACGGTTTCATCATTCCCGAAGAGTTCTTTCCCTTTTTCGATGACTGTATTGGCTCTTATGATTCCTTTGTAGTGATGAGCCCAATAGTTTTGGTTTCCACTATTGTTGGCAGATATGGTAAATTTTTCAATTTCATGTCGGAAAGTATTGGCATAGTAATTAGTTTGATTTGGAAATGCAACATCCGAACGCACATCACCGAAAAGATAGATGCTGGCCGAATACAGCCCGTTATCTCTCAATGAAGAGTAAGTTGAGTACAATGCCGAACGTATATCATCAGGTGACTTGTAGAAATTTTTACCCGTTAAAGTGGTTTCCGGCTCGATATCTAGAAAACCGGTACAACCGGACATGCAGGTGGCGATCAATGCCACTGTAAATATATTCTTCAGATTCTTCATATTCTTTTTCATGCTTTAGATTTATAATGTAGCTTTCAGCCCTATGGTGAAATTTCTAGATAAAGGATATCCGGTACGGTCGATGCCCGGTGCGGTAGCCGAACGGAATGTGTTGGCTTCAGGGTTCATACCGGTATATTTAGTGAAAGTATGCAAGTTGTCAATATTGAAACTTAGTACTAATCCGTTCAGAAAGGTTTTTCGGAGCATTTTCTTGTCGAATGTGTATGAAAGCTGGATGTTACGGATGGACAGATAAGAACCGTCTTCGAGATATCGGTTGGTAAATTTACTCATTTCCGTGGTTGGACGTACATCATTGGAGGTGTAAGTACGGTCTGCTAAGCCGTTACCCGGCGATTCGGGCGAACGCCATCTATCTACTACTTTGATGGAAAGGTTGTTATTGTTGTTTCCGCGCAGTGTCTCACGTAATGTATAGTTGTAAATCTGATTTCCGTATTGTCCGTTCAACTGAAAACTAAATGAAAAGTTTCTGTATGAGAATGTGTTGACCATACCGGCATTGAAACGTGGGTAAGGATTTCCTATAATAGTACGGTCATTGTCATCATAAAGTCCGTCACCGTTGAGATCGTACCATTTACAGTCTCCCGGCCGAACGTTCGGGTCGAAAGCCAGTCCTGAATAAGGGTCATTCCGCAATGCTTGAATTTCTTCCATTGACTGATAAATGCCGCCGAATACATTTCCGTAGAACATACCTATCGGATAGCCTACTTTAGTGATGTTTGATTCTGCCACTCCATCAGTGATGGCTTCAGAATCGAGTCCTAGTGCCAATACTTTGTTCCGGTTGGCGGAGATGTTGAACGTAGTTGTCCATTTGAATTTGCCGGTCAGGTTGCGGGATACAATATTGAACTCGATACCTTTGTTTTCAACGGAACCGACGTTTTGTAACATGCGTGAAACTCCTAAAGTGCTTGGAACGATTGTATTCAGAAGCATATCGGAAGTGATAGACTTGTACAAATCAAGTTGCATGAATATTCGGTTGTGGAAAAGTCCTATGTCTACACCTAAATTAGTCTGTTTGGACACTTCCCATTTCAAGTCCGGATTCGCAATGTTTGACGGAGCCCAACCACTTACGACAGAACCATCGACTATATACGATTGCTGTGACATTTTGGTCTCATAGTTGTAGTCTCCGATAGCATTGTTGCCAGACAGACCAAAACTACCTCGTAATTTCAGTTCACTAAGTACTTTCTTGAGTGGCTTCATGAATTTTTCTTCCGTCATGGCCCATCCTGCGGAAATGGAGGGGAAATAACCGTATTTGTTGTTCTTTCCAAAACGACTTGAACCATCTGCACGAAATACTCCCTGAATCATATATTTTCTTTTGTAGTCGTAGGTCAGTCGGGCTATATAGGATAGCATACGATCTTCAGTCTTATCATAAGAACCTCCGTTGACTACACCTCCGTTGATGGAAGGGAGAGATTCTGTTGCAAAATGGTAGGCGGACGTGTAAAGCTTGTTGAGTTGGTTACTTTGTATAGTGACACCTCCTACAGCACTGATGTTATGATCTCCGAATTCTTTCTGATAGGTCAGTATATTTTCGTTAATCCACATGAGTTTGCGAGTCATAGTGGTGGAAGCCTCAGAGTCGGTACGGTTTTTGCCAATGGAAGCTGGGTACCATATTGAGTTCTCGGATGACATGAAATCAATGGCCAATGACGGTTTAAACGTTAACCCTTTAGCCAATTTCAATTCGAAGTTAAGCCCACCGATAATACGATTCTGACTCGTCTCGTTTTTGTATTCGTGAGCGATTCTGACTGGATTGTCTTGATTGTCGGCCAATGGCGAATCGGAAAGCGTTGGGAAGGCACCGGTTTCGGGGTCTCTTGAATCGGCTATGTTAGTTGGGGCCAAGTTGTACTCTAATGTAGAGAAATAATCTCCATTAGGAAGTTTGACCGGGAAAAAGGGATACATGGAGATTGCAGTTCGGATTACGCTGTTTGATCCTTCTCCACCTTCTCTTGTTCTTTTCTGATTGATAAATGTAGGAGCAAAGTTGACAGTTACTTTTGCCCACTTATTTAATTCGATGTCGAAGTTGGAACGGAAAGCGAATCGCTTCATTCCGGTACATATCAGGATCCCTTCTTGGTCGAAATATTCGCCTGAGATTCGGTAACGCATATTTTTACCTCCTCCAGCGATAGACAGATTGTATTTCTGCTGAATGGCATTCTGGAAGATGGCATCTTGCCAGTCAGTGTTGAGATTCTCGTCGAAAGGGAAATAGTCTTGATTTTGGTTTGTCGTGTAACGAAATCTTTCGTTCAGATTCTTATCCTTATAATATTCCAATAATTGGGCTGTATTCATTAATTCGAATTTATGTTGTATTTGTGCTATGGTGGTTGAAGCATTGATGGTTACTGTCGGTTTGGTACTTTCACCGCGCTTGGTAGTGATAAGTATTACACCATTGGCACCACGTGAGCCATATACGGCAGTTGAAGCGGCATCTTTCAGAATCTGAATATTGGCTACGTCATCAGGATTGACAGCAGACAGGCCGCCTTCCATCGGTATTCCGTCGACAATATATAAAGGTTCCGAGCCTGCAGTAACGGTACCGATACCGCGGACTTCTACATTGATATCACCACCAGGAGTCGCGTCGGAAGTCTGTATACGAACTCCGGGGACTAAACCTGAGATGGTTTGTTCGATAGAAGAGCCTACATATCCAGATAATTCTTCGGATTTGATGGAAGTCATGGCAGATGTTATCGTTCTCTTTGTTTGGGTTCCATAGCCGATAACTACGGTTTCATCCAACATATAGCCATCTTCAATCATGACTACTTTAATAAGCTTTTTGGGGTCTTTGATTGTGATCTCCTGTTTCTGAAACCCGATGAACGAAAATTCAAGAACTGGATTCTTACCTTTTGTTTGAATCTTGAAAGTTCCATCGATAGTGGTGGTTGTTCCATAATTGGAGTTTTGGCAAAGGACATTCACACCTGGTATGGGTTGTCCTTGCTCGTCAACAACGGTTCCTGTTGCAAATGTTCGGGCATTCTGTGCGTATGTATTTCCACCTGTATATGAAGAAACTTCAAATATGGAAAATACAATAGTTAAAAAGAGAATGCGGATAGAAATCATATTTCTCATATAGTAGTAAATTTAGTTATGCCACAAAAATACAATCAATATGTATATCTCCTATGGTATGTAAAAGCTAAAAGGAGAATTTGTAAAAGAGATAATATTTAACTTGCTTATTAGTAGTATGTTATCTAAAATATTTGATGATAAAATGTAATGACTATGTGAATTGTTTAATGCTGATGGATGTACTGAATATAAGATGGTAGTGCTTTTTTCTTTTCCTTTTTGTAGCTACATAATTGCTATTTAATTATATTTTATGTTGCTGATTATTAGCATGATACCTTTTAAGCTACTTATATTTTTCATCAAAATAAAATCTAGGAGGTTTCAATGGAATGAGCATTTCGTATATTTGCATGAAATAAAAGTATTTGTTTTCCTTTCAACAACCAAATTCGCATAAAATTATGAAGAATCACTCGAGACATTTCGTAGCCGCTACTTGTGCTTTAGCAGCATTTTCTCCCGTTGAAATGATGGCCCAAAAACAACCAAACTTTGTCATTATCGTTGCAGATGATATGGGGTATGGTGATGTGGGCATATACGGCAATGAGTATATAAAGACCCCGAATATTGATCAAATGGCCCGGGAGGGGATGATGTTCACAGATTTCCATTCGAATGGTTCAGTCAGTAGTCCGACGCGTTGTGGGCTTTTAACTGGGCGTTATCAACAGAGAGCTGGCTTGGAGAAAGTTCTTTTGGTACCCCGAGATGATAAAGATAAGGAGGTAGGACTTCAGTCGGAAGAAATAACTTTTGCAAAAATCTTGGGAGACAATGGATACCGGACAGCTTTGATTGGTAAATGGCATTTAGGATACTTGCAGAAACATCATCCGATGAACTTTGGCTTTCAGAAATTTGTAGGTTTTAAATCCGGAAATGTCGACTATCAGAGTCACCGCAACCGTTATGGAGATGTGGACTGGTGGGACGGTTTGGAAATGAAAAATATGCCGGGATATACAACAACCTTACTAACAACGCTTTCCGAGGATTACATAAAAGAAAATAAGGATAAACCATTTTGTCTATATATAGCGCATGCGGCTCCTCACTCTCCTATGCAGGGACCTAATGAAAAGGCGATCCGTACAGAGGCTACTCTGGAAGGGGATAAAAACTCCGACAGGCCAAATAAGGAAATTTATAAAGATATGGTAGAGGAATTGGATTGGAGTGTGGGACGGATTCTGGAAACGTTGAAAAAATATAAATTGGACAAGAATACGTTCGTTGTCTTTTTCTCTGATAATGGTCCGGTGATAAATAATGGAGGTTCTACCGGAGGGTATAGAGGTGCGAAGGGAGCTCCATGGGAAGGAGGACACCGTGTCCCTGGTATTTGTTATATGCCTGGAACTGTCAAAGGAGGAACAATGTGCAAACAGACCGTGATGAGTTTCGATCTTTTTCCGACTATGCTGGACATGGCGAACATTCATTATGATGACTCGAAGAAGAAGTTGGATGGAGCTTCTCTGGTACCTTTGTTTAAGGGGAAGGAGCTTTCTCAGAGACTTTTGTTTTGGGGAAATGGTAATAAGACTATCTCTGTGAGAGATGGCAAATGGAAGCTGGTTCGTTACAACCAAAAGGGAAAAATTACATTGCATTTGTTTGACCTGGACAATGATCCATACGAGGAAAATAATATGAGTGAGCAGGAACCTGAATTAGTTAAAAGACTGGATGAACAGATTACTCGCTGGGCCAAGTCCGTCTATTCAGAAGTTCCTGACCAGTTTGCTCGAAAAGTACGACGTACGAATAAAAATAACACTTAATATGCATAGTAACTATGAAGATAGAAAAAATAGCCTTGCTGGCATTGGGAACTACTATGACTTCCGGTGCAGCTTTGGCTTCGAATACGGTTGATAAAGCTACTCCCAATGTTTTACTGATTCTTGTAGATGATCTTGGATTGGGCGATTTGTCCTGCCAATATGCTAAAGATTTGAGTACTCCAAATATTGATCGCATCTTTGAAACTGGAGTGCGTTTGGATAACTTTTATGCTAATTCATCCGTGTCTTCTCCTTCGCGTGCCGCACTGTTGACCGGACGTTTTCCGGCTATGGTAGGAGTACCAGGGGTCATCCGTCCTTCCATCGATCAAAATTGGGGTTATTTCGATCCGTCTGCCGTCACCATGCCTGAGGTACTTAAAAATGGTGGCTACAGAACTGCACTAATTGGCAAATGGCATCTAGGCTGGAAAAGTCCGAATCTTCCGAATGAGAGAGGATTCGAGCATTTTCATGGTTTCCTTGCAGATATGATGGATGACTATTACACGCATCAGCGGCAGGGAGGAAATTACATGTATCTGAACGACAAAGAAATTACCCCCAAAGGTCATGCTACCGAATTGTTTACTTCATGGAGTGTGGATTATATTAAGAAAGAGGCAAAAGAGAAGAATCCCTTTTTTCTTTATCTTGCCTACAATGCCCCCCATTCTCCTTTACAACCACCGGTAGAGTGGGTGAACAAGGTACAGGAAAGAGACAAGTCGTTACCGGTCAAGCGTGCACGGCTGATAGCCCTGATTGAACATTTGGATGATAATATAGGTAAAGTGATGCAGGCTCTCGAGGAAAGCGGTCAGTTGAGTAATACATTGGTAATATTTGCTTCTGATAATGGAGGGGACCGGGGAAGTATGGCAAACAATGGACCTACCCGGGGTGCCAAAGGCGATATGTTTGAGGGAGGTATCCATGTCCCTTGTGCTCTGAATATGCCAGGAGTTTTCGAAGGCGGTCGACGTGACAACCATTTTGTTGTGATGATGGACCTTATGCCTACTATTTGTGATTTTGTGAATGTACCGGTCAGGCATGAGATAGATGGTATTTCTGTATTGGATGCCATTAAGAGAAAGAAACAGAATACAGAAGATCGTTTCGTTTTCTGGCTTCGAAATGAAGGTGGTCCGCAATTTGGGGGGAAGTCGCAGAGTGCGGTGAGGTATAATGAGTACAAACTTTTACAGAATCTTCCCTTTGAAAAAGTACAGATGTTTAATTTGGAGGAAGACTCTTTGGAAACTACTCCACTACCTTTGCAAGGAGATATGTTTCGAAAATTGAACAATGCAATGACTAAGCATTATCGTGCTTGGGGAGCAGTCCCTTGCCAAGCACCATCTAAATAGAAACTTAAATCATAAAATAAAACTAGTATGATGAATTTTAAAATGAAAAACAAGACCCTATTCCTATGCCTTCCGGCAATGTTGAACATACCTTTTGGAGGCTCTTCTGCATTCGGAGCGAATTCAGAAAAAGACAATAAAGAGAATAGCCCGAAACGCCCCAATGTACTTGTATTGCTAACGGATGACCAGACATTCAGCACTATCCATGCTTGGGGTAATAATGAAATTCAGACTCCGAATATGGACAGACTTGTCAATCAGGGTATGTCATTCACCCAAACTCATGTAATGGGTGGACTCAACGGTGCCATCTCGCAGCCCAGTCGTGCGATGCTTCTTACCGGACGCGGTCTGATGGACGTACACCGCAACGGACAAGTCATCCCCAAAAATGAGAAAACATTTCCCGAGCTGTTCCGCGAGAACGGCTATACAACCTTCGGAACCGGCAAATGGCACAGTGACAAAGCTGCATTCAACCGTTCGTTCTCTACGGGTGCGAACATTTTTTTCGGAGGAATGCATCCCTATGGAAATGAAAAGGAAGAAAAGGGACACCGATGCCCTTATCTGCATGAGTACGACCCGACAGGGAAATACAAAAATGGTCAATGGGTAAACGCATCACTCAATACTTTCTCGTCTGAGTTGTATGCCGATGCCGCCATCAAGTTCATTGAAACAAATGCATCGAACGATAACCCGTTTCTGATGTATGTCGCATTTACTTCGCCGCACGACCCGCGTAATGTGTTACCTGATTACGGGCGCAAATATGATAGCAAGGAAATTACGATGCCAAAGAATTTTATTACACAGCATCCGTTTGATAACGGTGATCTCAATGAACGCGATGAAAAACTGTTGCCTACTCCGCGTGTACCGGAACAGGTACTTGCCGAAAGAGCCAACTATTACAGCATGGTGAACGAGGTAGATGTTCAGATAGGGCGTATCCTTGATATGCTTGAAAAAAGCGGCAAGGACGATAACACCATTATCGTATTTGCAGCAGACAACGGCCTTTGTGTCGGAGAACACGGACTGCTGGGTAAGCAGAATCTGTATGAAGCGGCGGTGAGAGTACCTTTGGTGATATGCGGACCTAATATCCCGAAAAATATGATGAGTGATGCCTATTGTTATCTGTACGACCTTTATCCCACCCTCTGCGATTTATCGAATATAAAGGTACCGACCACTGTTAAGGGAATCTCATTGGCGCAAACCATACAGGATCCAAATGTGAAAAAGCGCAAGGATATACTATTAACATACATCAACCTTCAACGAGCTATCAAGAAGGATGGCTTCAAACTTATACTTTATAATGTAGACGGTCAGCGTCATCCGCAGCTTTTCGACCTTAAGGCCGACCCAATGGAAATGAATAATCTTTATGATAATCCTAAGTATGGTAAGAAACGTGAAGAGCTTACTAAATTACTTTATGCCCGAATGGCATCTGTCGGTGATTTCTGTGACCCCACTAAACCTGATTGGGGCTATCCGACGAAACTGAAATGGGAACAGATTGTCAAAGTCAATCCTTGATGTAGGCAGATGTGTGTAAAGGGCTTTTTAGCACCAATATGAGAAAATATTATTCCCACTGTAATGAGAGAAAACAGCTTATTATAGTGGGTGTTTTTTTATCATGGTGAGAGTAGCCTTTTATTGCCCGATACGTCCCACTCTTTCTTCGAAAGAGTTACGGTCGCCAATAGCTTTGTTTCTCATTTTCGAGCGGTAATTGTAAATGGTAGACAGCGAATATTGCAAGAAATGGGCTATTTTTACACTGTCCGTGATTCCTAACCGAATTAGTGCGAAGATTCTTAATTCGGGAGTTAGCAGTTTGCCAGTGCCGGGTATTATGGCATTTTCTGGTGATAAGAGTGCATTAAAGTCTGCTACGAAGTTTGGGAATAAGTTGAGGATTGCTTTGTCGAAATTATTATAAAACTCTGCCAAGTCTCCTTCTGTATTTAGCGAAGACTTGAGGAAAGAAACTACTTTATTGATATCTTCACTCTTTGCTATTTTAAGGGCTCTTTTCTTGAAACTGTCTATCTGAGTGATATAGTTGGTATATTGCTCCATATATAATCCCACATATTCTTCCTTAATTTTACTGCTATCAGCCAGTGCTGAGTTTATGTTTTGTATTTCATCCAAATGATATGACAGGCTTTTATTGGCTTGTTCCACTTTTTTCTTTTGCTTCTTTAGTTGGGTGAAAAGTATAAATAATAGGATACAGACAAGGCACAGCGAACTAAGTAGGCTACTAATAATAACAAATTTGCGTTTTTCTTTCTCTTGAAAAGCCTTGTCGATGAAGAGGTACATATCCGAGGCTTCGATTGTATTGATTCTGGCATTACATAAGATGGCATCTTCCATTGCATTTTTCATGTATGCGTATGCCCGATCTATGTCTCCACTCTCAAAAATAAGTTTTGCCAATATTCGCAAAGAACGGTTCTCTCTAGTTCCGCTTATTGCATCGGATATGGCAGATATGGCAAAGTACTTGATTGCATTCTTAGAGTCACCTTTGCCTTGATAGGCGGAGGCTAATGAATAAGCTAACCGGTGTCTGCCTGAATATCCACGGGGATGCCGCGGCCATTGTCCGTGACCTGAATGATGTTGCCCTTTAAGATCTTGACCTCAATATGGTCGCAGTAACCGGCCAGAGCCTCGTCGATGGCGTTGTCCACGATCTCGTACACCAGATGGTGCAGACCCCGCTCGCCGGTAGAGCCGATATACATACCGGGGCGCTTGCGCACAGCCTCCAGACCTTTCAGGACCTGGATCTCGCTGGCGTTGTATTCATGGTCCGTCGCAGTATCTGCGTTGGTGCTGGTAATGATTTCCTCTGCCATTTCCTTTCTCCCTTTTGTTTCGTTATTTCGTTACGATTTGTAAAAAGCAAATTTGCTTGGATGTCTTTTTGATATGCCGTTTGCCTGCGGCAGAAGTTTCTCCGAAGACCGTCCGCTGGGGTGGGACCCTGTTGCCGCAGG
>OGYD01002988.1_pt1 | contig 10282 bp, 6 predicted proteins | sample 1576441 | NCBI WGS metagenome assembly OGYD01 (sample SAMEA3541537, study PRJEB24748) | human gut metagenome | biome: human gut; feature: human-associated habitat; material: faeces | place: China | collected 2012 | reverse complement strand
AGGCCCCGGCCCCCTCTGCGAGGGGGCTGTCGCCGCAGCGACTGGGGGAGAGAGCTTCCTGATACTGCCCCTTTCCTTTTTGCAATAAAGGAGGCCCCTATGTCAAATACCCCCGGCGCGTTGATCGCCATGAGCGGCGGCGTGGACAGCACCGTCGCCGCCTACCTGATGAAGCAGGCGGGCTGCCGCTGCATGGGCGCGACCATGCGCCTGTACCAGAATGAGGATCTGGGCCAGAGCGGGTTCCACACCTGCTGCTCGGCGAAGGACGTCGAGGACGCCGCCGAGGTCGCGTTCCAGCTCGACATCCCGTTTGAGGTCGTGAACTACACCGAGGAATTCCGTGAAAAGGTCATTGCCAAGTTCATCGAGACCTACGAGGCGGGCGGCACGCCGAACCCCTGCATCGACTGCAACCGCACGATGAAATTTGACAAAATGCTGGACTTTGCCCGGGAGCACGGCCTGGACTATGTGGTCACAGGCCACTACGCCCGCATCGAGCAGGACCCCGCCACGGGCCGCTGGCTGCTGAAAAAAGCACTGTACACCGATAAAGACCAGAGCTATGTGCTCTACGTCCTGACCCAGGATCAGCTGGCGCACACGAAATTCCCGCTGGGCGGCATGGACAAACCGTCCATCCGCAAGATCGCCGAGGAGCAGGGCTTCTGCAACGCGCGCAAGCACGACAGCCAAGACATCTGCTTTGTGCCCGACGGCGACTACGTCGGCTTTATGGAGCGCTACACCGGCAAATATTACCCGGACGGCGACTTTTTGGACGTGAACGGCAACGTTGTGGGCCGCCACCACGGCGCGGTGCGCTACACCTGCGGCCAGCGCAAGGGGCTGGGGCTGGCGTTGGGCGCACCGGTCTACGTCTGCGGCAAGGATATGGAGAAGAACACCGTCACCGTCGGCCCCGAGAGCGAGCTGTTCAAGACGACGCTGATCGCCGGCGACTTCAACTGGATTTCGGTTCCCGAGCTGACCGCCCCCATGCGCGTCAAGGCCAAGGCCCGCTACCGCCAGGTCGAGCAGCCCGCGACGGCCTACCCGCTGGAAAACGGCCTTGTGAAGGTCGTTTTTGACGAGCCCCAGCGCGCCATCACCCGCGGCCAGGCCGTGGTGCTGTATGACGGCGACGTGGTCGTCGGCGGGGGAACGATACTATAAAAATAGATTAAAAGTAATGAATATGGTGGAGTTTTCGCCCCGCGGGGCGAAAACAAAAATACGGTGCAGCTGCGATTTTGCAGCTGCACCGTTGTTTTTATAAAATTACAGCTTCTCCAGCGCCGCCTTCACGCGCTTAACAGTCTCCTCTTTCCCCATCATCGCGGCCAGGTCGGTGCCGCCGCCCGGGGTGCGGGACTTGCCGGAGAGGGCGATGCCCAGCGGGAACAGCAGCCAGCCGTTCTTCTTCTCCATGCTCTCGGCCAGCGTCTTGCACGCCTCAAAGATCGCGTCGCGGGTCCAATCGGTCTGCGCCTCCAGCACGGGCAGCAGGGCGGTCAGGGCCTCCTTCGCGGACTCGGGGGTCGTTTTCTGCTTCTTGTTGCGGTACATTTCGGCGTCAATGGGCAGCACGGCGTCAAAGAAGTCGAGCTGCGGCGGGATGTCCTCCAGCACCTCGCAGCGGGGCTGCAGGTTGGCGCAGAGCAGGTCACGGTCAATGCTGCAGTGCACGGCGCTGTCAATGAACGGGTCGGCCAGACGGCGGAACTCCTCAGCGGGCAGGGCACGGATGTAGGCAGCGTTGATGGCACGCAGCTTCAGCGGGTCAAAGATAGCCGGAGACTTGGAAATGCGGGCCGGGTCCCAGATCTTGATCATCTCGTCCAGAGAGAAGATCTCCTGCTCGCCCTCGGGTGCCCAGCCCAGCAGCAGCAGATAGTTCAGCACGGCGGCGGGCAGATAGCCCTTCGCCACGAGGTCCTGATAGCTGGCATCGCCGTTGCGCTTCGACAGCTTGTTCTGCGCGTCCTTCATGACGGGCGGGCAATGGATGTAGACGGGCTTCTCCCAGCCGAACGCATCGTACAGCAGGTTGTACTTCGGCGTCGAGGACAGATACTCGCTGCCGCGGATGACATGGGTAATGCCCATCAGGTGGTCGTCCACGACGTTCGCAAAGTTGTAGGTCGGCATACCGTCAGTCTTGATCAAAATCTGGTCGTCCAGTTCCCTGACATCGACCTCGATATGACCGTAGACAACATCGTCAAAGCCCGCCACGCCGCTTTCGGGAATCTTCTGGCGGATGACATAGGGCTCGCCCGCGGCCAGCTTGGCGGCAACTTCCTCGGCGGACAGGTGGCGGCAGTGGCCGTCGTAGTGGGTCATTTCGCCCGCAGCGCGCTGGGCCTCGTGCATTTCGTTCAGGCGCTCCTCGGTGCAGAAGCAGTAGTAGGCCTTGCCCGCCTTGACAAGCTGCTCGGCGTACTGCTTGAACATGCCCATGCGCTGGCTCTGCACGTAGGGGCCGACGGGACCGCCCACGTCGGGGCCCTCGTCCCAGGTCAGGCCGGTAGCCTTGAGCGTGCCGTAGATGATGTCGGTAGCGCCCTCGACCAGACGGCCCTGGTCAGTGTCCTCAATGCGCAGGATGAAGGTACCGCCGTTATGGCGGGCCTGCAGATAGGTGTACAGTGCGGTGCGCAGGTTGCCGACGTGCATATAGCCCGTGGGCGACGGCGCAAAACGGGTGCGGACGGTAGACATAGTTATTACCCCTTTATAAGACATTCAATGGTTTCATTATAGGCGGACGGAAAGGCGGTGTCAATGGGAGAAAAGGCTTCCCCCAAGGGGGGAAGCTGTCAGCGGCCCTGACCGCTGACTGATGAGGGGTAACCTTGCTACCGTGATTTGTTTGCAGGCAGCAACGACAAGCTTTTCCCTCATCCGGCCCTGCGGGGCCACCTTCCCCCAAGGGGGAAGGCAAAGCGCACGGGCAATCAAACCAAAAACTCCTCAAACCGATGCAAATCGTCAATTTTGACTGTGGCGCGGTAATACACGCCATCCTCGCGGTATTCCTCCGCGGCGACGCTGCCGCGGCTGCGCAAAATGTCGGCCAGCGCTAGCTTGTCATAGGGCAGCACGATCTCGATCGTGCGCACGCGGTGGTTCAGCACCTCGTCGAGCTTTGCCAGCAGTGCGGGCAGACCGTAGCCGGTTTTCGCGCTCGTCAGCAGGATATCCGGGTCAAAGGCCACGGTGTTGGCGGTGTCGCACTTGTTGTAGACGACCAGTTGGGGGATGTCCGCGCAGTCGAGGCTGCCCAGCACATCATCGGTCACGGCCAGCTGTTCGGCTGCCTGTGCGTCGCCCGCGTCGGCCACCTTGACGATGACATCCGCGAACGCGGCCTCCTCCAGCGTGGACTTGAACGCCTCCACCAGATGGTGCGGCAGGCGGCTGACAAAGCCGACGGTATCCACCAGAATAATTTGCAGACCGCTGGGCAGCACCAGCTTGCGGGCCGTCGGGTCCAGCGTCGCAAACAGCATGTCGGCTTCAAAAATCTGCTCGCCGCACAGCGCGTTCAGCAGGCTCGACTTGCCGACGTTCGTGTAGCCGACCAGCGCGACCACAGGCACATTGTTCTTCTGGCGGGCCCGGCGGGTCTCGCCGCGGCGCTTTTCCAGCTCCTTTAAGCGGCCCTCAAGATGCTCAATGCGGTGGTGCAGATGGCGGCGGTCCAGCTCGAGCTTTGTCTCACCGGCACCGCGGCGGGCACCGCCGCCGCCGCCACCGCCGCCGCCCTGACGGCTCAGGGCCTCGCCCATGCCCTGCAGACGGGGCAGGCGGTAGCGCAGAAGGGCCAGTTCGGTCTGCAGCTTGCCCTCGTTGGTGACGGCGCGGCTGCGGAAAATTTCAAGGATCAGCATGGTGCGGTCGATCACTTCCAGTCCGCCCAGCGCATTGGAGATGTTGCGGATCTGGCTGCCGGTCAGTTCACCGTCAAATACGGCGCATTCCGCGCCCAGCGTTTCGGCGGCAAGGGATGCTTCCTCCAGCTTGCCGCTGCCCAGCACGATGCCGGTCTCCGGGGTCTGGCGCTTCTGGGTCACCTGTGCCACGGCTTCCATGTGGTTTGCTTCGCACAGGGCGGAAAGCTCTGTAAGGCTGCGCTCGCAGTCCCACAGGCCCTGATCCAGCGCCAGCAGAATGACCTTCGTCGGGGGTGTTTCTACCAAAATATCGTAAAGTTCGCTCAAAGTAAGTCCTTTCTGTTATATCGTTCTCTTGTCAGCAGATAGCTTCTGCACTCCACCGGTGTGCCGTCAAATTTATGATCAATGGCATCGTGGTGGTAGAGAAAGCCTGCTTTTTCCATCACCCGGCCGCTGGCAGGGTTCTCTTTTGCGTGGCAGCAGGTGAGCCAGCCGCCGTCTGTATTCTCAAACCAGTAGTTTACTGCTGCTTTTAAAGCTTCGGTTGCAAAACCATGGTTCCACCAGTGCTTCCCGATGCAGTAGCCTGCTTCCCAGATGCCGTCTGTGCAGTCCTGCTGCGGCCAGAGCGCTTTCTGTGCCGGGTCACCGAGCAGAGCATTGAAGATGCCGATGCTGCCAAACACCTGCCCGGAAGCCTTTTCCACAATGGCCCACTGGTAGTAGTCCGGGTTCGGGTAAAGGGTGGCCCATGCCGCCAGCAGACCTACGGTCTCCAGCGCGTTTTTGTGTGGCTCCCACCGCAGAAAGCGGGTCACTTCCGGGTCGGATGCCCAGTTCGTATACATCTGCTCGGCATCCTCGGGCAGAAGCTGGCGCAGGAAAAGCCGGTCGGTCTCAAGCGTTTGCGTTCCGGCATGGCGCATGGCACACACCTCCCCACTTTATAAAGTATGCATAGGATAGCACAAATTTTGCGTTCCTGCAAGCGCCGCCGTGAAAAAACGCTTGACCGGACGGCATTTGTGCATTAAACTGAAAGCCAAGCGTTTTTGTAGGAAAAAGGAGAACTCCCTCATGAAGGATGTGCGTGAAATTTTAAAAAAGCGCCCGCTGCTGTTCGATGGCGGCATGGGCACATATTATAAGGCAAAGCCCGGGCAGGAATGTGAGCAGGCAAACCTGCTGGACCCGGACGGCATTTTGACCGTGCACCGCGCGTATCTGGAAGCGGGTGCCGATGCTATCAAGACCAACACCTTTGGCCTGCCGCGCATGGCAGCAGCGCAGAATCCCATGTGGGAGGCCATGGCGGACGAAGGCTGGAAACTGGCTGCACAGGCCGCTGCAAAGACCAGCGCTGCCGTGTTTGCCGATCTTGGCCCGGCCACGGACACCGAGGCACTCCCGGCGGCACAGATCTATACGGCCCTTGCCGAGCGGTTTGCCGCATTGGGTGCAAAGAACTTTTTGTTTGAGACGCTGAGCAGCGATGCCGGTGTGGCCGAAGCCGCGCGGCAGATCAAAGAAGCCGTGCCGGATGCCTTTGTGCTGGTGTCCTTTGCAGTGCTGCCGGACGGCTACACCCGCGAGGGCCGTCACTGCGCAGAGCTTGTGCGCAGCATGACTGCCTGCGGTGCAGTGGATGCTGTGGGCCTGAACTGCGTTTCTGCTCCCGGTGCCATGCGTGCGCTGGTGCAGCAGCTTGGCGAGACAAAGCTGCCGCTTGCAGTGATGCCCAACGCGGGCTACCCGGTGGTCACACGCACCCGGGTGCAGTATCAGGGCAGGCCGGAATATTTTGCACGGGAGCTGGCCCGCCTTGCTGCCGAGGGTGTGCGCATTCTGGGCGGCTGCTGCGGCACTACGCCTGCCCACATTGCGGCCCTGCGTGCGGCACTGGATGCCTTGCCGGAAACACTGCCTGCAGCCCCGGCAGCAGCAGTCTCCACTGCCGCAAAGCCGGAGGTGGAAAAAGACGATGCCTTCCTGCGCAAGCTGAACGCGGGCAAAAAGGTGATCGCCATTGAGCTGGACAGCCCCAAGGATGCCGACCTGACCGGCTATCTGGACGGTGCACGCCGCCTGCAGGCTGCTGGTGCAGACCTTTTGACCATTGCGGACTGTCCCATTGCCCGGGCACGGATGGATTCTTCGCTGGTGGCCTGCCGGGTGCACCGGGAGCTGGGGCTGAACGTGCTGCCCCACATGACCTGCCGCGACCGCAATCTGAACGCCACAAAGGCCCTGCTGCTGGGCCTGTACGCCGAGGGCGTGCGGGAGGTGCTGGCCATCACCGGCGACCCCATCCCCACCGCGGAGCGGGACGAGGTGAAAAACGTGTACCAGTTCAACTCCCGCAAGCTGGCCCAGTACATCGTCTCGCTGGCAGGGGAAGGCCGGGAGATGCCCGGCCCCATGACCGTGTTCGGTGCCCTGAATCTGAACGCCCGCAACTTTGATGTGGAGCTGCGCCGGGCAAAGGAGAAGCTGGAAAACGGCATGAGCGGCTTTCTGACCCAGCCGGTGCTCTCGGCACAGGCGGTGGAAAACCTGAAAAAATCCCGGGAGACGCTGGGGGCCGATGCAAAGATCCTGGCCGGTATCATGCCGGTGGTCAGCCAGCGCAACGCTATCTTCATGGAGAACGAGATCAACGGCATCCATGTGGAGGACTGGATCATTGAAAAGTTTGCCGGGCTCGACCGTGCCCAGGGCGAGGAGCTGGGTCTTGCCATCTCGCTGGAAATGGCAAAGGCCGCCCTGCCGTATGCGGACGGCCTCTACCTGATGACCCCTTTCAACCGGGTGGCCCTGATGGAGCGGCTGATCGGCAGATTGAAGCAGGAAGTTCTCGGAGCATATTGACAAAACGCCAAAAAAACGTTATATTCTTTGTATAAATGCAACGAGAAAGAGTGTGCGCGGCAAACCGCCTTGCAGAGAGCCGGGGGCAGGTGAGAGCCCGGCAGGTAAGCGCTGCGCACTGTCGCTTTTGAGCAGGGGCGGTGAAGCCAGTAGCCGCCCTCGGAGCTGCCCCACGTTACCGGGGCATCAAGGGGCACGGGCTGTGTTTGCAGCCGGTGCAATTTGGGTGGTACCGCGGTATGTAGTTTACAGCCGTCCCATGGAACGTTCCGTGGGGCGGCTTTTTTCGTCCCACTCATCACATTTTTGGGAGGATACAATGAAAGAACTCGCAAAACAGTACGATCCCAGCCAGGTGGAAGACCGTATCTACCAGTTCTGGCAGGACGGCGGCTACTTCCACACGGAAGCGGACCCCGACAAGAAGCCTTACACCATCGTCATGCCCCCTCCGAACGTGACCGGCCAGCTCCACATGGGCCATGCGCTGGATAACACCATGCAGGATGTGCTCATCCGCACCAAGCGGATGCAGGGCTATGCCGCCCTGTGGGTGCCCGGCACCGACCACGCATCCATCGCCACCGAGGCCAAGGTGGTGGAGGCCATGCGCGCCGAAGGCCTGACCAAGGAGATGGTGGGCCGCGACGGCTTCCTGGAGCGCGCCTGGGCCTGGAAGACCAAGTACGGCAACCGCATCGTCAGCCAGCTCAAGAAGCTGGGCAGCAGCTGCGACTGGGAGCGCGAGCGCTTCACCATGGACGAGGGCTGCTCTAAGGCGGTCCGCGAGGTATTCGTAAACCTGTACAACAAGGGCCTCATCTACAAGGGCCACCGCATCATCAACTGGTGCCCGCACTGCGCGACTGCGCTGTCCGACGCTGAGGTTGAGTACGAAACCCAGCCGGGCAAGCTGTGGCACATCCGCTATCCGCTGGCGGACGGCTCGGGCGAGCTGGTGGTTGCGACCACCCGTCCGGAGACCTTCATGGGCGATACCGGCGTTGCGGTCAACCCGAACGACGAGCGCTACAAGCACCTCATCGGCAAGACCTGCATCCTCCCGATCATGAACCGCGAGATTCCGATTTTCGGTGACGAGTACGTCGATATGGAGTTCGGCACCGGCTGTGTTAAGGTTACGCCGTGCCACGACCCGAACGACTTCGAGATGGGCCAGCGCCACAACCTCGAGCAGATCCTCGTATTCAACGAGGACGCGACCGTCAACGCAAACGGCGGCAAGTACGAGGGCATGGACCGCTACGAGTGCCGCAAGGCGGTTGTTAAGGACCTCGAGGAGGGCGGCTACCTCGTCAAGATCGAGGACCACGAGCACAACGTAGGCACCTGCTACCGCTGCGGTACGACCGTTGAGCCGATGACCTCGGCGCAGTGGTTCGTCAAGATGGCGCCGCTCGCCAAGCCCGCTATGGACGTAGTAAACGAGGGCAAGACCAAGTTTGTGCCCGACCGCTTCTCCAAGACCTACCTGCGCTGGATGGAGAACGTACACGACTGGTGTATCTCCCGTCAGCTGTGGTGGGGTCACCGCATTCCGGCGTTCTACTGCGACGACTGCGGTGAGATGACCGTCTCCAAGACCGATGTGCACACCTGCCCGAAGTGCGGCGGCACGCATATCCATCAGGAGGAGGACGTTCTGGATACCTGGTTCTCGTCCGCTCTGTGGCCGTTCTCCACGCTCGGCTGGCCGGATAAGACCAAGGAGCTGGAGTATTTCTACCCGACTTCGACCCTCGTTACCGGCTACGACATCATCTTCTTCTGGGTTGCCCGCATGATCTTCTCCGGTGTGGAGCACATGGGCGAGACCCCGTTCAAGACGGTTTATATCCACGGTCTGGTGCGCGACGCGCAGGGCCGCAAGATGTCCAAGTCGCTCGGCAACGGCATCGACCCGCTGGAGATGGCCGAGAAGTACGGCGCGGACGCGCTGCGATTCAACCTCATCACCGGCAACTCCCCGGGCAACGACATGCGCTTCTACGTCGAAAAGTGTGAGGCGATGCGCAACTTCTGCAACAAGATCTGGAACGCGAGCCGCTTCGTGATGATGAACCTGACGATCGACCACGTGGAGCTGCCCAAAAAGCTCGAGCTCGAGGACAAGTGGATCCTCTCGAAGCTCAATACGCTCATCCGCGAGGTCACGGACAATATGGACGCCTTCGAGCTCGGCGTCGCGTCCGCAAAAATTTATGACTTCATCTGGGATAATTACTGCGACTGGTTCATCGAGCTGACGAAGAACCGCCTCAACAGCGAGGATCAGACCACGCGCGAGAACGCACAGAACGTCCTCTGCTATGTCCTCATCGAGACGCTCAAGCTCCTGCACCCGTTCATGCCGTTCATCACGGAGGAGATCTGGCAGGCGCTTCCGCACGAGGGCGAGTTCCTGATGCTCTCCAAGTGGCCGGAGTACAACGAGAAGTTCAGCTTCCCCGCCGAGGAGGAGGCGATGCAGACCGTCATCGAGGCCATCACCGCCATCCGTGCCCGCCGCAACGAGATGAACGTTGCGCCGTCGAAGAAGGTGCACTACACCGTCGCCACCGCGCACGCCGATACGTTCAGCGCCGGTATCCCGTTCTTCACGCGTCTGGCCTCTGCCAGCGATGTGACGATCGTGCCCGCCGATGCCGCCATCGACGCCGACGGCAAGGTTGAGGTCGACACCCACGCCGCGCGTATCTTCATGCCGCTCGCCGAACTCGTCGACTTTGAAAAGGAGCTCGCACGCATTGCCAAGGAGAAGGCAAACGCCGAAAAGCAGCTCGCCGGCATTGAGAACAAGCTGAAAAACGAGGGCTTCCTCGCTAAAGCGCCGGAGGCGGTCGTCAACGGCGCCCGCGCCGATGCAGAGAAGCTCAAGGCGCTCATTGAGAAGCTCGATGCTTCCGCTGCGGCGATGAAAAAATAATTACTTTCCTTTAGGAAACGGATTTGGTTCCCTGCGCCGCGCAGGGGACGGATAAAGGGGGAGGTTCTCTTTTACAAAAGAGAACCTCCCCCTTTTGATCCCCCAAGAGAAAGGTTTTGACATTGCAAGCGAGCAGCTTGAAGAGCTGCGGCGCTTGCCGAATCGGGTGCCTGCCAGGTGGTGTTGCTATACGACTTGGTTTGCTTCTATCTTCGCTGTCGCTTTGCCTGCGATTCGTTAGTCTTACGCAATCTCCATCTACTAGGGATTTGTGCAAATTTGCTTCTGCCTGCCGGGGCGACTTTGCTGCGCTCGCCGCAATATACGCACTATCGGTAGTAGGCGATTACACTGAACCTGCGATTAGATTCGAGAGCGGCAGCGGATAATAGAAGTGAGTCAAATCGTATAGCAACACCAACCGCAGCAATGCCGCGCGCAGGCCTTCCCATTCCGAAGGCATAAAAGTCATTCAAGCCCGAGACTGCCAATCAGACCCTTTCTCTTGGGGGTCAAAGGGGGATATTCTCGTTCCTCAGAAAGAGAATATCCCCCTTATTCG
>OGYD01002986.1_pt1 | contig 10290 bp, 8 predicted proteins | sample 1576441 | NCBI WGS metagenome assembly OGYD01 (sample SAMEA3541537, study PRJEB24748) | human gut metagenome | biome: human gut; feature: human-associated habitat; material: faeces | place: China | collected 2012 | reverse complement strand
CCGCAGCCGCCGGAGCGGTGCTTAAGCCGTAAGGCGGGAATTGTGCGGTGTTGCCATAGACGATATTTTCGACTTTTCTGATACACTCTAGTGGCCAGGGATACGATAAGGTGTGAAATTATGCTGATCGAACTGCAGGACCTTGGCAAAAGCTTTGGCGAGCACGAGGTCTTAAAACATGTAACAGCCAGTGTGGAACGCGGCGACCGCATTGGTATTATTGGGGCAAACGGCACCGGCAAAACCACGCTCCTGCGTGTGCTGTGCGGCGAAAGCCTGCCCGATGCCGGTGACGCTGCCTTTGCGGCGGGGGCAACCTGCGGCTACCTGGAACAGACGGGTCATCTTGACCCGGAAAAAGACGTTTACGAAACCATGCGCCTTGCGTTCCAGCCTGCGCTTGACGCCATGGCGGAGCTGGAGACCCTGCAAAAGCAGCTGGCAGCTGACCTCCACAACACGGCTATTACGGATAAGATCACAGCCTGCAACGCAGTGATCGATGCCATGGATGCCTATAATATGGATACCCAGATCAAAAAGGTGCTCAACGGCATGGGCTTCCCGGCAGATACCTGGAAGAAAAAGGCCGGGGTGCTTTCCGGCGGCGAGCAGACCCGCCTGCGCTTGGCCCGCTTGCTGTTGGAACGCCCGGACATTCTGATTCTGGACGAACCCACCAACCATTTGGATCTGGAAACGATGGACTGGCTGGAAACCTATCTGAAAGCCTACCGCGGCGCAGTGCTGGTGGTCAGCCATGACCGCTACTTCCTGGATTCTGTCTGTACCCGTATCTGGGAGCTGCGCGGCAAAACCATCACCACCTACCGCGGCAACTACTCCGCCTACCTGCCCCAGCGCGAAGCAGCGGACGAGCGCCTGCAAAAACAGCATGATGCCGATGTGGAAAAGGCGGCCAAGCTGCAGGATTATATTGACCGCAACCTGGTGCGCGCTTCCACCACCAAAATGGCCCAGAGCCGCCGCAAACAGCTGGAAAAGCTGGAAATTACCGAAGCACCCCAGGCGGAAGCCCACCAGCTGAATTTCCGCTTTGAGTATGATATTGAGCCGTATGATGAGTTGGTCATCATGAAAGGCTTAACTATCCGCATTGGGGAACGCACCCTGTTGGAAGCACTGGATTATGTCGTCCACCGTGGGGACAAGCTGATTATTGCGGGCCCCAACGGCACCGGTAAATCCACCCTGCTGCAGGTATTGGACGGTAAGCGCCGCCCCTCCGGCGGTATGGTGCGGCTGGGCACCGGCGCACGGCCCAGCATCTTTGCCCAGCAGCAGAACCGTCTGGGGCAGGGCCGGGTCATCGATGTGATCTGGAACAAGTACCCCCGCATGACCGAGCTGGAGGTGCGCAGCCATCTGGCAAAGCTGGGCTTCCGGGGCGAGACGGTGTTCAAGCCCTGCGAGGCACTTTCGGGCGGCGAGCTGGCCCGCCTGCGCTTTGCTGAGATCGTGCTGGAGCGGCCCAATCTGCTGTTTCTGGACGAGCCCACCAACCACCTGGACATCTACACCCGCGAGAACCTGACCGAAGCCCTGATGGCATACACTGGGACCCTGCTCATGGTCACCCATGACCGCCATCTGATGAACAGTCTGGGCTGTCCCATCCTCTATCTGGAAGATGGCAAGGCCACCCTGTATCCGAGCTACGATGCCCTGATGGGCCGTGCCGCTCCTGCTGCCGCTCCGGAAAAAGCCGGGGATCAGCCCGCCAAGGCTGGTTACGGCAAAGAGCAGCGCCGCCGCCGCGCGGAGCTGCGGGCCAAGATCAAGGCTTGCGAGGATGAAATGGAAGCCTGCGGGGCAAGGGAAGTGGAGCTTGACAATGAGATCAACTCCCCGGAGGTCTACAATGACCCCGATCTGCTCCGCCAAAAGAGCGATGAGCTCAGTGATCTGCGCTTCCATCAGGAGGAGCTGTTTGCTACCTGGGAAAAGGCGATGGAAGAGCAGGAGCAGTACGAACAGGCTGCTGATGAAGAATGATCCGCTGCAAAGGAGAACAATGATGCCTCATAACCGCCGCAATTACAACAAAACGCACAGCATCGCCCTTTCAGGTCTGCTGTTTGCTCTGGCGATGGCGCTTTCCTTCATCGAGGGCACATTGGTCATCCCCGGGCTTTTGCCAGGCATGAAGCTGGGTCTGGCGAATATTGTGGTGATGTATGCCCTGTTCTTCATGGGGCCAAAACAGGCCCTTGTGCTGGATGTGCTGAAGGCGTTCTTCGTCTTTCTGGTCTCCGGCTGGACGGCAGGTTTTCTTTCCCTCTGCGGCGGCCTGCTCTCGCTGCTGGTGATGTGGCTGCTTTACTATCACTGCCCGCTGCGGCCCACATGGTTCATCCTGTCAGTCTGCGGCGCGCTGGCCCACAACATCGGCCAGCTGCTGGGAGCCAGTGTCATCCTTTCCACAGCAGTGTCCCTTTACTATGCACCGATTATGCTGGTGCTGGGCCTTGTGATGGGAATGCTCACCAGTATCACCCTGCGGGCCATGCTGCCTGCGCTGGGACGGCTGGGTTATAATATCCAGGAAAACCGCAAAGGATGAGCTGCCCGGTTGCAACCGGAGCTGGAATCCGATATAATAAATCAAATCTGAATTTTTACCCAACAAAAAAACTGCCCACGGGATAGCGCACTTTGGCGCGGGGCAGCTGGGAGGTATGAGTTTATGTCTGAAAAAGTGACTGTCAAGGTGGAGCGCAATATCCTCCATCTTCCCGCCATTGCCCTGCGTGGGCTGGTGGTGTTCCCCAACAACCTGCTGCATTTTGAGGTGGGTCGTGACAAGAGCATTGCCGCTGTAGAATGGGCCGTGCGGAATAAATCCGAGGTGTTCCTCATTGCGCAGAAGGATATGAAGGCTGAGGACCCCAAGGCAGAGGAGATGTACCAGTACGGCGTTGTGGCCGAGATCAAGCAGGTCATGCGTGTTTCGGATGATCTGGTGCGCATTCTGGTGGAGGGCAAGTTCCGCGCCAAGCGCACCGAGCTGGATACCGAAGGCAGCTTCCTGCTGGCATCGGTGCGGCCGGCTCCTGTGCGCCCCATCAAGGCAGAGGAAGAGACCGAGGCGGAGGCCCTGCTCCGCAACGTAAAAACGAGCTTCGACGCGGTGCTTTCCATGAATCCCCGCATCAGCAAGGACGTGGTGTTTGCAGTTACCTCGAATAACGACCCCGCCTTCCTGTGCGAGTACATCCCTGCCAATCTGCTCTTCCGCTTTGAGGATAAGCAGGCTGTAATGGAAGAGAGCACCCTCATCGGCCGTCTGCGCTTGCTGGTGGAACGCCTGCATCGGGAGCGCCGGATGCTGGAGATCGACAAGGAAATCGCCCAGAAAGTGGATGAGGCCATGGACAAGAACCAGCGTGATTACTACCTGCATGAGCAGATGCACATGATCAGCCAGGAGCTGGGCGAGGACGATGATACTACGGCAGAGGCCGAGGAGTACCGCCGCAGGATCCAGGAGCTGCATCTGGACGAGGAGCGGGAGAAGAAACTGCTCAAGGAAGTAGACCGCCTTGCCAAGATGCAGAGCAGCAACCAGGAGGGAACGGTCATCCGCACCTATCTGGATACCTGCCTGGATCTGCCCTGGAACAGCTTTACCGAGGACGACCTCGATATCGCCAAGGCACAGCGCATCCTTGACCGCGACCACTACGGCCTGAAGAAGGTCAAGGACCGCATTCTTGAGGTGTTGGCTGTCCGTAAGCTGGCTCCGGATGTCAAGGGTCAGATCATCTGCCTGGTCGGCCCTCCGGGTGTCGGCAAGACCAGCATTGCCCGCTCCATTGCCGAGAGCCTGAACCGCAAGTATGTGCGCATCAGTCTGGGCGGTGTGCGGGATGAGGCAGAGATCCGCGGCCACCGCCGCACCTATATCGGGGCCATGCCCGGCAAGATCATCAACGCCATGATCTCCGCCAAGAGCTCCAACCCCCTGATGCTGCTGGACGAGATCGACAAGCTGGCGGGCGATTTCCGGGGTGACCCGGCCGCCGCCCTGCTGGAAGCTCTTGATCCCGAGCAGAACACCACCTTTAATGATCACTTTATCGATATGCCGTTTGATCTGAGCCATGTGCTCTTCATCACCACGGCAAATGATCTGAGCGCCATTCCCGGCCCTCTGCGTGACCGCATGGATGTCATTGAGCTGCCCAGTTATACCCGGGTGGAGAAATACAACATTGCCCGCAAGCATCTGGTACCCAAGCAGCTCAAGGCCTGCGGTCTGGCCGGGAAGGTTACCTTCTCCCAGAGCGCGCTCTACGGCATCATTGACGGCTACACCCGTGAGGCCGGTGTCCGCACCCTGGAGCGTACCATCACCAGTGTCCTGCGCAAGTGCGCCCGCAAGATCGCGTCCGGTGAAGCAGAAAACGTTTCTGTGACCGGCAGCAGCCTGGAAGAGCTGCTGGGGCCCCGCTTCGTCAAGCCTGATTTTCTCAACCGGACCAATGCCATCGGCATTGCCAACGGTCTGGCCTGGACCAGCATCGGCGGCGAGACCCTGCCCATCGAGGTGCAGGTGATGGACAACGGCAGCGGCAAGATCACCGTCACCGGTTCGCTGGGCGACGTGATGAAGGAAAGTGCCCAGCTGGCCATTACCTATGTCCGTGTCCACGCCGAGGAATACGGCATCGACTCTGAGCGGCTGAAAAAGTGCGATCTGCACATCCATGCCCCCGAGGGTGCCGTGCCCAAGGACGGCCCCAGCGCCGGTGTTACTCTGACCACGGCTCTGGTGTCCTGCCTGTCCGGCATCCCGGTGCGCGGTGATGTGGCCATGACCGGCGAGATCACCCTGCACGGCAATGTGCTGCCCATCGGCGGCCTGCGCGAAAAGAGCATGGCTGCCTACCGTGAGGGAATGAAAACCGTGCTCATCCCCAAGGATAACGTTCCGGATCTGTACGAGGTGGATGACGAGGTGAAGAAGAATCTGACCTTCCTGCCCATGTCTGACCTCGCGCAGGTGCTCAATGCCGCTCTGCTCAAGCCCAAGAGCGTTTCTGCCCGTCATCCGCACCCCGCCAAAAAGGCAAAGCCGGTGGAAGCGGCCATCCCGCCCGCACCGGAAAAACCGAAGCCGGGGGCTGTCTGCTAATCAAAGGAGCAAACGATGAATTACAACAAAGCGGATTTTATTGCAAGCTACGGCATTTCCAGCCAGCTGCCCGAAAGTGACCGTCCGGAACTCAGCTTCTCAGGCCGTTCCAACGTGGGCAAGTCCAGCCTCATCAACAAGCTGTGCAACCGCAAGAACCTTGCCCGTGTATCCAGTACACCGGGCAAAACGGCCACCATCAACTTCTATGAGGTGGACAACTGCTATTTTGTGGATCTGCCCGGCTATGGCTATGCCAAGGTCAGCAATGCGGACCGTGAGCGCTGGGATGACCTCATCAACAGCTATTTTGAGGCCCCTCGGCATCATACCCTGCTGGTGCAGCTCATCGACTGCCGCCATGCCCCCAGCGCAGATGACCTGCAGATGCTGAAGTATCTGCACTACCATCAGATCCCCTTTGTTGTGGCATTGACCAAAGCCGATAAGCTCAAAAAGAGCCAGCTGGCCAAGACACAGGAGGATTTTGAAAAGGTCTGCCTGCCCTATGGCTGTCAGAAGGTGGTGCTGACCAGTGGCGAGAACGGCTACGGCATCCCGGAGCTGCAGGCGGTGTTGAACGAGGCCGTGGCGGCTGAGTTCACCGATGACGAGGAAGCGGAGTAAACCATGGCCTACAATGAATTTGCCTATTTCTATGATGAATTCAACGGCGAAGCCGACTATGATGCCCTTTATGAGCAGATCCGGCAGGAACTGAATGCTCACGATATCCGGGATGGTATTCTGGCTGATCTGGGCTGTGGAACAGGGGAGCTGACCCTGATGCTGACCCAGGCGGGCTATGATATGATCGGCATCGATCAGTCCGAGGAGATGCTCTGTGTTGTGCGGGATAAGGCGGAACAGCTGGGCCTTTCCGGCAAGCTGCTGCTTTTGCAGCAGGATCTGCTCAAGCTTGACCTCTACGGCACCATCCGGGGTGCGGTGTCTACCTTCGACACCTTCAACCACATCCCGGACCTGGATACTGCCATTGCCAACGCGGCTTTTTTCATGGAAGAGGGCGGTGTGTTCCTCTTTGATATGAACACCCCTTACAAGCACCAGAAGGTGCTGGGGGAGAATGTATTTACCTTTGAGGAGGAGGACGCTGCCTGCGTCTGGCGCAACCACTATCACCCTGCGGACCGCCGGGTGGAGATCACGGTGGATATCGACTACCGCGAAACCGGCGAACACTTCCATGAACAGTTCTATGAATATACCTACGACCTGGATACCATCCGAGCTGCGTTGGAAAAGCACGGCTTTGTGCTGGAAAAGGTCTGCGACGGTGAGAGCTTCGGCCCCCTGACCGAAGAGAGCGAGCGCTATTTCTTCTGTGCCGTCAAGCAGTATACCCAATTGGAGGAAAAAGAAAATGTCTAATCTGATCCGCGGTATTTCTGAAAACGGCGGTGTTGTGTTCTGCGGTGTGGACTCCACTGAAATCGTCCGCACGGCCGAGCAGCTGCACCACACCAGTGCGACCTGCAGCGCAGCCCTGGGCCGCCTGCTCACCGGTGCGTCCCTGATGGGCTCCATGCTCAAGGACGATGGCGATTCCATTACGCTGCGTGTGGCGGGCGGCGGCCCCACCGGCACGGTTGTTGCCTGTACCGATGGCACCGGCAATGTCAAGGGCTGCATCGACCACCCGCTGGTGGAGCTGCCTCTGAAAGCAAACGGCCATCTGGATGTGGGCGGTGCTGTGGGCAAAAACGGCGTGCTGACTGTCATCCGTGACAACCGCCTGCAGAAAGAACCCACTGTGGGCCAGGTGCCGCTGGTCTCCGGCGAGATCGCCGAGGACCTGACCAGCTACTATGCTTACAGTGAGCAGGTGCCTACCGTCTGCGCTCTGGGTGTGCTGGTGGATACTGACCTGACCATTGCCTGCGCGGGCGGCTTCCTGCTGCAGCTGCTGCCTGGTGCCACCGATGCCGAGATCACCCAGCTGGAGCAGAACATCGCCGCAATGCCTTCCGTCACTGAACTGCTTCGGGAAGGCAAGACTCCCGAGGATATGATGAACCTTGCTCTGGCAGGCTTCAACCCCAATGTTCTGGATGAGCGCGAGGTGCAGTACAAGTGTGATTGCAGTGAAGAGCGTACCGAGGAAATGCTGCTGAGCCTGGGCCGCAAGGAGCTGGAAAAGCTCCGGGATGAGGACCCTGACTGCGAGGTCGTCTGTCATTTCTGCCACACTAAATATCATTTTGACCTGAATCAGCTGGTGGAGAAGGCTGCTTATAAAAAAGAAGCGGCCGAAGAACCCGCTGAAAACGCATAAAATGTAAACCCCAAAACGGCCCGGAGCGAGAAACTCCGGGCCGTTTTCAGGTGCAGATATCAGCAATGATGGTGTAGACTACCCGGTAATGCAGCATATTGTTCTCGGTTGTGACATCTACTTTCTGCGCCACAAATTCTGCGTCCGGGTAATCGTTCTGCAAGGCCTGTAAGCCATGCAGACGGGCCAGTGCGCTGGCTTCATCCTCTGAGGAATGAATTTCATTTTCTGCCTGTTCGTAATAGGTGGTTTCCTCGACGGAAAGCGGGAGCGTCAGCCCCAGAAGCTCCGGCTGAAGATGCCGCGTGACAGCTGTGGAACCGTCTGCAGGAGAGAAAAGAGAAGGCAATGGGAACACCCGCCCGGCAAGGAAAAGCCTTCGCTGAACGACAGTGTTCCCGGTCAGCTGGTATGTGGCAGCCGTCAGTGGAAGATCTTCCGCAAACTCCCACTCGAACTGTGCCCGGACGCTTCCAGCGGCAGGCTGAAAGATCAGCGTACCGTCCCGTTCGGCCCGGGCAGTGCCGATGAGTCCCTGGCCTCTTTCCACTGCCTGCCCGGGAACCACCAGCATCGTCCCGCTGACAAGGTTTGTGTTGACCACCGTGCCCGCAGCCTTTGCCCGCAGGCCATGGAGCGTTCCGGCGGCGATCTCCGGCACCGGTTTGGCTTCTGCCGCTTCCAGTACCAGCCGCCCGTCCAGAAAATTCAGGCTGACCCACGAGAACTCACCGCTCTGGAGCAGAGCGTATTCCCCGGCGGCAAGTTTTTCCTGCGTGACGATACTGCCCGGCATCAAGGAAACGGTTTCCCGCAGAACGGAAGCTGCCCGCGCTTGCTGGCCGGTCGTCAGGCCGGAAGCATCCACAGCCCAGACAAGGCCCTGTGACCAAAGCAAAAGCGGCACAAACAGCAAAAGCCCGGCCCACAGCCCCCGCCGCCAGAGGTAGGGCCGCAGGAGAAAAAACAGCCCTGTCTTTTTGCGGATGCGCAGATGCACCCGCCGCTTGCGGGCAAGTTTTGCCAGCCGGAGATAGTGCCATGCCGCGCACCGGGCCGTAAAGCCGCCGGGAGCAGGGAAGATGTCGGTGAGGTGCAGGCCTGTCCGTGCAGCTTCGGAGAGCAGGCCCTCGGTATCACCGTTCCGGGCAGAAAATGCTGCCCCGGCCCAAAGCTGTAAGATGCTGCATCCCTCCCTAACTGCTGGAAAAATCCGTGCGCAGGAACCGCCCCCGCAGGGTAATGCGGTGAGCGGCCAGCGTTTCGATTCTAAGCCCGTCCCCATACACGGTGAACAGCCCGCCCGCAAATTCCAGGCAGAGCCTGCCCTCTTCATAGGTGCGCACCCTGCGGAAGTGCTCGATCTCCATCACACCGCCGCTCAAATAGACAGAGGGCTGGCCGTAAAAGCCCCGGGGAGGCTGGCGCAGCATCCGGCCAAACCAGCCGCGCAGGGAGAGCCGCCCGGTTTTCTGCTGTTTCACACCCGCTCCCTCCCCGCCGGGCAAAACTGCGCCCCGTATCACATATATATGGAACCGGAGGGCGTGTGTATGAATCGGCTTTTCAGATGGGATCAGATGGGTTTGTTTTTGCTGGCACTGGCGGCAGGGATTCTGCCGTTTGCAGTGCCGGAGGTTTGTGCCGCTGCTCTGCGGGAAGGGCTGACCCTCTGCAGTGGGCCGCTGCTGCTCTCGCTGTTCCCGTTTCTCGTGGTATCGCGCTTACTCATCCAATGCCCGGAAAGCGACCTGCTGGCCCTGCCGTTCCGTCTGGCGGCGTGGGGCATCGGCATCCGCACACCCTGTGCGGCACGGGTGCTCTGCATCGGGTTCCTGGGTGGCTTTGCACCAGCGGCCAGTGCTGCGGCGCAGGCAGTCAGGACCGGTCAGCTTACGGCTGAGGAAGCAGATGCCCTGCTGCCTGCCTGTATCTGTTCCGGGCCATCCTTTGTGGTTCTGACGGTGGGGCAGAGCCTGCTGGGCAGTGCAGAGCTTGGCGTGCTGCTGTTTGCGTCACAGATCACCGCAAACTATCTGACTGCCGCCCTGCTGAACCGGTTTGCAGGAGTGCGTTCGGTCAAACCGGGATCTGCAGCACCAGCATCCCCTGCACCGCCGCGGCTGGATGAGATCCTGGCCGATGCCGCCATAACGTACTGCAAGCTCTGCGGTTTTATCCTCTTTTTCCGGATGCTGGCTGCCGGGGCAGGGGCGCTTTTGCCTGCCGGTGCGGGCACACTCTGTGCCGTTCTGCTGGAAGTCTGCTCCGGCTGTGACCTGGCCTCCCGCACTGGACGATGGGGGAGCCTGCTCTGCTGTGCAGCACTGAGCGTGCAGGGGCTTTCTGTGTTGCTGCAGGTGCGCACCATCTGCCCGCCGGAAATGACCCTGCGCCCGCTCTACTGGGCCAGGTTGCTCCATCTGCCGCTTTCACTGGCCCTGTTCTACCTGCTGCTGCCGGGCGGGGAGGCGGATGTGTTCAGCACTCTGCCTGCCCGGGTCCTTTTGATGCGGCGGGTGTCGCCGGATTGTGCCCTGCTCGTTTTTGCAGTGTGTTGTATGGCAGCCTGCACTTTGCGCAGTGGAATCCGTCAAGTTGAACAGAAACAGATGGCAAGAAATGCAGGTGGGTGTTGTATAAATTCCAAAACTTTGCTATAATAAGACGTAAGCATTCAATGACAGGGAAGCTTCCCTGAACAGATGGAAATAAAATAAATGAGCACACGCTTATTTTAGATGGAGGACCATAGAATGGATTTACAGAATATGGATCTTAAGGGCGGGAGCCTGCAAATTTCCACCGAGGTCATCGGCAAGATCGCACGCTGTGC
>OGYD01002985.1_pt1 | contig 10293 bp, 8 predicted proteins | sample 1576441 | NCBI WGS metagenome assembly OGYD01 (sample SAMEA3541537, study PRJEB24748) | human gut metagenome | biome: human gut; feature: human-associated habitat; material: faeces | place: China | collected 2012 | reverse complement strand
CATCGGGCAGCATCAGCCATTGGCGGGACTTTCAAAGGCGCGATAGACGACCAAAGGGCGATAGGCGAGATTTTGGACAACGCAAAGCCCGTTGCCGTTTACAGGCATTTGGACGCCGCGCTATTCGGAGGCTATCTGCCGTTCTTGGAGGACTGCGAAGCCAGGGAAATAGTCGACGCATCCAAAATGAATTTTGATTCCATTGCCGTTTCGGGACACAAATTTTTCTCATTGAACGAGCCGGCCGGCGTCTTTATATGCCGCAAGAGGGTGCTGGATTGCGTCCACGGCAATCCCGTCCCGTATTTAAAGGGGGTAATCCCGACTCTAAGCTGTTCGCGCAGCGGATTGGACGCGCTCAAGCTCTTTTGGAGGATAAAATCCCTTGGGGCAGCAGGCTTGGGAAAGCAGGCAAATCACTGCCTAAAAATGGCAGATTTGCTTCTCAAGGGCTTGCTCGATAAAGGTGTGAAAGCTTATAAAAACCCATTTTCAAACACCGTATTTTTCGATAGGCCCTCGGAGAGGATTGTCAAAAAATACGCGCTCGCATGCAGCGAGTACGAAGATTTTGGGAAGCTGTCTCACATAGTGACTATGCAATATTTCACTCCCGAACTAATAAATAGCGTAATTTCAGATATTGTAAAATAAATCGCGTAATGAATACAATTCCGCGCAGAAAAGATAGAACCCTCGACCCTCAAGAGGCCGAGAAGATTTTTGACGCTGTCGAATACGGTTATCTGACACTGGTTTCGGACGACGAATACCCTTATTCGATACCTGTAAATTTTGCGAAGGTCGGGAAATCGGCCTATATACATTGCGCGCCGGAGGGAAGAAAGCTCGACATGATATCGCGCAATCCGCATGCGTGCCTTTCGGCAGTTTCGCGTGCGGACGTTGTGCCGGAAAAATTTACGCTTTCGTACGCGAGCGCCATGGCATTCGGCAAAATATACATTTGCAGGGACGATTCCGAGCGTCTTTTTGGATTGCGCGCAATCGCAAAAAAGTTTTGCCCGCATTTGGAGGATAAGGCTGAGTCATACATACAAAAATCTTTTGGCAGGACATTCGTTCTGCGCTTTGATTTCGAGGGCATTTCCGGGAAATGCAAAAACGTCCAACCAACCATTGAAAAAAAGGAAGAGGATTAATGAGCATAAAACACACTCTATCGGTATTCGTTTTAGCAGTCTCTTGCGCGGCGCACGCGGCGGGGGAAAGCGAGGTTAAACCCGCTGTTTCAGAAGGTGTGAAAACGGAGGAAACGGCAAAAATTCCGGCAACTGAAAATGCGGCTGTCAATGAATCGGAAGTAAAGACGCTCGACGCTTACGAAGTGACTGCCATGCGCTTTTCCGACTCGCTCTTCGATCTCCCCGCAAGCACCCAAAATATATCCTCCCAGACAATAGAAAAGAGCGGCCTCGTGTCCGTTCCTGACGTATTGAGAAGATACGCTGACGTAAATATCCGCAATACGGGTTCGAGCCCTTTCACATCGGAATTGTCTATGCGCGGATTCGGTGAAAATAGTGGGCAGAGAGTGATGGTTATAGTGGACGGGCAGAGGCTAAATACGCTCGACCTATCGTTTATAAACTGGGCGCAGCTCCCGCTTGAAAACATAGAAAATATCGAGGTAATGCGCGGGCCGCAAACGGCGGCTTACGGAAATTACGCGGAAAGCGGAGTGATAAAGATTACAACAAAACGCTGGAACCAGCCAGATTCCGCCAAAATAGGTGGGTTTTTTGGGACTTACGGCGAATATCAGGGATACGCGCGGGCGTCGCACTCCGACGAAAATTATTTTGCAACGGCTTCCGCCAACTATTACCACAATAGCGGCTATATAGACAACACCCTAAATTGGAACAAAAACGCGTCTGTCGCCGCCGGAGCCAAGCTCGACGAACAAAACGACATAGTGTTTACCGCGAGCGGCGGAGACGAATTCCTAAGGTGGGCGAATCCCCTCTATTCGTATTCGCAAATGATGGAAAACCCGACCGCAAATTCCGGGGTCTCGAGCGAAAACAACCTGAATTTTGCGACAGTCTCAGCCGCCCTTGAAAACAATTCGTCGTTCGGGGAAGGGGCGATACAGATGGGCGCGAATATGAGGGAAGTCGATACGCTTTTCCCGTCCACCTGGGGAGACACATCAAACAGCGTGATGCTCTGGACGGCATCGTTCACCCCGCGCTATCGCGTATATATGGGTGAAGAGGACGAGAGCTACGTTGAGGGCGGGCTTGACTTTTATTACGACAATATGGCCTCCAAACGCTACTCCGACGGCGGGTATTCAAATAAAATTGCATCTACGGACATAGAGCGCATAACAATTGCCCCGTGGCTCGGCGGCAGGCTTGCTCTTGACGACGTATTTTCAATCACAGCAGCCGGGCGCTATGAAAGCGCGATAAATTACGTTGACCACACGTCCGCCGCCCCCTACGACGAGCACAAAAATTTTGGCGGGCTCGCCGGCCAAATTGGCTTAAACGCAAAAATAGACGAATCGTGGAACGTTTATTTCAGGTTTGACCAAGTTTACCGCTATCCCGCAATAGACGAAATGGCTTCTTATTGGGGATATGCCACCGACGCGTTCAATCCGCTTCTCAATCCAGAGCGCGGGCAGAATTACGAAATAGGAGCGAATTTTGTCCGCGGGCCGTGGAGAGCAAATTGCTCGCTGTTCTTTATGCACCTCGACAACGAAATAATGCTCAATCCCGCGACATACACCTCGGAGAACATAGGGTCGACCGACAGGTTCGGTGCGGACGTACGGCTTGGGTACGAGCTTGAAAATTTTGGGGTATCGACAGCGTGGGCTTTTGTTTCCGCGAAATTTGACGGGGGAGAGTACAACGGCAACAATGTGCCGTTAGTGCCTACGATAGTTTCGACGACGCGCGTGTGGGTAAAACCCGTAAAATTTCTCGAATTGGCAGTAGAATATGAGTGGGCGAGCGGTCAGTACATGGGCAGCGATTTTGGGAATACGCAAGAAAAGATGCCCGCCGTATGGACGCTAAACGTAGTGGCGAATATCTTTATAAGCGAGAACGTGCGCGCATTTGCCGCATTCAACAATGTCACGGACGAAATATACGCAAGCTACGCCGTTCATTCCGCCTACGGGGACTCGTGGTATCCGGCGCTTGGCCGCAACGTGAGAGTTGGCATTGAGTTTAAGTTCTAATAATTCTTGATTTCTAAAAAAAAATTCCGCCGAATTTTCGGGCGGAATTTTTTTTACACGTTTTTCCAAATTCTTCCCAATAATTTTTTATATTCTATTTAATAGTATTCTTGTATGAATATCTGCCACGTATAAGAAAGTTGAGATTGTGCGCTTAGGCACAATCTCAATATTTAAGAGTTTTTAATTGGGCATTATGACAAAATAAATATACGGGACTTTTTTATCTCGGCGCCAAGATTATAAGGAGTGTAATTTATGCCTTAATTAATTATAAGGCTATACAGCCAATAACATTTATCTTCTATATTGTAGCTCGATATAAACACGATCTTAGATTTTAAATCATAATTGTTTTTATTTTCGATGCGTTCAAAATTTCCGATTTTTGTTTTAATTGAAATATCGCACTTTTCTTGCTTTTTATTTGTAAATATTTCAATAACTGCGTTGGGAAATTGTATAGTATTCTTTTGCTCTACTTTAACAATATCTACTAATGTAGGTCTTTTGTTTCCATTAGCCATTAAGACCCAGTAATGTCCTGAAAATTTGTTAGGCAGCTCCTTAGACCATTGAAAGAGAAGTTTTTCATTTAACAAAATGTCTTTAATAATCTTTTGATGTTGATGTGATTTATCATTTAAAGGAAGTTGTATTGAAGGAATATAATGCGCATCATTGAAGTCTGAATCTTTGGCAAGATTTGAATTATTATTAAAATTATCCATTAAATAATTCTCGCTTGCATAGGAAAATGTAAAAATAAAGAAAAGAGATATGTATTGTATTATATTTTTTTTCATTTTTTCTATATTTTTTACAAGAAGCAGATTTTAATGTAATGTTTTTATTTAAGGAATTGATTTAGATAAAACAAAAATAAACGTAAATGTAATCAGTATGTTATAAAAATTAATTTTGATATTCAGTCAAGGTTTCTTTATTGACTATGAAGATATTATTCATAGATGTTCAATCGAATGACCGGCATTTTGTTCTTTCTAAAGCCTTGCAAGATGGTTTTTGCCAACGTATCACCGAACAAGGAATTAAAGGTGAAAATTTAGATAAATAAAATGAAAATAGAATTACCGCCTCTAATTAAATAATTAAGGATATTACAAAGGGAAAGAATGAACATGATACAAGAATTTCTGCGTATAATTGGTAAAACTGTATATGCTATTAAAAGCATATTTATATTTACTTTTTCTCTTTTTAGTTTTTTTGGGGGTATACAAGGTGAATGTAAAATTATAGAATTTAAGAAAAATGCTACAGAAACTAATTGTAGTTTAGAAAAACCGCAAGAAATTGGTGCGCCGTTTGTATTAAAGATTTTCAGCCCTACTGGAAGTATTGATCTAAATGAGAATTCATTTTTAAGTAATTTTATGGTTGTCTGTGATTTTCATAATAAAAAAAGCCTTATTCCCGTAAATAGTATGTCGTTTGGAAATTTCAGCACTTCTAACTTTAAACCCCTATTTGCAAAATACACAACTGACACAAAGTCTATGGTAACAGTTCCATTAGAATTTATTACATCGTTTATGCTGAATTATCTAAAAAATAAGGATATTGAGACTGAACTAAAAAATGTAGATTATGTTTATATTTCACTTGTGTTAAACAATCTAACGCCATCTGCAACCAAAAGTAGTATTACTTTTTTGACTAATAAAGTTTCTTTTTCAAAGAGTGAATTGCTTTTGTTTATTGAAAATCAAAAAAGTTGCAACAATGAATAAACTCATAACTAAATTAAAAATATAATTTGCATCAATGTTCCGTATTTTTGAAAATAAAATTAAAGTAATATTTCGAATGTTAATAAATTGTCAAAAATTTATATTTAATATAATGATTATGAATATGATATACGAATAATTGTTGAAGGGTTTTTTTAGCATGTCGATTGTGCTTGGGCAATCTGCGATAACACTTTTAGCTGTAATGGGAGACGGTTGCAATGAATGGAATACTAATATTTGGATTGTATGCATTTTCGCTAATGCTGATACTGCAGAATATTTAAAAAATAAGCGACTCTCTAAAAATTCAGGTGCAGATGCAACCAAAGTAATCCATCAACCGGCAAAAGACTTTTTACGCAAACTAAAAGAAATATCATGTGACCCAAATATTGAATGTGTATTGAAGTAACTTTTTTATTCTCCGGTTTATTGAAATCAAAAAAAATTGATCTCAGTAAAACATTAGTACGTTCCAAAATATTCAGATTGGGAAGGGAAGAACTAAACACTTGGCTAAAATTCGCACCAAGTTTACTAGCTGCCTTTAATAATACAAATTGAGAGAACATTGTTTACTTTATTATAATTTTTAACATAAAATATATCTACGTTTCAAAATTCATGTATGCATCACATCTTTCTTTGGGCTTTTGTGAGAGAAGATATGTGATATTTATGCTCTGTAAATTAACTTTGTCCTGTTATTTTGCTACTCTAAAAATAATTCTCTTAGCCTTTCCAATCTTAGCTTTAAATTTTTGTACTCTATGCAATGTTTGCGGGTTTTGTATATCTTCTATTGCCAATTCAATTTGCCAATTTCGTACAATGCTTAATTCGTGCGGCTTAAAAAATTAAAAATTTCATTTATAAATTTTCAAAGCATGGAATGTCATACTTGAATAGGGCATATTCCAGCACGCATGTTATGCGCTTTCGCAAGGCGTGTTGCCAGTAGCCTTCCCATCTTCGGGAACTACTTCCAATATGCTTTCTGGAAATTAAGACAGATTTTTTAAAGAGTCAAAGCCACAAAGCATGTAAAAACCCTGTCTATTTCAAGTTTAAGGCGCTTGATGCCGTAATTTAGCACCGCTTCCTCTTTAAGCAGATTAGCTGCTAAATTGCAACTTATATCCGATTAATAGGAAGACGCTAAAACGCATCTCAATCTAGGAGTTTGTCACAAATTATTATATTTATTAGAATGGGATTTCAATCACACGGAATTTTGATGGAACTTTAATAAAACGGCCTTCAAATGTAAATCGAATAGGATTATTGTCTTTATCCCATTTAAGTTTCTTGCGATAACTCGATGGATCTTCGAATATCAATGATAACAATTCATTAGATTTTTCTTCGTCCTTTGCAACTCCCAGCCCATTATTATAACAGTAATAGAGAGATTTATATACATCAAATTTGAGAATATTATTTTCTTTCTCCACAACTTCCGACGAGATTGATTCCCAAATTTTTACCGCTTTTGATTTATCTTCAGGCACTCCCCTGCCGTAGAAATAGCATACTCCCATATCGTATTTTGCGGGTAAAGAACCTTTTCTTGCAAGTACTTCAATCCACTTAAACACATCTTTATAATTGGGGTCTATTATATCAACAACATCCCCCAACATTGACTTCCAAATTTCTACCGCTTTTGATTTATCTTCGGGCAGTCCTCTGCCGTGAAAAATGCATTTTCCAATATCGTATTTTGAGGCCAAACAACCTTTAAGTATCTCAAAGCACTTAAACGCTTCTTTATAATTGGCGTTAAGCGCTATTATATCATCAAGTCTCGCATAAACTTTAGCAACGGAATATTGTGAATATTCAACCCCAAGTTCAGCGGCTTTTAACATTAATTCTCTACCCTTTTTGACATCTTTTTTCACTCCATTGCCGAAGATGTACATCAAAGCTAAATTATTTAAAGCAGCAGGATGGTTTTTCTCGGCAGCCTTTGAGAACCAATAGAAAGCCTTTTGTGAGTTATATGGCCAAAACTCAAAATCAGCGTAGTAGGATCCATAACTAAACTGGGCATATGGATTCCCCTCTTTTGCTTTCTTTTCCAAATATTTCAGCGCTTCCGACTCTGAATACTTCGAATTTCTCACCGCATCTAAATAATATAAAAAAGCCTTTCTTTCGTCCTTCTTCAATTCAGTGCCGTGCTCATACGCCTTTGCTAAATTTAATATTCGGTAATATTCGGCTTCTTCTTTAGATTTATCATTGTTATCTTCTCCGGCAAGCAATAATGGAAAGCTTAAAATTATAGTTAAATAAAAAACAATTCTTTTCATACTATTACATGTTTATTATCATGAAAAAAGTTTGTCAAATAAATTAGTTTATATCAATTTCAGATACCATTTTTTCTGATAAATTGATTCTGACCGCCCCGCTGTATATCTCCTTCTCATTAGGTTTTCTTGTATAATTTCTTATAACTCCACCATCCGCATTGTCTCTCGGGGCATAGTTCAACTTTTTGTCTGAACTGGCATGTGCTTGGGCATAATATCTGATATCGGTAGATGGAAGAGGATTCTTTACAATATTGTTCGGTCCGAAAACCTCCTTCGGACGTCCTTCCACACTCGAAATTTTCATTCTTATATTCAGATTACCATCTGTACCGGCTATTGAATTCCATCCCGGCTCATCTTCTTTATTAACTATAGATATGCGGTCGATTTTAACGCACCCGTTTTTGTCTGATTTTGCGTCGTAAGCAACATCTATGCACTTCTTTTCGTCATTTTCAAATTCCAAGCGAACAATTACCGTCACATCCGACTCCGGCGTATATCCGCTGTCTGAAAAATCAAACGCAGACCATACGCCACTAACTTCTCGGCCCCCATTTTTCTTATCATTGTAACTTCCGACTTTAAATGTGTCTTTAAAATCTACAGACTCTCCGGTTGAGTTTCTATCTTCATCAATCTTGCCAAATCGGAGACTCCTGCTGATTGCCCCGTTGGGGGGATTACCTTCAATTTTTGAGGAAGACCCCATGCTTTCCGGCTTATTTTCATTTGAACTTCCGCCGGCATCGGAATTTGTTTTTTTAGTTTCTGTACCACCCGTTTCTGAAGATTCGCCACTTCCGCCGCCTTCCGAAACCCATTGTCCGCCGTCCGATTGCCCCTTGGGCGCGCGCGGCTGGTCGGGGCGATAAGTCTGTTCTTCATCTTCGGAATTTTCGGGAGACTCCTTTTCCCGGTTTATTTTTTCGAGCGAAAGTTTGCCGCATGCGCAAAGACAAAAGTTTTTTACAGCTTCAGCGCTATCGAGGTTCACATTTGTTTTATTTGCATTTGATTCTCCTTCCAAACCCGCAAGATGGGCAACCTCGTGTATGATTACTCCGGCTCTATTGTCTTTTATTTCTTTTGTATTAAAGAAGGCATCGTAGATTTTTATTTCACCTTTCTCCGATACGCTTGCTAAGACCGAGGTATCTGTGTTGCCTTCGGAGTCTGAATATACCCGCTCTTTCTTGCATATTAGCGCTTTATTTTTAAACTTTTCCATCAGGTTTTCCAATATCTCCAAAAGTTCTTCTCTGCCATTAAAAAGAGAATTTACTAAATTTTCGTCGACTTCTTCATTTTTTAGCTTTGATAAAGAGGAGCTTAAATAAATAAACGCCTCTTTAATAGATTGGCTTAGAAATGCGCCTTCCTGCAATGGAAAGTTTGTTGAACGTTCATACCTTATAGGTCCGAATTGGGTTTTTATGCGTGTTTCCATGGGATCAAATTTACAATTAAACTGTAAAATAAGCAAATTTACTTTTTGAAACTTTGAAAAAACAAAAACTCTTGATATTTTTGAGGAGGCAAAAACTTATAATGAACCATGATTTTTTTACTACTGAATTTGCCTGCGAAAACTCCCAACGTTGCGTTCGATAAGCAATCACCAATCAGGTTTTTCATATTCTCCTTTGATACTTCCAACATGGCGTCCAATATGGGTTGCATGTCTTTGCTCTTGTTTATCTTCTCGTTCATAATCTTTTATATTCCTTTCGTTTAAATGTTTATATCTTGACTTCATAATGTCGTGGCGGCGCTTGTTTTCGGCCTCCCACAACTTGCGGTAGTCCACTTCGTCACTTTGCCTTAAATCAGCATTTACTATATCAAATGTCTTTTCGGCGGCAGGGCCTTTCAGCCTTATGCGGGTATCGCCGCGCTTCACCGTAAAGTAATCCTTGCCTTGGCGCGGGATTTCCATCCCCTCTCTTTTCAATATCCCAAAGAGATTATCCCGCGTTCGTACGATGCCTTTTTCTATTCCATCAAAACTCAATCGGCACACATCACTATAAAGCTCTTTGCCTTTTTCACCCAGCCGCGCGCTCGCGCTAAGAAGCTTCTTCTTATTGCTTGGATCGCTAAGCTTTGGATTTTCTTGGTGCAGCATTTTACCCATAAGCTTGTGGGCCTTTATGTCGCGTCGGTGCAAATACGGCGTAAATTGCCTGTTATTTGCCATGCAGAGCGTGTAAAAATTTAACTCGTAGCTTCTGCCCGGATTGTGGTGCCTTATAAACAAGTAATAGAAGTCCTCATGGTCAAAGCCCGGAAAAAAGGTCTCTAATATGCACTCCTTCAAGTGTTCTTCAAATTCTATTCCGCCTATCTCGCTAAGCGGACGCTTCTCGCGGTAAACGTAGGTAAGCGACGGCTCCTTATACCTTTGGGCATATTTTCTCATGTGCATTATTACCCTCAAGTTCCCTCCGCCTACAACTTCGCTTATCCTATCTCGCCCTTTAGAATCGGTATTTCCCAAGAGATATTCCAAGTCCTTATCCGGGCTTATTCGCTTGCCGATCATTTTTCATCCTCCTCTAAGGCGACGTCCAATATCACATGCAAGCGATCGCTTATTGACATAATTTCACAAAGGATTTCAGGAAAGCTCTCATGGGATCTTCCACCTTTTGCCATTATGTTTATACCCCGGGCTATTTGATTGATGTTTACACCTATGCGGTTCAATTCTTTGTACGCCTTATATAATCTGCCGAATTGGCGCTTCCGGCGAACCGGCCTCAATGTGGGGATTTTTATCCCGGCAAGATGCTTGTTTATAAGCTCGCGCAAAAGTTCGGATACGTCCATTTCGCAACTGTTGGCAATAGCTTTTATATTGGCTTTTTCCTCCTTATTGCAGCGCAACTTTATGATGTATTTGCGCCCGCTTTCTGTGGATGCGGCTTTCTTTTTAGGTTGCGTAGCGAGCGGGGTGGGTCGAGGGATGGGGGCTTTGCCCCCG
>OGYD01002982.1_pt1 | contig 10303 bp, 10 predicted proteins | sample 1576441 | NCBI WGS metagenome assembly OGYD01 (sample SAMEA3541537, study PRJEB24748) | human gut metagenome | biome: human gut; feature: human-associated habitat; material: faeces | place: China | collected 2012 | reverse complement strand
AATATGGCGAGATAGCTCAGTTGGCTAGAGCACACGGTTCATACCCGTGGTGTCGGGAGTTCGAGTCTCCCTCTCGCTACTACATGGACACCTTGAACAGAGGTGTCTTTTTTGCATATACAGGGAAAATACCGTAAAACACTGCCAAAGCGGAAATATTTTCACTTGTACAATTCATAGAATAATGGTATTCTTTTACGGGAAAATAAAATGATAGCAGTCAGAAAGGAGAATGAAAATGCGCGTTGGAATGGGGTATGATGTACACAGACTGGTGGAAGACAGAAAGCTGATTATAGGCGGAGTGGAAATTCCGTATGAAAAAGGTCTGCTGGGACATTCTGATGCGGATGTCCTGCTTCATGCGATTATGGATGCACTGCTCGGTGCGGCGGCGCTTGGAGATATTGGAAAGCATTTTCCGGACAACGATGACAGATATAAAGGCATTTCCAGTCTGGAACTGTTAAGACAGGTTGGAAAGCTTTTAGATGAAAAGAATTATGTCATTGAAAATATTGATGCAACGATTATTGCGCAGAAGCCGAAAATGCGTCCGTATATCGATGAAATGCGCAAAAATATTGCAGACACCTTAAAGCTTGACATCGACCGTGTCAATGTAAAGGCAACGACCGAGGAAGGACTTGGCTTTACCGGTACGGGAGAGGGCATTTCTTCCCAGGCGGTTTGCAGCTTAAATGACGTGACTAATTATATCTATGGCGATTCGGATATGACAAATTGTTGTGGCGGATGTGGCGGTTGTTCCGTAAAATAAAGTAACAGCAATCAGACATTGAGGAGTAGACATGGAGTTTTTTAAATATGTAAAACAGGAAATTGCGGTCATAAAGGACAGGGATCCGGCAATAAAATCAACGATGGAAGTGTTTTTATATCCGAGTTTTCATGCAATTTTAAAATATCGCAAGGCGCATAAACTGTACCTGAAAAAGCACTATTACCGTGCACGCCGCATTTCGCAGAAAACGGCAAGAAAGACCGGTATCGAGATTCATCCGGGTGCCCAGATTGGTGAAGGTCTGTTTATCGACCACGGACATGGCGTGGTTATCGGTGAAACAGCCATTATCGGGGATAATGTAACACTGTATCAGGGGGTAACGCTTGGCGGAACCGGAAAAGAAAGCGGAAAGCGCCACCCGACAGTGGGGAATAACGTATTAATCGGTGCGGGAGCAAAGGTGCTTGGTTCATTTACAATCGGAGATAACTGTAAAATCGGCGCCGGTTCGGTTGTTCTTGAAAATGTGCCGCCGAATTCAACGGTTGTCGGCGTGCCGGGTAAAATCGTCATTCAAAATGATGTACGTGTCAATGACGATTTAGACCAGGTGCATCTGCCGGACCCGGTACAGACGGAAATGGACGATTTAAAGAGTGAAAATGCGCGCCTTCGGGTACGTCTTGATAAATTAGAGAAGGCATTGGAAAGTGTGACCAATCCATAAATTTAAGATTGTTCACACAACTATTTGTGCCGTAGATGCCACAAATAGATTTATCGCAGGGTTGAATGGAATTCAGCCCGCGTACCGCCGACACAAAGCGTCTACGGAAAAGAGGAGCAATAATGAAAATTTATAATACACTGACAAGAAAAAAAGAAGAATTTCAGCCGCTTGAAGAAGGCAAGGTAAAGATGTATGTCTGCGGACCGACCGTATACAACCTGATTCATATTGGAAATGCAAGACCGATGATCTGCTTTGATACGGTAAGAAGATATCTGGAATATAAGGGGTATGATGTCAATTACGTATCCAACTTTACGGATGTGGATGATAAGATTATTAAAAAGGCCAATGAAGAAGGTGTATCTGCCGAAGAAATTTCACAGCGTTATATCGCAGAGTGCAAAAAGGATATGGAAGGTATGAATATCAAGCCTGCCACAACACATCCTCTTGCAACACAGGAAATCGGCGGCATGATTGACATGATTCAGACATTGATTGACAAAGGCTATGCATACAATGTCAATGGTACGGTTTATTACCGCACTAGAAAGTTTGAGGGCTATGGAAAGCTTTCAAAGAAGAATATTGATGATCTGGAAGCCGGGCACAGAGATATCAAGGTTGCCGGAGAATCCGAAAAGGAAGACCCGTTAGACTTCGTATTGTGGAAGCCGAAAAAAGAAGGTGAACCTTACTGGGAATCACCGTGGAGTGAGGGAAGACCGGGCTGGCATATTGAGTGTTCTGTCATGTCTAAGAAGTATCTGGCAGACGAGATTGATATTCATGCGGGCGGAGAGGATTTGATTTTTCCACACCATGAAAATGAAATTGCCCAGTCAGAAGCTGCAAACGGCGTACCATTTGCAAAATACTGGATGCATAACGCATTTTTAAATATTGACAATAAGAAGATGTCCAAATCCCTCGGTAACTTCTTTACCGTAAGAGATATCAGCAAAGAATATGATTTACAGGTACTGCGTTTCTTTATGTTAAGCGCACATTACAGAAATCCGATTAATTTCAGCCATGACCTGATGGAATCTGCAAAGAACGGTCTGGATAGAATCGTGACGGCAGTCGGCAATCTGACACACCTTGCGGAAAATGCACAGGCAGGTGCAATGACAGATGAAGAAAAGGCACTGCTTGAAAAGACTGCGGAAATGACGGCGAAATTTGAAGCAGCAATGGAAGATGATTTTAATACGGCAGATGCGATTGCAGCTGTATTTGAACTTGTTAAATTTGCAAATTCTAATTCATCGGCAGATAATACCGCAGAATATCTTAATGCGTTAAAGGCAAAGATTACAGCTTTGACAGATGTACTGGGACTTATAACGGAAAAAGAAGCGGAAATGTTAGATGAAGAAATCGAAAATCTGATTGCACAGCGTCAGCAGGCAAGAAAAGACAGAGATTTTGCAAAAGCGGATGAAATCAGGGATACTCTTTTAGCAAAGGGCATTGTGTTAGAAGATACAAGAGAAGGCGTAAGATGGAAAAGAGCTTAAATTTTGAAGAAAATCTGACACGGAATATCTGGCAGAATTTAGAGCTTGCACAGGTAGAACCACGGCAGTTATCACCTCTGGTGCTTGCCTATATCGGCGACAGCATTTACGACCTTGTGATCCGCACCTATTTAATCAGCCTTGGCAACATGCCGGTCAACAAAATCAACCGGCATGCGTGCAGGCTGGTCAAGGCGGAAACGCAGTCTAAACTGATTGGCATCCTTGAAGAACAGCTGACGGAAAATGAATTGTCAGTCTATAAAAGGGGCAGAAATGCAAAGTCGTATACTTCTGCCAAAAACGCGACAATCGGTGATTACAGACGTGCAACCGGTTTTGAAGCCTTAATGGGATATCTGTATCTGGACGGGCAGTACGACCGCCTGACAAAGCTGGTACATATAGGTCTGGAGGCAATCGGGGAATGGGAACACCATAGAATGGAGAAAAAATGAGATATAAAGAATTTATTATAGAGGGCAGAAATGCCGTGCTGGAGGCATTCAGCGCAGGAAAGACCATTGACAAGCTGTTTGTGTTAGACGGCTGTCAGGACGGTCCTGTAAAAAGTATTTTGCGGGAAGCCAAAAAGACGGATACCATTATCAATTTTGTGGATAAAGAACGGCTGGACAGACTGGCAAACAGCGGACATCACCAGGGCGTTGTTGCGCAGGCGGCAGCATATGAATATGCGGAAGTCGAAGATATTTTAAATGCAGCAAAGGAAAAGGGTGAAGCCCCTTTTATTTTTATTCTGGACGAGATTGAAGACCCACACAATCTGGGGGCAATTATCCGTACTGCAAACCTTTGCGGGGCACACGGTGTTATTATTCCGAAGCGCCGTGCCGTGGGACTTACGGCGACCGTAGCAAAAACCTCTGCCGGAGCGGTTAACTATACACCTGTGGCAAAAGTAACCAACATTGCAAAGACTATTGAAGAACTGAAAAAAGAAGGCATGTGGTTTGTGTGTGCCGATATGGATGGACAGACGATGTATGATTTAAACCTTACAGGATCGATTGGACTGGTTATCGGCAATGAAGGTGCGGGAGTGAGCCGTCTTGTAAAAGAAAAATGTGATTTTACGGCATCGATTCCGATGAAGGGCGATATTGATTCATTGAATGCTTCTGTAGCGGCAGGCGTGCTGGCATATGAGATTGTGCGCCAGCGTTTAAAGGCATAGGTAAAACAGATATTGGCAGAAAAGGTGTAAGCGGATAAAGCCGGATACCGCTCTGTGTGAAAACGCTTAAAATAAGGCGTGTTGGGGAGATTAAAACATGGATTTGAAACAGTGCAGTGATGAAGAATTGATTGTACGGTACCGCGATGGAGATACGGAGGCAATGGATTTTATATTTGAACGGTATAAACATCTGGTGCGTAAAAAAGCAAAAGCCATGTTTTTAGCCGGCGGTGATAATGACGATTTGATTCAGGAAGGCATGATTGGGCTATATAAGGCAATCCGGGATTATCATACAGACCGGGCGGCTTCTTTTGCGACCTTTGCAAGTATGTGCATCAATCGTCAGATGATTACGGCGGTGGCAGCATCAAACCGTAAAAAAAATATGCCGCTGAATACCTATGTTTCATATGATATGCCGGCCGGCGGTGATGAAGACAGTGATATGCGTCTTGTTGATATTCTGCAGTCGCAGACAGAGCTAAATCCTGAAAAACTGCTGATAGACAAAGAACATAACCGGGACTTAAAGAGCCGTTTAAAAGAAGTACTGAGTACCTTTGAACAGCAGGTGCTGGCTTATTATCTGGAAGGAATGGACTATACAGCAATTGCAAAAAAAATGCAGAAGCCGCCGAAGTCAGTTGATAATGCCCTGCAACGGATACGCAGTAAAGCGGCCCGTCTGACTTTAGAAAATTAAGTGATTGATGTTTGACAGGAAAAGTAGTATGCTGCTTATAGATAAAAAGTATTGTATGGCGGTGACGGATTTATAGGGGAATTAAGTGCAATGTGATACGGAATGACTGCGCCGCAGGCATCGCAGCAGTTCAGTCTTAAAGGTTGTTAATCAGGGAAATGTCTGCAGAATGGAGTTTACTATGAAAAAATGTTTGAAAAGGGTTATGGCACTTTTTATGACCTCATCACTACTGTTATCAGGGTGCGGTGCAGCAGAAAGTGCAGACGGCCGGAAACAGGAAACAGAAGGTACAGAAACGGTAGAGCTTACGGTATGGGGAGAAAAAGATAATACAGCAACGCTTACAAAGATGATAGACAGTTTTAAAGAACAGTATAAGGGACAGGCGGATTTTAATATCACACTTGAAACACAGGCGGATTCAGGGGTAAGAGATGTGATGCTTACAGATGTCCACGGCGGGGCAGATGTATTTTCGTTCCCGGATGACCAGCTTATATCGCTTGTTGCAGGCGGGGTGCTGGTTCCGGTTCCTAATGCAGAAGAAGTGTCGGCAGAGAATATAAAAGAGTCAGTGGATGCTGCAACTCTTAATGGAAAATTATACGGATATCCAATGACGGCAGACAATGGATATTTTATGTATTATAATAAGGACTATTTTACGGAGGAGGATGTAAAGTCGTTGGATAAAATGCTTTCCGTAGCACAGGCAGCGGGAAAGAAAGTGGCGATGGAATTTAATTCGGGCTGGTATCTGTATTCTTTTTTTGGTAATACGGGTCTGAAACTGTCATTGAATGAAGACGGAGTTACAAATACCTGTAACTGGAATGATACATCCGGTGATATAAGAGGTGTTGATATAGAAGAGGCGTTAAAAAGGATTACATCAAATGCCGGTTTTTTAAGCTGCCCGAATGGGGAAATTGCGGACAAGATGAAATCGGGAGAAGTAATAGCCGGTATCAGCGGTGTATGGGATGTTATGAATGCAAAAGAAGCGTGGGGAGCTGACTATGGAGCATGTAAACTGCCAGCTTATACATGCGCCGGAAGAGAAGTGCAGATGGCTTCATTTACGGGATATAAAATGATGGGTGTCAATGCCTATTCTAAAAATAAAGACTGGGCATGCAAGCTTGCAGACTGGATGACAAATGAAGAAAATCAGAAAATACGTTTTACAGAGCGTAATCAGGGACCGTCAAATATTAATGCAGCTGCTTCACCGGATATTAAAAAGGTAGCAGCAATACAGGCTGTAATTGACCAGTCAAAGTATGGTACACTCCAGAGGGTTGGAAATAGCTACTGGGATGCCTGTAAATCGTTTGCAGATACGATTCTTAGCGGAAACACAGGTGGTCTTTCGGAACAGGAGCTTATGGATGTGCTTGTAGACGGGATTACGGCGTCAACGGTAAAATAATAACCGGAAAAGCTGTTTTGGGATTACGCATAAGAAAAGAGGGTTTATATGAATAAAAAAAGAACAAGCCTGAAGGCGCTGATACTGGTGCCGGTATTTATATTAGGAATATTATCTGTACTGTCAAATGTTATGGCAGTCAATAATATAAGAAAGGTAAATCGGAATGCTTCACGTATTGCAGATGATTGCATGAACAGCATTTCCGAGCTTTCTGCCATTGAGAACGAAACACAGTCTATACATAAGCTGGGTTTGTCCCATATTATAGCAACGGACCTCAATACAATGATTTCCATTGTTGAAGAAATGCAGACAGAACAGGAAACGTTAGAGCAGGAGCTTGAAGATTACAGAAAATATGTAGAGCCGGAGGATGAAAGCTCCTATGAAACGGTTGTGTCCAATTATGAGACGATGAAGTATGAGCTTGGTAATCTGATGGCATACAGCGCACTTGGGAAAAATACCGAGGCTTATGCACTGGCAAATGGAGTTGTCAGTGAAAGCAGCATGGCAATTCAAAATGAAATTAATGTCATGAAGGAGCATGCGAACACTGCGGCATCTGATGCGCGAGAAAGACTATCGGATGTTTATCTGGGGGCATTGGTAAGCAATGGCATAATTATTGCTATTAGTGTCACGCTTCTTATGGTGGCGTTATACTGTGTAATACGTTTTGTGATTAAACCGATTCTTGCCACGAATAAGGACATCAGGGACATTATCAGCGGAATTGATAAAGGTGAAGGAGATCTGACCAGGAGAGTTGCTGTTTTGTCAAATGATGAAATTGCTGATCTTGGAAATGGTATTAATCTGTTTATGGATAAACTCCAGCAGATACTAAAGATGATTATCGAGAACACGAACCATATGGAGAATGTAGTACGTGAAGTAGGAGAAAGTGTTGCAACGTCAAATGACAGTGCAACAGATTTATCGGCGATGACAGAAGAACTGTCGGCAACTATGCAGGATGTAGGACATTCAGTCAGCGTTATTAATAATAATACTGAAAATGTACGCGGTGATGTTGAGATGATAGCACACAAGTCTGGTGAAATTAACGAATTCTCAAAAGAGATGAAGGCCAATGCGGATAAGATGGAGAGCGATGCAAGAAATAATATGGATAAAACCAATGAAACCATTGGAATTATATTAGAGGGACTTGGAAAGGCGATTGAAGACAGCCACAGTGTAGGACAGGTAACCAGCCTGACGGATGAAATTTTAAATATATCAAGCCAGACCAACCTGCTTGCATTAAATGCGAGCATTGAAGCAGCGAGAGCCGGCGAGGCAGGAAAAGGTTTTGCAGTTGTAGCGGATGAAATCCGCGGTCTGGCGGATTCAAGCCGTGAAACGGCAAACAGAATCCAGCAGATAAATTCCGTTGTTGTAGCAGCTGTCAATAATCTTTCGGATAATGCCAATGAGCTTGTGGGTTATATACAAAATGCCATATTACCGGAATTCGAAGCATTTGTAGAAAGCGGTGTAAAATATAGGGATAATGCATCCTACATTGAAAATGCAATGCAGGAATTTACGGCAAAGACAGATATGTTAAAGAAAAATATCGATGAAATTGCATTGTCTATCAGTGCCATTACAACAGCAGTGGACGAAGGCGCAGAAGGAATTAATGGAGCTGCAAAAAGCACGCAGAATCTGGTTGAAGATATCGTAAATATCAGTGACAAAATGAATGAAAATAAAGTAATTGCACAGACATTGCAGAAAAGTACACATGTCTTTGCAAACTTCTAAAAAGAGTGTTCTCTGCGGTAATAGTCTTCTACAGGAAGTTTTATCGCAGAGAAAATAAAAAGTTGACTTGACAAATAAAGCGAGGTATAATATTATAGTTCTTGCGTAGAACGCAGGCTGTTGTAGCTCAGTGGCAGAGCACTTCATTGGTAATGAAGAGGTCGGGGGTCCGACTCCCCTCAACAGCTTAAAAAAAAGAAAGAAAGACATTGAGCGGATTTTACAAAGTAGTCTGTTCAATGTCTTTTTGTATATTATTTTTGTATTTTATATGAAATAACCGTTGCCTGTACTCCTATAGATGTGGTATTATAACAACGTGTGGTTTTTGGGAAAACAAAAATTTTCCTACAGGCACGATGAATACGTTTTATGCAGGCTGGTAAGAATCAGCGGAATGGAGGAAACTATGGTAAAAGCTATTGTTGGCGCGAACTGGGGTGACGAAGGTAAGGGTAAGATTACAGATATGCTTGCTGAGGAGTCAGATATTATCGTAAGATTCCAGGGAGGAAGCAACGCAGGACATACAATTATTAACGATTATGGTAAGTTTGCACTGCATTTGCTGCCATCAGGTGTTTTCTATAATCATACAACAAGTATTATCGGCAACGGTGTTGCTTTAAATATACCTTATCTGGTAAACGAATTAAAAAGTCTTACAGACAGAAATGTTCCGATGCCTAAGATTTTAGTGTCAGACAGAGCACAGATTCTTATGCCATACCATGTGGATTTTGATACCTATGAAGAAGCAAGACTTGCAGGAAAGTCTTTCGGTTCTACAAAATCCGGTATTGCACCATTCTATTCAGATAAATACGCGAAAATCGGTTTTCAGGTGAGCGAGCTTTTTGAAGAAAAAGACAAGCTGATGGAAAAAATTGAAAATGTCGTAACTTTAAAAAATGTGATGTTAGAGCATCTTTATCATAAGCCGTTACTTAACGCGGAAGATATTTACAATACATTAATGGAATATAAAGAAATGATTAAGCCGTATGTAACAGACACTTCCGCATATCTGCATCAGGCATTAAAGGAAGGCAAGAAGGTTTTATTGGAAGGACAGCTTGGTTCTTTAAAAGACCCTGACCACGGTATTTACCCGATGGTTACATCTTCTTCCACATTAGCACCTTACGGCGCAATCGGCGCAGGTATTCCGGCAAGCTCCATTCAGGATGTTGTAACGGTTGTTAAGGCTTATTCATCAGCAGTCGGTGCCGGTGCATTTGTCAGTGAAATCTTCGGAGAAGAAGCGGACGAATTAAGAAAGCGCGGCGGTGATGGCGGTGAATTCGGTGCGACAACAGGACGACCAAGACGTATGGGATGGTTTGATGCCGTTGCAACACGTTATGGCGTCAGAATGCAGGGAACAACAGAAGTTGCATTGACTGTTATTGATGTATTAGGTTATTTAGATGAAATCCCGATGTGTGTCGGCTATGAAATTGATGGTAAGGTGACAAAGGATTTCCCGACAACTGCACAGCTTGAAAAAGCAAAGCCGGTATTAAAGACATTCCCTGGCTGGAAGTCAGACATCAGAGGTATTACAAAGTATGAAGACCTTCCGGAAGCATGTAGAAATTATATCGAAGCCATTGAACAGGAAATTGAAGCACCGATTACAATGGTATCAAACGGACCGGGAAGACATGAAATTATTCACAGAGTAAGCAGTTATTCAAAGTAAAATAAATTGCAAAAAGGGGCTGTCACATGAAGAAATATGAAAATATTTCAACCGTGTGACAGCCGTATCCTTTTAATCGTCGGATTTGTGGGAGAGTATACGGTATACGAGCATCATGGCATAAATCACGATTGGAAAGATAATATCCGTAAAAATCAGACCGTTAAACAGTGTACGGGCAGAATCTGTATTGATAAAAGCTGTAATCAGTGTTACAAGCAGTAAAAGCCCCCATGCAATGACAGCAGTGAGTGCGGCAATGCGTTTGATTTTTTTCATTGTATCATCCTTTCTAGGTAATTATGATTTATTTAGTGTAACATAAAGTGAAAGAGAAAAAAAGAAGTCATTCAGAATATGAAATGGTGGAATGGAGAATAGTGTGAAAAATAACGCTGATGCGCTTATTTTTCACACTGCTATTTGTTTCTGAGCGAAAACAAATAGCCATGATTGCAGATGAGAAATCGCCT
>OGYD01002979.1_pt1 | contig 10304 bp, 13 predicted proteins | sample 1576441 | NCBI WGS metagenome assembly OGYD01 (sample SAMEA3541537, study PRJEB24748) | human gut metagenome | biome: human gut; feature: human-associated habitat; material: faeces | place: China | collected 2012 | reverse complement strand
ACCAAAGCGCGGATAAACGCACGGGCGTCAATGCCGGAATGTTCTGCAAAACGTTCATCTTCGGTAGCAATCAGTGCATGAATCAGATTCGGTGAAAGCTGGTCATAACCCACAAATACGCGGTTCTCCTTACTAAGTGACCAAGTGCCCAGCATCTTGCCATCATCGGATATAATCTCGGTTGCAAACTTTAAATTCGGATTTTCCAACTCTTCAATGGGGGGTACATATCCAATCCATCCTTTTGCTATCGCAGTGAATATGAACGCTATAACCAACAGTATGCCGACTACAAGAGCCCAAAGCACATATATAAATTTCTTCCTCATGACGTTTTCTAGTAATTAACGATGCAAAAGTAAGGAAAAACTTTGAGATAGAATGTGTTTCTAACAAAGTTCAACGAAATATCTTTTAAATCTTCGCTCATTTATTTTTTTTTCATACCTTTACACTCCGTATAAGTTGTAATTATAAATACAAGCCAAAATGGAAAATAGAAGTTTAGTTACTATTGCCGAACACTCGAAAGAGAAAATCCTCTACCTCCTGGAGATGGCAAAAGAGTTTGAAAAGAAGCCTAACCGTAAAATTTTGGATGGCAGAGTAGTCGCCACTCTTTTCTTCGAACCCTCCACCCGTACACGACTCAGTTTTGAAACCGCAGCAAACAGATTGGGAGCACGCGTCATTGGATTTACCGATCCTAAAGTGACCAGTTCCTCAAAAGGAGAAACATTGAAAGATACGATCATGATGGTAAGCAATTACGCTGACATTATTGTAATGCGCCATTTTTTGGAAGGTGCTGCAAGATATGCCAGTGAAGTTGCCCCGGTACCTATAGTCAATGCCGGAGACGGAGCTAATCAACATCCGTCACAAACTATGCTAGACCTCTACTCCATATACAAAACACAGGGAACGCTTGAGAATCTGAACATTTATTTGGTAGGCGACTTGAAATACGGACGCACCGTCCATTCTCTGCTGATGGCTATGCGTCACTTCAATCCCACTTTCCACTTCATTGCTCCTGAAGAGCTGAAAATGCCGGAAGAATATAAAATATACTGCAAGGAGCACAATATTAAATACAAAGAATATACAGACTTTAACGAAGAAACGATCGCAGATGCCGATATTCTTTACATGACCCGTGTACAGCGCGAACGTTTCACCGACCTGATGGAATATGAACGTGTAAAAGATGTATATATATTAAGGAATAAGATGCTGGAGCATACCCGCCCCAATCTGCGTATCCTGCACCCTCTGCCCCGCGTCAACGAAATAGCTTACGATGTGGATGAGAATCCGAAAGCTTACTATTTCCAGCAGGCACAAAACGGACTTTATGCGCGCCAGGCCATCCTTTGTGATGTATTGGGCATAACCTTGGACGATGTTATAGAAGATGCAAAAAAGTAAAAAACAAAAATGAAGATGAGCGATAATAAACAAGCATTGCAGGTAGCCGCTTTGAAAAACGGCACTGTTATAGACCATATACCTTCCGATAAATTGTTTACTGTAGTCGCCCTATTGGGATTACAGGATTCAGACTCTAACATAACCATCGGAAACAACTTCGAGAGCAAAAAGCTAGGTAAAAAAGGAATTATCAAGGTGGCCGACCGCTTTTTTACTGATGAGGAAATAAGCCGCCTTTCCGTAGTAGCCCCGAATGTGAAACTGAACATTATCCGTGACTATGAGGTGGTAGAAAAGAAACAAGTCCTGATGCCTCAGGAATTACGTGGCATTGTAAAATGTGCCAATCCCAAGTGTATCACCAATAATGAACCGATGATCACTTTATTCCATGTAATCGACAAAGAACACGGCATCTTAAAATGCCACTATTGCGAGAAGGAACAAAGCAAGGAAGGTATTAAGCTGATTTAATCATTATGAAACAAGACTGGAAACCGGGAACAATGATTTATCCCCTTCCGGCCCTATTGGTCAGTTGTGGGAGTACGGAAGAAGAATATAACATTATCACAGTGGCATGGGCAGGTACTATTTGTACCAACCCCGCCATGTGTTATATATCCGTACGTCCGGAGCGTCATTCCTATCCCATCTTGAAACGAAACATGGAATTCGTCATCAATCTTACAACTAAAGAGATGGCATTTGCCACCGACTGGTGCGGAGTGCGTTCGGGCAAAGATTATAATAAATTCGAAGAAATGAAGCTGACTCCGGGAAAAGCGAAAATAGTCAATGCTCCTATTATTGAGGAATCTCCACTCTGTATAGAATGTAGGGTAAAAGAAATTATCTCACTAGGATCTCATGATATGTTTATTGCCGATGTGGTAAATGTGAAAGCAGATGACAAATACCTGAACGGAGAAACAGGAAAATTCGAATTATCCCAAGCTAATCCGCTGGTATATGTTCATGGCGGCTATTTTGAGCTGGGACCGAAAATCGGAAAGTTCGGCTGGTCTGTAGAAAAGAACAGGATGCGGACCAAAGAAAAAGCCTAAAAACACCTCATGAAGAAACTCCTTTTATTGATCGCTTTATTGCTCCTCACCTTATCCGTTCCGGTACGAGGAGAGAAGAAAGGTTTGCAAGAAGAGCCTAAAATCAATGTGGGAATAAAAGGAGGCTTCAATTCTTCCATGTACTTTACCAGCAGGCTGGAATTAGACGGAGAACGTATGGAAGATGTGCAAAATAATTATAAGGTAGGCTATTTCGCCGCCCTATTTTTCCGGGTACACATGAAAAGACACTTCATCCAACCCGAAATGATGTATAATGTCTATAAAGGTGAAATAGCTTTCAATAAGAATCAGAATAATGAAAATACCCTTCCCGAATTTGCCAAACTGAACAGCACAATTCATTCTTTGGAATTACCTATACTATATGGCTATAGTTTTGTAAAAAGCCGTCCTTATGGCATGACACTTTTTATCGGCCCCAAATTAGAATATGTATGGAAACATAAGACTGATGAAGAGTTTGAAGGGTTCGGGCATTCCGGCATAAAAGAAGAATTACGCCCCATCAATATAAGTTCCGTTATCGGATTAGGCGTGAATATTGCAAATATATTCTTCGATTTCCGGTATGAAATCGGACTAACCAATATATCCAAATCAATCACTTACGAAAAGAATATAGATGGAGTCATATTTCAGGAAAAAGGCATCTTCATCAATCGTCATCGCAATGTATTAAGTTTCTCTCTAGGAGTTATTTTTTAAGCAGTCATACTCCTCCCTAAGAATTCCGACATCTATCATAATATCACATTCTGGAGAGTTTTCCACCAAAGAATAAAACTGAGGATCAACCATTTCCGGTATTTTACTTCCTATGAAACGACAAAAAGAAAGTCACACGTGTTTTTTCTGTAATTCCACTAAATATTTTCTTCTAAATAATTTCCTTATATTCTAAAATTACTTAACTTTGTGAACTCAGAATCGAATATCGCACATAAACTTATTATAAAAAGAAATGAAAAGAGACGATTTGATTTTCGACATTATCGAAAAAGAGCATCAACGCCAGCTCAAAGGTATCGAGCTGATCGCATCCGAAAACTTTGTTAGTGACCAAGTAATGCAAGCTATGGGTTCTTGCCTTACCAACAAGTATGCTGAAGGGTATCCCGGCAAGCGCTACTATGGCGGTTGCGAAGTGGTAGACCAGAGCGAACAAATCGCTATCGACAGACTAAAACAAATCTTCGGCGCAGAATGGGCTAACGTACAACCTCACTCAGGAGCACAGGCTAATGCTGCCGTATTCTTGGCCGTTTTAAATCCGGGTGATAAATTCATGGGATTAAATCTGGCTCATGGTGGCCACCTGTCACATGGTTCATTGGTTAACACATCCGGCATTATTTATACTCCATGTGAATACAATCTGAACAAGGAAACAGGACGTGTGGATTACGACCAGATGGAAGAAATCGCATTACGTGAAAAACCGAAAATGATTATTGGTGGCGGTTCAGCATATTCTCGTGAATGGGACTACAAACGTATGCGCGAAATCGCAGATAAAATAGGAGCTATCCTGATGATCGATATGGCTCATCCTGCAGGTCTGATTGCTGCCGGACTGCTGGATAATCCGGTTAAATACGCTCATATCGTTACTTCAACAACGCATAAGACCCTTCGCGGTCCTCGTGGCGGTGTTATCATGATGGGCAAAGATTTCCCTAATCCATGGGGCAAGAAAACTCCGAAAGGCGAAATCAAGATGATGTCACAACTTTTGGATTCTGCTGTATTCCCTGGTATACAAGGTGGTCCGTTGGAACATGTCATTGCAGCCAAAGCTGTTGCATTCGGTGAATGTTTACAGCCGGAATACAAAGAATATCAAACACAAGTAAAAAAGAATGCAGCCGTATTGGCACAGGCTCTGATTGACCGTGGTTTTACGATCGTTTCTGGTGGTACAGACAACCACTCCATGCTGGTAGACCTTCGCACCAAATACCCTGATCTGACAGGCAAAGTAGCAGAAAAAGCATTGGTTGCTGCTGATATCACTGTAAACAAGAATATGGTCCCATTTGACAGCCGTTCTGCTTTCCAAACTTCAGGTATCCGTTTGGGAACTCCTGCCATCACAACTCGTGGCGCAAAAGAAGACTTGATGTTGGAAATCGCCGAAATGATTGAAACTGTTCTTTCAAACGTAGACAATGAAGAAGTGATTGCACAAGTTCGTGCACGCGTAAACGAAACAATGAAGAAATATCCTATTTTCGCTTACTAATTAACGACTTCTATCAATATACTCATAAAAAACTTTGGAGTTTTTTGAAAAAGCTTTATCCTTCTTCAAGAACTTCAAAGTTTTTTTATGAAACATCCAGACCATTTAAAAAGAGTAATAGAAAAGTATTTTTATCAGCAGTCCCCACAGAAATCAGTATAAATTTCTACCTTTGCAGACAATTTATCCGTTAATGACGAATGAAAGGAACTAAGAATCTGACTCAAGGCCCTATCCTGAAGCAATTGTTTACTTTGGCAATGCCCATTATGGCCACTTCATTCATACAGATGGCATATAGCCTGACCGACATGGCCTGGGTAGGAAGAATAGGAAGTGAGGCAATAGCCGCTGTAGGTTCAGTGGGTATTCTTACATGGATGTCCACATCTATCTCCCTGCTGAACAAAGTAGGTTCGGAAGTCAGCGTAGGACAAGCCATCGGGGCACAAAACGAACAAGCTACCCGTGCGTTCGCATCACATAATCTTACCTTGTCCTTACTTATATCATTAAGCTGGGGAGCATTGTTATTTATCTTTGCCACCCCTATTATCAGTATCTATGAACTGGAACCTCATATAGCCAAGATGGCTGTGGAATATCTACGGATTATAGCAACTGCCTTTCCATTCGTCTTTTTATCAGCTGCCTTTACAGGGATATTCAATGCCGCCGGACGAAGCAAAATACCTTTTTCCATTAACGGTATCGGACTGATTACAAATATGATACTAGATCCTCTTTTTATCTTTGGTTTAAACTGGGGAACTACGGGAGCCGCAATTGCCACTTGGCTGGCCGAAGCTACGGTATGCATACTGTTTATCTATCAATTGAAACAAAAGAAAATATTATGGGATGACTTTCGGTTATTTACTACACTAAAAAAACAATATACACACCACATCTTAAAAATAGGATTACCAGTAGCGGTACTCAATACATTATTCGCTTTCGTCAATATGTTTCTCGGAAGGACCGCAACAGAGCAAGGTGGTCATTTAGGGCTGATGGCACTCACTACCGGAGGACAAATCGAAGCTATCACCTGGAACACCTCCCAAGGATTTTCTACAGCTCTCAGTGCTTTTGTAGCTCAGAACTATGCAGCACGGCAAATCTCCCGTGTACTGAAAGCCTATCGCACCACTTTATGGATGACATTTATATTCGGATCTTTCTGCACATTTCTTTTTATATGTTACGGAAACGAAATATTTTCTATCTTTGTTCCTGAAAAAGCGGCGTATGAAACCGGTGGCGTATTTCTACGTATCGACGGATACTCGCAACTATTTATGATGCTGGAAATTACCATACAGGGCGTTTTTTATGGAATGGGGCGCACCATGCCTCCTGCCGTAATCAGTGTCACCTGTAACTATCTGCGCATCCCGATGGCATTATTGTTTGTATCATGGGGCTGGGGTTTGCCGGGTATTTGGTGGAGCATAAGCATCACTAGCACTATGAAAGGAATTATTTGTCTGATCTGGTTTATACTTATCAAGAAGAAAGCTTTAAATTATCAGGCTGTTTAATGAACAATTTTTGCATTAAGTCATTAATATATTAAAATGAACATGATTATGAAAAAGACTAAAATTATGGCTTTATTACTGAGTGCAACACTAGTATTCAGTGGATGTGGTAACATGAATAATACCGCTAAAGGCGGTCTGATCGGTGGCGGTGGCTCCTTGATGCCCACCTGCAAGGCTGCATGAAGCTGGTCATCGGTCATGGTGTCAGCGTTCAGAGCCGCAGGAGCTTTCGGCAGGGACAGCGAGAAGGGGATGCCGCCAGTCAGGGTGATCTGGCGCAGGTACATATCAATGGCTGTTGCCATCGGGATGCCGAGCTGCTTCAACACATCCTCGGCTTGCTGCTTAACGGTGGGGTTGACACGAAGATTGAGTGTCATCGTTTTTTCCATGGTTATCACCTCGGCCTTATTGTAACGTATTTTGCGTTGCAAATCAACAACTCCCAAACTTATAATTAAATTTCTCCATATTGCACAACATAACTTCAGGTTCTCCGACTTCTAAAATTTTGCTTCATACCAATACCAATGTGCTGCAATTCGTTCAGTATATTGTGTATTATCACCTTCTGATTCTGCCCACGACCATCCATTTCCACTTTTTACAAACTCAACCGGAACATCTTGAAAGCCATGTGGTTCATCATCTTCAGAATAGTAAAAGCCCTTATATGTAGTACTCGGAATGAGCCCGAAAGAGCCTGTACAAAATTCCACCATATCATCTGCGTAATAATATACTTTCCATCCATTCCACTCTAGCGGTCCCATTGGATGTTCTTCTATCACTTTCCGCGCATAGTTTGTCAGCTCATCCTGATTTCGCAGTACATAAGACTGGATGGATTTTTTGCTAAATGGCCGAACAATCAACGCCGTAGCTACAGCAATACACCCTAGTGCGGTCAAAAGTCCAATGCAAATTCTTTTCATGTTTTTCTCCAGTCAACTGAAAACATATCACGCTGTAAGAACTATGATATCGCAGACTTTACTTTAGCGTGTGTACAATATGCAGTGCCATATCTGCATTTTCTTTGTCTACAAATATCTCTGTGATATACTTTGGTTTTATACCTAGAGTTCCAATTCTTGCCTGATCGAACGTATTACGCCGATTGACATCTTTAGTTTTGCAATAGAACTTGATTCCCGCAGCCGCCAACGCATCCGTGATGCGACTGCCTTGGTAGGGATCAGAAACGGTTGCGACTTGCGATTTGAAAAACTGCTCTAGCATAAAAGGATCTCCTATATACACTCTAAAAGAAATCTCTTGCGTTTCTTACTGGAATAACGAAATTTAAGCCCAATTTATTTCGTTTGTCTACAAAATTTTTCAAAATCGTATAGCTGCACATAAATTCATGGAAAATTTGTTGCATAATCACAGTTTTGTTTATCTGCATCGCTATTGAGGACGAATACGGCAATACTCCAACGCAGCGGGCGGAACTGGACTGGCTGCTCTACAACAAGCCCTTGGAGTATGCTCAGCTTGTGCTGGGTGGTGAGATTGAGCATTATCTCTCACTCAGCTGTGACCATGGCAGATTTAGAGGATTGACCTTTAATTAGAATATACAGATAAAACCGACAGCCATCTACTTGCGACTTGCAAATAGATGGCTGTCTATTATTAACTACGCATTTTAACAATGATTTTTCTTTTCAACAAGCATTCCGATAATAAACGAAAGTAGGAAAACGAGTAGCCAAATCAAAACTCCGTAGTGTGCCTTGAGCTGCCATATTTTTCCTATATACATATCCGGCGTGATTTTTGTGGCGTTTATTTTGATAATAAAATCGCCCAACACTTGTCCGATCAAAATTCCTGTCCAGTTTCCAGCTGTTGTGATAAGAGCTGCTCTATACATTTCCAGAAAACAGAAAGTAACAGATGCAACCCATAAACACAAATAATAATGGGCTGCTGTCCATTCAAACAAGTAGACTTCATGAAACACTGTTTGAGAAAGAAGATAGCACACCACATATGCTAAAAATACGATCAGCAAAAATCCGAGACAAGTTTTCTTTTTTGATGCTGTGTTCTTCATACGGCTTTTGAATCCTATTCCAATGTGTACCGACATCTTTGCGTTTCATTATAAAACAGCTTGTCTGCTTACTTCGATACTATTTCGACAGTTGGCATCTTGCCTTCCAATCCGAGTTCGTCATCTTCTGCAACTCTATAACTGGTAACATTTATTGAATACATATAATCTGAAATATTTGGATTTTCTTCATCGTCTGGAAGTTCAACTTCAAAAGTCTCAAACTCAAACACATAAGCTGTTCCTTCAATAAGTTCACCAGTTAAGTCTTTCTGGAAATGAAGCAAAAATGGTCTGTCCTGAAAGAAGTGAACAACCGCAACCGTTTTTCCCGGCAGTGCATAGTAATCGGGCAAGATCTGCTCAACAGTGGCCGTAAAAGAACCCGAAAACCGTGCAAAATGTTTTTCATTTCCGGTTGCTTGCTCTTCTCCGTCATGATACCCGGCCTCGTAGCCAGCGGTATAGCCTTCTTCGTATTCTGCATTGTGCTCATCTGAACTTTGAGCATTATTTCCACAGCCAATCAATGTAAATACCAGCGCAAGGCAAAGAACTATTATAGCCTTCTTTTTCATACGGTTTCCTCCTTCCATGTTTTTCTTCACATTTATCGGACTTTTCCACAGTTTTTGCAAAAACGTTCAGAAGAAGCATTTAATGTTCCGCAGTCCGGGCAATACCATCTTCCGTCTGGCATCGGTTCAACAGGCGAGGGCGTTTGGTGTGCTTTTGCTGGAGTTTGAACGGGTGATGCAGTAAACAGCGGCGCAATATTCACATCTCTACGGCCAACACCAGCGAGACTTCTAAAATCCCACGATTTTACTTCTTGTGCCAATGTTCGTTTAGGCTCAATGTATTGACCACACCGTTGGCAATATCGAACACCCAGCTTGTTTTCATAACCACAATTTTTGCAAGTCATTTTACATACAATCCTTTAATATTCAAAACGCCAAAATCATTCAGTCAAACCAAAAAGTGAACCATACAAATGCAGCAGTTGCACATATCATCAGAACCAGTAGTATCGTACTTGCAAGTTTTTTCTCAATGGAAACTTTCTGATTTTCGCACAAGACAATTTGCTGAAGATTGTGAAATTCGGCTTCGCTGACATTTCCATTTAACGCTTTCCATGCAGTGTAGCGATCTGTAACCAGCAAAAAATCGGACAGCATTTCCATAAAGATGACAGCGAAAAATGCCAGAGAAAAGAACCACATCCCATTCCATTGAAGTTCTGTCAACACCCTCTGAAGGCTTGAAGGCTTTAATGACACTAACGAAATAATGTAAATCAACGTGTTGCAGAATTCTCTTGCTAATGGCCCTTTTTGTTTAAGAAAATCCATTTTCAACCCTTTCCTTACAAACGGAGTGACTTAACCACCAATAGCCTGATAGTAATCCGTTTTAGAACGAATCAAAGAACCGTTTGACTTGTATTCTTTGACAGTTTGATGGTAGCAATATTTTCGAAATATGTGTTCTATTTTTTCTGCATTGGAATCACCTCATATCAAGTTTGAATTCATATTCTATGCGTCAAATTGTGACTGATTTCAATGTTTTTTTTGGTGATGACTAAGATGTTTTATTTAGCTCATTTCGTCCGATGCGGTAAATCTTCTTGTCTTGTTCTCCTACTTCAACAATAAGTTCATTTTTATTGTGATGAACTATTACTGGAATATAGCTATCGGAATTTTCCACCATCAAACATGTGACTCCATTCGTCCATTCACTGTTCAATTCCTTTGATAGCATGGAAATGATTTCTTCTTTCGTCATTTTGATTAATGAATAACCTCCATTTTGTACACTCCCCCAGGAGCTTTTGCTTAGTCAACGTTGCTCACACTGCGTTTGTGACAGCTTTTTTGAAAAAAGTTCAAAATCTTGTCAGCTTTGGACGCTTC
>OGYD01002966.1_pt1 | contig 10336 bp, 10 predicted proteins | sample 1576441 | NCBI WGS metagenome assembly OGYD01 (sample SAMEA3541537, study PRJEB24748) | human gut metagenome | biome: human gut; feature: human-associated habitat; material: faeces | place: China | collected 2012 | reverse complement strand
GAGATAATCAACCATATATTTGAAATCCTGTGGTGTTCCGTAACGGGAGGTCGGTGCATAATAGCCGGTAACCTGATAACCCCAGGAACCGTCAAAAGGATGCTCTGCGATGCCCATAAACTCAACATGTGTGTAACCCATTTTCTTGACATACCCGGCAAGCTTCGGGGCCAGCTCTCTGTAGGAATAGAAACCATCCTCGTCTTCCGCGGTCTGCGGATGTTTCATACATGAACCCGGTCAATGGAACGCAAGCCGCAATTAACAGCTAATAAGTACATAGCGTAAAGGCGCTTGCTCTGCTCTGTGGCCCGATCTACGCGCCCGGCTGTATCCTTTTTATTGGCGGCAGCAGCTGCTGTGCGCTGCGCTGCATTTGCCTTGATGCTGTTTTCAATGGTCAAAACATCGGCAGCGCTTAATGCTTCCTTGCGGTGTAGATCCTGTTTAACCTTTGGCGCGTGGATATTGTCCGCTATGTTTGGATAGTAGCCCTCTGCTGCTGTCCATTTAAAAAACTGTCGAACGCTCTGCAAATATTGCTTGATGGTGTTCGGCTTGCACTTGATTATTAACTGTCTCCCGGCTGCGTCTGTGCGATAACTCCACCCGCGAACGCTTGCAGCGTCTAGCTGTATGGCTGCATGTTCCTCTGTGAGATATTGCCGGTAAGAAATAATATCTTGTCTAACAGGGCGGTTTATCTCCGCGAACTTCAGCCATGCCGCGAACTGTCTGAGATTTCCAATATATGTGCGGGTTGTTTTCTCGCCTCTGTCTATGAACTCGATAAAACGATCAATTAGCCCAAACTGTAAATCTTGCGCCGGTGTTATGGCTTCTGTGTTGTATAGTGCTAATGCGCTCATGTGCTGCCCCCTGTTTCTGTGGTGCATTGTTCTATTTCTATTTCTATAATACATCAGTTAACAGGCTTTTGCAATGAATCTAGTGTTTGCTTTAAAATCTCTTGTGCATGTTATTACACAGATTCAGACCAATAAAAAGAGGGCCGCCCGGTTGTGGTTGCCCTCTCTTGCTTTCCATTTTTGGAAAGCGGTCTATATTAACGCACTTATTAGTGCGGTGCTGCTATCGTCTCCAGCTTCTTCGCAGCATTACCCCCTAAAGGGGACTTTTGCGAAAAGAAAACTAGTGCTGCGGTGTTCCGTATAGGTGTGCATACTTTTTGAGCCGCCCCTTGCTTCCCAAATTTGGGAAGCAAGTCGAACTTGCTCAAAAATGAGCGGGTTCGTGATTGTTCGGGAATAATTAAAACGTTCGCCTTGATCGTGGCCCACTTTCAGACATTTTTGTCTGAAAGCCTTTTGCTCATTTTTGCGCTAAAGTCTGCGCCGCTTCTGCTGCTTCTCTTTTCGCTGCGTACTTTTGCAGCACGTTTAAAAGCGCTTGCCGCGTCTTGTATAGCTCTGCTGCGCGATGGTGCAGCCGGTTGCAATATCGCTGCAATTCTTCTTCGCTTTCCGCTAAATAGTAACCGGGATTATCCCCGACGGCTGCGCAAATAGGCGCGCCCGCTCTTCGCTCGCGCTCGATCGCCGCTGTGATTACTCTAATATCGCATCCAATAACATCGGCTAACTGTCTGCCGGTTGTTGGGTTCTCTGCGCCCACTCTTAAAAGCTCTGCTATCATAAAATAAGTTATGCCCCCTGTGTTGGTTCGTCTGTTTCCTGTTCCTGTGCAGCAGCTGCCCGCTTGCTCCAATAGCGTTCTTGCGCTGCCTTTACCTTGTCCTTGTTGGCCCTGTTCCATGCCCTCTTGTACTCTCTGCGCATTTCTCTTGCCTTATCGTCCATTTTCTCGCTGCTCCTCTCTATAACGCATATTCCATGCACTCGCTGCATCCGCGCAGCTTTGGCTGTTCCATCCATCAGCCGCCGGGTCTGTGTCGCTGCAATATGCTTTCCCTTGTGCTCCGCATATATCGCACTTAACGAATACAAAATAAACGCGCTGCCGGTAATTGTAGTTAGCGTTTAAGTATGCCTTGCCGCCGCAATGTGGACAGCGCTTTAATGGTTCTTTCACTCGTTCCAAATTGTCTTGCTCCTAACTGTTTTTGTTCGTCTGTTGGTTGCTTAGATATGATAGATTTTATTTAAATCTCTTGTGTTAATTATACCATAGAAATAGAAATATAACAACGAATGGAAGCGCAGAAAAGCGCGGTTTTCTGCGGTTTTTAGGCCATTAAAAAAGAGGCAGCAACCGTTATGCTGTTGCCCCTTGCACTGCCGTTTTAGATCCGGTTAGCGTCTTTCTTTGGCGCTGTGTCCTCGAATGGGTTCGCGCCATAATACGGGTTAAAATCGCCCGCTACTGTCTGTATAAATAGATCGTTCGCCGGGTAGTAATCAAACCCGCAGCTAAAATTAGCTACGCCGTATCGATTCTTTAAGCATAGCAGCTCGATCTGCCGCGGGTCTGCTGCTTTCTCTTGCCGGATGCGCTGCCGCTTCTCTTTTATCTTATTGGCTTCACTGAATAGCGGTTCGTTTAAGCATTGCAGCTGTAGCCCCCAAATAACGTCTGCTGTGTACTCGATGCCGCCGGATTCTTTAAGGCTCTCAAAATCAATCGGCGTTAGATAGTTTGCTCTGTTCACGCTGCTAATGATAAACACGGTTATATCAAACTCGCGGCTTAATCGCTTCAACTCTGTAACTGTGCTATCTACCATCTCTTTAGTGCTTGCTCGTTTATTTTCTTCTGCTGGCTGTAGGATCTGCAAATAATCGATAAAAACAATAGGGCGGCAATTATTCCGCTTAATGTATTTGCGGATATACTCGCCAATAAAAGAGATATTGCAATTAAAATTGCCCTCTATGATGCTTAGCCGGTCTGCAATTTGCTCTTTATACGCTATGATCGCATCGGCTAAAGCTGCTGTGCGGCTGCCTTTTCGGATAGCAAGGCTGCTAATGGCCTTTTCGCGGTCTTTCTGTGCCATCATTCGCGCAAGGCTCTTGCTTACTAGCTCTAGCCGGCTCTGCTCCATGCTAAAGAATAAAACATCATGTCCGGCAGCAGCTAGGCTATCCGCGATTTGCAAACTAAACGTTGTTTTACCTAGACTGCTTGTAGCAGCAACTACATATAAACCCGGATAAAGGCCGCCGCTCAATCTATCCAGCTCGCTAAAGTTTGTCTTTCTATCGGCGGCGCTCTTTAGCTTCTCTATATCGGCTTGCATCAGCTTATCGATATAGCTGCACGTGTTGTCCGGTTTCGTGTCTAACTGCGCGGCTGCTGCCTTTACAGCTGCCTTAAATGCTTCTCTGCCACCTGTTAGCGCCTCGTTTGGGTCTTTATACTGTCCGCAGATATTAGCCGTTGCATAGCTGATATTAAGCCGGTTAAAGCCGTCTTTTAATATTGCTGTGGCCTTTTGCCCGGCTTCGTCATTGTCTAAGCAAATAATAAACTCCGCGTCGGTGCTTTTCGCTTCCAGCTGCTTTATTAATAGATCCGCGTTGCTCGTGCTGTTTAAGGCAATAGCCATTGCACCCACTTCGATAATGCTCAGCGCGTCAAATATACCCTCTGTGACAAATACGGTGCCCCCGCCATATATCTTCCAGCCGTTAAAGATACCGGCGCTGCCGCCGCCTGTTTCGTTCATTTTCGCGAACTCTTTAACCTCGCTGCTTATAGCTCTAGCTATGTAATGATTCTTGCTAACCGGCATGATAATGCGCGCTGTTGCTTCCGGTGTCCAGCTGCTGCCCTTTGCCCTCTGATTCTTTAAAACTGTTGGGCTTTTCCAATGCTCATCATATCCAATAAAATTAGCCCGCGCCGTCTCTAAGCTAATACCCCTTGCCGCTAAATAAGAGGAAGCAGCCGGCGCATATATATTCTGCGCGCAGCTTCTGTAATACTCTACATAGTTTGCTATTCCGCTTGTGCCGTCCTCTGCGCCGTTTCTAGGGCTTGTATCGGCAGCGGCACTTACTTTATCGGCTGCGCTGCTAAAATCGATTCTAGCGGCTTCTGTGGCGTTCTGCGGTGCATCTATCGTTATGCAGAGTTCGGCAGCAGCCGTTTTTACAGCCTCGTTAAAGTCTATGCGCTTATCCTGTTGAATAAGGTCGATGACATCGCCTGAAAAGCCGCAAGCCCAACACTTTAAGCTGTCCGGCTTTCCGTGATTCTTATCGCCGGTTATGCCTGTGCCCTTTGGCCCGCTGCCGCTGCCGCAAATAGGGCAGATGATGCCCTTGTTCTTATTGTCTGCCGGGTAAAGTTCTTTCCAGCGTGATCTAATTTCTGCTATTGCTTGCTGTCTTTCCATTAAGCCCTCGCCTTTTCTCGCCCGGATATGTTAGAATAACTAGCGCCGGGCGGTTCTGCTAGTTGTTCTGTTCGGTTCGTCTGTTGGTTGCTGCATTGCTTGCCGGCTTTGCAGCAGCCTTTTTATTTGCCGTTTAACGGCGCTTTTATATTCAAACGGTTATTTTTGCCTTTAAACCATTCAAATCGATTTTAGGCGGTATTCTGTGCGCTATACGCTGCATAACACTCTGTTTTTAGAATTCCATGAAAAGAAAGCTAGTGCAGCGGTCTAGGATCTAAACGCCGCTAGAATATCCGCTCCCCCTTGCGCTTACCCTTTCTAAAATTTCCCTGTGTGTAAAGTTTGGCGCTGAGCTATGGGGGTAGCCGACCCCACCCGGCGGGGGTACTCCCCACCCCTCTACATGTGGAAAAATGCGGAAAGCGCGTCCGGCGCTAGGCTGTGGGTAAGCGCTGCCCCCTGTGTGGGGGTTACCCGCCCATACCGCTAGCCGTGCCGGTAAAGGAAAAGGCAGCAGCTCTTGCTTATTCTCTCTTTCCGCTTCACTTATTAGAGTTTTCGATCTATCCGCGCTGCATCCGGTTGCTGCCGTGCTTATTGGCTGCCGCGCGTTTATGATCGCAAGCGCCCGCCGGCCAACTTTCTAGCACTTTTTCGCGCTTCAATCGTGCTTGCCGCCTCTGTTCGCCCATTGTTCGCGCTGCCGCAATATGGGTTGATTTTCCCGCCGTGATATGGGGTCTTTTGTGCTATCGCACTGCGCAACTATCCATCAAGCTGGGTTTTGAACCTGTCAAAGAATGACACTTTTTCAAGCGTTCCGGCGCGAAATTATGGTGCATTTTGTGTTGCTTAAAATCCGGTACAAAATACACGTGTATTTCTTCGCGGCAATTATGGTGCATTTTCTGTTGGCTGCTCATATTAAGCGTTGCCGGATCTACTCCGCTTGATCTGTCCGCAGCAGCAGCTGCCTTTACTGTTACTGATAATGCAGCAGCTATAGCTGTGCAGCTTTTAACCGTCTTAACGTTACAAATGCTGCGCGCTACTTTAGCAGCCAATAAAAAGGGATTTCTTTACTTGTGCAGATTTTGCACATATTAAGCCGGATATATACCGAGCTCCAGTTCGATATGTACGCTAGCTTGCTTGTGCCGAACTTCAGTTCTTTATGTGCTGCTTCTTGTTTGCCGGTAAAGAATAATTAGTAGCTGCTGCCTTTATAGCAAAGCAAGCCCGGCTGCATCAAGCAAGCCGGGTTGCGCTATATGTATACATATAATACATATATATACATATACATTTTTTGACCCTCGAAAAAGCACGTATTTCTGCGGCTTCCAGCGTTTTGGGTGTAACCAAATGCCGCAAGCGGTGTAACCAAATGCCGCAAGCGGTGTAACCAAATGCCGCAAGCGATTTTGTGCAAGGCATCCTTTCTTTATTGGCTTTAATACCGGATTATTACGCCGTCTGCTGCTTCTTTAAAATCTTTAATGAAACCGCATTCTTTGTAGTACTCTAAGTATTTTGTAATCTTGTCTTTGGCTCGTCTGCGCTGCATCCTCGTTTTAATTTCGCAGTTTTCGTAAATGGTGCTGTATAGCAGCTTATTGCTTGACTTGCCCCCGCTCTTTTTAATGCGCGCTATGCGGTCGATTAAGTAATCGTCGATTTGTAAGTTTGCATCGGTCTTACTGATCGGACTTTGCAGCAGCTCGCGCGGCACTGTCGTTATCTGCCGGCGCTCTTTCGCAAATGACATTAGCGGCGGTTCTCTGAAAAAGTGTATAACGCCGTCGGCGCGCTGTCCGTTTACAATCGCGTCTACGCTCTCCCATGGTAGCAGCATGCCGTTATAAACAAACTTCGGCATGTTTTTATAAACGCTATGCTCGCTTGTGCTGTCTAACGTTATCGGCAGCCGGCGCATTTTCTCTAAACTCTCGTAAACTTTTTCTATGTCCTTTGCGCCCGGTCTGCCGCTGTTCCCCATCGTTGCGTATATCTGCGAAACTGTGGCGCGATCTGTGCCGGTGTTATACATTGCATTTGCAGCGATATACACGCGCTTATCAAACGCGGTGAGCCTTTTAACTGTGCTTAGCCCGGCTTTCTCCAGCTCGTCAAAATTAATGCTATAGATAATGTTAGCTTCTTTCTTGCTGCCGCGCTTCTCCGCTGCAAATGTTAGTGTTAGCTGCCCGTTTTTGTCCGCTTCATTCAAGCGATTCCAAATGTTAGCATTGATCTTATCAAGCGGAAATTCTAACTTTTCTGCGCCTCTTTTTGTGACTGTTAAGCTCTGCGCCGGCTGCCCGAATGCTTCCAAATTCAGCTTGCCGGCATTCTTTTTTATTGGCTGCTGTTCTTCTGCTGCGTTCAGGGCAACCAATGCAGCTTTTATAATTTCGCTTTTTAAATTGTTAATGCTGTTTTTGTCTTTTCCGTCAAGGTCAATAGGCTCTGCGGAAAAAATGTTATCTACTGTTATGCCCTTGTCTTGATATTCCGGCTTCTTTAATTCGGCCTCGATATACGGCCTTAAACGCTTTAATTTTGCGATACGCTCTTTAATTTCATCGTTTAAACTAGTAATGCGCTGCAAACTGTGCGTTAATTCTCCGAATGTCTCGTTACCAAAAAACGCGCTCAAAGTATTGAATGTTTCGGTCATCTCCGGCAATATCGTTTCGTCTATAGCCTTGCAGATGCTAGCTAATGCCTCTTCCGTTACATTCCCATCTAGCCCGCGCAACTTTTGAATAACTTGTCTTGATAGCTGTTTTGAATGACTAACACGGTCAAATATAAGCGTGTCAGGCTCCGGGCTGCTATGATCCACCACCCGCCGGCCCTCTGATTCTTCTTTATTGGCGCTCTGATCGGCAGCGGCTGCTGCCTCTTTCGGCTTGTTTCTATCATTTGCCATTAAAAATAAACCTTTCTCAAATACTGTTTCTAAACTCCATTGCTTTCTCGTAAATGTCCGCATGCTCTACGCGGATTTCTTCCAGCATATCGTTAACGAACTCTGTAAGACTCTGCCCGCGTACTTGCGCCATTGTCTTAATAAATTCGTAGTTTGCCGGCGTAAAAGCAAGGTTGATGCGCGGCAGCTTCACGCCCTTTCTACCACTTGTGCGCATATTTTCTAATGCTGCTAGTGTTTCTTCCGCTGTATAGGTTTTTCTAGGTTTGTAATGCTTCTTTGTGATCTCTTGTGCATCCTCTGCCGGTTCTTCTTCCGGCGCTGCTGCATCTACAACTTCTGCTGCCGGCTGCTCTGCCGCTGTTGCTGTTGTCTCCGGTTCTTCGGTTGCTGCTGCGATTGCATCATAAACCGGGTTAATATTGATATTGCTAAAGTCTTTCTTTGCCATGTTCTACCCCTTGCCGCGTGGTCTTTTAGATCCGCAGCGGGAAGTTTTGCAGCACTCCCGCCGCTTCTCTTTATTGGCCCGCTTTTGTTGTTCCTCGCAATTTGCCGCTTGCAAGGGTTGTTGTGGCCCTATTTCCCAGCTATAGAGCCTTGCTTAGTATCTATGTTTTGTTTATCGCATCCCATGTATTCCGCGCCTTACTCGCTCTTGTGGGCCGCCTTTCGCAGCATATCGATAACGCTGCTAAGCTGCTCGCTTGTTGGCTGCGCTTGCAGCACTTCTAGCATAAATCGCGATAAATGCGGCTTTGCTTCTAGCTCTAGTAGTATCTGCGTTAAGGTTGTGCCCCCCCACTTGTGGCGTCGCGATCGGCTGCACCTTGCCGCCATTTCTCCGCGCTCTCTCTATCTTCTTACCGTAGATAAGGCCCAGCGCGAAAAGGTCGAGTGCTAATTGTACGTTTGCCAAACTGTGCCCGGCTGCCCGGTGTGCATCGATGATTGCATTAATGTCGGTCACCGCTATTGCGCCTCCGCCTACAATATCAAGTATGGTTTGCTTTCCGATGATTCGCGCGGTCTCATTCGCGCTATAAACGCTTTGCTCCATGTGTTCTGCTGTCCTTTCGTCTGTTTGGTTCGTCTGTTTGTGTTGCCGTTAAATAATATTATCTAGCAGCGCCGCATAGTCTTCTGCCGGGTTACTCTTTGGCGCATATCTAAATAGGCTTTGTTGTAGCGCAGCAGCTTCTTTAACTGCTACGCCTGTTCTAATGCTGCCTAAATATGGGATGTTTTCCTTATTGGCGGCAATTATCAGCTGCTCTTGCATCTGCTTTGCAATCGTGCTGCGGCTGTCTAGCTTCGTAATAATAAAGCCCTTTATTTTTAGATCCTCGTTGCTCTGTTGTATCTGCTTCGCTGTCCCGGTTATCTGATAAAGGCTTTGCAGACAATAAATATCGGCCTCTAAAGGAATGATTAGCCCGGTTGATGCTTGCAGCGCGTTATATTGCAGCTCGCCGGCTGTTGGCGGCGTGTCGATTATGATTAGATCGTAACTATTCTTTAACGGCTCTATGGCCTTTTGCAGCCGTCTTGCGCTGCCTCTGCTTGTTGCTACGTTTGATAGCTCCCATGCTGCCGGGATAATATCAACCCCGCTTGCTGTGTGCTGCGGTGCTGCCGCGCCCTCTGTTAAAAGCGTGTAGCTTGTTTGCGCTGTGTTGGTATCTGCCGCCAATACAAAAGATAAATTGCCTTGCGGGTCTAAATCTATGCATAGCACCCGCATAGACCGCGCGGCAGCAGCTTGTGCAAGGGCGGCTGCTGTGGTTGTCTTGCCGGTGCCGCCTTTCTGTATCGCTACTGTTAAAATTTCCATGTGCTCTTACTCCTACTTAAAACCCCTTGTTTCTGCTAAAAACCTCTTGTGCATCATATTCTATGCATTTAATGCATTTTCTAATTAAGCTATTCAATATTAGTTTAATTAAGAATCTGTAGCGCCTCGTTTACGTGAAGTACATCAAGGCAAGCAATGCGCCCTCGCGGTTATCTGCATCTAGGCCACTAAGAATAGCTTTCGGCGTGTAGTCCTCTGCGTTTTCCTCTTCCAGCACTGAGTGCGTGAAAAGGTTGAACGCTAGCCTGGTGATTCTCAAGCTAGCCCCTGTTTGCCATCCAGCATGCAAGCCACTAGGCACTATGCAGCGCGTTTGCTCGTTGTAGAGCGCTGCGAAATGGTCGCGGCATTCGCGATTAACTCCCAGCGTGTAAACGATCGCCTTAAAATCTTCGCCGCGCGCTGTAATGTCTGAATGCGACGCATAAAAGCGCTTGTGCGCCTCGTTGATAAAATCCATTACATTCCCCTTTCTTTATTGGCTTTGTTGGTTGTATGTGGTAAAGGGCAGCAGCTGCGCCGCCCCTATCCATTAAAAGAAAAATATTTGTGCATGTTGTATAGCGTGGCTGCTCTCTGCGGCGTGGATCGCGGCCCATTGCAGCCGCTTTGCTATACAAAATGCTCAATGTGCAATAGCTGTAGCAATGCCGGTTAGCTGTGTGAGCTGTTCCGGCCCTAGCGTTTCTATGATGCTTTCCAGCTGCTGCCGTGCATCGTCTGCCGTGCTGCTGCCGTGATAGTAATTGTATAAACGCTGTGCTATGCCGGCTTCTTGCTTTTCTGTATCGTTGTGCAAGTAAATTTCTGTGGTGGCCGGGTTAGCGTGGCGCATATACTGCTGCGTTAAGTAGATATTGCCGGTTAGCTCTTGCACGTTTGTGCCGGCTGTATGTCTCAAGCTGTGCGCTGTGATGCGCTCGCTATCAAAGCCCGCTTGCTGCATCGCTCTTTTAAGCATTGTGCTAATGGTTGTCGATGCGATACGAGCGCCGCCGCTGCGGTTTCCAGTGCTAACAAATAAAGGGCTGCTGCCGCTCTTTGCATCGGTTCTGCTTGCTAAGTAGTCATCTAGGGCTGCTTTTACTTCCGGCGCTAATGGCTTCTTTTGGTCTGCTTCGGTGTGACCCTTTCCCCAAATGTATAAATAGGTTATGCCGCCCTTTGTTTCCAAATCCTTAATATTTGCCCGGTTTATTTCAATGGTACGCAAGCCGCAATT
>OGYD01002964.1_pt1 | contig 10337 bp, 8 predicted proteins | sample 1576441 | NCBI WGS metagenome assembly OGYD01 (sample SAMEA3541537, study PRJEB24748) | human gut metagenome | biome: human gut; feature: human-associated habitat; material: faeces | place: China | collected 2012 | reverse complement strand
AATACTTGTCATAGACAGCCTTTACTTCATCATAAGACATTTTCAAAGGCAAGAGATATGATCGAGATGTATAAATTAGAACGATATCCTAATTATTATCTTGATCTGATCACAATGTCCCTTGATACATTACGGCAAAAATATTTGAGGGCTACCGATGTGAATGATATCATTTTTTATGGATATTTATATCAGGAGAAGAAATGTTTTGGTCTCGATTACAACGATCTTTTGAAATTTTCTCTTTATATTTTTGAAAATAGTCAAGTGCTTTCTGATTTTCAGGATGTGTATCTAAAAATAATTTAACATCATCTACTGCAAAACTTATCTGATTTATATATTCAAAAAGTTCTCTTCGATTCATTTCATGACAATTGCAACTCATTTACAGCATCCTCCTTTTCCACGAAATGGTTTTTCAAGCTCTTGAAAAATAGTTCCACACTGAAATCCATAACCGAGATCGTGAAGTTTTCTCCACTGCTGCCATGGGACATAAGCCATCGCAACCGGAAACTCTTGCAAAACATCCGTTTTGCTGTAATCACCAACACACTCATCGCAACAGTAATTTTTCGACTTCTGCTCCGGAAGTGGAGGAACAGGAATATTGCAATGAAGCTGTCTTTCATTTTCTTGCCTTGTTTGTGACCTGTAATTTCCATTCTGACAATAACAGTTCGTATTCCTATTAGAACAATATGGTGCCATAAAATAAATCCTTATATCTTTTTTGTTATTGTATGGAAGATAAGAAAAATTGTGAACAACAGCAAAAGGGATTGCCACGTGACAATCCCTAAGCATAATACATTCACTTAAAAGTAGTATTTATTTCGCACCTAAAGTAACTTCCACTGTCTTCTCTTCATATTCTCCATTACTCTGTGGAATCTGAATTGTCAGTGACACCTTATCTCCTTTGGCATAATATTGAAGCTGTTCCTGAAGATCATCCATGCTTGATACGGTTGTTCCGTCAATTGCTGTGATAACACTTCCTTTTGCCATTCCGGCAGCCTCTGCTCCACCGCCTTTTGTAATTTCTGATACATAAACGCCTTCCGGCATATTCAGCTGTTTGGAATATTCAGCCGGCACGCTCATTCCTTTGATGCCAATTGCGCCCTGATCTTTTTCTGCAACCTTTGTCTTTGTTGCCTGATTCATCAGATTCTGGATCAGATCGGATACATCACTGATTGGAATTGCATATCCGACACCTTCTACAGAATCACCAACCAGCTTGGATGAGTTGATTCCAATCACTTCGCCACTTGCATTTACAAGTGCTCCACCACTGTTTCCAGGATTAATGGCTGCATCTGTCTGAATCAGTTTGGCATCACTCTCTGTTGTCTCACCAGTCTGCTCGTTTGTTTCAGAAACAGAACGATTCAAAGCACTGATTACACCAGTTGTTACTGACTGTCCATAGCCAAGTGCATTACCGATTGCAATAGCAGGTTCTCCAACCTTCAGAGAATCTGAATCTCCAAGTGTTGCAACCTTAATCGCATTCATTGTATCGTCTGAAATTTTATCAAGCGGAACAGCTACGACTGCAAGATCCCTTGCGGAGTCTGTTCCTTTAATCTGCGCTTCCACGCTGTTACCATCATTAAATGTAACAGTAAGTGTATCGCTTCCTTCTACAACATGGTTATTGGTAACAACCAGGAGTTCTGAATCATTCTGGCTGATGATGATACCGGATCCGGCGCTTTCACTCTCCTGCTGGCTGATTCCTCCGAAGAAATTCTGTACTTCCTGTACGCTCATATTGGTAATAGAAACGATTGACGGAAGTGTATTCTCAACAATATCTGATACATCAGAAGTTACTGTACTGGTAGATGTCGTAAGCTTTGCGTTCGATACAGTCTTTGTTGTGCCTACGGTACTCTTTGTATTCTTTCCAAGCAGCTTACCAGTCAGATAACTGGTTCCCTGCATCGTCACACCACCAACTGCCCCGAATAATACTGCAGCACCTACAACAAGTGCGACTTTCTTTGCGTAACCTTTTTTCGGTTTTGGAGCTTTCGGATTCTGCTGCGGTCCTGCTCCGAATCCCTGCTGATTGTCTGCTCCTCTATTTTCATCTGAATCTGGTCTGTAATAATTGTACTGATTGTCCATCATTCAAGACTCCTTTCTTTTCCTTTTCTATAGTTAAGAGTTTAGCCTATAATTGTGATGAAAGTGTGATAAAATATGAAAAAAAAGATGAACGGCACATTTTTATGTCGTTCATCTCGTTTATTCAACAGGAAATTCCGCTGGAACTTCCTACATCACTTTATTCAACCGTTACAGATTTCGCCAGATTACGCGGCTTATCTACATCCAGTCCCTTTGCAACGGATACATAATATCCCATCAGCTGCAGCGGAATCACTGCAAGCGATGCCTCAAAATGCTCATCTGTCTTCGGAATGTAAACCACAAAATCAGCAGTATCCTCAATGCTGTAATTGCCATAAGTTGTAAGTCCCATCAGATATGCACCACGACTCTTGCACTCTACCATGTTGCTGATCGTCTTTTCATATAATTCCGGCTGTGTCAGCACACCGATCACAAGCGTTCCATCCTCTATCAGAGAAATGGTTCCGTGCTTGAGTTCTCCCGCTGCATATGCCTCTGAATGAACGTAACTGATCTCTTTCATCTTCAGGCTGCCTTCCATACAGATTGCGTAATCAATTCCACGTCCGACAAAAAATGCGTCCTTTGCATTTGCCTGCTTTGCTGCAAACCACTGGATTCTTTCTTTATCTTCAATAATCTTTTCAATCTTCTCCGGGATTGCCTGTAATTCGGCAATATAATTTTCATACTGCTCTTCAGTGATTGTATTTTTTACTTTGGCAAACTCAATTGCAAGGATGTAAGAAGCCATCAGCTGTGTACTGTACGCTTTCGTTGTTGCCACAGAGATCTCCGGTCCTGCAAGAGTATAGAATACCTTATCCGCTTCTCTTGCAATAGAAGATCCAACTACATTGACAATTCCAAGTGTACGGATTCCCTGCGCTTTTGTCTCACGGAGCGCTGCAAGACTGTCTGCAGTCTCTCCTGACTGGCTGATAATGATCACCAGACCATTTGGATCCAGAATTGGCTTACGGTAACGGAATTCAGAAGCCAGCTCCACACGAACAGGAATCTTCACCAGATCCTCGATCACATACTGTGCCACCATACCTACATGGTAAGCAGAACCACATGCTACAATGTAAATCTGGCTTGTTCTCCGGATATCCTCTTCCGCTAATCCGATATCTGTCAGATCAAACTTTCCGTCTTTTAATACAGAATTCAGAGTATCCTTAACCGCTCTTGGCTGCTCATGGATCTCTTTCATCATAAAATGCTCATAACCGGCTTTTTCAGCTGCTTCCGCATCCCATTCGATGGTCTTCATCTCCTTCTGGATTTCTTCACCATCCAGATTGTAGAAAATGATTTCATCTTTGCTGATCTTTGCCATCTCCAGATTACCAATATAGTATACATTTCTTGTATATTTCAAAATAGCCGGTACATCAGACGCAATAAAGGATTCCCCATCACCGACACCTAAAATCATCGGGCTGTCTTTTCTTGCCACATAAATTTCTTCCGGATAATCCTTGAACATCACAGCAAGCGCATAAGATCCACGAATGCGGACCAGGGAATGGTTGATCGCATCTACCGGTGTTCCTTCATACTTTTTATAATAATAATCGATCAGCTTAACAGCAACCTCTGTATCCGTCTCAGAGTAGAATGTATATCCTTTGCGGAGCAGCTTGTTCTTTAACTCCTGATAGTTTTCAATAATACCGTTGTGTACAGCAACTACATTGCCATCGTCACTCATATGCGGATGCGCATTGTTCTCTGACGGTTCCCCGTGTGTTGCCCATCTGGTGTGACCGATTCCACAGGTTCCCGGAACTGCTGTACCGTTGTTGGTCTTCTCAGCTAATACTTTCAAACGGCCTTTTGCCTTGATGACTTCCGTTTCTTCGGTTCCATTACGGACAGCAAGCCCTGCTGAATCATATCCACGATACTCCAGCTTTGACAGTCCATCCAGTAAGATCGGAGCCGCCTGCTGCGATCCAACATATCCTACGATTCCACACATTTATCTATATCCTCCAGTCTTTTTTGCAAAAATAAATTTTACTCTTTTCGTTACATTGTAGCAAATATGGGACTTTTTGTAAAGAATAAGCGGGAATAACAATCGTCATCCCCGCCTTTCTCCTTAATCCTAATCCAGATCAATAAAATCCATTTCGAAAGTATCACCTTTTTTACGCTTTTCTTTCTTGATATTATAATCATCGAACGAATCAAAGTCGTCATCATCAAACTCATCAACGCTACGAGTATCATCACTTATTCCTTCGTCATCATAATCATCGTCGAAGTCATCATCATAATAATCATCATCGTCGAAATCATCATCGAAGTCGTCATAATCATCTTCAAAATCATCATCCTGTCTCTTTTTGAACTGTGATTTCTTTTCTGCCTTAACAGGCTGGATCGGTTTTACCGGATTACGTTGCGGCTCATCGTCCAATTCATATTCATCATACAGATCATCCAACTCTCTGTTGCGGTTATGTAACTTCACAACGGAAACAAGAAGGAAGATTACCAGAAGAATAACGATAACTGCTGCCGCTGCTACAAACCAGATCAAATGATCGGAAATCTTTTCTAAAATTGCGTCAAACTTGCTTGCACTCTTCTTATCCGGTGTAGTCGCAGACTTCGGAGTCTCCATTCTCTGATAAGTATGCTCTACAGAGTCATATAAATAGAGGGATTCTTCACCGTCATTATTTACTGCATATAATACATAGAAATCATCGCGATCCGGTTCATCCCAGATTTCAAAAGTCTTGCCGTTGATCTCCAGATTTCCTTTTGAATACTTTGCTGGCATAGACACTTTACTGCCTGCATCAAAAATTACGATAGAATAAGTATCTGAAATCACAACCTGTTCTGCCGGTGAGAAGCTACTGTCAGATGAATCATACATCCAGAAATCGCCTTTTCCATCGCCGTCTACCAAGTAAGCCATCTGAAGTCCTGTCTTTTCCTGCACAGCACCTTTATACGTCGAATCATTATAAGTAATCTCTCCTGCTGTAAATCCAGCTGGAATCATGCTGTCTGAGAAATCACCGGATAAGGTATACTCCTGACCATCAATCGTGACACTTGCTCCATTCGCAACATCTTTAATCTTGCTTGGATCTCCTGCTCCAATCGTAACATCCGCATATCCTTCTTCACATGCCACACTTGATCCAGCGCTGTCTGTAACCGTCGCATCTCCCTGTTCAAGTCTTGTACTTCCTTCCTGGAGAGCCTGGAATTTCATTGTAAACTCAATCCGGTCACTGCTTCCGTCACCTGAACCTTTAAATGTCAGATTACCATCCGTGTCTGCATTCACTCCGTCTCCCTCTTCAAATCGCATATAAGAAGGATCGTAAGTCATATGAATCGTTGCGTCTCCGATTACATCTCCGCTGACAACTGCTGTACCTGTGATCGTAAATTCATCCCCGACACTTGTCTCAAGATCAGAAAAGAATATCACACCATTTGCAGCTAGCGCCATCACAGAAAAACATGGTACGATCAGACATACAGACAAAAGAATTGTCGCTATTTTTTTCGTAAACTTCATCTTCATGTACTTTCCTCTTTCTAACCATATTAATTGTAAGTATAAATACTCTTAGACTCTATCTTACACTTTTTATGGGGAAATGTCTACTTGTTTGTAGAATTTCTCATTGTATCAATTTACGGACAACTCCGTTCTGCTTTATTTATCCGAAGAAAAACCCCGGCATAAACCGGAGTTCTTCTCTAATTTACATTTTCTGTTGTTCCGCCTGCATTGCTTTCTGCGCCTCCACCGGGATCCGGAGTTGGTGTTGAATCCGGTGCCGGATCTGGTGTTGGTGTCGGCTCTGGCGCTGGATCCGGTGCCGGCGTTGGATCTGGTGTTGGTTCCGGCGTTGGAGCTGGAGTCGGTTCCGGCGTTGGAGTTGGTTCTACATAAGTATTATCATCATATCCTCCATTCCATGAATTGTCCCAGGAATTTCCTCCGTCATACCAGTAATCATTCGATCCGTCATTATAATTATACTGATAATTATCCTGCGTATACCCCTGCCATGCATCCGGCGTTTCAATACCACTTGTATCTACACCTGCATCTGGCTGATTCGTCTGCTGCTCTTGATTATCTGTATTTTCCTGATTATCTGCATTTTCCTCCTGCTGTTTTTCGGCCTCTTCCTTTCGCTTTTTCTGTAGTGCATCAATATCCACATCATTGATCAGCATATCATAGAATTTTGATTTTTTCATCAGCTCTTTATCAAGGCCTTTTCTTCCATATTGCTCGGTAAGTGTCTGCTCATCAGAAAACAGATTCACTCCAAGTGCTAACCTGTCTCCTTCAATTGTTACTCCCATCGCAGCCAACGTGGTCGGGAACATATCCAGTGTTGCAAACTCTCTGCTATGTGTTTTTTCAAATGAAGTGTCCAGACCTTCTGGAAGATTGATAAATACATTGTATACACTACGTTCATAATCTTCACTGACATCATTACAGAAATCAGAATCCATCGTCAAATGATCCCCACTTATTACAATCGTTGTATTTTCATAAAATGGCTGTTGTTGAATCCATTTTACAAATGAATCTACCTGCCTGCTCGAACATGCCATTACATTTGCATACTGGTTATCACCAAATTCATTCTGACACTGTTCACATACATATCCATCTTCAAAATGGGTATCTACCGTCAGCATAGTAAAATTAAACGGTTCATCTTTTGAACTTAATTCGGTCAGTTTTTCCTGCGCATTTGCAAACAGCTTCTGATCCTCATATCCCCACCATACACAATAATCTTCTGGTATCTGTCCGTTTTCTTTCGCTGTATTATAGTCACAGATTTCTGTTTTCCCTTTTCCATGACTCTCAAAATATGCTCTTCTTCCCCCAAAAGTCGCATCAGAGCCAATCATAAAACACTGGTTATATCCTTCATCTGCAAGAATATCCTCTAAGTTTCTTGCCTGCGAAGAGAAAGAAGACTGTTCTGCAAGTGTTGCATTTACATCATCCGTCTGTTCCGAATTCTTGATCGGTATTCCTGAAGTCTGTGAAAAAATACCTGCCATTGTCCAGGTTCCTCCATAAGCAGGATATCCACCACCCAATTTATCTGAATCGGAAAAATTAGTATTTTCTTCTGCAAGAGTCGTCAGTTCCAGAATGCAGTTAAAATCCAGTCCTCCTCCATCTCCTTTTGACGCAAAGGTGGATTCCATTGACTCCAGATAAATATAAATCAGATTTCTTTTTTGTTCCGGAAATGTAATCTTCGTTGTACGTGGATCCACATAATTCTGTTCAATAAAATGCGATTCTTTCTTCTGACTTACCAGATATTCTTTTACATCCAATTCATCATATACTTCATAAGCCGCCCTTCCTGCACTTCCACAGGCAATCACAGCTACAAGAAATAACGCAATCATACATTTTCCATGCTTATTCCTTAATCCTATAATCAGGAAAATAGATAAAAATAATACTAATACTGCCAATGGTACGCATGCATTGATCCCATCAAGTACTACGTCTGAGTTTGTCCCATCAAGCGGTACTTTCAGATGAAAAATAATTTCATCGATAGACAACAGCCCCCACGTGTCTAATACCCAGTTTCCCAGATTATAAAGAATAAATCCAAGAACTGAGATTAAAATCATCAGAATACAATAGAATCCATAACCGATACTTTTTATCTTTGGTTTTTTCATTTTCCTTTCATTTCCTTTACTCAGTATTTACAAACACACATAATATAGTAAAGCATAAATATTGGGAAAATGCAAGATTGACAACAACTACAAAATCATCAAAATGTAAAAATCAGGATATGTTTTTATCCCATATCCTAATTCATTCTAGACCGTTATTATTCTTGTTTTTTATAAACGCCTTTTTCCTATTATCTTGTACATTAAAATTTGCAAATGCTAACATTAAAAATATATTATAATGCAATTCAAACAAATGTTGCTCTATTACCGAATGTATACATATTACAACTATCATCGCCATCAAATACGATTTATTAAAGCTCTTAATAATCATAATACTTAATAACAACATTACTATCACAAAAACAGCAAATCCAAATCTCATTAGTATATTTAAATACGAACAATCAATAAAAAAGTATTCTGGGACAGGATCTGTCGTTCCACCGCCTCCATGCATTTCAATATACTGTCCCCACAACTTCACATCATACAAATCAAAAGTTTTCTTTCCCAAAAAAAGTCTTGTTGACGTAATACTATTCAGTTTTTCCATCCAGCCTTTACTTGGATCATAAAATCTGGACAAAAGAATCATTATTCCTGCACCTAAAAACGGCACACATAAACATAAAAAATTTAAGAGCTTAGATGTCTTATACTTTTTCCCTTTTTTCTCTGCAAAATACATTCTGCATTTTAAATATGCAGTACAAAGCACAATAAGAATAATACATATTTCTCCACACCTTGCATCACAATACTTGTCCAGGAAAACTACAAGTATCGTAATCATACCTAACTCTAAAAATGTGCATTTTACCTCTTTTATTGCAATCCATGCAGCAATTATAAACATAAGATGCAACACAAAATTTGTAGGATATACAAATCCAAAGGTCATTCTCACTTGTTCTCCACGGTGATATACTAAATTTTCAATTATTCCCAAACGTGCAGCCATTAAAGTGATAAGCGTTAACGGGATTTCAATTGCAAGATATAATTTTAAAATCTTTTTATAATCAATCTTTCTAGCTCCGATAATAAACAATCCTGTTTCAAGTAATAATCCTGTCCCATTTCTATCTTTTGAAATTGCAAATACAGCTAAAACTATAAGAGCTAAAACCAAAGCATCTATATTCTCAGAACTCAGCACCGTGTATCTAAACAACACTGCCATACCAACAAAAACCTGTATATAAAAATATAAATGTTCAGGTCACTGTATATGAAACATCGTTATCCAATTAAACGCATAGATTATCCATACACTTAATGCACACAAAAAAATTTTTTCCGACATATCACATTTTTTTCATACGGAATAGCTTCCCATTTCATTTCGATCTTATTTCTTATTTTAATTATTTTCTCCATCTTCAACTTCTTCCCATACATATTACATAAAAAACAGGATATCCTCATTCATACCCTGTTTTTTATACTATATTTTCCTATAATTCCTCAGCCACCATCTCCAGTGCCGCTTCAATTACCTTATCCATATCATAATACTTATAATTTCCAAGACGTCCACCAAAGATCACATTCTTCTCCTGGTCTGCAAGCTTTCTGTATTCTTCAAACAGCTTATTGTTCTGTTCGTTATTTACCGGATAATACGGTTCCATTCCTACTTTCCATTCGGAAGAATACTCTTTGGAGATAACAGTTTTTTCCTGTTTTCCAAATTCAAAATGCTTGTGTTCGATAATACGTGTATAAGGAACTTCTCTTTCGGTATAGTTTACGACTGCATTTCCCTGATAGTTGTCTGTATCAAGCACTTCTGTTTCAAATCTTACCGAACGATATTCCAGTGCTCCAAGCTTGTATCCGAAGTATTCATCAATCATTCCAGTAAACAGTGTCTTCTCTGCGATATCCGGATTTTCTTTGATAAATTCAAAGTAGTCGGTATCTGTCTTTACTTCGATTCCGTCCAGCATCTTTTCAATGATCTTTGTATATCCTCCGATCGGGATTCCCTGATATCTGTCATTGAAATAGTTGTTATCAAATGTAAATCTTACCGGTAAACGTTTGATGATGAATGCCGGAAGGTCTTTGCAGGCACGTCCCCACTGTTTTTCGGTATAACCTTTTACCAATTTCTCAAATACATCTTTTCCTACCAGAGATAACCCCTGTTCTTCCAGGTTCTTCGGCTCTGTGATCCCTGTCTCTGCAACCTGTTTTGCGATCATATCTTTTGCTTCCTGTGGTGTCTTGATATTCCACATTTTGCTGAATGTATTCATGTTGAACGGCAGATTGTAAAGCTCATCCTTGTAAATTGCTACCGGTGAGTTAATGTAATTATTGAACTCTGCGAACTGATTGATGTAATCCCAAACCTTTTTGTTGGATGTGTGAAAAATATGTGCTCCGTATTTATGAACATTGATCCCTTCAATATTTTCACAGTAAATATTTCCACCAATATG
>OGYD01002954.1_pt1 | contig 10370 bp, 8 predicted proteins | sample 1576441 | NCBI WGS metagenome assembly OGYD01 (sample SAMEA3541537, study PRJEB24748) | human gut metagenome | biome: human gut; feature: human-associated habitat; material: faeces | place: China | collected 2012 | reverse complement strand
CTGCTTTTTCTGAATCTCATTCACCGCATCCAGCACATGCACCTGCCGCGGCTTCATACCGTCCGGCAGGTCCGGGAGCTTCTCGATCAGACGCTTTGCATCAAAACACGCATCCAGGAACTGCTTTAATTTTTCCTGTGTCATGGAAAAGGTTCCTTTCTGTTTAAAAATTAGTTATCTTTAGTAATTACTTTTGATAAGTATAGCAGGAAATGAAAAAATGTCAAGAGGGAACTGATGCTAAAAAAGAGCTGATTGAAAGTTCTGGCAATGCCAGATTCTTTCATCAGCTCTTTTCCATATCCATTTGTCACTGTTCAATGAGCTGCATTTCGGTGCCCCCCGCCGGATTTTATGCTTCTGATCGTCTTTTCCAGTACCTTCATCTCAACCGGTTTTGAAACATGTGCATTCATACCGGCTGCCAGAGAATGCTGAATATCCTCTGAGAATGCATTCGCAGTCATGGCAATGATCGGAATCGTCTTTGCCAGTTTATGGGAACTTCTGCGGATTGCCTTCGTTGCCTCATAACCATTCATAACAGGCATCTGCACATCCATCAGGATCATGTCATAATCACCTGGAGCAGACTGCTCAAATGCTTTCAAAATCTCTTCGCCATTTTCACAGATGGTACATTCCGCACCTTCAATCTTTAACAGTTCCGTCAGGATCTCTGCGTTCAGCTCATTATCCTCTGCACACAGGAATCTCATTCCTTGAAGGATATTACCATCCTGCTCATCTGTTTCTTCTTGTGCCGCCAGAGCAACCGTTCTATCCTCTGCAATTTTCAGATCCAAGAGAACCTCAAAACAGCTTCCCTGTCCCAATTCACTCTCCACATCAATGGTACCTCCCATTGCCTCAACCAGATTCTTAGTAATCGCCATTCCAAGTCCGGTTCCCTGTATTTTATTTGTAAGGGAACTTTCCGCACGGGTAAACGCATCAAAAATTGTATCCTTGAAATCTGCCGACATTCCCATACCATTATCGCTAACTAAGAAACGGTACTTTGCATAGACAGATGACTTTGTCTCACATTCTTCTACAAAGAACTGAATTTCCCCACCTTCCTGGGTATACTTCACTGCATTGGAAAGCAGGTTGCTGAAAATCTGCATCAGGTGAACCTGATCCCCATTCACCCACTCATGCTGAATATTTTCTTTTATGATTGTAAGGGTCTGCTGCTTTTCATATATTTGAGTATGAAATATAGTGTCAAGTTCCTGCATAAGATCCAGAATAGAAAAGTCAGAATACTTGAAGACTGTTTTTCCTGCCTCAATCTTGCTCATATCCAGAACGTCATTGATAATTCCCAACAGATGCTGTGATGAAATATCTATTTTATCTGCATACTCTATAACTTTTGCTTTATTACCTGCATCATGTCTGATCAAAGATGTGATACCAATGATTGCATTCATAGGTGTACGAATATCATGTGACATATTAGACAGGAAATCCGTTTTCGCCTTATTTGCATTTTCAGCTGTCTGTAAAGCCTCTGTTGCAACGTTCTTTGCCTTTTTCAGTTTTTGATTGACTACTTCCATTTCCTTCATTGTTTGTAAATGAAGTTCATTATTTCTTTTTTCATATTCTGCTTTTTGATCTGCAAGACTAAGTCTGGAAATACTGTAGAATAATCCGGCAAAAAGTAAAAGTATAAAACCTGCCATGAGTATTGTTGTAAACAACACCGTTTTCTGGTAATCCATCAGCACATTGTCCACAACTCCCTTTGCCACAATGCATACCAAAATGGTGTTGTTGCTTTCTATCGGGCAATACCCCAGATAATAGGGGTTCTGTTTTCCCAAAAGTGCAACTCCGGATTCTCTGTTATCAAACTTCTTTTTGAACAAATCAGCCTCTTCTTCTGTAATAGCCTGTTCCCCTTTTAAATGTTTTAACAAAGAATAATTACGCAGGTATTTATCTCCACTCTGGTTCGTATACGTAATATTTCCGTCATGATCCAGCATGAACAAATATGCTTTCCCATCATAACCTTTCAGTTTTAACATGGAATCCAGTTTCGAATGATCATACACAGTTCCAATTGCCGTATAAGTTTCCCCATTGATAGTGTATTCCTGACATGGAATCGCAACCAGATAACCGTCTTTTTTCTTCTGATCATAATCAAGACGCACCAGTTTTCCAATATTGTATCCATTCTTTAAGTCCAGCAGAAATTTACTTGGCATATCAATCCGCATTTTTGTTCCACCTGCTGATATTGCCTGACCATTTTCCTGAAGGAATATAAGTGTACTTTCCGATTCTTTTTCCCATGCTTCAAAGAAACTTTTGTTCGTATCCGTTTCAAGAGACAGCTCCCTCTCATGAAGTAAAAATTCCTCAACCAACTGCAGCTGGCTGTAGTATCCACTCACCTGAAGATCATAGGTCTGCTGTATCTGTTCAACAACAGCTCCCATACTGCTTTTTCCATTTTCGCTGATATACTTATTAGACTTACTTATAAGATACTTGATACAAACTAAGCTTAAAAGAATCATAAGTAGTATAAGCAACAGCCTTGTTATTTTTTTTCTTTTGTTTACCTTTTGTTCTATCTCCACTTTTACTGTTCAACCTCTATATAGTCTTCCGGTGCTGACGGCTGCTGTCCTTTTGACATTGCTTCGATCCATGCACTTGATAATGTTGTATCTTTAAGCTGCTCAATCTCACATTTCGGATTTATTTTTTTCAAAACAGACATTGTGGTGTCTGTAAGAAGAATCGAGTATTCCTTTTCTTTGTCTATTTTCTTATCATTAACTGTTAAGTCCTTTAATGAAAATCTACTTTCCGCTTGATTGACGATCATTTTCATACCGGATGCAATTGGTAATTCGTATTTATTGGTTACGTAAAAATTCTCATCAGCATCAGCAAGATAATTTTCCACGAGTTCATAAACCTGTTTACCATTGATTTTTGCAACATATAATGCTGTATCTGAACTCTTCGCTGTCATCATGCCAACCCGGCTGCTGGTGCATTCTCCTTTGTACATAGAAGAAGTGAAATAATAATATGGTGCCAGAGCCAGCTGTGCATCATTTTCTTCTCTGATCGTAGTTAAAATGGAAGATGCTGCATCACGGCCATTTCTATCGTTCAGTGAAATGGAATATTCATTTTCAAAATTCACCGTTGCTTTTTCTTCTGGATCTTTACGATTCATTACACTGCGAAAAGTATCATAAGCCTGTGTTTCATCCATTTCCCCTGACAGTAATCCGTGAACAGCCTCAAGACTTGCATCAAATGATTTTTGAGCGGAATATCGGATATAAACAGCATTATTATTAATTTCCTCTTCCAGTCCAGGCACATCCTGCATCATGGTTGGAACATCTGTATTCAATGAAATAACACCGCTTCCATCCGCAATCAGCTTTTGCCCCTCTTCTGAAATCATACAATCCAGCACATCCAGTGCAGTATCCAGTTTCTCCCGGTCTTTTTCCAGGTTTTTGTTAAATGCAATGTTTAAGGACGGAGTCATGTACACATAGGATTCATCCGATGTCTGTGAAAAGTAAGGAATACGGATCAGCTCCGCATCCATCTGTTTCTGCAGCTGCTGCATAACCGTCGGATGTCCATGAAACATTGCTGATTTTCCCTCGACAAACATCTGGATTCCTGTATCGACGTCAATATTGATATCTTCTTTACCAAAGTGCGAGTCCTTAAGAAACTGACTGGTTTCTGAAAAAATACGTTTCCATAATACATCATCAAACTTTACTTCATCCGCTGCAGTCTCTGCACCGTTTCGCCATTCAATACCATCCAGGCTTGTAAACTCACCGATTGCCGCCGCCTGGATGATTTCATTATTAGACCAGTCTTCCCCAAGATCCATGGAATACGGTTTTATGCCATTATCATAAAACTGCTGACAGGCCTGTACATATTCCTCATAATTTTCTGGAATCTTTACGCCATACTGATCAAACAGTGTTTTGTTGGCAATGATCGTCTGCGGAATACCACAGATTGGCAGCCACTGGATTTCATCCTCCGCATTCTTATAATATTGCACCGCATAAGAATAGTACTTGGAAACAACATCATAAGAAGCAAAATCCATAAGATAAGGCTGTAAGTCCTGTGCATCTGTTCCAGAAAATCGACGTACTGTTATGATATCCGGTAATTCATCATGTTCTTTAAAATAACTGTATAAATCGGTATCATTGTTACCAATAATAAATTCAATATCCTGATCAGGAAACTGTTCATGGATATAGGGTGCAATATTTTTCATCAAACGATTTTCCCACAGATAAACGGTAAGATGATCATCGTTTTTAGATACTTCTTTCTTTGACTGTCCACATCCAGACAAGACAGCAGTTGCTACAAGTACACCTGACACCACTGCTATCAGACAACGTTTTGCCTTTTTCATACTTTTATTTTCCTCATTCTTTCCTGATAAAATCATTATTGTTACGTCTGTGAAATAACACCGTAAAAAAGCACCGTCAGACAGACAGTGCACCTCATTTTATGCAACTGGCTGCCATTTTAAAGGCCCTGTAGCTTTGCGTCCCAGACTTTCATCTGGTTTGCCGATTTCCTTATTATAGCTTTTAAACTTACTCCCTTTTTACAAAAGTGTGTCTAATGCATAAACCCTTATAATTATTCGCTTTTGCCGCTTTTATACATTTTCTATTCATTTTTCATAATGGGGAGCTTATTTTTTACTAAGTTGTCGTGCAATTTATTAGAATGGAATTTTTGAAAGGCTACTTCACTTGGATGGTGAGGTAGCCTTTTCAATTTGTCTATGTATTATTAATAACCAATTACTTCTTTTGATACCTCACTAATGACTGATTGAGGTATCGTATCAATACTTACTGTATACACTTTGTTCATACGAGGATTATATATACCTAGATTCTTTATGCTCTTAAACTCTTTATGAATTGAGTGCATACCCATAATATAATATACCAACAACTGCAAAGTATATTTTGGCTTTGGTTCATCCTTTGACACTTTAAAATCCCATAATGTCTCTTTTGTTAAATAGTCTCCATCACCAGTAGAGATAGTGTCTGTGTATCCGCCTTCAAATGTAAATCCATCTTTTGTTATAGGTCCATATTCTTTCCAAAAAGACAAACTACGATTAATCATTGTTACAATGTTTTCAATTGTATCTTTATCAGGGTTAATTTCTTCTACCGGCTTATACCCTATTACGCCAGCTCTAAAACAAACATCGTATCCTACCAATTTGCATGCATTTGTTATGGATTTTTTATCAAGTCCTTTTATATCTGCCAATAGACTTGTAGCATTTTTCATTGACGATTGCTTTTTATTCCCTGTAAATAAATCCAACGCCATAGCACCTTTTAATGATATTGAAAAGGCTTCCTCTTTTTGGGCACCCATCATAAATCGGGTCATATAATCAACTACAAGACCAACTAAACTTGCATGGATATTCTCATTCTCATTCAAGGTAATTCCATCATCAAGTTGGGTTATCACAAGTTCTTTTTTGTTTATGTATCCACCACGGGGTTGTTTTATCATGCTAATTCGTTTGGTTACAGAATACATTCGTTTGTACCTCCAATATTCTCATTATGCAAATTATATACTATTTTATCATATGACAAGAGGATTGTGAATGATTTGCTTATATTATGTTCGATTATTTTCGTTCTTTGATGACTGCTTCTATAACATCTATGTATTTTTGTGGTAGGTTGAATGCCTTGTAAAGTTCCTCATCGGTATAGATGTGGTCAAACTTGCCTGTTGGAGGAGCTGGAACGAAACGGAAACAATGATCTGTTTGAATATTGTTTAATTTACTGATATTAGGAACTAAAAAGAATCTTGTAAACTTGCTATATATCCATGATACGAATGATTTACATTCCTCAATACTGTCTGATTCAAAAATACATTTTGATTCACCACTATATGATTCATTTTTTGTGTTATCAATAAGCCGTGATATACTTAAAACATAACGTGGGTGTTTGGTTGCATACCAGTCATAACCAGATACTTTTGTATTCATCCATATTTCATAATGTTTATTCCCTGTTATATAGGGAATTTGAAACACTTTATATGCTCCTAATGAATCAATTATTTCTTGTCCTATATTAAGCAAGCTTTCTTCATGTAGTATACTTCTATATTCTTCTCCGTTAAATACATTTATATCATTACATTTATTTGATACAAAAGCTGTATCGGATTTTTTATTTTTATCTACTAAAAAATAAGAAATCCCATCTGTCTGATAAATGTCAAATACATCTTTACAACAAGGGTAAAAACATACCTGTTTTATACAGGGGACAATAACTTGTCTAAACTCTCCATAGCTATGTTGACTAGAAATTCCCTGTGAAGCCTCTGCGGTCTGCCACTTTGCAGGTGTTATCAGACAAGTATATTTATCACATAATGTATGGAAAGTATGAACGCATTTCTTTCAAAGGTTGCAAGGATAAATCTTTCTTTATTGATAAACTAGGAAGACTGCCACGACACCATAGAAGTCGTGCTCAACGCATTGCTTATCTAGGTGATGATTATAAAAAGCTGTTTGTTAAAGACCCTACCATGCTTGAGGAAATGATTTATAGTAGTCAAAAACGAATGGTCGGTAGAGATACCATTGACATAAACCACCAGCACGTTTGTATACTGACAGCTATTGATCGTAGCAATAACATTTATGTTCATCCTGTTTCTGCTGGCTCTGCAAAGTCTGATACTGTGTATGAAAATTTACAGTCACGCATTACTCGTGAGGCTGTGCTGGTTACTGATGAATATAACAGTTACAAATATCTATGTCGTAAAGAATCTATTGAACATATTGTGGTCAATAGCAAATGCCATTCCTATGGAACTTATAGTCTTTCAAGAATCAATGCGTTGCATAGTTCTATAGACAGGTTCCTTGGTTCAAATGAATATAAACCAGCCACAAAATATCTGGACTTATACCTTATTATGTTTTGGTGGCTTGAAAAGAATAAAGATGTTAGTAAATTATTCTTTGCGAACAACTATTCAATATATTGTTGGGGCGTGTTAGTTACACTGTTCGTTCAAAAATGATGAATGTTACACAAGCAAAATTGTCAGCTCGACCGCTCCCTATTGATGGTATTGGTTACTATTAAAAATGAATAAACCAGCTACTTTTGTGGTAGCTGGTCTACTTTGAATTGCCTTTTATAGCTTTGTTGGAAATTGCCCTTTTGTATCTAGTGTTATTTCTCGATGCATTAAATTACTTTGTGAGACTTGGTTGACTTTTTCACGCAGTTCAATGTCTGATATATTGTCATTCATTATATCCCAGAGCATTTGCACTTGCTGTTGAGTGGTATAATTTTTGTACCTTTGTAACCACCAGAAAAGCATTAATGTCAAATCCATATACTTTGTATTAAACACTTTTCCTTTGGTTCTATCCATATAGGACGATAGTGCATTATGAACTGCATTTACCTTTGCTAAATTGTATTTACCTCTTGCGTGTTTGTCTGCCTTGACTACTTCGTGCTTTGCACCTGTTCCATAGGTAACACGATTATAAGCATTATGCTCATCAGTCACTAGCACATTGCTTTTGTCTGGTGTAAATCTTGGTTTGAGTTTTTCTTTTGCCATTGCCTTTTCAAGCCTACCAACGCTTACTGGTTCAAGATAGAGCTTGCCTGTTTCATCAACCAATGTCAAAATACATAATTGCTCATTGGATATACCACGCTTCATTTTAGGGTCATCTGATAACAACTCGGCAAGATACTCTGGTTCTTCTCGTTGCAGTTTTTCATATAAACCAGCATTTTCTAACCACTCAATTTTTTCATAATAGGTGTAATGATGTCTTGGCATCCTACGAAGTGTATAGATGAAAAACTCTGGATCACGTTTACCCTTAAAGGCTGTACGAGTGTAGTATTCATCTGCTTGTGTATTTCCCCTAAACAAGTCCGTATATCCATACATGGTCATTATTGCTTGGTTGACCTTAGTCTTTGCAAGCCAGACTGTTTTTGTAGATAAGTCACAATTCTTTGCAATCTTTGATATTGATAGTTCCTCTACAAAGCCTCTTAACATTTCTTTCCATGTGTCCTCTGAAAGATGAGTGTAGCGAAGACTGTCCCCATAATTTTCAGACCATGAACTATTACAATCTTTACATCGGTATCGTTGCAATCCCTTTGCAGTTACTCCATTTTTCTTGTAATTCACTGAACCACATTTGATACAACAGTAAACCTTTGATGTAGAAGAAGTGGGTTTGGGATGTAGTTGAGGTGTTGGAGTGTCTCCATAAGTCTGTCTTAATTTTTCAAAAAGTGCCTTTTGTTCTTCTGGTGATAAACCACTTAAAATTTGTTGTAGTTCTTCATTTGTGAGTGCCATAGCATGAACCTCCAAATCAATTTGATTGAGATTCATTGATATTTGAGTATAAAAATAGGACACCTTATAGGTGTTCATCTCTTAAAATTTTTCATCGTTATCTTCTAATATAAGATAATGGTCAAATATAAATTCATTTGCCTCTTTCCACAAGTTGTTGTATATTGCACTATTCATTTCTGCCTCTTCTGGAAACTCCTCCATACCTTTGAATACATTGTAGTCGTGCTGATACTGTTTGTATCTCCTATTATACTCTGTATTGACTAACTTAATAATGTAATCGAATGCATCATTATGACGTGCAAAACTTGCATGAATGCAAAAATCATATCTGCATGATGCATCTTCATTTTTAGATAGTCTTACTTGAGTTGCCTTGTCTGGATATTTTATATCCAGCTCAACCTTGGTACAAACGTTGTACATGTTATTTATCTCCTTTATTTATTTTTCTTTTATATATTTTTAATGCTACCGATTATGTATTCGTTTTATTCAATGTCTATCTAATTTTTTGTAACCTAAAAGTAACTTATTACATATAAAAAGGCTCTCCAGATTATCTGAAAAGCCTCTTAGAATTGTATTTGAATTTGGACTACTTGATTTTCTAATTGCATATGCAATTCGTGAAATGTATAATTATACTGTCTTGGTATTAGACACACAAATGTAAATAGGGACTAAATTAATATCTACTACGATTCCCATAGCATCTCTTATTTTACTTGGTAAGGATTCTAATAATTTTTTTGAATTTTCCACACCAATAATTTTACCATTATCATCTATACCAATAAAAAATTTACCACCTTGTGCATTGGCAAACGCACATATACCAACTAAATATTCATCTTTCCAAACTGATTTCCATTCTATATTGTGCTTTTCTTGACTTTCCATAGTTAGCTCCTTATTATTTGGTAAATATAATTTTTCCACTTATATATTCATTATAACATTTCTATTTACAACACATTTACTACTCTTTTATTTCTTTATCGATTTTGCCACATGTACACCACTTGCAAAAGCAAAATGTAAATTGTAACCTCCACAATCACCATCAACATCCAAAGCTTCTCCACAAACATAAATGCCTGGATATTTCTTAAGTTGTAAATTTTCATCTACTTCTTTTAAAGAAACACCACCATGACAAACTTGTGCTTTTTCAATTGACATTGTATCGATGATTTTGAATTCTAAACAACGAGGATCAATATTTTTTTCTTTAAAAATCTGAACGATTTTTTCATGAAAGAATCCTTCCAAACCATAGTGTTGAAATTCTTCTTTTTCAATATCAGGCAATAAATTTAAAATAAGTTTTGGATTTTTTAAATGATCTAAATATCTTGATAATTGCATAATACAAATACCTGATAGACCATAATCTGTAAACATGATTTCTCCTGTTTGTTTTTCAATCAATTGATTTTGATCATAAAGCATTGCAATTCCCTTTACTCTTTGTCCTTTTAAAACTTTAAAAACGGGTTTTGTTTTTACTTGAACAAGACTTGGTGTAAATGGAATCATGGAAATATGCATTTTTTCTAACATTTTTAAATTATTTTGTCCTGATAAATGACTGGCTGGTGATCCTGTCGCAATGACTATTTTATCCGCTTGATAATGACCATTCGTCGTAACAATTTCATAAGTTTTAGCTTTTTTTATTGCTAGAACCTCACAATTATCGATATACGATACATTATCCATATTTTTCATTAAAGCATTTTTAACAGATAAACTTGAAAGTGAATATGGATAAACAAGGTTCTTTTCATAACGTAGTTTTAAAGAAAGTTGTTTAAAAAAATTGACGACATCAAATTCTTTAATTAATTTTTCTATTAAAGGGTCTTGATGATTATAGTACTTAATATCCA
>OGYD01002948.1_pt1 | contig 10392 bp, 10 predicted proteins | sample 1576441 | NCBI WGS metagenome assembly OGYD01 (sample SAMEA3541537, study PRJEB24748) | human gut metagenome | biome: human gut; feature: human-associated habitat; material: faeces | place: China | collected 2012 | reverse complement strand
ATGCCGATGACCGCCGGAGGCGGTTGCCCTCCGGGTGGCGGACACGGGCGGCGTGTTATGTGTATCATATTAGATTATATTACGGTTTTGGATTTACAGGTAGTCCGGGCGCAATATCAAGTAAAATACAGTACGCATAAAACATATAGTAGTGCATAAGGTCATTCGGATGCAAACCGTCTGCGTAGGTTCCAATAGGTTCTCCCTTGCTAAAGTACCAGTTATAAATATAGTCATGTAAATTGTAATATTCAATGTTTTCAATAAAACATACTTCTCGTATCCATTCGTTAATTTGCCAAGTTTTAGCTTGTTTACTATCTTCATTGTTTTGGCTTGCTGGAATTGGACTAAATACGCATAGTCTGATATCGTGGTCATCACAATATTTTTTAATAACAGGAAAACTATTAAGAATATTTTGTCTGCATTTTTCGATAGTATCGAGATTACGGTCATTTGTTCCGATTGTAAGAATAAATAAATCTGTGTCAACTGGTAAAAGTGTGTTAATATTAGTTGCCCAAAAATCAGATTTAGTTCCGGTGCATCCATTATTTGTAACAGTGCAGTTGTATTGTTCGGTTAAAAGTTTTATCATTAAATTTGCCCATGAATAACTATTAGGACTTTCTTTCCAAGTAGTTCCATTGACTGTAATAATCGTTCGGATTATCGGAACAAGCATGAGCAGGATGACGGCATTCCAACCTGTTCCGCCTACTCCATGTGTGATACTGTCACCACCAAGAACAATTTTTTTATTGTATATGCCAGGTGTTTTAACGCAGTTCTTTGCTTTTGCATTTATGTTATCAATATTAAAAACTTCTGTTACAATCGAGGAAGTGTTTGTAAATCCAATATAAAAAATAATAGCATTAGCAGGGATAGTATAGCCGATACAGTTTTCGTAAAGAGCATGGATTGTTGTTTTACGATTTTCAAGTAGAAAATACGCAACAATTGTTCCGGTTGATGCAGGAATTGTAATATTCTGAATATCGTTCGTTTGAATATAAGAGTGTTCGCTCCAAACAAAATTGTCAATAGCGCCTTTTTTGATACTGAAAGTAATGTTTCCATTTTGAAAGTTAATGTCAAGTCCTATTTTTCTAGTAGCCGCAATAGCAAGACGTGTTGTGTATTGTCCTGTTATAAAGGAATCTGCGGCTTTTCCTCTAATTGTAAGCGTATCATCAATGTTATTCGTAGTCAAAGTATCAATATTGAGTACTTCATAGACAATTGAAGTAGTGTTAGTAAAAGCAATATAAATGATAATAGCATCTTTAGGAATATATAAATTGAGCGATTCATACGCGGCATGTAGTGTTGTTTTGTTGTTTACTCTAGTTAACCAGATAATAATAGTTTCGGTTTGTGCAGGTATCGTAATAGCGTCAATATCTTCTGTAGAATAGTGTAGTCTTTCTGACCATACAAAATTATTATTTTTTCCGTTTTTTAGTGAAATCGTCAAATTGCCATTTTGGAAAGTTGTTGTTATTCCAAGTTGTTCTGATGCTCTTATAGCTTTTCGTGTAGTATAAAAACCCGTAGTAAATGCATCAGCCGCGGCATTTTCCACGCTCAGACTTTTATCAATGGGCGGATTTGAAGGGTTTGTAATATTAGAATGTAACCAACTGCTTGTATTACTTGCAACTGTTGGCGCGATTAAAGTAAGTAAACTACCATCATCTACCATTGACTGTATTTTTTTATTTACTTCTTCCTGTACATCTAAGTTGTCAAAGTAAGTATTGATAAATTCATACAATTCTTTGTAGCTTTTTACCAGCGCATCCTGCGCGTCAAACATTTCTTTTACCGTTTTAAAAAGCACAACAAATTTGTTTTCCAGACTCAAAGTCCCGTTGAAATCATACGGAATCCCCCGTACACTTGCTACAACCTCACAAGCCTGCGTAATCATCTGACCGAAATCGGGTAAATTGGGAAAATCTGGAATCGTTGGTTTCTCTGCCATTGTTATTCCTCCTTAATAAAATTGATAGAACAATTCTCTGCAATCATCGCAAATACGTTTGTTAAGATTAAGGATAGTATCTCGGAATCTTTGAATTTCTATTGAGTAACTTCCGTCAAAGCCTTCATCTTCAATTGTATCATTATTATCCGCATGATACGTGTCATTGCTATTGGTTTTTGTTGTATTTTCTCCGTTGCTGACCGCGCTGTTATGAATCGTATTTTGACCCCGATCCATCGTAGACGCATAATTCGTTCCGGCAAAATTAATCTGTGGGTTGTCAGAATGAATGTTTTGTGTGTCGTTATTCGTATCGGCTGACGTTGTGTTTTTTGCTGTGCTGTCTCCGGAGATTACTCCCGTTCGTGTATCGTCTTTTGTACTCGTTACTGTTCGTGTACTCTTATGAGTAATAAGCGGGTTGTATTCAAAAGTAATACTCCTGTACAACTGTTCATAGTATGGCATATTAACCGTAAGAATCTTTTTTAGATGATACTGAAATTCTCCGATTGTTTCCAGTCCGATCTGTTCCCGGAAATACTGTAAACAGAACGTTTTTTCGAACGCAAGTTTTGCGGTTGTATATTCTGGAGCGGATGCATCGACATAAAAAGGAAAGTCAAAATTGAAGATTAAAGGAACGGCGGCTTCGATCATATTATCAATGGTCTGATTTTCGAGCGGCGAAAGTACATGATCGGAAATGACCAACTGCTCAATGGTATTCGTCAATGTTTTTGTTTCGTAGTTGTAACCGAGAAACATTATTCCACCTCTCTTTCCGGCGTATTGGTTTCTGTTGTGTCAACCACATCCGGTCTGTTAATCGGCGTTACCATCTTAGAATTAAAACGTACATGGATGTTCAGACTATACCTATCATTAATAGCGTCAAGTCCTCTCTGAATGGTTGCCAGATTCCCGTTTCTTGTCAACTCGATCTCTCCATCGTTGTAACTCGTTTCCGCGGAAACCAACCTTTCCGGTTTTTCTACGCCGCTTGCTTCGATACCGAGATCAGCTAGACATTCTGCTACTTCTCTCTGTGCGGCTGTATCAAGTTCGTTAAAGATTGGCTGTACTTTTAAATCAATCGTATCAATCTGAATCTGTTTTCGCAGATCGTTTTTTGCTTTGATGAAAGGAATATTTTTTACCCACTTTTGAATAAAGTTGTCAATGGATAACTTCTGCGTAGAATCCCCGCTGATAACAACTGGCGTCCTCTGCTGAATCACGTTTACCCTTGTGGACGCTTTTTTCTCTGCCAGACTCTGCGAATGCAGAATAATGCTGAGAATTTCCGGCACGGCAAAAGGTCTGGCGAAAATCAACGCACTTTCTTCCTTGTCGGTCTGTTCATAATACTGTCCATTCATGGCGTACGCAATCCAATCAGTAGGGATGCCGTAAATATCCGGTTCCCCAACCAGATTCACACCAAAAACACCGAATAGTCCGGTGATTGGTTCTTTTTTGAACAGACACATTCCTTGCCATAACAGATAGGCGTTGAGCATCCGCGGCGGAATCTCATCCGGTAAACCGTCATACTCATACCGCGATAATGCCAGATTGACAAACTTGTCAAAAAAGTGCCGGAAATATAGTTTTTCTTCCGGTGATGTATTCGGATTATTTTCCCACTGTCCCCATACTTCCTTGTTACTCACCCGATACGGGTTATTGTACATGATATCACCTCCTTAGTTATTGGAAAGACCATAGTTTCCCACATCGTCCGTATGCCAGAACGTAACGCCGCGGTTAAACATTGTCTGTAAAAAGTTGATATCATCGGTAACACACGAACCATGCAAGCTGCAATTAACCGTTTTGACAAAATTCCAATTTGAACGCCCCGTAATATTGGGTACTTTAATTTTGTGCGTTGCATATCCGTACATTGTGAAAAAATCGTCGATTGTTTTTGCCATTTGTGCAGTAACACTCATTACGTGACAATAAAGCTGACTTCCAAACAATGCGGTGGCAACATAACTTCCAGATGAATTGCCTTTTGCTGTCGGTGGAATCAAATCATGACTTTCTTTTTGTGCGTTAATGTTTTCGTTCAGTAGATATGTTCCGGTTGCCGCGGTATAAATGCTTTCAACGCCAGCGGCTAAATTTCCGCTTAATGCTCCTACTAATCCTCCTGCCAAATTTCCAATCTGCGATATTGCATTCTGCTTTTTGGAGTAGTCCCATAACGGACTAGACTGCGCTAGAAAAGCCTGATAGCCGTCATTTGTCCATGCACACTGTGGGAAATTATTGATGATAAAACCGTATGGGGATTTTGACCCACCAGTACGTTTATATTCACGCGGAGCCACAAAGATTGCCGGAATATTAAACATAACGCCATACACCTGCATGGTTAATGCTCCATTTTTACCGTATTCGAAATTAAACGTATGCTGTATTCCCGAACCATCGTTGACCAAACAATAACAATAGGGATACTGATATAGTTTATTGTTTTTCGGTATATAGCCGTCAAGTGCATCTGGCTGAACGGTTACTTGTGTATAAGCAGATGCATCTGTCTGGAAACACGCTTCTGGTGCTTGATATACATTAACAATCGCATCTCCGTTTCCGCTTTTGACGTAATTCTGGATAACTGTGATTAAGTCCGTATATTTTGTTTTCCGAGTAAATGTCAAACCAGATAAAATTCCCTGATTGACAATGGGTATAATATTTGTTCCGTTTTCGTCTGCACTCGCGCTCAAACAATACTGCATCGGACCGAGATTCAAAAGTTTCTGTTCGTTCGGATTGTCCACGTATTCCCCCGTTTCCAGATTTTCTGGCACTAAATTAATTCCGGCATAATCAGCTTTTTTGTCAATATGTTCCCGTTCCACATAGCACGGCTGTAATACCACATCGTAAAAACTGTTCTGGAAACGATCGGGTTCGAAATAAATCTTAAAACTTCCGTCACTCAACCATTCTACGCGCGTCACAAAACCGAAATACCATTCTTCCGTATAGGGGTTGTTCTGAAAAGCAATATAATTGCATTTCAGAAATTCACTCTCATTCCCTTTTCCTTTATAAGTCAGTTCTCCCCATCTCACGGGCGCGGACTGCTTAAAAATATGAATTGCTTTTTCTCTTACGTGCGCCAAACAACCTGCTTTTCCGTTTTCGTAGTATCTTACGTGTTCATAATCGTTTCCCCACTCAATACCACTAGCCAAAATAACTGTGGTCTGCGGGGAAACAGCCGCCACATCGGATTGCGGCGGCATTGGAATAAATGATTCCATGTTTCCCACCTCTCTTAATCGGAAGTAAAGTAAATGGTTGCTGTTTTGGACGAATCGTAACGACTGGTAATCACAACTTTTACGCTCGTTGTTTTATTTGCTTTCGTTTTCAGATTCTTTTCGTCTTTTGCGATTCGAAGAATCGTAGTTCCCGGGATTACAAACGTATCGGCAGAAGAGTTACCCTCTACTTTTACGTCAATCGCTTTATCAGCTACCCCTTTAGAAGTAACTGAAAAACTTCCACCGAAGTCGACATCTGTTCCAGCTTTCACCAGTCCCACGTCACTTGCGGTAATGGAAGAAACATCAACCGTCTCGGTCGTAAACACGATGATCGGATAAAACAGGGAATAAGAGAACATCTCTTTTACTGTATACGTACTGTTCCAACGCAGTCCGCGATTAACGTTATCCTGTACCATCATGCGGTACTGTTCGCGGATTTTGAAGAACCGTTTGTCAACCAGTACAGCCACGATACCCGCAGCATCGTTAAAGTTATCAATTAAAACCTGCTGTGCTTTCGGAATCATCCGGTCGAGATTGTACGCGCTTGCATAACTGTCAACGTTCATCGCGGCTTTGGTATCTGGGTCGACAAACAGAAGAATGGTATCTTCTTTTGCCGCCGATGTCGCGCCAGCGAAATTATACAGCGGGTTCGGGAACTGAATCTTGTCAATATAGGACTGAATTTGTTTCGCCAGTGCGTTCGCGGATGCCTGATCTGTAACCGCATCCACATGCACCGGATAAATCTGACCCGCGCGCTTTGCAGATGCAATCAGTTCTTTTGCCGTGGTAAACTCATCCCAGTTACAAGCGGAAACGACACTCTCCACTTTTGCCTGCACTAGACTTCTGAGTCCGTAATCATCGAGAAACGCGCCGCGCATATCCTCAAACCAGATCGTTACCGGATAATCGTTATTAAAATTGATTACATGATACAGCGCCATAATGTAGCTGTCATAAATGGCGGTCGCATCTTCGATGCTGATATTGGCATCGTGCGCGTAACCCTGTGCAAAATTTACGTAGACTTCCTGTTCTCCGTTTCCATACGGCATAGCGTTACTGTTCAGCACACGCAGAGGATTTCGGAACGCTTCGGTACTGATGGATTGGCTGGCAATCAGATTTACCAGCGCAGGAACCAGTTCGTTCCGCGCCATCGGATTGTAAGGGTCGGTTAATGTTTTCGCAATATCGGCAATATTTTCTCGCGTTGCCACAGGAACTCTGTCACGGTAATCAACACTCATCGTCTGCCGAACGGCGTTCAGCATATTAATATTGGTCATATCTAATTTTTCTGCCATTGTTTTCACTCTCCTTTTCCGCTCATGATGAGCTGAGACATATCAAGATCATTGATACTTGTTGCGGTGTCTTCTGCTTCCGGCACTTTTCCGCCAAACTCGGTTACTTTTGTGATACTTCCGCCGTGGGAAAGATCAGACCAGCGGCTTTTGATTTCAGCAACGGCGGCATCATACTTTCCTTTCAGTTCGTCCCGTTCTGCGACCAGCGCGTCACGTTCTGACATCAGAGATCCGATGTCGGTATCTTCGGTTTTGATTTTTTCGCTGATGGCGGCGATCGCGTCGCCATGCGTTTCGATGTTTCCAATGTCGGCAACAATTTCTGTCCAATACTCTTCTAGTGTCATTTTAAAACCTCCTTTTTAAATTGGGATATGACCAGATAGGCATTTTATGCCGTTTCGGTTTCATAGGATGCGGCGGCTCGGGTGGTTCTGGTTGTTCACCTTTTGCCAGATACCGATATACCATAATAGCGTTATTCAATCGTTCGGAATCGGATAGATAGCGATTTCCCACAATCCATCCGGTAATTGCAGAATCTTTTGCGTGTTCGGAAATATAATTGAAGCACTCATGCGCTTTTTCCTGCCGGAAAGCTAGCGTTCCATCGTCACTGATACCCTCCCACCCTTTCATATAGGCGGCGGTTAGTGCGTCCAGATCGGTACTGTCACTGTGCAAAAATGCTTGCAGATTTTCGTAAGCACTTGCAGCTCCTACGGAATACCATACGTTTTCATAGATTAGATATTCTAACTGTGCGTTTCCATCGTCCCGGCTGTACCCGTTCGCGTCCAACCAGTTAAATAATTGCGTCCGCCGATTCGTGTCGGCGTTATCCGTCCACTGACCCAGACCATAACCGGGCGAGCCGACAATCGTGCCTTGCCACAATCCAGGATTGATGGTTGACTCCTGCCAGAAGTTGCCACAGATGGCGGCAATTACATACTGACTGATACCGCTTTGTACCTCAACTGGGTATCGGTACAGATACGTCCATGCGCTGTATGGACTCACAAACGTATTAATAGACACCTGTCTTTCCAGTGGGTAGCTGTCTGTGTGCGCTCCCATGGTATATCCGCCGCCGTCTGCCGGGTCATATACCATTTCGGTATGCCCGGAACGCCACAAAATATCGCCTTTTTTCCAAGGCTGGTTTGCGGTTCCTTTCTGGAATCCCGCGCCGATCAGATACCCGTCCATGCTCCGAGTGGTAAACCACGGGTTGCTTGCCAAAAAACCACCAACGGTACAACAATAACTCATGAGGGACGAACAATCATAGTACGTAATACCTCCGACCGTTTGCCCCTCGCGATAAGTTTGTGAGTAACCAACGTTCGGTGCATTACAAATTTCGATACAAGTGTTGTAAGCAAGCGTCAGATCAGCCACGTGTCAGACCCTCTTTTGCTACATATCCGGCATAGACAATTCCATTAACGATAGCTTTCACAAGATACCATTCTCCGGTATAATACCCGTAGTTTCTAACACCGGTTCCGGCTGGCAACGTCAAAATGACCGTTTTGTCCATCCCGGCTCCTACGCGCAGATTATAACGATCGTTGGTATGATAGGCTCCGGCGATTTTCCGGTCAAAACTACGTGCGGACTCGGTCTTGATGGATTTCTCAATCGGTTTCTGCGGCTTTTCGTTTTTTACCACATACCGATAATGGACGGTATTCCCATACGGCAGATCATAATAAGACCGGACACAGATTTCCTTTCCAGTCTGATCTCCCGTCTGTCCATCAATGCCGCCGTTTTCGGACTGGCTGGCGTGAACGATGCGGTTCGCGTCAACCGACATCGTTACATGATGCCCGGCTGCAAGGTGGATATCACCGCGTTTCCACGGTTTGCCGCATTTTACGAAACCAGCGTTTACCAACTGTTCGCCGAGATTTCTTGTGGTACTGTACGGACTGACTGGAAACCCAGCTTTTGCAAGTGCCGTTCCGACAAAGGATGAACAATCATAATCCGGTCCATTCCGGTGTACCTGTGAGTAACCGTGGCGATCATCGGCGGCGATCTGTTCCTCCCATGCAACTGCGTTTTCGATTTTACTCATTCTTTCCACCTCCTAAGTGCTGGCAAAGCGAATTAATCGCGGTTGTATTCGCTTCTACACTTTTCCGTAATTCTTCCATTTCTTTCTTGTGTGCGTCTTTTTCTTTCACCAGATACCAAAAAAGCGCGCCGCAACAAACGATTGGAAAACCGAGACTGCCAATTAACTGTGTAACCATTGTCACATCCATTCTGCCACCTCCTTATCATTCCATTTCAACCAGTCCTCAATCTCACTAACTTTATCACACATAATAAAGTTATGAATGAATCGGATTGGCGATTTACTGTTATAAGAGTTGCCATCCATGAAAAAATAATCCCATAAGTAACGGATATGAGATTCATAATTTTCATGTGGGACGAGAATCAACGTGTCTTTCTCATCCCCTCTATAACGTACCGTATAAGCAAGGTAGGCATTTTCTTTTTTCATCATTCCGACAATCATATTAAAAACGATATTCGCCATCTCTGCTCCTTTCTTCCTGTCCATAAACAAGGAAACCTTTTGACCTGCCAAGGACAGGGCGGTTTACTCAACCGTGGCAACCCCTTTTAAAAGGTTTCCCCGTATTTTCATGATACCTCTTTCCTGTCCGTCTGTCAAGTACATTTGTCCGTCTCCCACGAACTATTTATAAAGATCAATCCCTAGTAACTCAACCGCCATATTCTTGCTGTCTAGATCGTCAAACCGCAAATATGCTTTGCGGTATGCGTCAACTAGATTTTCAAACAAATAATCATAGTGTTCCAACATAACCGTGTTTTGGGTATGATCACCGTCCCGAAAAACCGCGACAAAATTACAAGACGGGTTATAGTTGTGCGTGATATAGATATACCCCTCTTCGTAATACTCATACACCCCATAACTTTTTCCGCTGTGCTCGATCGTAAACAGATACCGCGACCGTCCGGTCGGCTTTTGCACAAACACGGCATCATCAATCAACATCTGATCTCCCACGCTCATGCTTTGCATATAGTGACCACCGCGGAATGCTTTCAGAGCAGTATTTTCCCACATGGCTTTACTGGCACTGTCATTGTGCGTAAACTCACACACAAAACCACTTCCATGCATCATTTTGGTTTCTTTCTGATACCGCTTATGGATACCAAAAAATACAAAATAGGGATTGAGCAACGAAATATTATTCGAAGCCATCACCAGCTTAAACCATCTAGACTGACTTCCATTTCCACGACTGATCGTCAATAACAACGATTGTAGTTTTTCGCTCTCTCCTTTTACGTACTGTCCACTCTCCATGGAAAACTCATCAAAAAACAAAAAGTAAATATCCCGAAAATACGGCGATAATTTTTTCACGCTGTCCATCTTACTTCCAAAGCTAAACGCACATCCGAATGGCTCCCCGTCCAGAAAATACCGCACGACATTTCCATTCTTATCTAGATTTTTATAGGTAATCACACTACCCAATTTTGGATACATTTGCAACATATCCTCATACATCGCCGCCGCTCCCGTCATTTCCCCTTTTGTCCGAAAAATCCATCCGGTCTGCAAACCATATTCTTTGCACAAAATACAACTCGCCGCGGCAAACGCACTGGTCTTTCCGGCACTACGGTTAGAACACGTAATTGCCACGCCTGCGAACTCCCCGTCCACGTCTGGCTCTGTAAACAACCGGATCGGGTTGTAATACTGTATCGGCTT
>OGYD01002947.1_pt1 | contig 10392 bp, 6 predicted proteins | sample 1576441 | NCBI WGS metagenome assembly OGYD01 (sample SAMEA3541537, study PRJEB24748) | human gut metagenome | biome: human gut; feature: human-associated habitat; material: faeces | place: China | collected 2012 | reverse complement strand
CGTGGCCGAAAGAAAAGCACCATAAAAGACGCCTAATTCGGGGAGAATTCCTCGATTCCGCTTTCCCAAGGCTTGCCTGGTTCATCGCCTGGAAGTCAGCGTCGTACTCCAGGTTTTCGCCGCAGGGGTTGTCGGGGCTTATGGGCGCGAGAAATTCTTCGATATTCATGAGATCCCTGCTTATTCAAACATAGGCGGATAGAGACCGTGACGGCCCGGACGGGCGCCCCCTGCCGGATCGAACAGCAGGGTGAAAAGCTGCCCGGTAAAGTTACCGCTGTGCACATGGGTGTAGAGCGGGTATCCGTCGCAGCGGTTGGTCCACCAGTAGCTGGTCTGACGCAGCGGGTCAAAGCACTCTGCCGCCTGAGGCCAGCCCAGCGTGCTCTGGCCGTCCTCGTCGTAGCCAATCACATCCAGGATGTCGGAGCGCTTTTGCGGCTCGACCGGCTGCGGTGCCGGAATGGACATCAGCATCTCGTCGAGCTGCGAGGCGGAAAAACTGTTGCGCACCGCGTGCAGCCCCAGACGACCAATCTGCTGATACCAGCTTTCGGCCTGGCTGAGCAGGCTGGTCGACCACTCTGACGGGGCGAAGCTCAGCTGAATGCAAACCGGGTATTGTCGGCCGACGCTGTCGCGCCCGGGCAGCAGACAGCCCATCTGGATCATCTGGCTGCCCAGCATGGGCGGTACCACAAAATTCCAGACGGGTGCTTTCTGAAACGGGCGCTCGCCGCTGCGCTGCTCTTCCTGCTGCCAGGCCAGCAGACCGACCTGGAACCAGTGCGACCACTGGCGCTGTAAGGTGTCAGGAAAGCGGCGCTGCAAAAAATCTCCGGCGCTGGGTAACTTGCCATACCAGCTGTAGCGGTTCATCGCAGGGGTATTCGTCATACGGCTGTCCTTGCGGTTATGGGCATGAGAAACGGGGAAGCTGGAACGGGTTGCGAATGCTGTTTGGCGCAAACTCCAGCGTGACCTGATGTCCGTCGACGTTGAAGGTGGCCTGACGGCTGAGGCTACCCGCCCCCGGGCTGGTGCTCGCTTTATCAAAGAAGCGGTTCAGCGCCCAGGAACCGTTGGTCACCAGCGTCGCCGTGCTGCCGTTCGCCAGACCCAGCTGCATGCGGACCTGGTTGGTGCCGCCCGGCCCCGGCCAGTTCATGATCTGCACCGCCTGCGGCCCGTGGCTGTAGCGCAGCAGCTGACCGTCCACGTCCAGGGTCAGGTTCAGAATGGTGTTATCCATTCGCACGGTGCGAACCGTCACCTTGAAGGATGGCGTGGTTGCGCCGTTAGCAAAGAAGGCGTCGCGAATCGACTGGGCCTGCTGGAACGGTCTCAGCAGCCCTTCGCTTCCCGGCAGCGTTTTCCCGTCGATGCCCGGCATAAAGCGCCAGTTGGCCTGGGTGGTGTCCACTTTGCTGGTCAGGTTATCGCGAAAGAAGGTATCCATCAGCCCGGTCCCCGGCGCAAACATGCGCGCGAGATCGTCAGGGGTGACCTCGGTGCTGGCGCTGCGCACCAGCGGGTAGCGACCGGCAATCGCCTGACGGCAGAACCCGCCCACCTCAACGTTAATGCGCTTACGCACGTTTTCCAGATCGCGACGCTGGGTGTCGCTGCTGGCGCCCACCGCCATGTTGCTGAACATGGTTTGCAGCCCGCCCGGCAGACGACCGGCGCTGGCCTGCAGGCGGCTGATCGCCTCCCCGCCCGGCGCCGGCATGCCGCTGTTGGCGGCATCCTGCACGGCGGTCAGGTAGCGATACAGCTCATCCACCTGCTTGAGAAAATCGTCAAACACGATGGTCTTCCCGCCCTTCTCCAGCGGCTGGGCCAGCTCAATCATCGGCGCGTAATGGTCGGTCACCAGCTGCTCCGGCGCCTGGGTAACCGCGGCGGCCTGCGTTGGCGCGTTGTCATTATTGCTGAACAGCGCTTCCAGCGTGCGGGTGGCGCGGCTGCTTTGCGCCTGCGCTTTACCCGCATCTTCCGGCGCTGGCGTATCGCGGGAGAGCGTCAGGACCTGGCTCAGGTTCTGCACCAGGCGGCGCAGCGGCGAGTTGGCGCCGGAAAGCAGGCGCGCGGTGTTGATGCGCTGGGAAAGGTCGGCGCTGTTATTCAGCTGAATGTCAGCGAGAAAGCGATCCCAGTTAGCGATAAAGTCGCGCATATAGAGCTGGCGCACGGCGTTATCGATCTGCTGTTTATCTTCCTGCGCCGTGGCGGCCCCCAGCACCCAGGCGTCGTCCTCGTGCAGGGCGGTGGTAACGCTGTCAATCTGGCCGTTAAAGCTTTTCCAGTAGCCGTCCGGCGTATACAGACCCGGAACGCCTTCGCTCACCGGCTTGCCGCTTTTGCGGGAAAATACCAGCTCGCTCTGCGGTCCGCCCAGGTCGGAAAGGGAGACCGGCTTCAGGTTGTCGTCATGTTCCAGCAGGCGCTTCAGGCGGCCGTAGACGCGGGTTGAAAGCGGCTGCTGGCCGATCATCGCTCTTTCGCGCGCCACCAGGGACTCGTCCTGCGCGTACGGCGAGGCCTGAATTTTCGGCTCCAGCAGCTGCGTCAGGTGCCATTCAAGCTGCTGCAGCTGTGCCTTCGTGACGTTCTGCGGCAGGTTACGCTGCAGGTTGAGCATTACCCACGAATGCAGAAATTTGCCGTCGTAGTGCTTCGGCTGATAGAGCATCTGATAGGCTTTCAGCGCCTCGTAGCTGTATTCCACATCGCTGCCGTTGTCGTTGCGAAGCCAGGTGGTGATGTGCATGGCGACGGCAGGCAGCAGCATCTGATCCAGCGCTTTCTGATACAGGGACTGAGAGGCGTCGCTGACGTCATCCCCGCGATAAAGCCCCATACGGCGGGAGACCGGCGGATCGTTCACATCAAACGCGTCGCTTTTCGGCAGATCCACCAGGCTATTCAGCAGCGGCAGCAGTTCGAACAGATCACGCTGGGTCTGGTTCTGTAAGGCCTTGCTCTGCTGGTCGAGCAGCGGAACCTTCGCATCCACTTCTTCCAGGTAGGCCTTGTTTTTGGCATAGCTGGTGAGCCACAGTCCACCCAGGATCACCAGCAGGGCCAGCAGCGCCGCATAGCCAGACCAGATCACGGCCCGGTTGCGCAGCTCCCACCAGCGGTTTTCTCCGGCGATCCCGGCTTCCTGGAAGATGACGTTTTGCAGCAGGTTCTTAATGAAGAAACTCTGGCCTTTTGCGCCCGGGATTGGCGATTCTTTGCTGACCGAATCCCAGTTATCGCTCTCTGCCCCTTCCGGCAGCGACAGCGCGCGGTTCAGTTCGCCCATCACGCGGTCGAACGGCATGCCTTCCTGCGTCCCGCTGGCGAAGTAGATCCCGCGCGGAGAGAACTCGGTTTCGAAGTTGGAGCGGGCGAAGACCGTGCTCAGGTAATCCGCCAGCAGCGGACGCAGCGCGGCGAACTCCTGCGGGAAAAGATACGCTTCGGCGCGGGTCTTCGCGTCATGCTCTTTGAGCATGGTTTCCGGCAGCCCGGCGTCGAGGCGCTGCTGCAGCAGAGAAAACTCCTGCTGGAAGTTGCCCATCAGGTCGTAATCGGCGTGTTTGGTTTGTTCCCACGGCAGCGTGAAGCCCCAAATCTGGTCGCGCTGCGCTTTATCGTAGTCGGCAAACCAGGCGCGGAAGCCTTTAAGCAGGTCGGCCTTGGTCACCATCACGTAGACCGGGAAGCGAATTCCCAGCTGTTCATGCAGCTCGGACAGACGCTGGCGCAGGTTCACCGCCTGCTGGCGGGACGCCTCGGCTGACTGGGTGAGCAGGTCAGAAATGCTGATGGTGACGATCACACCGTTGATCGGCTGGCGGCGGCGATACTTGCGCAGTAACCCCATGAACTGCAGCCATTCCCCGGCGTCCTGCACCTGCTCGCTCTCCTGGGTGGTATAGCGACCCGCGGTGTCCAGCAGCACGGCCTCGTTGGTAAACCACCAGTCGCAGTTGCGCGTGCCGCCAATGCCGCGCAGGGCGGTCTTACCGAAACGGTCGGCCAGCGGGAACTGCAGCCCGGAGTTGACCAGCGCCGTGGTTTTACCGGAACCCGGCGCGCCGATAATGACGTACCACGGCAGCTGATAGAGGTATTGCGTGCTGAAGCGCTGCGTCCACTGAGCGCCCTGTCCCGCCTTGCTGAAGTGCGCTTTTTTCAGCATCTGCGCGGCTTCATCAAAACGGCTGGCGAGGATCTGCTCCTCGTTGTTCAGTCGCTTCTGCGGATCCGCCGCTTCCGGGCTGGTGGTGTTCTCATTGAGCTTGTCCATCAGCTTGCGGTTCAGCCAGGCGTTGTAAAGACGCGGCAGAATGTGGCCCTGCGCCCACAGCAGATAGACCACGGCGATACTGATGATGCGGTTCTGTTCAGATTCAAGCGGCCGGGTGTCCACGATGGACAACAGCGGGCCAATCATCCAGATCACCGCCGCCAGCGCCGTGACGCCGAGGAAGCTCCACAGAATGCGGTTAGTCAGTATGGAAAGAAGAGTCGTCAGCATTCCTTAGTTTCCTTGCGGCAATCCGTTCAGCTCGGCCTGGGTATTTTCAGGCGACACCAGCAGAGTAATTTCCACACGGCGGTTACGGGCGCGGTTTTCAGGCGTCGTGTTCGGCGCCACCGGGTTAATCTCGCCCCGCCCTTCCGCTTTCACGCGGCCAGGCTGAGAGAGGCTTCCCTGCAGCATTTTCTGTACCGAGCGGGCGCGTTCCAGAGAGAGTTCATAGTTAGAGGCAAAGCGCGCGCTGCGGATCGGCACGTTGTCGCTGTAGCCCACCACCAGAATTTTGCCGCTCACGTTATTCATTGCCTGCGCGATGCGGTGGATGACCGGTTCATAGCGGTCGCGCACGACGGTCGAGGCAGAGGCAAACAGCCCGTCGCCTTTCAGGATAACCACGCTGCGATCCGCTTCGTCTTTCACCGCGACGAGGCCAGCCTCGATCTCCGGTTTCAGGAAGCCGCGCAGGTTCAGCACTGCCGGAAGCTGACGCGCCGGTTGCTGAATAGTGGTTTCCGGCAGCTGGGACTGGTAAATCTTCGCCAGCACCGGGTTGGTGCTGTCGCCAAGACGCCAGTTGAGCACGATATAAAACAGACAGGCGATAAACCCGGCCAGCGCCACGCAGGCCCAGAGAGGAACCATCGGCCGCCAGAGCTTGCGCAGCACCGGGCGATCTTCCGGATGGGGAGAAAGCGGCGCCGGATAGCTGCCGCGCACGCCGCGGATCATCTGCCACAGCCGCTGCTTGATGGTCTCAAGCTGGGTGCGGCCATTGTCCAGCACCCGATAGCGTCCTTCGAAGCCGAGCAGCAGGCAGTAGTTGATCATCTCCAGCAGCAGGATGTGCTCGCGCGGATTTTGCGACAGGCGCGCCAGCAGCTGGAAGAACTTCTCGCCGCCCCAGGTTTCGTTATGGAACGTCACCAGCAGGCCGTTGCTTGACCAGACCCCGCTGCTGCCCCAGGGGGTGAGCGCGGCGGCTTCATCAAGCGCCGTACAGAGGCAGTAGCGTGCCCCGACGATCACTTCGTAGGGCAGCCCCGCCTGCTGACAGCGGACTTCGAAACGGCGAATTTCATCGATCAGGCGCTGGCGTAACGCCACCTGATCGTCGTGCGATACCGAATGACGGATCTGCGGAATCGCATTGAGCAGCGGATTGGCGGCCGCCACCAGCTGATTGTTGCTACTGGCCCCGGTGAACGCGGCATCGCTGCCGGTATCCTGTCGTTCCTGCATATTAAGCGCTCGCTTTATTATTCTGTCGGGCTACGGATGGCCCAAAACTCCATATCCAGCCCCGGGAACTCCCCCGCAAGGTGCAGGGCGAATGCGCCGGACTTATCCATCTCGTGCCACAGCTCGCTGCCCTTTTCGAGCTCAAAGTAGCTGTAGCCGGCATGCCACGGGATCTGCGGCGGTGCAACCGGCATGGCGCGCAGCATAATGCCCGGCAGCTGAAGCTGAACCAGATCGCGGATTTTCGACACCGGTGCGACCTTCATCTGCGCCGGGAAATGGGTTTGCAGGTGTTCGCCCGGCACGTTGGCTTTGACCGCCAGCACGAAGCCGAACTCACGCACCATGCTGGTTTCAGGCACCGTGGCGATGTTGAGGCCGTGAGAGCGCTCGTTAAGCGGCAGCTGGATAGCGTGGTCTTCCATCACCAGCGACAGCCCCTGACGCAGCATCAGCATCAGCTTGCTGAAGCAGTTCGCCAGATCGTCATGATCGTAAATCGGCAGCACGCTTTCGGCGGTACGCTGCGACGTCCAGGTGGCGAGCTCGGTGGCAAACGGCAGCCAGCTGCGCCAGAGGGTTTCCGGGTGCAGCAGCGGGAGGGTTTTTAAATGAGACACCTCGCCCAGATGACGATTAACCAGCGACAGCAGCGTAAACTCGATCATTTCAGAGGTGTTAAAGCGGCCGGGCTGGCGCAAACGGCCGCCAATCTGCTGGCTGCGCTGCACCAGTAAGCCGTGCAGATCGTTGATCATGCTGTAGATCTGCGGGCTGTTATTGGCATTGAGCATCGGCGGGATGTAGCTGTTGTCGAGCCGCACGTGGTTGTCGTTACGCTTCTCGGTCACAAACGCCACGCCGATGGCGGTCCACTCCGCCGTGAGGTCTTTTTCGAGCATCAGGGTCAGACGCAGGCGGCCAAACTGGACGGTAGCATCCCCCACCGACATGGCGTTATCGTCCTCCACCTCCTGCTCGAACGCGATAAAGCGCGCCAGCGAGGATGGCTCTTCGCTGAAAATCACCTCTTCTCTCTCGCCACGACGAACCGGCAGTGCGAGCACCACCTTTTCGTTGGTGAGATTGTCAGGAATTTTCAGCGGTACAGGACCGTTGCGCCCGTTGCGCACCTGGAAAAAGGTGCCGTCCGGCAGCAGCCCACTGCAGTAGCTCAGAGCAATGCATCCCTGACGAAGCATCGCTTCATCCAGTTCAACGTCGAGAAAGCCCCAGAGATACGATCGCTGCAGCGCGCCCCATTCACGAACATGGTTGAGCAGATAGCTTTCAGTCCGCTGAAAATGGTGTGGACGCAGGAACATGCCTTCGGTCCAGACGACCTTTTCTGCTTTCGTCATGATGATGTGTTTCCTGTTTAGAAGCGCGTTACTGGCTGATGACCCGAATGCCGTTCACGTCGAGAAAAACGTTGGCCTGAAGTTCATCGGCGGACCATTTCCAGAACTGGTAGATATGATTTTCGCCAGGCACGGGCAGAGGGAGTGAAACGCGCCATTTTTTGCCATCCAGCACCTGGTACTCCGCCATCACGCCGATGTAGCGAGCCTCCGGCGAGCTTTGCCCGCTGAGAGTTTTTGACAGCTGTCCCGGCATCAGGAAGAACACATCGCTGTTCAGCAGATTCGCGCCAAGCGTGGCTGACGCGTTGTTCTGCAGGGAGTAGAAGTCGCTGGACATGAAATCCGCATCGGATTTCAGCAACAGCACCCGAACCTTAAGCGGCGCAGATTCATTGATTTGTGGATGAGCCTGAAACTGCAGATTGTAGCGGGAGGGGTCGCTGTGTGAAGACGACGAACAACCACCGATCAGCGCGAAAATCATCGCGTAAAAGAATAACCACAGCCTATGAAAATTTTTATTATTCATAAAAATGCGCTCATGAAAGCCGTTTAGTTCAGGATCCAGGTACCGTTAGCGCTGTCTTTGCAGGCTTTGCTGTTGCCGTCGACATCGACACAGGTCGCTTTTTTACGCGTCTTATGGCGAATGGCCTGTTTACGCACGGCGGCGTCGTACTGCTCGGCCTTGATAACGGCGCGCATCGGAACGTAACCAATCAGCTGCTCGTTACCTTCATCGGCAAGCGCCATCCAGTAGTGTTCAACCTGACCCAGCACCACGTACGTTTTTCCGGTCTCGAGAGTGCGGATAACTTTACCGCCAAAGTCAGGACGGCTCATCAGGGAGGCCGGATACATGGCACGATACGGCTCGTTAACCGGCGTGAACTCCGTCGGCGCCGTCACGGCGTGACGGTGGGTTAAGGTGACGCCGTTGACCTGGCTGGTCTCGATCGTATCGTCGTTGATCACAGGTTTCTGCGGTGCTTTACAGCCCGCCACCGCCATTACAAACAGAAGTGAAAACAGTACGCGCATTTTCATATGCTTTTCCGTAGCGATATTTCGATGATGGAGATAAGGGGATGAAGTTTGACTTAAGTGCTATTGTTAAAATAGTCAGGATATTTTCGGGGCGTTACTACTTTAAGGGCATAGCTACCGCACGAGCCTTTCAGAATAAGGCCCAGTGTCTTCCTGACATATTTTGACAAACGGTAAACAAGTTTACATGAGCTTCGTATCAATTCAATATTTACCGCCGCGTAACTGTTGGTAAATGAAGCAGTCGGAAAATTATAGGATTAATCCTATGATAAAAAACGATATGCCCCATCCTTTCTTATTTCTCTACCACAAAACCACATAACACCATGTTTTATAGACTAAAAAACACAAAAGAGAACCACTTTCATTAACGCAATCACGCTATTATCGCCACTACCATAATTAGTAGAATTCGCGTTTTTTTGATGTCAAATGAATATATCCCTGATGAATTATTTGTTGCACTAACAGGGTATCTTTAATATTGAAGACGCTTCATCGCCTGGGTGAGAATATTTCACTTATGCAGAAAAATGTTAATTTCATGCCGCAAAAAAAGCGTATATTTTCTGCCGTAATAATTCCACTGTCAGGTATACCTTATATCTATTATTCATTAAGCGTGAGTAAACCTTCCTGCCATTCTCACAATTGAAAAATGCCTCCAGCAGCCCACCAGCCGCGAATCGCGGCGATATCTCCAGCGCATCAGCTTCATTCGAAGTTTTACTGGCGCTACATACTTTCCTGCTCACCGCCATCTATCTCGCCTACCGGACGATAGATAAGATTTATTATTAAAATGATAAATATTCGTTATAATTTCTTTAAATATTTAAACACCAGACCAGATAAATTACTGTAATAAAAAGAGTTTGCGTTAAGGCATTTTCCCGTTCCGTATGTGCGTTGCCATTCGGTCGTCATTGCTTTCACCTATTGCTCTCGTCAGTGATTTTTTGAGCTCAGGCGTTGTGTGATCGAACAAATCAGGAGTGGGTATGAACAAGAAAAGACGCTCGGTGCCAGGCATCAGACACTATGACGGCCCTGCCGGCGGCTGGGGCGCATTGAAAGCAACGGCCATTGCGGTACGCACCCAAATGGATACCCTTGACGCCCCCGCGACGCTGCTGCGCACCAACCAGCCTGACGGCTTTGACTGCCCGGGCTGCGCGTGGCCTGATAAAGAACACAAATCGACGTTCCAGTTCTGCGAGAACGGCGCCAAAGCGGTGACCTGGGAAGCAACCAGCAAACGCGTCACCCCCGCGTTTCTGGCTGCAAATACTGTCTCCTCGCTGCTGGCAAAATCGGACTTTGAGCTGGAAGGCTACGGTCGGCTGACGCATCCCCTGCGCTATGACCGCGACAGCGATACCTTCCGCCCCGTCGACTGGGACGAGGCGTTTCAACGCATCGGAGAGGTGTTGCGCGGGCTCGAACCGGACCAGGTCGAGTTCTATACCTCCGGGCGCGCCTCTAACGAAGCGGCGTATCTGTTCCAGCTGTTCGCCCGCGAATACGGCACCAACAACTTCCCCGACTGCTCAAATATGTGTCACGAGGCCACCAGCGTCGGTTTGCCCCGTTCGATTGGCATCGGGAAAGGGACCGTCTCGCTGGACGATTTCGACAAGACGGAGCTGGTGATCTCCATCGGCCATAACCCCGGTACGAACCATCCGCGAATGATGGGGACCCTCCATGAGCTGGCCCGTCGCAACGTGCCGATTATCGTCTTTAACCCGCTGCGCGAGCGCGCGCTGGAACGTTTTGCGGACCCGCAAAGCGTGATTGAAATGGCGACCTACGGCTCCACGGATATCGCTTCGACCTATTTCCAGGTGAAGGCCGGAGGCGATGCCGCCGCGCTGAAAGGGATTGCCAAACACCTGCTTGAAATGGAGGCCGCACGCGGTGACGTGCTCGATCGCGCGTTTATTGCCGATTGGCAAGCCGGACAGCTTTCAGCTGGACGCTTGAAGTCCAATATAACGCAAAAGATAGTGCCCTGCTACAGAGATTCACAGCAGCTTGACAAGGGATATTGTCCCGAAGCTGCTGCCCTCTGTAGCAGGGCACTACTGTTTTCGGATAGAGTAAGCTTTGCTCGTCCCGCGTGGGCCTGACCGGCACGCCAGTGCCTCTCCCTATGGGAGAGGTGTCACCGAAGGTGACGGAGAGGGCAAGGACGCTGAC
>OGYD01002920.1_pt1 | contig 10468 bp, 8 predicted proteins | sample 1576441 | NCBI WGS metagenome assembly OGYD01 (sample SAMEA3541537, study PRJEB24748) | human gut metagenome | biome: human gut; feature: human-associated habitat; material: faeces | place: China | collected 2012 | reverse complement strand
ATCAAGAAGTCTGTCTTCTCGACGATGAACTACCTTACGGTCGAGGAGGACAACATCCTTCCTATGCACTCGTCTGTGAACAAGGATCCCGAGACCGGCGAGACGGCAGTCTTCTTCGGCCTTTCCGGCACCGGCAAGACGACGCTTTCTGCCGACCCGAAGCGCATCCTTGTCGGCGACGACGAGCATGCCTGGGGCGACGATGGCGTCTTCAACTTCGAGGGCGGCTGCTACGCAAAGTGCATCCGCATCTCTCCGGAGACCGAGCCTGACATCTTCAATGCCATCAAGTTCGGCTCTGTCTGCGAGAATGTCGTCCTCGACGACAAGCGCGTGGCCGACTACGACGATGCCAAGTACACGGAGAACACCCGTGTTGCCTACCCAATCGAGAACATCCCGAATTCCGATCCTTCGGGCTGCGGCAAGGTCCCCTCTGTCGTCATCTTCCTGACGGCCGATGCCTTCGGGGTGCTTCCGCCGATCTCCCGTCTTGACCGCAATGGCGCCATGTACCACTTCATCTCCGGCTTCACCTCGAAGGTCGCCGGCACGGAGCGCGGCATCACGGAGCCGCAGCCGACGTTCTCGACGCTCTTCGGCGAGCCGTTCATGCCGCTGAACCCGCTCACCTATGCTCAGATGTTCGGCGAGCGCATGGAGCGCTATGGCACCCGCGTCTACCTCGTGAATACTGGCTGGACCGGTGGCCCTTACGGCACCGGCAAGCGCATGAAGCTTGCCTATACCCGCGCCATGGTCACAGCAGCCCTCAATGGCTCTATCGAGAATGCCGAGTTCGTGCACGACAAGGTCTTCAACGTCGATGTGCCGCAGACAATCGAGGATGTCCCGTCCGAGCTCCTGAATCCGCGTGACACGTGGGCCGATCCTTGTGCCTACGATGCGGCAGCAAGGAAGCTTGCCTCCATGTTCGAGGAGAACTGCGCCAAGAAGTATCCGGACATGGCACCCGAGATCAAGGCTGCTGGTCCCTGCTCCACGGCAGAATAGGGAAGAGCTCAGAGCTTATTCGAGAGGGTCCCTTCGGGGGCCCTCTTTCTCTATGCAGAGAAATGCTGGCATGAAAAAGGAGGCCCCGGAAAACCGGAGCCTCCATACGTGCGTGTGGAGAGAAGCTACTCTGCCATCTGTGCCTGGACAGCGGTGATTGCGACGACGCCCACGATATCCTGTGCGGAGCAGCCGCGGGACAGATCGTTCACCGGCTTTGCGATGCCCTGGAGGATCGGGCCATAGGCCTCAGCGCCAGCGAAGCGCTGGACAAGCTTGTAGCCGATGTTGCCGGCCTCGAGATCCGGGAAGACGAGGACATTGGCATGTCCTGCAACCTCGGAGCCCGGTGCCTTGAGCTCAGCCACGGACGGGACGAGGGCAGCGTCGAGCTGCAGGTCGCCGTCGAGGGCAAGCTCGGGGTTCTTCTCCTGGGCAAGCTTCGTTGCCTCCTGGACCTTCGTCGGGATGTCGCCCTTTGCGGAGCCCTTCGTGGAGAAGGAGAGCATAGCGACCTTCGGGTCGGAGCTCATGTACTTCTTCCAGGACTCGGCAGAGGCAAGAGCGATCTCGGAGAGCTCTTCTGCGGTCGGTGCGATGTTGAGGCCGCAGTCAGCGAAGAGCAGCGTGCCGTTGTCGCCGTACTCGGCCTTGTCCGTGCACATGATGAAGAAGGCAGAGACGAGCTTGGTGCCCGGAGCGGTCTTCAGGATCTGGAGTGCCGGACGAAGGGTGTTGGCCGTGGAGTGGCAGGCGCCGGACACGAGGCCGTCAGCGTCTCCTGCCTTCACCATCATCGTGCCGAAGTAGGTGGCGTCGTCCATCTGCTTCCTGGCGTCTTCGATGGTGACGCCCTTCTTCTTGCGGAGCTCGGCGAAGAGCTCGGCGTAGGCTTCATGCTTCTCTGCGGTCTTGGGGTCGATGACCTCGACACCCTCGACAGAGATCTTGGCAGGGTCGCCGAGGATAACGAGCTTGGCGAGGCCCTCCTTCACGATCTCCTTTGCAGCCTCGATGGTGCGCGGATCTTCGCCCTCGGGCAGGACGATCGTCTTGAGGTCAGACTTGGCCTTCTGCTTCATGCGGTCTAGAAAGCTGCTCATCATTGCTCCTTCTGAGAGGCCAGCCGCATATGGGCTGTTTGTATGCTTCTCGCCAAACGTTTCGGTCATGGACGCTTTCATTATAGGGTCGCGTGCTAGAATCTTCAAAGAATTAAGCTCCATTGGGCGCAGCGCGTTGATGGGGCTGCGCTTTTTTCTATAGGGCAAGCAAGTGGCGCAAGCGCCAGTCAGTGAGGTTGTATGAATATCGCACATGGTCTGCCGGATAATTTCAAGGCTGACAGCTACGATGTCCTCGTCGTCGGTGCGGGTTATGCAGGAGCAGTATGTGCCCGCCGCCTGGCAGAGGCCCTGAACTTCAAGGTCTGCATCGTCGAGCGCCGCGACCACATCGCGGGCAATGCCTACGACTATGAGGACGAGGCAGGCATCCTCGTCCACAAGTATGGTCCGCATATCTACCATACGTACAACGACCGCGTGCATGACTTCCTGTCCCGCTTCACTGAGTGGACGGACTATCAGCACAAGGTGCTTGCAAACATCCATGGCACGCTCATGCCGGTGCCGTTCAACCACCAGTCGCTGAAGCTCGCCTTCGGCGAGGAGAAGGGCGAGCACCTCTACCGCAAGCTCGTCGCAACGTTCGGCCAGGACAAGAAGGTCCCCATCCTCGAGCTCCGCGAGAAGAACGATCCTGAGCTCGCCGAGGTGGCAGACTACGTCTACGAGAACGTCTTCCTGCACTACACGATGAAGCAGTGGGGCAAGACTCCCGACCAGATCGATCCTGCTGTCATGGGCCGCGTGCCGGTCTTCGTCGGCGACGACGACCGCTACTTCCCGCAGGCACCGCACCAGGGCATGCCGAAGGATGGCTACACGAAGCTCTTCGAGAACATGCTGAACCACGACCTGATCGATGTCTTCCTCGATGTCGATGTCCGCTCCATCATGCAGCTCACCGACACCTCTGTCATGGTGTGCGGCAAGCCTTATGGCGGCGAGGTCATCTACACCGGCGCTCTCGACGAGCTCTTCGGCTTCGACGAGGGTCCGCTTCCGTACCGCACGGTCGACATGGTCTTCGAGACGCTTCCCGAGGACCAGTTCCAGCCGGTCGGCACCGTGAACTACACGGTTTCCGAGAACTTCACGCGCATCACGGAGTTCAAGAATATGACAGGCCAGGTCGTTCCCGGCAAGACCACGATCATGCGCGAGTACTCCCGCACGTATCTTCCGGGCGTCGGCGAGACCCCGTACTATGTCATCAACGAGCCTGAGAACATCGAGCTCTATCACGGCTACCGCGACCGTGTCGCGAAGCTCGTGAACTTCCATCCGGTGGGCAGGCTTGCAGAGTACCGCTACTACGATATGGACGGCGTAACGGCATCAGCTCTCGAGCTTTCCGACGAGATCATTGCCCATCATTAGGGGGAATATGCGCAAGACGATAACCTTCGGCATTCCCTGCTACAACTCCGCCGAGTACATGGACCACTGCATCTCGTCCATCCTCGATGGATCGGGACGGGCCGAAGATGTCCAGATTGTGATCGTGGACGATGGCTCCGTGAAGGACAACACGGCTGAGAAAGCCGATGAATGGCAGGAACGCTATCCTGACATTATCAAGGCTGTCCATCAGCCGAATGGCGGCCATGGCATCGCGGTCCTTTCCGGCCTCAAGAACGCTGACGGCGTCTATTACAAGGTCGTCGACTCCGATGACTGGCTGGATGCAGACGCGCTCCAGGCGCTTCTGGCAAAGCTCCGCGAGTTCATCGAGACCGATACCCGTGTCGACCTCGTGATTACGAACTATGTATATGAACATGTCGAGGACGGCAAGCAGAATGTCGTGGACTACGGCTTCGCGCTGCCGAAGGGCAAGATCATGGGCTGGGACCAGATCGGCCACTTCAACATGAGCCAGAACCTCCTCATGCACTCGCTCTGCTACCGCACGGACATCCTGCGCCGGGGCGGCATCCCCATGCCTGCGCATACATTCTACGTGGACAACATCTATGCCTATGTGCCGCTGCCACGCTGCGAGACCCTCTATTACCTCGATGTGGACCTCTACCGCTACTTCATCGGCCGCGAAGACCAGTCCGTGAACGAGTCGGTCATGACGAGCAGGATAGACCAGCAGCTCAGGATCACCCGCATCATGATGCATTCCTATCACCTGTACGACGACATCAAGTCGCGCAAGCTCAGGAACTACATGCTGAACTACTTCACGCTCATGATGGCGGTATGCTCGATCTTCTCGAAGCTCTCCGACAAGCCGGGTGCCGAGGACAACCTCAAGGCCATCTGGTGCGAGCTCCAGCACTACGACGAGAAGATGTACGCGAGGGCGCGCCGCGGCCTTGTGGGCATCGCGACGAACTTCCCGACCGAGACCGGCAAGAAGGTCACGATCGGCATCTACCACATCGCCCAGAAGCTCGTGAAGTTCAACTGAGCATCTGAACAAGAACACGTAAGAAGGCGCCAGTCCCTTGGACCGGCGCCTTCTTCTATCTCTGGAATTTCTTGTCTCAGATTTCGGAATCGAAGCTCGATGCAGCCTTGAGGCCGAAGGCAGGCCTGGCTTCGCGTGCGGCATCCGCAATCGCGCGCTCGATGGCCCGCACGGCAAGCGTGCCGACGAGGTCGACGGGTGCCTCCAGGGAGCCGGAAGCCATCACGAAGATCGTGTCGCCGTCGTTTGTCGTGTGCGTCGGCCGTATCGCATGGGCGTAGCCGTCTGCTGCCATCTGCGCGACCTTTGTTGCCTCTGCCTTCGTGAGGCGGGCGTTCGTGACGATGCAGGAAATCGTCGTATTCGTGCGGGCAAGCGGCATCACGAGCGATGTGCTGGCAGCGATGAGCGCATCCTCTTCGTTGACGATGCGCGTGCCGTCCTCTGAGAGGAGTCCTGAGAGGGGTTTTCCTGTCTCGGGGTCACATATGTTGCCGACAGCATTGACGGCGCTCAGAGCGCCTACGAGAAGCTCTCCGGCAGACTCAACATCCTCGCCGAGGCCGCTCTTCATGGAGCGCTCAGGCCCTTCGAGCTTGCCGACCGTGCAGCCGCATCCGGCACCCACATTGCCACGGGCGAGCGGCTCATCCTTCTCCTCAAAGGCGGCAGCGACAGCTTGGGCACCCTCTTCCATGCCGGGGCGCACCGTAGCAGAGCCGCAGGCAAGGTCGAAGAGGCAGGCAGAGGAGACGATAGGGACGATGCCGACACCGACATCGAGGCCCACACCCCTGCGCTCAAGCTCCTCAGCAGCGCCAGAAGCGGCTGCAAGGCCGTATGCGGAGCCTCCGGAGAGCATGACGCAATGGAGGACATTCACGGTCTCCTCGGGCCTGAGAAGGTCTGTCTCGCGTGTTGCAGGTGCTCCTCCACGCACGTCCACAGCGCCTGTCGCACCTTTCGGGCAGACGATGGCAGTGCATCCTGTTCCTGCCTCTGCCAGCGTTGCGTGCCCTGCAAGAAAGCCCGGGATGTCACGGATGGATCTATGCATGCTCGTTTCCTCCTCTGAGGATATCTTCGACGAGAGCTGTGCTGTAAGAGGGTGCCATGAGCTCGCGGACGACGCGGGTGAGCGGAAGTCCCATGATCGTGTAGAAGTCGCCTTCGATATGCTTCACGAGCAGGCGCCCTCTGCCCTGGATCCCATAGGCTCCTGCCTTGTCGGACGGCTCTCCTGACGCCACATAGGCAGCAATCTCCTCATCGCTCAGCTCATAGAACGTGACCTTGGCCGTATCGACAAGCGAATGCACAGAGCCATCCTTCACGAAGGCAGCTCCGGTCGAGACAAAGTGTGTCGCACCGGAAAGCTCATGGAGCATCTCTTCCGCGTGAGCGGTATCTCTGGGCTTTCCCAGCACCTCTCCCGACTCAAGCCAGACGATCGTGTCGGCAGCAAGGATGGCAGGGGAGGAGGCATCGTCTGCATGGCGGTGAGCTACCGCTTCTGCCTTCGTCTTTGCAAGACGCTCGACCAAGGCTTCGGGGGCCTCGCCGGCATGCCTCGTCTCGTCGATGTCTGCCGGCTCGACGGTGGGTGCAAATCCTGCCTGCATGAGGATCTCGAGCCTTCTCGGCGACTGCGACGCAAGTATCAAAACAAGACCTCTTTCCAGAAAAAAGGCGGAGGCAAAAGCCCCCGCCCTCTGTGCCAGATATGGCAGATGCTACTCGACGGTAATTGCGCCGACGGGGCAGTTGTCTGCCGCCTCCTGTGCGGAGTCCTCGTTCTCCTCGGGAACCTCGTCGACGATAGCCTCAGCGGTGCCCTCGTCGCCGATTGCGAAAACCTCGGGGCAGGTGCTCTCGCAGAGACCGCAGCCGATGCACTCTTCGCTGACAGATGCCTTCATGATGTCATCCTCTCACTTGTTCTGACATAAGGTGGCCCGAGCCCCTCGCTCAGGCACGTACCTTTTGTACACTTTCTTGCCCAGAAACGCCAGTGTCTTGCAAACCTTTTTGGCAGTCGGTGGACAATGCCGTCCATCTTCTGCCGAAAATATCTCTCTGAGCCCCCCGGAAAGGACCGAAGGCTCAGAGAGAAAGGCTGCTGCTGTGGATGACAATCTATCGCTGGGCAGGACGCACACGCTTGAGCAATGTCACGGTCTCGACGTGGAAGCTCTGGGGGAAGAGATCGACAGGCTGCATCTTCTTGGCCTCGAACGTGCCTTCCTCCTCGAAGCGGGCGATATCGCGGGCAAGCGTTGCCGGATCGCATGAGACATAGGCGATGGCACGTGCCGGCTGCTCGGAGAGCTGATGAACGACATCTGCGGCAAGTCCTACACGCGGCGGATCGACGACGATGATGTCAGCATCGGTATCAGGAAACTCGCGTCCTGCATCGCCGCCGATCGCATCGACATTCTCGAGACGGGCATCCTTGAGGTTGCGGCTGAGGTCGCGGACGGCCGGGCCATAGGATTCCACGGCAGAGACGAAGGAGGTGCGCTCGGCAAGCGGCAATGTGAACGTGCCGGCGCCGCAGTAGAGATCCATCGCCTCATCGTCCTCGTCAGGCTCGAGCCAGTCGAGGACTGTGTGCACGAGCGTCTCTGCGCCCTTCGTGTTGACCTGGAAGAAGGAAGGGGCTGAGATGCGCATTGTGTTGTGGACAAGGCGCTCAGACCAGAAGCCATCTCCTGCCAGGCACTCGACACCTGCAATCCTCCGTGCCTTCTGCGGTCCCTTGGACATGACTCGCACGAGCGAGGTGACCTTGGCGCCTTCGGTGATGACCTTCGCGGCGGCAGCGCGCGGGAAGGCGGAAGGAGACGTCCAGAGGGCGACCTCCGTTGCATGCGTGCGGGCGGAGGTGCGGATGCCGATGCGGTCGAACGTGAGTCCGTGGAAGTTCGCAAGATAGGTCACAGAGCCAGACACTGCCTTCACGAGCTTCTCTGAGCCCTTCTGGAGAAGCGGACAGGTGGGAACCTTGATGACAGAGCCATCGAGAGCATGCATGCCGACGATGGTGCGCTTGCCCTGACGGGCAAAGGCAAGCTCGACCTTGTTGCGGTAGCCCCAAGAATCTCCTGGCGCGGCGCAGGGAAGGACAAGCTCCTCTGCTCGGTCCTGGGGGATGTGCCCGATGCGGACAAGCGAATCCACGACATGAGCCCTTTTGGCCTCGAGCTGGGCCTCGTACCTGATATTGCCCCAGGGGCAGCCGCCGCAGATGCCGACAAAGGGGCAGGGTGCCTTCACGCGCATCTGCGATGCCTCAAGGATACGGACCGTCTTCGCCTTCGCGAAGCGCTGCCCTTCTTCATAGATCTCTGCTTCGACGGTATCGCCGGGAATGGCGCCCTGGACGAAGATGGCACGGTCATCTTCGTCTCTGGCTATGGCGTCAGGTCCATAGGTGAGCCGGTCGATCTTGAGCTGTATGGTCTTCGATGCTGCTTCTGCCATGTGCTAGCGGTCACCTCCAAAGAGGGTCCTGAAGGCCTCGCCGAAGAGGTGTCCTGCACGGGCAAGGCGCGAAGGCTGAGACGCAGGAGCCTGGTAGGGGCGCGGTGCCGGCTTCGGTGCAGGTGCCGCTGCAGGCGCTGGAGCGGGCTTGGGTGCAGCGGCCGGTGCCGCTGCAGGAGCAGGTGCGGGAGCAGCATGCTTCGGAGCGGGTGCAGGTGCTGCTGCCTCTGCCTGCTCGCGCGCCTCTTCTTCGGCAGCGAGCTTTGCGTCTGCCTCAGACACGAACGGCTCGAGCAGGGTCGGAATCTCAGGTACTGGCGTGGATTCGAGGCCGGGATGCGAACGTCTCCAGGCAAGCTTCATGAGCTCATCCTGGCTGTTGATGGCAGCTTCGCCCTCTGCCCTCGGAATCGGCTCCCAGGTGCCATTCACGGTGAGCTGGCGTGCCTTCACATTGTCGGCAAGCTGCAGGTTCATGTACCTGATCACAAGCTGGCGGCAGACAGGGTCCTTCACCGGGTAGGCGATCTCGACGCGGCGCTCCGTGTTTCTTGTCATCATGTCGGCACTCGAGAGGTAGACCGTGTCGATCTTTGCGCCGAAGGCGTAGACACGGGCATGCTCGAGGAAGCGGCCGACGATCTGGTGGACGATGAGGCCATCGGTCTTGCCGGGCACGTTTGCCTTGATGCAGCAGATGCCGCGGACGATCAGGATGACGCGGACGCCTGCCTCGCAGGCCTCTGAGATCTTGTCGATCACGTCACGGTCGGTGAGCGAGTTCATCTTGAGGAAGGCCTGGGCAGGCTCGCCTGCGCGGGCACGTGCAATCTCGCGGTCGAGGCCGCCCATGATCTGGGGCTTGAGCCCGATCGGGGCGACACGAAGATACTTGTAGCGGCCGGCAAGGTTTCCGAGCGAGAGGTTCCTGAAGAAGGCGTTGCCGTCCTCGCCGATGCCCGGATGTGCCGTCATGAGCATGAAGTCGGAGTAGAGGCGTGCGGTCTTCTCATTGAAGTTGCCGGTGCCAAGGCACGTGATGCGCGTGAACTTGCCGCCGTCGTGGTAGGTGATCTGGCAGATCTTCGAATGGACCTTGTAGCCCTCCTGGCCATAGATGACGGTGCAGCCGGCATCTTCGAGGCGCTCTGCCCAGGCGATGTTGTTCGCCTCGTCGAAGCGGGCGCGGAGCTCCATCAAGACCGTGACATCCTTTCCATTCTCGGCAGCAGCGATGAGGCTCTCGCAGAGGCGGGAGTGCTTCGCGACACGGTAGAGCGTGATCTTGATCGTGATGCAGGAGTCATCGGTCGATGCCTCGCGCAGAAGGTCGAGAAGCGGATCCATCGACTCATACGGATAGAAGAGCAGGACGTCGTGGTCCTCGATCTGCTCCCTCATCGGGACGCCCTTCTTCACCATCGGCGACAGCTGCGGCTCGAACGGGCTGTAGAGGAGCTGTGCACGCTCGGACTTCGGGATCATGTCCTCGAGCGCGAAGATGTAGCCCTGGTCGAGCGAGGAGCGCACATGGAAGACGCGCTCGGGCGTGAGGCCAAGCTCCTTGCGGATGAGCTTCTCATGGTTCTTGGAGAGCGTGCCCTCGACTTCGAGGCGGATTGGCTGAAGGCGCATGCGCGCATTTTTTATAAATTTCTTTTCCGGAACAGTGCACGAACGCACTGCCGGTAAATTCCGGTTCCCAGAAACAGGGTCAGATAGGCGATTTTCCGCCCGTTCGTGAAGTGATCGCCTTCCAGTACCAGAAGCGGATGCTTTTTAAGCTCTTTTGCCAGCCTCTTCGCAAGCGCCTTTTTCTCCGCGTCCATGGTTTCCAACAGCATCAGCTTGTCCAGCACGAAAAACCGCGCCCAGCAGCAGCGCACACCTGCTTCTTTTTTCACACCCTTATCACGGTATATCTCACGGCGCTGTTTTTCACGAACGCCGTGCAGGGCTTCAAAGCCCGCGGAGCTGCGGTGATGACGTTGATATACGCGCTGCCGTTGTTTATTATCGTGACCGGATTTTGGTCTGTATGCGGCGCTTACCCGTTTACCACTGGCGATCAGCTCAATATCCTTGAGGCCTCGCGTCATTACGAGACTATGAAGGGCTTCTTCAATTATTGGACGATGTACATACCCATGATCGCGATGAACATCGCGCCTTTCCCTGCGTTCGCGGTCGTGTTCAAGATATGGCTGATGACCCTTGCGGCGGGTTACTGCGTTTACAGGCTCGTGCGCGTGACGGGGTCAAAGCTGAGCTTTCTGCTGTATCTGCCGTTTCTGCTGCCGCCGGGACTGTACCAGAGCTACAGCATCCATCGCTGCCCGATGTACGCGGTGCTGTATCTGCTGTATGCCTGCGTCCTGATATGTGACCATCTTGAAAAGAAAACCATCGGTACCGGGAAATT
>OGYD01002918.1_pt1 | contig 10472 bp, 8 predicted proteins | sample 1576441 | NCBI WGS metagenome assembly OGYD01 (sample SAMEA3541537, study PRJEB24748) | human gut metagenome | biome: human gut; feature: human-associated habitat; material: faeces | place: China | collected 2012 | reverse complement strand
CAGCCGTGACGGAGAGGTTGACACATCTAATAAACGAGGCAAATCTATGATACAGGGAACTATTATCCGCGTAGCCGGCCCTGTGGTGGACGTCCAGTTCGCCGCAGGCCGACTGCCTGCCCTGCAGGAAGCGCTGACCGTGACCGCAGAGGGCACCGAGCGCACGATGGAGGTGGCGCAGCACGTCAACGAATCGACGGTGCGCTGCATCATGCTCTCGGCCAGCGAAGGTCTGGGCAAGGGTATGGAAGTCACCGCCACCGGCCACGGCCTGACTGCCCCGGTGGGCGAAGCCACCCTGGGCCGCATGTTTGACCCCCTGGGCCGCCCCATTGACGGCAAAGGCCCCATGGCCGCAGACGTCCCTACCTGGCCCATCCATCGCAAGGCCCCCGGCTTTGAGGACCAGAAACCTGCAACCGAAATTCTGGAAACCGGCATCAAGGTCATTGACCTGCTGGCACCGTATGCCAAGGGCGGCAAGATCGGCCTGTTTGGCGGCGCCGGTGTTGGCAAAACCGTGCTGATCCAGGAGCTGATCCACAACGTAGCCACCGAGCACGGCGGCTACTCCATCTTTACCGGCGTTGGCGAGCGCAGCCGTGAGGGCTGTGACCTTTGGGGCGAAATGAACGCTTCCGGCGTTCTGAACAAGACCGCCCTGATCTTCGGCCAGATGAACGAACCGCCGGGAGCCCGTATGCGCGTTGCCGAAACCGGCCTGACCATGGCAGAATACTTCCGCGAGGAAAGCCACAAGGACGTGCTGCTGTTTATTGACAACATCTTCCGTTTTGTGCAGGCCGGCTCCGAAGTTTCCGCCCTGATGGGCCGTATGCCCTCCGCCGTTGGTTACCAGCCCACGCTGGCCAACGAGCTGGGTGCCCTGCAGGAGCGTATCACATCCACCCGTGATGGGTCCATCACCTCGGTTCAGGCCGTTTATGTGCCTGCCGACGACCTGACCGACCCCGCCCCGGCCACCACCTTTGCCCACCTGGATGCCACCACCGTTCTGTCCCGTAAGATCGTGGAACAGGGTATCTACCCCGCCGTGGATCCGCTGGATTCCACCAGCCGCATCCTGGAAGCAGACATTGTGGGCGAGGAGCATTATCGCGTGGCCCGCAAGGTACAGGCTACCTTGCAGCGCTACCAGGAACTGCAGGACATTATCGCCATCCTTGGCATGGACGAACTGGACGACAACGATAAGCTGACCGTTGCCCGCGCCCGCAAAATCCAGAAATTCCTGTCCCAGCCGTTCTTCGTTGCCGAGAACTTTACCGGCCTGCCGGGCAAATATGTGCCCCTGGCCGAAACTGTCAAGGGCTTTGCCGCCATCGTGGACGGTCAGGTCGATGATCTGCCCGAATGGGCGTTCTTCAACGTGGGCACGCTGGACGATGCTCGCAAGAAGGCTGCCGAAAAGGGCGGTGTGGCCTGATGGAAAAGTTCATTCTGAACATCACGGCCAGCAGCGGCGAGTTTTTCCAGGGCGAGTGCGAAAGCCTGACCCTGCCCACCGCTGACGGCCAGTACGGCGTACAGGCCGGACACAGCCCGGTGCTGGTTGCCCTGGAAATGGGCATCATGCAGTTCACCGTGAACGGCGAAACCCGCAACGTACTGGTGGGCGATGGCATTGCCGAAGTGACCCCCTCTTACGTTGTGCTGCTGGTCGACAGCGCCGAGCGCCCGGAGGATATCGATAAGAACCGTGCCGAGGCTGCCCGCATCCGCGCCGAGGAACGCTTGCAGCACAAGCAGAGCATGCACGAGTATTACCAGAGCAAGATTGCCCTGAACCGTGCTATGCAGCGCCTGCAGGCTACTGCAAAATACAACCGCTGATTACCTTCCAACAAAGTTGCCACCCGTTCTGTGCAGGGCATCCCTGCGCAGAGCGGGTGGCTTTGTTTTATCCTGTATCTGCTTTTCGTCTTAATTTGTCTTACTTGTTATAGTAATTTTATGCCAAAATTAAGATTCAGTCTTTTTCTTGTTGACAAAACAGCCCAAACTGTGTACAATCAGCAGTAAGGGAATGTCTTTCCCCCTCCCGGCCCATACTATGGTGTAGATACGCCATAACCATGTCCGGCAAACAGCAGCGGAACACGCTGCTTTACAGTCATAATTACAGTCATAATTAAAGGAGGGAACCTTTTTATGGTTACCAAAATCAGCAATAATGATCTTTCCCAGGCCAAAGCACAGGGCGTGGCCGTTCTGGATTTTTCTGCAACCTGGTGCGGTCCCTGCCAGATGCTTGCCCCGGTCCTGCATGAGCTTGCCGATGAAGTTGGCAGCAAAGCCGCATTTTACAGCATTGATGTGGACGAAAACCGCCAGCTTGCCACCGAATACGGCATTTCCAGCATCCCCTGCCTGGTCGTACTGAAAAACGGCCAGGAATCCGCCCGCAGCGTCGGTTTCCTGCCCAAGCAGGCTTTGCAGGATATGTTGGATAAGTATATTTGAGAGATACGCACGGCCTAAAAAGGAGCAGTTCCCCTTCAGCGCAGCGGGCGCACATTGTGCGCCCCTACGGGTGGGGGTGCACCATAAATATTGCCGCACATTATAAAATGCACTGTAGGGAACGGTCTTGACCGTTCTGGCACCACAAAACATCTGCTCAAACCAACCTCGCCGCTCCCTTTCCCCACCTCCAATTCCTAATTCCACATTACCTCCTAGCTCCTAACTAAAAAACGCCATGCTTTCTTCGGAAAGCATGGCGTTATTCTTATTTCACTTTTTCCTCAATTGCGCAGGCATCATAGGGTTTCAGCTCCATGCTGCCCAAAACGTTTTTGCCGCTCAACAGGTCTGCACCGGATTCCACCTGCACCTTAACTGCGCTCTGGGTGGTGTTGATGTAGAAATGGTAGCGCGCGTTCTCGCTTTCGCGGCAGTGGTATTCCACACCCTGCGGCAGGTCACGCAGGTGCACCTTGGCATCGGCCAAAGCTGCACGCAGCACAGCGGCGTTGCCGGCATCATCCAGGCGCGCACCGATGTAATAAGCGTGCCCCTTGCCGAACACATGGTGGGTCACAGCCGCATGGCCGGAATAGAAATCCTGTCCATACACAGCCACCACCTCGGTACCCTCGGCAGGCTGCAACAGTTCGCAATAATCCTTGATGCTGCTCTGTTGGCTGCTCTTGACCCAGATGGCACGGTTGCCCTCGCCGGGGTACAGGGTGTCCAGTTCGCTTGCGGTCACGCCAAACACTTCGCGCAGGCCGTCACCGGGGAACCCGCCCAGCCAACACAGGGTGCTTTCATCCACATAGCCCAGCAGATAGGTGGCCACAACGGTGCCGCCGTTTTCCACATATTCGCGGATCTTTTGTGCAAAACCAGGCTTGGTCATAAACAGCATGGGCAGCACCACCAGCTTATAGCGGTTCAGGTCTGCATCCACGCCCACAACATCGGTTTCCACACCGCAGTGGTTCAGCTGGGCGTACAGCTGGCAACAGGTTTCGCGCAGATTCTTCTGCTTGATCTGCATGCCCCAGGCGTCATCCAGCGCCCAGCGGTTGTCCCAGTCAAAGATCATGGCCGCGTCCGCTTTGGGCAGGCTGCCGCACACCGGGGTCAGGGCGGCCAGGGCTTCGTTGGTGGCGGTCACTTCGTTGAACACGCGGGTATCATCGCGGCCATCGTGGTCCACAACCGCGCCGTGGAACTGCTCAGAGCCGCCGCGGCCCTTGCGCCACTGGAAGTACTGCACGCCGTCCGCACCACAGGCCACTGTCTGGATAGCGCTCATCCGGTTCACGCCGGGGCGCTTGAGCTTATTATACTCGTGCCAGTTCACCAGGCTGGGGGTGCTTTCCATCAGCAGGAACGGCTTGTCCGGCTTGCAGCCGCGGATCAGCGCATGATCAAACGCCGTCATGCCCGCCGTCACGGTGGTGCTGCGGTCGGGGCGCCCCCAATGGGGGTAACTGTCCCAGCAGACAAAATCCAGCTCTCTTTGCAGCTTGTGGTAGTCCAATCCGGGGAAGTACTCCATCAGGTTCGTGGTAATGGGCACATTGGGGGTCCGCTTGCGCAGGATCGCCGTTTCGCTGTGTACATAGTCCATCATGTTCCAGGTGGTAAAGCGCCGCCAATCCAGCTTCAGGCCGTTCAGGCTCTGCTCCCCGTTATCAAACGGCGGCTCCACCTCGTCAAAGCTGTCGTAGTGGTGGCTCCAGAAGCTAGTCCACCAGGCATGGTTCAGGGCATCAATGGTATGATACTTTTCTTTCAGCCAGCCGCGGAAGCGCTCTTGGCACAGCGGGCAGTAGCATTCGCCGCCCAGCTCATTGGAAATGTGCCACAAGATCAGGCCGGGGTGGTCGCCCACAGCGTCGATCAGGTGGTTCAGCAGTTCCTCTACCTTCTGGCGGTAGATGGGGCTGGTCAGGCAGTGGTTGTGGCGCATGCCCTGGTGGTCCCGCACACCGTTGGACTGCACGCGCAGCACTTCGGGGTATTTGCGTGCCAGCCAGTTGGGCTTTGCACCAGTGGGCGTTGCCAGCTCGGTATAAATGCCCTGGTCATACAGTCGATCCATGATCTCGCGCAGCCAAGTAAAGTTATATTCCCCCTCGCGCGGCTCATATGCTGCCCAGGCAAACACACCCAGCGTAACGCTGTTCATTCCGGCCTTTTTCATCATGCGGATGTCCGCTTCAAGAATATCCGGGCGGTCCAGCCATTGATCCGGGTTATAATCGCCGCCGCACAGCATCACAGGGGCTTTGGTGATAAAGTTCATAGTGGATTTCCTTTCCTCTACACTGTAAAGCATAAAACAAAAATTAGGAATCGGAAACCCGAAAGACGGAACTGGCGGTCTGCACCGAAATTCCTCATTCCTGATTTCCAATTCCTAATTATAGTAGATTCTGCAACTATTGTGCCATGTGCAGTTGATGCAAAGGTTTAGCCCTTTGCTGCACCGGAGGTAATGCCCTCAACATAGAACTTCTGCATGATGACAAACAGGATGGAGATGGGGATAGCCACCAAAACACCGCCTGCGCAGAAACGGGAGAAGTAGCTGTTGACCAAAGCCTTTTGCAGCATGTTGTACAGGCCGATTGCCACCGTCCAGTCCGTCGAAACGCCGGAGTTCAGGATCATCTTTGCCACAACAAAGTCGGTCCACGGCGTCAGGAAGGAGTTGATAATGGTGTACACCAGGATCGGGCGGGACATCGGGATGACGATCTGGAAGAAGATGCGCGCTTCCGAAGCGCCGTCCAGCTTGGCAGCCTCACGCAGTGCCACAGGCACCGTATCAAAAAAGCCCTTACAGATCAGGTAGCCCAGGCCGGAAGAGCCCGCGTATACCATGATCAGACCGGCGTAAGAGTTGGTCAGGTTCATGTACTTCAAAACAAAGTACACAGCGATCATGGCCAGAACGCCGGGGAACAGGTTGACGGTAACGGACAAGTTCTGCAGCAGCTTGCGGCCCTTGAAGCGGCAGCAGCTTATGGCGTAAGCCACCATCAACACAAAGCAGGTGGAGATCACACAGTTAAAGCATGCCACAACCAGGGTGTTCATGAACCAGCGCGGGAACTGTGCAACAGAGTCCGGCTGTGTCATAATGCTGACGTAGTTCCACATGGTAAAGCTTTCCGGCACAAAGCGGGTAAAGTTGATGCCCTTATCGGTGGAGAACGAGGTCAGCAACAGCCAGGCGATGGGTACCAGCCAGATAAAAGCCAGCAGCGCCAGCACCAGATGGCGGATGACGGAGAAGATGCCTTTTTTCACTTTGCCCTGCTTGAGCTGCTTTTGCACAGCGGCAGAGGATACAGCAGTGGTACTCAAGAGAACGTCGCCTCCTTCTTATTGATAAAGTGGAAGCATACAATCGTAAACACGGCGCACACAATGAACACCATAATGCCCAGCACGGCAGCCATCTTGTAGTTGTAGTAATCCTGCGTCAAGCGGAACAGCCAGGTAACCAGCAGGTCAATTTCCTTTGCGTTGGACTGTGCAAGGGCCTGGTTCTGGGTTACAAACACATCCTGCGTGAGCAGGTAAATGACGTTGAAGTTGTTGACGTTCTTGACGAAATCCGTTACCAGAGAGGGACCCTGCACGCTGAGCAGGTAGGGCAGCTTGATGCGGAAGAACATCTGCACCGGGTTGGCGCCGTCAATGCGGGCGGCCTCGATCATGTCAGCGGGAATGTTCATCAGCACGCCGGTAGCGATCAGCATCTGGTACGGCACGCCGATCCAGATATTGATCATGATGATGGTGAACATGGCCCAGCCCGGCTGGGTCAGGAACGGAATGTAAGAAAGGCCCTTATCCAGCAGGCCGATGTTATGCAGGAAGTCGGTAACGCCTGCATTGGCCATCATGGTATTGAAAATACCGTTGTTGGAGAAGAAGTTGCGCACCAGCAGCAGCGTAACGAACTGCGGCACCGCAATGGTCACCATGAACAGGGTACGCCAGAACTTGGGGAACTTGGTCTTTTTGTCATTGATGAACATTGCCATCAAAATGCCGCCAAAGAAGTTGGTAAAGGTGGCAAAGAATGCCCAAACCAACGTCCAGGTTAAAACCTTGGCAAAGGAATAACCAAACGTGGAGGTCATTCCGCCGCCGCCAAACAGGGTAAAGAAGTTGTTCAGCCCAACCCAGGTAAACAGTTCATTGGGCGGCATGTGCTGCTGGTCATAGTTGGTGAACGCAACGGCGATCAGGATGAACAGCGGCACAATGGTGAACACCACAACGCCCAGAACCGGCAGGGTGAGCAGGGTCACATAGAACTTTTCGTTCAGGTAAACGTTGATGTCCTGCACAAAGTTGTTGGTCTTTTTGCCAGCTTCACGGATCTTCTGCAGCTGATAGTTGGAAGATACCACCATCATGGCCGCCGCGATCAGTGCCGCGATCACGATAAAGGAGATCATGCTCATCAGCAGGATCTCAAACGAATTATCGTAATCGTTTACAACGTTTTTCATCGTGGCAACATCGAACACCATCTCCATTTTTACGGTGCCAAGGGTGCCGAACTTTGCCAGGTTGGGTACGCCAAAGAATGCCAGGAAATACAGCGCAAAGCCCTGTACAAATGTGACCAGAAGCGCCTTCATCAGCTGGCCGTGGCCAATGTAGCCCAGACCCCATACAAAGAAGGATAGTTTGGTAAAGATATCGCCGTGCACAAAGTCATGACCAAATTTCTGCAAAAAATTGGGTTCCTTTGGTTCCGTGTGCAGGGCCGCAGCAGCGGATTTTGCCACAGGAATCTCTCCTTTCCAACGCGGTTACGCCAAGCGGCCCACACGTGCCCGGCAACCGTTCCGGACCGCTTGTGGGCCGCTGTTTTAGTGTATCAATGCAGCTTTTTTTGTTTTAACAATTACTGGGTAACCGGTGCGGTGATGCCAGCAACAGCATCTTCAATCAGGGTCTGGGGATCCTTGCCATCGGGGTTGCCGTTGACACAGATCTGGCCGAGGGTTTCAGCAGAAGCCCAGTAGTTGCCGCCGACGCGCTGCAGGTTAGCGTACTCAGACTGAGCAACAACAGCGGTCAGAGCCGGAGAAGAAGCGGCTGCCAGAGCATTGGTGTTGGAGGGGCCCTGTGCACGCTGCTGGAAGCGGAGGGTCTCGTTCTCTTCGTTGGTAACGTAATCAGCCAGCAGCATGGCAGCACCAACGTTAGAGCTGTGCGGGTTGACGCCGATCAGTTTGAAGCCGGAGAAGGAAGCCATCTGGACCTGCTCACCGTTCAGGGTGTAGGTGGGCAGCTTGCAGGCGGCGTAGTTGTCGCCCCAAACTTCAGCAGCGTCGTTTGCACGCCAGGTACCGTTAACGCCGGCAACCAGGGTGCCGTCCTTCAGCTTGCCGGTGAACTCTTCGTCCTTCAGGGCAATGAAGCCAGGGTTCTTGCAGATATCAATGACAGCCTGGGTAACATCAGCACCCGGTGCTTCGTTCCAGTTGCAGACGGTGTTCACGCCGTCATCAGCCAGGTTCAGGTTCAGGCCAGCGCCAGCATAGAAGCTGTACAGGTACCAGCCGTTGGCAACGTCCATGGAAACCTTCTTGCCGGCGGCGGCTGCCTTTTCCAGCATGGTATCCAGGCTCTTAACGTCATCCTCGGTGAAGAAGGACTTATCATAGAACATGAAGTAGCCGTTATCAGCGGTCAGGGGGTAAGCATACAGCTTGCCGTTCACGGTTGCAGCGTCAACAGAAGCTGCGGTGTTGCGGCTCTTGACGTCGTCAGCGTTCAGCTGAACTTCCTGCAGGGCGCCTGCCTGAACCAGCTCGTTCAGCTGGTCATCAGCAAATGCGTAAACGTCAGCAGCGGCGGTGGGGTCGGTCAGGACGGTATCCTTGGCTGTGGACTCGGACTGAGTGCCCAGGTTGATGGTGATCTTGCCGCCGTAATTGCCGTATTCTTTGATAAAGTTATCAGCGATGGTGCGCAGCAGTTCCTGGTCTTCCTCGGCGCCCCACATGGTCAGGGTAACGTCGTTGGCGAAAGCAGCGGCTGCAGCCTGCTGCAGAACGTCACCATCGTCAGCTGCGGTGCTGTCGGTGGAGGCGGCTTCGCTGGAAGCTGCAGTGCTGGTGGACTCTGCAGTAGATTCTGCAGCGGAAGAGGCAGTTGCGGTGTTGCCGCATGCTGCCAGGGACAGTGCCATCAAGGCAGCTGTTGCAAGTGCGAGTTGCTTTTTCATAATCATTCTCCTTCATCTGCTATATCACAAGCTTCTCAAGGTTGCGCATTATCGTTGCGCAACTTTGTTTCACGATTTAAGAATACACGATTCTATTTTCAGTGTCAATGTTCATAACCAACATGTTTTACCATATTTTCTTGTGCATTTTTCACAGTCTGTTACACTTTTGTAACAATGTCGAATTTTGTATGCGCAACGCTGCGCAACTTTAGTACAGGCTTTTTAACAACAATCAGCCTTTCCTGGTGCACATGCTGTGCGCACAGGAAAGGCTGTATCAATCATCATATTTTACAATATTGGTAATATTGTCTATTTTGTGGACTCGCGCAAAATCACCTGATATCCCTGCATCTGGCGCAATGCGATTTGCTTGCCCGCCAAAATATCCAGCAGCATCCGGCATGCCGTGGCGCCCAGGCGCTCGCCGTCAAACTGAGCGGCCGAGATCTGCGGGTTTGAGCTGGTCAACAGCTCACTATCATAAAAGCTGGCCAGTTTCACCTGTTCCGGTACCTTGATGTGCCGGGCGCGCAGCTCCTGCAGCACCGCGACCGCCATGCTGTCGTCCGCGCAGAGCAGGCATTCGGGCTTTTGCTCCAGCGCACCTTCCAATGCATCGATCCGCTGTTCGCTGGTTTCAATGCCCGTCCAAATCAATTTCTGGTCCACCTGCACCCCACAGTCGGAAAATCCGCGCAGGTAGCCGCGCAGCCGGTCCTCGTTGACGGTATAGTCGGTACAGCCGCCCATATAGGCAATGCGGCGCATGCCCAGCTGCAGCAGCAGGCGGGTCATCTCGGCAGACGCTCCTACCTGGTCGTTATCCACCTGGGGCACCTTATCGTCATCCACACGGCCAATGGCCACAAAAGGCACATTGTGGCGCTGCAAAGTCTGCACACATTCATCATGCAGCATCGTACGGGACAAAATCACGCCATCCACCTTGTAGGATTCCAGCTGGCGTTCCAGCTGGCCTACATCGGTTTCTCCCGCATAGCACAGCAGCAGGTCATACCCGCGCTGGGCCGCCATGTTCCACACACCGCCCATGCACTTGCGCAGGAACGGCAAGTCCAGCCGCATAAAATGCTTGGGGATCACCAGCGCAAGGTTGTTGGTTGGGTCCTGCTGCGCAGTGCGCAGCGGCGCAGCGGCATCCTGGCGGCCCTTGCCGATATAATCGAACACACGCGCGCGGGTAGCCTCGCTCACGCGCCCCTTGCCGGATATTGCGCGGGATACCGTTGTTTTTGATATATCCAATGCCTCCGCCACTTCCGCGATGGTCACTTCATCACGCTTACCTGCCATTCAGCACCCTCCTTTTCCCATGTTGCGCAGGCATTGCGCACTAATAACAGCATATGTGTTTGTTGTACATTTGTCAATCTGCAAACAGCACAAAAAAAGCCTGCCAGATTTGGCAGGCTTGCCGCGCAGTACAGCCGTTCCAAGCATAGGCGTATGTCCGCCGCCCGGAATCTCTCCCGAAATTTTTCGTGTATTAAAAATTCTGTTGGGAGCATAGGGGCGCACATTGTGCGCCCCACGCCTTGACATAGCAACGCACATTTATGTCATACACATGGCAAACCTCCGTGGGCGAACGCTGTTCGCCCTTACGGAGTATCTTTGTTTTCCTGACGTTTTCGATAGGTGTTGTGCTGCTTAGGCAATACCGCATAATTCTAAGTGCCGATACGGCGAGCGAGGTGCGGCAGAT